>Ga0209006_10003707_pt1 | contig 13899 bp, 9 predicted proteins | sample JacPin_JW_Ref_O2_FD_188567 | JGI IMG/M metagenome (GOLD analysis project Ga0209006, IMG submission 188567) | Forest soil microbial communities from Algoma, Ontario, Canada - Jack Pine, Ontario site 1_JW_Ref_O2 (SPAdes) (version 2) | ecosystem: Environmental > Terrestrial > Soil > Boreal... | reverse complement strand
CGCTCACAAAGAGTGCGGATGGAAGGATGGCGACAGGGGCGGCTTGGCTGAGTAGGAACTGATTCGAAGGAAGAAGAAAGTCAAAGTGTGCCTTGACATAAACCGGCCTTCTCATGGAAGGACTTGGCCACTGAGCCGCGTGAACGGAGATAGGAGGGCAGTCGAACGACTCGATCAGGAACCCATGGTGGTTCCCAAGCTGAACACGGAATTTCCCACCCAAGTTGCGAATCCAACGGTTGTTGCGAACTGAGTTTGAAGATTTGCGTGGAAATGCGCGATTCGGTCGAAAATCGTGGGGAGCCATTCCGTAGGGTATTGAAAGGAATGGCGGGGACGACGGGACTCGAACCCGCGACCTCTGCCGCGACAGGATACTCCGTGTTCCTCGCGGGAACATACAGCATGCGTCAAGAACTGCGAAAAGAGCATTGTGTCTCAGTCGGTCATCTAAGCGCGTTCCCCGCAGTGCGATTGTCAAAGCGCGGGGCCAGCGGCCGAGTGATGAACGGTATCGCGTGCCGGCGCAGCGAACCAACGTGCGATTTATTGGCGCCCGGTTGCCCGTCCATCGATCGGCGTGGCGATGCGCTCCGTTCTGTCCGAGCAAGCGCGTCCGAACTATACGGCAGCGGCCGTGGTTCACTGATGGAAGTGAAATCCACAATAGCCACGCCGTTTCCGGTTTGTCCTGTGATCGCCACCAGCACGTTGTCTTTGCCGTCTTCCACCAGCGCGTCATAGTTCGTAGAAAGCGAGAAGCTCAGCGCCACCCGATTTCGCAGCGTTCCCACTCGCCCATCATAGATATCAACGCCGTTCAAGGTAGGCTGGAACAACAGGCCGCCGTCTGGCGACAACTTCGAACCGTACACGTAGGTAATGCCGCTATTCGCATCCCGGTCGTTGAGTGTTTCAAACGATTCGGTATTCAGATCTGCATCGTAGAGATAACCCGTCGCTGCAAATTGGGTTTGGTTTTGCGACAGCGCCAGATCGTAGTTCCCGTAGCAGCACCCGTCCTGGCTCGCCGCTTCGAACACCACCCCGGTCGAGGTATCAACGCTCAAAACCGCTCCGTCGTCATTGAAATACACACGACTGTTGTCCGCGCTGATCACGGTTCGAAGATATAGGTCGGTGCTAAGACCAGGTCCGGTTAAATGCAGGTCCGACAACGTCGCGGTGTTTGTGTCCAACTTGAAGAACGCATCAAATCCGTCACCCCCTTGTATGTAAGTGGTGATATACACGACGCCGGAATTGCTCACAGCTACGCCAGCCGGATCGGCGAGTATTCCGGCGGGGAACTGTGGCGCAAACGCAAAAGACTGCACGGTTGCAGGATTTGCGGGATCAACCAAATAGATCAGGGCCGCTTGGATGTCGGCCACCGCCAGCTTAGTCCCGTCCGGTGAGAGCGCCAGTCCCCACAGTCGTTGCGCGCCTTTCGTCGTGAGGTTCACAAGCGGCGCCAGCCACTTGCCTTGCGCTCGCGAGAACACCTGAACTTCCGTCGCGTCTGTGAAGTAGTACAGATCCCGATTGGGATCGTACACGCCTTGTGCCAGCGCTGCTCCGGCCAGCGGGAATTGTTGCGCGGCGGGCCCGTAGGAAAGACTACCGCTCGCCTTCATCGTGCCGGAACTCGACGTCACCGCAACGTCTACGTTCGAGCCCGCCGTCCCCGGAGGAATGGTGTAGTAAACCGATTGCAACAGAAATGGCGGCGAAAGCAGGTTATACGCATCGGGATTGAAACCAATTACCGGCGCGGCTTTGCCTCCCACCGTCACGCTCAGACTCGCGGGAATGTTTTGAGCATTAGCGTCTCCATAGCCGTACCCGTAAACGATTCCAATCCCGCCGCCGTCGGCGGTCGCCAAGTCCGGCGAGACCTCGAGGATCGAAGGGCCATAGCTGAAACCGTCGGGGACTAATTGCATTCCGCCGTCGTTCGCGAAGAGTCGCACATCCACCGGCCCGGCCGTGCCAGGCGGCGTTATGATAGTTGCGATACTGCCAGTAATCGAAACGGACGGCGCCAGATTGCTCCCGAAATAGACTTTGCTCTGATCAGTTTGCGTCGGAAAGACCGGTATCTGGACGGCTGTACCACCGGAAATTGGTCCAGTAGCCGGATCTGGATACGCATTCAGGAAGCCTGTGCCCACAGCGCCGGTTTGCATCGCGGCAGTATCAATAAATCCGAAACCCTCTTCCATCGGCCCAACCAAAAGTCCCGTTCCATCGAAGGCCGAAAAATTCGGCCCGGTAGGCGGGCCCACCGCGCCGCCGCCCTGCGAGTACTGCACCACGATATTCGGTGTCCATCCGGTTTGCTGGCCAGTCGCAACGCTGTAAGCGTAAACGAATGAATCGCTCGACATGTAAATGGTTTTGGAATCTGGGCTAAACGCCATGCTTGCGGCCGAACTGGTGTCGCCGCTCACTGGAAACTGTGATACCAGAGCTAGGGTTTTGACGCTGTAAAGACTTACGCCCGTGGGGTAGTTAGGAAACAACAAATAGTTGCCGTCCGGCGAGACTACGATTTTCGAGCCACTCCCGATTTCCGCAGACTGCTCGATTCCCGTCGTCGCGTTGATCTCGCAAATGGTTCCGTCGCTATCAATGCTTCCCAGCAGAATTGTCTCGCGGTCCGCGGTCAGCGCGAATCCGCCAATGTTCCCCATCGTGTTGCAGTAGGGGACCGGCGGGACCGAGGTATTGTCAATATTGCCGTAGATCACGATGGCGTTGGTCGCCGGATTCCAAACCGCAATGGCCGATGAGCCGTCAACGCTGGGAATGCCTCCTTGTGCGCCGAGCAGCGCCAACCGGCCATCCGAAAGTACGAGCGTGCTCCAGGCGGGAAACCCGTACGCTCCGATTTCGGACGCCAAATATCTCTGTTTCACCGCCATTTTCACCGGGTCGATTGAGTACACATCACCAACGATGGTGCCCACCCAAATCGTGCTCTGGTCCGCTGTCTGATCAATTCCAAACGCGCCGGGAACCGGGATCGCTCCGACCTTCGATTGGGTGGCGGAATCAAATACGAAAACCTGATTGGAAAAGGTATCCGTCACGAAGAAGCGCGAAGTCGCTGTGTTGAAAACGGCCCAATGGCTGTTCACCCACTGATAGTATTCAGTCACCGCATCATCGCGGACGTATTTTGTGCGGCTGGTCAGGCTTCCGCCACCACCACCACCTCCTCCATTGGACGTCACCGTGACACTCAGATCCGCGGTGTGCGCCAGCGCTCCCGAAGTTCCAGTGAAGACTGCAGTGCCAGCCGCGGTGGTGGGTTGCGCGTTAGCCGCGGCCGAGAGAGTGACGGTCAAAGGCGTTCCAGGAGTGAGCGTAATCGGCGAGGGCAAGGCCGTAACGCCCGCCGGCAGCCCCGACAACTGCACCGATACCTGCGACGTGAACCCGTTTATGGCCGTGGCGCTCAGCGATGTCGTGGCGGAATTCCCCGCAACGATGGAGACGGACTTGGGCGACGCAGACAATGAAAAATCCGGTGTGGGCGGAGGCGGCTGCTGACCGCCACCGTTGCCGCTCCCGCCGCAGCTCGAAATTCCCACGGAAAGAAAAAGCAGATAGAGCACAGAGTAGAGCAGCCGACACGCGACGCCGAGGGTACTATTACGCTGGGCCATTAAAAAGTTCCTGTTTACTACCCGATGGGCACGTTAGTATCCGTATAAGGAGCATCCTCGTCAACAATTATCGTCGGTATCTTGAATGATCAAATAGCGTGTCAAATAACTCTTCCTCGATATCTTACTCATGTTATAGTTCGCCGTTTCTTAACCACATCCGAATACGGAACGGGCCCTAAAATGCATACCCTCCGATGGCCATATTGTGTTCTGCTCCTCGCGCTGTCGTTCTTCTGCAGGCCTACTTCCGCATCGTCATCGGGCGGAACTTTTAAGAATCCCCCGATTATTCCCACCGCCGCCGACGTCGTCGGAATCGCCACTGCGGACGTGAACCACGACGGCAAGCAAGATCTGGTTTACATAGAGGGCACCACCAGCTATTCGCTCCACGTCCTGCTGGGAAATGGAGACGGAACCTTCACTCACGGCCAGGACATAGGTCTTCCCGCGGGCATTTGTTGCGCCGTAACCCTCGCGGACGTGACTGGCGATGGAAAGCTCGACGTCGTGCTGCAAGGAAACGTAAATACGCAGGCAGTTGTTGCCGTCCTCGTCGGAAATGGCGATGGCACTTTTCAGTCGCCCGTCACCTCAACCTTTCAGCCGACCTGCTGTGGCGATTATCCGGAATTTCGCGGCCCCGCAGGCGTCGGTGATATCAATGGCGACGGCAAAGCCGACCTCGTTCTCTGCGACATCTTGAATGGCGCTTTGTACGTGCTCCTGGGCAACAATACCGGAAGCTTTACCTTCGCGCGCCAGATCCAGACCTACACCGAGGGAGTCGCCTACCTTCTGGACCTCAATGGCGATCACCACCTCGACATAGTTGCCACTGACAACTTAGGCGCTCGATTCTTCGTGTTGCTGGGAAACGGCGACGGCACGTTCCAAAACCCCGTCATCTACAACGGCCAACCCGGCACCGGCACGCTGCTGCTTGCGGATCTCGATGGCGATGGCCATCCGGACATGATCGCGCAATGGTATCCGTCCTCATTCGGAATGTTCAAAGGCAATCCAGACGGAACCTTCGGAGCTCTCACCACGATCAGCTCCATAACCACCGCCAATCCGCTGGTTCTCGTCGCCGATTTCAACAGCGACGGTATCGCCGATCTGGGCTTCACCAACCCCACCGGCGTCGGAATTCAGTTGGCGCAGGGAAGCCTCATCTACGGCTCAGCCCAAAAGTCAGTCTCCGGCGGACCATCCACCATCTATATCAACCTCGCGAAACCCGTCGCCGCCGATTTCAACGCCGACGGTAACTTGGATCTCGCTATGCCTGTCGAAGGAGGCATCGCAATTCTGATCGGAAGCGGCAGCGGCACTTTCGCGAGCGCGGATTTCTTCGAGATAGGCGATACCGTTGGCGCCACGGCCGTCGCCGATTTTAATTCGGACGGCTTCCTGGATATCGCCGTCTCCGTCGCGGCCACATTTCCGCGATTGCTCCTGGGGGACGGCACTGGCTCTTTCACGCTCAAGGCGGATCAGAATTCAACTTACGGCTCTCAAACGCCGAATGCTTCCCTGTTCGCTGCAGACTTCAACGGCGATAAGAAAATGGATCTGAGCGCCGGCCCCGCCTCGATTCTTCCACCCGGCTCCTCAATCTCCGTCTCTTTCGGGGAAGGCAACGGCAATTTTTCCGCGCCCGTGCCGGTACCCAACGGGGCGCCCGTCGTCGCCGACTTCAACAAAGATGGCCGCGCGGATATGGCATACATTGACGGGGACACGATCATCGTATCGCTGGGCCAAACCGGTGATTCGTTTACTTCGCTTTCGACCCCGCTCCGCCTCCCCAATGCCTCTGGGCTATACAGCGCAGGCGACGTAAACAATGACGGGATTCCCGACCTGGTTTTGAACTACTACGACCACCTGGAAATCTGGCTAGGAAAGGGCGACGGAACATTTAGTTACGACACTTCCATTGATGTATCGCAGATTGCCAGCAACGTCGTGGCTGCCGTCGCCGACGTGGATGGCGATGGCCATGGCGACATCATCCTGGCCCCTGACCCAAACGCCGGATCGAATTTCGGCCCGCTTGCAATCTTCTACGGAAATGGCGATGGAACTTTCCAGGCTCCCGTTTTCGTTCCCGTATCTCACCGTTATTCGCAAGTCGTGGTGGCAGACCTGAACGGCGACAAAAAGCCCGACCTGGTGATGACGGATGGCGGCAGCGTCGCGGTTCTGATGAATCAGGGCGATCGAACTTTTGCAGCTGAAGTGGACTATGTTGCCGGAGGACAAGTCTCGACGATCAGCGTCGCCGACGTGAATGGAGACGGTCTGCCGGACATCGTCGTCGCCAATCCGGGCGGGACCACCGTCACGGTTCTCTTAAATCAACGAAGCGGCACCTCGGGCGGCGCGGCTGTCTCCGGAGCACTGTCAGTTTCACCCGAGCCCTCCGTCTTCAATCAGACGATTACGCTTTCGCTCGCGCTGTCAGGTGCCAGCTCAGGCTCTCCGGTTCCAACCGGTTCTGTCAGCCTTAGCGTGGACGGCGTTTTCGTCGCCACCGTGTCGCTGACCAACGGCTCGGCGAGGTATGCATACGCCAACCAGTTGATTCCTTCGTCGCACGCGATTCTCGCGCAGTACAACGGCGACAAAACATATGCGCCCAGCAGCTTTTCCGAGCAGCATGTCGTTGATCCTCCGACGTATTCCACTACCACGGCACTGACGGCCGCGCCCACCTCCATACTGGCAAGCCAGACGGTGCGCCTCGTGGCCAAGATCAGTAGTAATCCCGCGGTGCCTGCCGGCGAGATCACGTTCTACGATGGATCGAATGTAATCGGCTCTGCAACAGTGAACGCGAGCGGCGTCGCCTACTATGACGATTCTCTCCTGGCGGCAGGAAACCATTCCTTGACCGCGGCGTACGATGGCTATACCCAAACCGGCTTCACAAACACGGATCAGGTGTACATCGCCGCCATCTTCTCGCCGAGTAGTTCGGCCCCCGTCAGTGTCAAAGTGAATGCAAATCCCACCACCACCGCAATCTCGTCTTCGCCCGCGTCTCCGGTGGCCGGAAGAGTACTCACGCTCACCGCGCAGGTTTCAGCAACCTCGAGCGTGCCCTTTGGCGGCGCGTCGTTTTTTGACGGTCCCACTTACCTCGGAACTTCGGGGCTCCAATCCAACGCCACCGCGACGTATAGCACCGCTTCCTTGAGCGCCGGAACTCACACGTTTACCGCGGCTTTTAATGCGAACGGACCATTCGCTGCTAGTACCTCCTCCCCGCAGACCGTCACCGTGTCGAATGCAGCATCGAATTTGCTTCCCGTCTTCGTTGCCCTTACGGTCTCCGAAGCAACGTCGACGTCGGGAACGCTGCTCTCAGCATTTGTCGCCGCGCCGCATCCGATCACAGCGGCGCGAGTCACGTTTCTCGACAGCGGAGCGATCCTGGGGACGGCGCCAGTAGGTCCGAATGGAATCGCGTCGCTGCGAGTCGCTCCGCTATCGAGCGGCAACCACGATTTGACTGCCAGCTTCATTGCTGCGGACACACTCGCGCCCTCGGTCTCACCGGTTCTTACCGATGTTTGGCCGGCAGCAGGGCCAGGATTCGACGTGGCCGTTAGATCAAACGCCTTGAATGTCGGGCCATCCGGCAACGGCGCTTTGGAAATTTCGATCGTCTCGTTGGGGGGCTTTGCGGAAGCAATCCAACTTAGCTGTGCTGCCGGTCTTCCGCCGGGTTACTCATGCGAATTTTCCCCCAACGTCGTCACGGGCAACGGTGCGACTACTCTTACGATACGGGATTCCGCGGCTGTCGCGAGTCTGTCAGCCCGGCCGCGTGTTTTCGATTCCTTCGCATTTCTCGCACTCAGCTTCTTGCTCCTTGGAGTTTCAAACCGACGCGCCTTCGTGATGGACGCGTGTATTTTGATTTGCGCGATTGGGTTACTGAGTTCATGTGTCGCGTCGCCGTCGACTGCTGCAAGTTCGCAGACGTCGATCGTTACCGTGCGTGCGACTTTCGGTTCGGGCGGCGGTGCGATCGTTCACGACGAGCAGGTTTGCGTAACCTTTCGTTCTGCACGGTGAACGACCCGCCCGCTGCCGCCTTCGAATTGTGATTGAGTGCAACGCTACAATCACAGGCGATACGCTGGCTGAGCGCCATTGGATTGAGCTAACTGTTAGACCGTCCGAACCCGCACTCAATACGCACCTTAAGGAGCCAGAGAAATCGCGTCACCTAGACTTCAAACAGCTTGAAATTCCCCTGACCCGCGACGAGGCGCTCGCCAGTCCGCCGCGAGACGAGTTCTTCGAGGTAGCGGACCACATTGAAGAGCGCGAGACTTCCGTGCCTGCCGATGTGGAGGGCCGAAAGCTGATCACGTCTCGTACACTTCACCTTCAATGGAATTCGGCTCCAGTTGTAGGGCCTGATAAAGTCGCGTTGCCGGACATTGACGATTGGAATGTCGCATCAAATGGACTTTGCCCGCCCGGAATTGGTGACATCTTCTCAGCTTTTGGCGACTTGTCCGGTAAATGCTGCCGGCTCAACCGGTCGATGCAACACCATCCAGTGCATTGATTCGGCAATGTTTCCGCGGGAGAACCATCTGTTTGGCTGTGCGCGGTCGAGACCTAGCCAGAGCAGCGTTCGGGTTGGTCTGGCCCTCGCGAGCGATTTTGGCTTTTGTTTTCTATGCAAGGTGGGTTCGAGCTTAGTGTTGCGTCGACCCATTGAGATCACCCGCGTAACCGGACATGTCCCGTACCAGAACTTCATCTCTAACAATGTCGGCCCTGTCAAACACTTTTTGAGCAGACTTATCCATTCACCTAAAAGAGTTTTTTCTTCCGCTTGCTGGGTGGTTTTTCTTGTCGGCCTTGACGACTTCGGCTCGTTCGTAATCTAGCGGTCGGCTTCAGTCCGACCCATACATCTCTTCGATCGTAAACTTCAGTCCATGATTAGTTATTCGAACTCCCTCTCGCGAGGGAGCGGGATGCCCATTCAAGTGCACGGCGTTCTAATTCACGCCATGTCCGGTACCGAGCTTCCCCGCGTGCGAACCGAATTCCGGCTCCGTCTTCCCGAGCCTATCAACAAAAGCCGGCTCGAGTCGAGGGGGCCGACATTGTTATGCAATCACTGGAGGCGTGCCTCGTTTTGGCCGCCAAGAGGATGAGATCTTTTGCTATTTGGCCCGCTTCACCGCAGCGACCAGACCAGGATAGGGGTTTACGGCCATCCCTCTCGACCACCGTTTTTCCGGCCCCAACGCGAAGATTGCAAAATGCAGATGCGGTGCGCGTTCATCCGCATTTCCTGTCGATCCCACAAAACCGATGATGTCTCCAGGCCGGACCGTCATTCCCTCATGCAACCCTTCCGCGTAGCGCTCCAAATGCCCGTAGTAGTAGCAATACTCTCCCACTTCATCGAACTGGTAGATGGTGTTGCCGCCCGGAATGCTGAAGAACAATTTTTGAATGGTTCCGGGTACCACCGCACGCACGGGTGTGCCCCTCGGCTCCATAATGTCGATCGCCTCGTGCCGGTGTCCGTTATGAAATTCGTCAAACGTATCTCGCAGATTCGCGAGCGTGAGCCCGCTGATGGGCGGACTCATCTCGAGAATGGAAGGGCTCCCGCCAACAGCAAGAACCGCTCGGAAAACCACAAGAATAAAAACGCAGAACTTCAAGTCCTTTCCTCGAAGACGATTCATCCCGGAGGACCGTATACGGCGTCGAATACTTAACAGATCAGCCAGATCCCAGTTCTCCATCTGCACGCACTCATGGATCATTCCTCGAAGACGACCCGCGTCCCCTTGGTAACCAGGCCGGCGAGTCTGCTGGCATCCCAGTTTGTGAGCCGCACGCACCCGTCCGACTGGGAGTAGCCGATTTCGCCCGGATCAGGCGTGCCGTGGATACCGTAGTGTGGATCGCTTATGCCAATCCACACGACACCCACTGGATTGTTCGGGCCCGCCGCGATGGTCGCCTTGGGACTGGTGGGATCCGGGTTCCAAAACAAGACAGGGTCATAGTCATAGGTTGGATTTCGCAGCACCTCAGTGACCTTCCAATTTCCGAGGGGTAGCGGAAAGTGGGTGCTGCCGCTGGTCACCGGAGCGAAGAAAATAATCCGCCCTTTCCGATCAAACACTTTCAGGCCCGATGACTTCTTCGAGACAACTACCCTGATCATTCCAGCGCGGGCCCGCTCAGAGTCCAGCGTCTCCTGTTTGGTACGCCCCACATTGGGCACTCTGATTTGCTCGCCCGCAGTGAAATGGGCGCTGGGGTTTAGGCGCTTGAGCAGGGCCGGTGCCGAGTGGAATCTCTCGCTTAGCTCTTGCAGCACGGATGTGTAATAAAGGCCGGGAAGTTTCGACATCTCGATCATGTCTTTCGGAATCTTCTCGCTGAACGGACCTGCCGTGTCTTCCGTCGTGATCGTATAGGAGACAATGGGCTCAACAACGACACCGGCGGCCAGCGCCCTGAGCAGCGCCCCGCGATTCCGCAAGCCCGGAGCAAGAGCGTGCGCAGCCTCGAATGCCGCGACTGCCTTGCCGCTATTCTCACCGCCGCTTCCGTCGATCTCACCCGGCGAGAAGCCAGCCCGATCGAGAAGGACCTGCATTTCGAGCTCTGTGGTCTCGGCTGCCGGAATTGACGGTCCCGGGCGGTTCGTTGCGAACGACGTAAATGTACCAAGAAGAATCGCCACGCTTGCGGCGAGACATGAGAGGGTCTTGAACGTAAATTTCGTCGCGCTTTTAGGCGGGACGATATCACTTCTTCTAGCCAAGATGTTGCACCCCAAGCGACACCAATTTATCAGCTCCCGATCTGCCGCGTCTGTTCAAGACCGCACACATTAGACAGGACGATGAAGAGAGTACGGATGCTTCGTGGCGTCCGATAGGGACGCTGCGTCCACGCAAAATTAGTCACACAGAAGATAGAATTCGTTGCGGATCGGAACACTTTCGCATTTTGCTTCAGCCGGATCCCTAAGCGATGGAAAGTTCACTTGGTTTTATTTGTGCCGTATCGGCTACGAATTGTCTTACCTTGTCCTTGATCTCATCTCGCACCCGACGGAAAACTTCTGTGTTCTGCCCGAGCGATCCACCATCCGTACTTGGGTTCGCGATACTCCAGCGTAGAAGGTGGAGGGTACCGGAACCCACCGTTCAAGGATACGAGAACGATCGCGGCTGCGATCGAATAAGCCAGATTATCAGGCCAACGGGCACAGCAACCAGGCAAACGGCGGCCCCGAGCAGCAACGCGAAGAAAAGTACGTCGCGCCGGGTGTGGTTTTCACGTAGCGCCTGATTTTCCTCACGCATCAACAATCGGTAGTTTCTGCGATTTGCCTTCCAGGCCACGTGAAAAACGTCACCAAACACGGGAATTGAACCTAACAAAGCCTCTAGAACCACGTTTGTAATCATGCGAGCGAGAGTGACCAAAGCAGCACCACGTCGCCAGGCTGCAACAACGATGATCAGGGAAGCTATGCCAGCCGCGGCATCTCCTACACCTGGAATCCAACCGATCAGAAAATCGAGCCCGAAGCGGATCTGCGTTCCCGGGACGCGAAAGATATCGTCCAACACCGATGCAATCTGATCGAGATGTTCGTCTGTTGACGTGGCAGGGGTGCGGCGGGGCATAGAGGCCAGTGTAGACGAGCGTTGGCTAGCTAGAAAGGGTCGCGCTTCACGGGATCCAATACCGGGAATGGGCACGCCGAAGCCGCCGGCGCACTTCGCTGTTTAAGAGTTCATTTATTGATGTGCAGTAGTGGCCGCAGGAGGCACTTTGAGTTTGGCGAGTTCGCTGGCGAAGAGCGGGTTTTCGGGAAACTCCGCGACGAGTTCCTTGAGTTGGACGCGGGCCACTTCTACTTGCTTTTCCCTCAGGGCCGCCAGCGCCAACAAAATCTTCGCAAACGGTCGCAGATAGTGGCCATGTTCGGCGGCGATTTCAAGCTGCTGGATACCTGCTTTCTTGTCACCGTGGATGCCAGCGAAGCCGAGGAAAAACTTCTTGGTTCCAGGCAAACTCCCGATGAAATAATTCGCCATGCCCAAACCAAGATAGGCATCCGCAGCGTCTGGGGCAACCACTAACAGCTTCTTGGCGTACACATCCGCCGCACGGATTTTCTTCAGGCTGTCTAACTGCTGCTTGTCTATCAGGCTGGCATAATTGGCCTGCATGCCCAGGCTCAGGGTCATAGCAAACAGGGCGTTCGGGTCGTCCGGATTTGTCCTCAATCGCAGTTGCGCCAAGTCCTGCGCCTGTTGGTCCGCCGTGAAGAACCCAGCGCGCAGCTTCGGATCGGGTCTCAGAGGGATTTTGCCCAGGAAACGTTTGTCGTCCAGGAAAAACTCGGAGGTCAGAACGCCTTGCCGATAGCACTCCTCAAACAGATAGCTTGCCCCTTCCGAGGCGCTCCCAAGAGGGTCTTCCGGGTGGGACTTCTGCCACGCCTCGAAGTGGGTGCGAGCCTCCTCAAACTTCAGTTCGTAAAGTAGGTGAAAACCGGCGTCGAGTTCCGGAACGTTCAAAGCCGAAGTCGGGGTCTGCCCGGAGCCGATGAGCGCGGCCTGAGCGTTAGCGACTCCTGCCAGCAGCGCGCTGCATAACAGCGCACAAACAAGCGAACGGAGCAGCGACGACCCTTTGGCATTACTCACAGTAGCCGATCCGTTCTGTGATGAAATTTTCATTGAACGCACCGTTCGAAGCTATAGGGGCAACCATTTCTTAGACCCCTTAGAAACAAGCTGAACAGGAAAGGTCGATGAAGGCGATACATCGAACGGTGTATTTAAATTGTCCGTGGGCGGACTCAGGCAGTTCCACACAAAAAAACTGCTTACTGCGAGTCCACGATGAGGCCGAAGTAATGAGGCGGATCGACGCGCGGTTTCCAACTTTCAACAAAGGTCGAGAGTAGGCGCCGCGCGAGGGGCCAGTAACGGTTCTTCTGTGACTGGTGAGTCTTGCGGTTTCCGGCACTCGGTTAGAGGCGCGCTCACCTTCGGTGCTGTGGCAGCGATTCCGAAAAACGCCTTGCGAGCTTTCTCAAACGAATCTTCTGCCATAGGATTTGCCCGCTTCATTCAAGTCTTCAGCTTGTTCGGTCAGATTCTCCGCGGGAAGGATCATGAAAGACATCAAGACCGATATCTATACGGTTTGAGACATATCGGCAGGGTAAGCCCATACACTCGGATGGGCTCGAGAGTCTGGCCAAAGACGTCAGCCATCTTTGGGGGGTAAAGGAGAAGTTGCCGCAGCACCAGAAACGCGGGTAGTTCGTCAACCTATCCCCACAAAATTGCGCTGCGGCCGATAATTGCACGCCGCCAAAACCTCACGCTAGGTCCCGATTAATCGCGTTACCGTACAAGTGGATTCTGGCGTCTTAGAGAACCTATGGCGCCGTCTCGTCGTCCCCACCAACTGGGGCTGTTAGGTTTCGCGTTTGAGGAGCGCAGCTAGGCGACGATGTAGGTCACCAACGGCGTTGAAGAGATCGACGATGCCCGGCGTATCAATTCCAACTTCACTCGATTGAAGGTCGAGAGATAGGTCGCTCGAAATTTGTGTGGCGCGTTTGACGCGCTCGGCCGACATTATCGGGAGAACCGAAAACGGATCGCCGCCCGATTGGTCGCTGAGGCCGATCCATTTCTGCACTGCCCACGTAGTGTTCCGAATGTGGTCTACGGCGTTCCGGAACTCAGCGAGGACACGCGAGTCCAGCTTGCCAGTTTTTACCAGTTTTTCAAGTTCATGTAACTCGCCGGTGGTGGCTTCCAGACGCGCTGTGATGGACGACGTTGAGCCCCGGGTTGAATCGTGTTCGGGAGCACTCATCCGAAATTCCCTCCGTGAGAGGGCTGGGTTGTCGGAATGAGATTAGGGCGCGACGGCTACCGGAGACAAGGAAAAATATTCTCGCGAAGCGAATCTTAGAAATAAACGAGGCAGACCGGGACATTGCGTCCGCATGACCATTGATGATTTCATTCGTCACCCGGACCGCCTCCGAACTTGGATAAGTCCTGATACGTCGTGCCGGTTCAAACGGTCGAAGCAACACCATCTGGTATAAATCTGTTTTTAAAGGTGGTGTTTATGAAGCCAGGGAAACGGTTTGGGCTTTCCACGGAGC
>Ga0209006_10003706_pt1 | contig 13900 bp, 13 predicted proteins | sample JacPin_JW_Ref_O2_FD_188567 | JGI IMG/M metagenome (GOLD analysis project Ga0209006, IMG submission 188567) | Forest soil microbial communities from Algoma, Ontario, Canada - Jack Pine, Ontario site 1_JW_Ref_O2 (SPAdes) (version 2) | ecosystem: Environmental > Terrestrial > Soil > Boreal... | reverse complement strand
TGACGTTGATGATGACGCCGGGGCGGCCGGCGGCGACCATCGCCTGCGCCGCCGCCTGGGCGCAAAATGCGGCACCCTTCAAGTTGACATCGTGGACGAAGTCCCAATCCGCTTCACTCATCGCCAGGAAATCGACGCGCGGGAAGACCCCGGCATTGTTGACCAGCACATCGATCCGGCCGAATTCGTCAACGACCGCGGCGACCATCGCGCGGACGTCGTCGAGCTTCGCCATGTCGGCTTGGATCGTTACCGCGCGGCGGCCGTGCGCCGTGACCGCGCTGGCCACCTCGTGCGCCGCCGCCGCGTCGTCGAGCCAGTTGACCGCGACATCGGCGCCCGCCGCGGCGCATTCGATCGCGATGGCGCGGCCGATGCCCTGCTGCGCCCCGGTAACCAGCACTGCCCTGCCGGCAAGCTGCATAAACCCTCCCGCGACGCACGTTCGGCCGCCTCAACACGAATACAGCGTGTGTACGGTACCGGCAATATCAGAGCCGTCTTAATAAATTCTCCCGCCGTTTAACAACGAATCTTACGTACGTGTAGAGAATCTGATTCGGGAACACAGCAAAACGTGTATATTCATGATAGGGGCATGGAATGATCGGCTGTCACGCGCCGCCGGTCCGGCCATGAGACCGCTGGAGCGAGGCCCCGACGGTCGGAGACTTTGAATGGCTCGGGGGACTTGGCGGGGACTACTCGGTGGCGGGGTCGCGGCATTGCTGCTGGCCGCCTCGGCGACTGCACCGCTGGCGCAAACTGCGCCTCCAACTCAAACGACGACGGCACCTAAGCCCGCAAAACCAGTCGCGAAGACCGCCGCCAAGCCCGTGACGACCAAGACGGCTGCCACCAAGAAGCCTGCGCCCGCCCATCCCGCGAAGATGCTCGCGGCGGCAAAGCCGAAGCCGGCGCCGGTCAAGACACTCGCCGCGGCGCCAAAGAAAACCGCACCGGAGAAAAAGCTCGCCACCGCCGCGCCGAAACCCGCGCTGCCGTCCTACACGGTCACCACCACGCGCGGCAACGTCACTTACACGACGACACGGCTCGTGCCGCTGCCGGCGACGACGGCCGTGACACCGCCGGAGACCAAGGTCGCGGTGGTGCCGGTCAACCTGACGCAGCCGGTCGCGGCGATTGCGCGACCGCCTGAAAAGGCGGTAGTCGAGGCGGTGGTCCCGGTCAACCTGACGCAGCCGGTCGCGGCGATTGCGCGGCCGCCTGAAAAGGCAGTGGTCGAGAAGGCAGTGGTCGAGAAGCCGGTGGTCGAGAAGGTCGTGCCATCGGCGCCCGGGAAACAGTCGATGCCACCAGCCGCCACCGCGACGCAGCCGTCGGATTCCGCCGCCGCCGCATCATTTGTCTCGAACTTCCTCAAGCAGGCGTTCCAGATCGCCCGGTCCGACGGCGCGACGTCACTGCAGCGCCGGGCCCAGCTCGCCGATCTGTTCGCCAGCAAGATGGACGTCAAATTCATCGCCGGTTACACGACGGCCGACGAGCTGACCGGCGCCTCGGCCGACATCCAGCAGCATTTCCGCACGATCCTCGTCAGCTATCTGGTCGAGACCTACTATCCGCGGCTCGAACTGGCCTCCGGACCGTCGATCACCGTCGAGACCACCCCGGGCGGGCTGCTTGCCGACGGCACTTCGGTGGTGTGGACGAGCTTCACCAAGGACGGTTGGGGCTCGCAATCGGTCAAATGGCACCTGATGGCGGAAGACGGCGGCTTCAAGATCGTCGACATCTTCAGCGCCGGCGCAAGCCTGGTGCAGATGGAGCGCGACACGTTCGTGTCGGTGATGCGCAATGGCGGCCTCAACGAGCTGATGGCGAAGCTCGACGAGCGCACCAAGAAGCTGGCGAGCGCGGCTACGGAGTAGGCATCTTCAGTCGTCATTCCCGCAAAAGCGGGAACCCAGGGCGAGCGACGGTACGGTTGCCCTGGGCCCCTGTTTTCGCAAGGGAGACGAGGCGGATTACTCCTCGATCCCCAACAGCTTTCGCGCGGTGCCGCCAAGGATCGCGATCTTGTCGGCATCGGTGATGTCGGGGATCGACAGGATGTGGTCGACCGGCGCGGTGTTCCACGGGAACGGATAGTCCGTGCCCATCACCACGTTCTCGACGCCCATCTCGTTGATCAGATGCTTTACCGCCTCACCGGTGAACATGATCGTGTCGGCAAGGATCTGGCCGTTGCGCAGGTATTCGGTCGGCTTCAACTTTGGCGGGGTGCCGACGCGGTTCGGGAACACCTGAAGCACCGCGTCAGAGCGATGCGCGTAGCTCGCGAGGAAGCCGCCGCCATGCGCGGCGCAGATCTTGAGGCCGGGGAAGCGGTCGAGCGTCCCCTCGAAGATCAAATGCGACAGCGCGATCGTGGTTTCGAGCGGGTTGCCGATCGTGTTGGTGAGGAGGCCGTTGCCGCCGAGGCGGCCGCTGGGCTCGAGCTCGCGGGTGCCGAGCGGGTGCATGAAGACGAGGACGCCGAGCTCCTCGCATTTCTGCCAGAACGGATGGAATTTGGGGTTGGCGAGGTCCTCGCCGGCGCACGAGCCGGCGACGCCGACACCCCTGAAACCCATGTTCTTCACCGCGTACTCGACCTGCTGCGCGGCGAGGTCGGGGTATTGCAGCGAAGCGGTCGCGAAGGCGACGAACCGGTCCTTGTGGCCGGTGCAGAACTCGACCAGCGCCTCGTTCTGAACCTTGATCAATTCGGCGACGGCGTCGCGCTCGGCCCGGTACCAGTAGGGATTGATTGACAACGCCTCGACATCGACGCCCGATTTGTCCATGTGGGCGAGACGGTCGCCGACATTCGACCACAAGAGAGCCGGCGCCTCGAGCGGGTGGTTGATGATCTTCGCCGCGTCGGGGACGATGCAATGCGCGTGGACGTCGACCGTCTTGATCCGCTTGCCGGCGATCACGACCTCCCAGCGGTGGCCGTGCGCGTGGGCATGGGCATGCGCCGAGGCGCTGCTCGAACCGCCGCCCGCGCTGGCGCTCGCGCCCGCGGTTATCTCGCAGCCGGTAAAGACGAGACCGGCGGACGTGTGGGTGCTGATCGGCATCTGGTTCCTCCCTGATCGGATTTGCCTAAGGCTGGGAGCGAACCTACTCGGGCTTGACGTTGCCCGCCAAACCGAATCTGCTCTGTCGGGTCACACGGCCCCGAGCCGCCGCCGAGGAGGAAAACGACCATGAGCTTCGAAATCGGACACGTTCACCTGAAGTGCGCCGACCCGAAAAAGACCGCCGACTACTACATCAATAATTTCGGCGGCAAGCTGCTGGCCGAGATCCCGGGGCGCGGCTTCCGGGTCGACCTGCACGGGCTGCAGCTCAACATCACGGTCAAGATCGACACCCAGAACCACCCGCAATATCTCGGGATCGAGCACCTGGCGGTGCAGACCGACGACTATGCCGGCACAATGGCGACGGTGCGCAAGAACGGGATCAAAGTGCTCGAAGAGCTGGCCACCGGCGGCCGCCACGTCGCCTTCCTCGAAGCCCCCGACGGGGCGCAGATGGAAGTGATCGAGAAGGTGTGAGAAGCACCGCGCTGGCACACTCCCTCTCCCCGCTCGCGGGCTGCGTGCGGGGAGAGGGAGTTTTCGTACAAAGCCTTACAATCAGCGGCGGAAATCGGCGCCGGCGCGCTCGACAGTGCGCACGATGCCTTCCCACTCCATCAGGCCGTAGGTCTCGGTGTCGCGGATCGATTGCATGCGCTCAGCCGCGCGCTGCACGACGTGGGGTTCGATCTCGACCGGCGGGGCATCCATCTGCCGCGCGATCATCTCGAGCTCGCAGGCGCGCTCCATGTTGTAGAGCCGGAAGAAGGCGCCGTGCACCGTCGGCCCGAGCGTCAAGATGCCGTGATTGAGCAGCACGACGCAGCTCCCCTGCGCGCACGTCTGACCCAACGCCTCGCACTCCTCGACGGTCGCCGGAACGCCGTAGGGGTGATAGGCCAGATCGTCGTAAACCTGCAGCGCATCCTGGCTGATCGGCCGAATTCCCTCGGCGATCATCGAGATGCCGGCACCGGCGCGGGTATGCGTGTGAGTCACGCAATTGGCGTCGGGTCGCGCCTTGTAGACGCCGCTGTGGATGGTGAACCCGGCATTGTTGAACTTGCCCTCGGCGCCGAGCACGTTGCCGTCCATGTCCATCTTGATCAGGCTGGACGCGGTGACCTCGTCGAACATCTCGCCGTAGCGGTTGATCAGGAACGTGTCGGGCTCGTCCGGGACACGCGCCGACATGTGGGTGTTGATCAGGTCGGTCCAGCCGAGATGATTGCAGACATGGTAGAGCGCCGCGAGCTCGCAGCGCGCCTGCCACTCGGCAGCGCTCACATCGCTATTTCGCAAATATTGCCCGTCCGGCATCGTTCATTCTTTCCCGAGAGAGTGCGCAAGGTGACAGCATCGTGGTGACCGTCGCAGCGCGCGGCAAGCGCCGCTTCTGCATCGCCGTCGACCATTTTTGCCGTTTACCGGTTTTGCTGGTGCAGAAACCGTACCAGCAGCTCGGTCACCTGTTCCGGCTGCTCCTGCTGCACCCAATGGCCGGCGCCGTCGAGGAGATGGACCCCGGTCATCTTGGTGCAAGCAGTGCCGTTCATCTTCTTGACCGCGCCGGGGCGCTGATAGACGCCCCAATCCGATTTACCCGAGATAAAGATCGACGGCACGTCGATCGTCCGGCCCGAGAACAGTTGCAGCTCGGATTCGAAGGCCCCGCCGCTGCGTGAGCGGTACCAATTGAGACCGCCCTGAAACCCGTTGCGCTGGTATTCGCCGGCATAGACCGCGAGCTCCTTATCGGGCAGCCAGCGGCAGGCGGCGATCTCGGCCGGCGAGGGCATCTCCTTCGCGACCGCGGTGGGCATGTCGTCGGCGAGATCCATGATGTAGTAGGTCGGCATCTTCGCGAGCTCGGTGGCGGTCCAGCCGGCGAGCTCACGCGGCTTGTTATCGGCCCAATCAGCGCTCTTATGGTGATAGTAGGCGCGCAAAAAATCGTGGACGCCCTGCTTACAATGCCACATCGCCGCGTTGGCCGGCCGGGTCGAGTACCACCATTGATAATGCTTGCGCGGCCGCGGCAGGGCGGCCAGCGCCTCGTGGATGGTCGGGCTTTCCGGAATCGCCGGCGGTTTGCCGTCGGTGGCGAAGGGCAGCGCGGGCGGCCCCTCGAACGGCGCGCTCATCAGGGCGAGCGAGCGGAACACATCGGGTCGCGTCAGCGCGCACCATGCCGCGACCGAGGCGCCGAAATCATGTCCGACGACAGCCGCCGTCTCGCGATAGCCGAGCGCCGCGACAAGGCCGAGCGCATCGCGCACCGCGTTCAACTGGCGGAACGGCCGCAGGTCGTCGTCGTAATTGGCGCTCCAGCCGGTGGTCCGGCCGTAGCCGCGCAGATCGGGCGCGACGACATGGAACCCAGCCTCGGCGAGCGCCGGCATGATCTTGCGCCAGGAATAGGCGATCTCCGGAAAGCCGTGCAGCAACAACAGGCACGGCCGTCCGGCGGCCGCGAAACCGGCCTCGAGGATATGGATGCGCAGGCCGTTGACGCCGTCGACAAAGCGCGAGCGGATGCTGGACGGCAGGATTGCGGGGTCGAACGGGGCGAGGTCGGACATTCGAGGCTCCATTGGCGGCGCGGGCGTTGCCTGCAACGCTAGGAGCGTGTCTCGGCGCGGTCAAATCGCGATGTATCCGCCCGATCGAGAGGCGGCCATCGGCTAGAGGATATTTTTGAATCGTCATTCCCGCGAGGGCGATGAAAGAGTGTTTCGTGCGCCAAATCTCCGATCTTGCCGGATTGGCGCATAAACAATTTAGAAGTGCAGAATCGCGAAATATCTCCTCAACCTGGAGTCGCAGATTGCAGAAATTTTATGTATTCGTAATTGATGATGTCAGTTTTGTATTTTATTAAACAGGAACCGATTGAGCATCATCGCGTTTCTTCCCATACGGCTACTTTGGGAGAGGAAACCGCGATGATTAAGACCTTATTGGCCAGTGCCGTACTTGTCGGTTTGGCGCTGCCGGCGTTCGCCGAAACCGGCTACTTCATCGTCCAAGGCCCCGACAAGCATTGCACGGTGGTCGACCAACGGCCTGTGACGAAGGAGACGACGGTCGTCGGCCCGGACGGGGTGACCTACAAGACCAAGACCGAAGCCATGGACGCGATGAAGACGGTCACGGTGTGCCGGTAATCTGCGCAGCCTGGCCGTTCCGGCCGGTGTAGTGCCGGCCACCCAAAAAACCGCCCTCCGTCCGGAGCTTTCCGGGCGGAGGGCGGTCGGTGACAAGCCAGCTCAGGCGATGACGAGAGCGGACACCATCTCGACATCCTTGGTCTCCGGACCGAGGAAAAGCGCGACGACGAAATTCACCAGCCCGAACATGGCGCCGATCAGCATCGGGATCGCGAAGCCGAGGTTCCAGGCCGGGTTGGTCGCGAAGTAGGTCAACAGCGGCGGCACCAGCCCGCCGGCGATCGCACCGACATGATAGCTGAAGGCAGACGCCGTCGCGCGCACCTCGGTCGGATAGCGCTCGTTGAGGAAGGCCGGGATCTGACCGTACATCCCGCCGCCGGCGAACAGGCCGATCGTGACGAAGCCGCCAACGATGACCAGCGTATTCGAGGACAGCAGGTAGATCGGCACGATCGCCATCGAGATTATGGCTGGGACGATCATCGCCCAGCGCCGGCCGAACCGATCCGAGAAGATCCCCCAGCTCGAACTTGCGAGGAACACGAACAGGTTCGCCAACATGATCGGGGTCGCGATCAGCGCGGTCGTGAGGCCCAAATCCTTTTGCAGATGGGTCGCGAAGAGGGCGTTGATCGAGTAGTAGGTGACAAACCCGGCGCACTGGAACCAGCAGGCGTTGAGCACATTGCCGAGGATACCGCGGCGGAAGATCGCAGCGAGCGGTGCCTTGACCACGCGGTTTTCCGCTTTCTGCAGGCGGTTGTTCTCGACCCAGACTTCCGGCTCCTTGACGAAGAAGCGGATATAGACAATCGCCAGAGCGGGCGCGATGCCGATCCACAACATGCCGCGCCAGCCCCATTTGTCGAAGAGCAGCCAGTAGCACGCGCTCGACAGCAGGAAGCCGAGGCCCCACGAGCCTTGCAGCACGCCGCTCATGAAGCCGCGCGAGCGCTGCGGCCACTGCTCCATCGCCAGCGCGGCGCCGCACGGCCATTCGGCGCCCATGCCGATGCCCAAGAGAGTGCGGAACAGCAGTAGGAACCAGAAGCTTGGACTAAACCCGGCGATGAAATTACACACCGAGAACCAGAGAATCGAGATCATCAGCGGCGTCTTGCGGCCCATCCGATCGGCCATCCAACCCGCCGCCGTCGCCCCGACGAGACGCATCCACAAGGTCAGGGTGAAGACGATCGCCACGTCCGTCAGCGGGACGTTAAATTCCTTGGCGATCGGCACCATGATCAACAGGAAGACGGTGAAGTCGAAGGCGTCAAGCACCCATCCGAGCCACGCCGCCCCGAAAGCGTACCACTGATCCTTAGTCGGCTCCTTCCACCAAGGCACACTTCGGTCGCTGGCCGAAATCGCCATCGCAAGCACTCCTCTGTTCAAAGCGGCCCCATTGGCGGAGCTCTGCATGCAGAGTAGGAGAGCTATGCGTAATTGTCTATCAGGATGTTGCGGCGCGAAAACTGGCCGGCGTCATGCGCCGGCTTTGTGTTTCTCGACGAAATCCCAGTCGATCTCGAGCCCGAAACCGGGCTTGTCGCCGATGATCAGGTGGCCGTCCCGCAACTCCGGGTGCTCGTGGAAGAGGCCGTAATGCAGCGGGTCAGTCTCCTTGCCGCCATGCGACTCGACGCCGAACGACGAGCGCGGCATCGCCAGCACCAGGTGGCCGTGGAGTTCCGGCGCGGTGTGCGGCGCGAGGATCGCGCCGTGCTGCTCGGCGAGGTGGGCAATGCGCAGCGCCTCGGTGAAGCCGCCGGCGCGGGTCGCGTCGAACTGCACATAGCGAATGCCGCCGAGGGTGATGAAGTCGCGCACCGTGAAGCGGGTCAGCTCGCGCTCACCGTGGGCCAGCGGGATCGGCGTCGCCGCCGCGAGCCGCGCGAAATCGGCGGGTTGCAGATACCAGTGCAGCGGCTCCTCGAGCCAGAAGATGTCGTGCGGCTCGACGCGGCGGGCGAAATCGATGCAGTCCGGCAGATCGTAGGGCGCGTTCATGTCCAGCATCAGATCGGGCGCGGCGCCGATCGCCTTGCGCACCGCGCCGACCCGCGCCGCCTCTTGCGCGACCGTGCCGGCCCCGGTCTTCAACTTGACCGCGCGGTAGCCGAGGTCGAGGAAGCGCGCCAGCTCCGAGCCGTAATCCGCGTCGGTCGCGCCGGGGCGGTAATAGCCGCCGGTCGCATAGGTGTAGAGCGGCCGGTTCTCGCCGCCGAGCAGCCGGTAGACCGGCACCCCGGCCGCCTTGCCCTTGATGTCCCACAGCGCGATGTCGATGCCGGCGATCGCTGCCATCACAACGGTGCGGTCAGGGCGCGAGATCGGCGCCGGGATGTCGGGGCGGCCTTCTATGGCGCCCGGGCGCGGCGAGGTCAGCGCGAAGAGGCGTTCCCAGACCGCGGTGATCGCCAGAGCGTCCATGCCGGAGACGAACTCGCCGAACTTCGCCACCCACTCGCAAATGCTCGCCGCCGGGCTGTTGTGGATGATGCCGTAGCCGGTGAGGCCGTCATCCGTCTTCACCTCGGTAAGGATCGCGCTCCACGCGGTCGAGCGCTCATGCGCGGTCCATACCGGCACCGCGCGCGGCACCGAGACGGGGTGGGTTTTTACCGAGGCGATCTTGGTCATGGGCTTTCTTCCTTTGTCATTGCGAGGAGCGCGTCAGCCCGACGCGGCAATCTCCGGCCGCCTTGGCCCCAATGGGAAGGAGATTGCTTCGCTCCGCTCGCAATGACATCACCGTTTAAGCCGTCTTCTGCTCCGCCAATCCCAGCTCGCGGATCGTCTCCTCGCGCATCAGGAATTTCTGCACCTTGCCGGTGACGGTCATCGGGAAGGCGTCGACGAATTTGATGTAGCGCGGGATCTTGTAGTGCGCGATCTGACCCTTGCAGAAATCCTGGATGTCCTCGGGCGCGGCGTTCTCGCCGTCGCGCAGCCGGACCCAGGCGCAGAGCTCCTCGCCAAAGCGCGGGTCGGGGACGCCGATCACCTGCACGTCCTGGATTTTCGGGTGGCGATAGAGGAATTCCTCGATCTCGCGCGGATAGACGTTCTCGCCGCCGCGGATCACCATGTCCTTGATGCGGCCGACGATGTTGCAATAGCCCTCGTCGTCGATCGTCGCGAGGTCGCCGGTCTTCATCCAACCTGCGGAGTCGATCGATTCGGCGGTGCGCTCCGGGTCGTTCCAATAGCCGAGCATCACCGGGTAGCCGCGGGTCATGAGCTCGCCGGGCGTGCCGCGCGGCACGACGCGGCCCTCGGCGTCGACGATCTTGACCTCGACATGCGGCTGGACACGGCCGACGGTCGAGACGCGGCGGTCGAGCGGATCGTCGGTCGAGGATTGGAAGCTGACCGGGCTGGTCTCGGTCATCCCATAGGCGATGGTGATCTCGTTGAGGTGCATCAGGTCCACGGCGCGCTTCATAACCTCGATCGGGCACGGGCTGCCGGCCATGATGCCGGTGCGCAATGATTGCAGGTCGAAGCGGTGGAAGTCGGGGTGGTCCATCTCGGCGATGAACATCGTCGGCACGCCGTGCAGCGCGGTGCAGCGCTCGGCCTCGACCGCCTCCAGCGCCGCCAGGGGCTCGAACGCCTCGCTCGGGTAGACCATCGCCGCACCATGCGTCAGGCACGCGAGGTTGCCGAGCACCATGCCGAAGCAATGGTAGAGCGGCACCGGGATGCAGAGCCGGTCAGCCTCGGTGAACCTCATCGCGCGGGCGATGAAGAAGCCGTTGTTGAGGATGTTGTGGTGGGTGAGGGTCGCGCCCTTGGGAAACCCGGTCGTGCCGCTGGTGAACTGGATGTTGATCGGGTCGTCGAACTGCAGCGTCTCGGCGAGAAACCCGAGCCGGCGGCGTTCGCCATCGCCGCCGAGACCGGCGACATCCGCGAACGGCACCATTCCCTTTTCGGTGTCGGCCCCGATGGTGATCACCAGGCGCAGTTCCGGCAGCCGCGCGGCGTGGAGACCGCCCGGCGAGGCGGTGGCGAGCTCGGGCGCGAGGTCGCGCAGCATCGCGATGTAATCGCTCGACTTGAAGCGCGACGCGGTGATCAGCGCGACGCAGCCCGATTTGTTGAGCGCGTATTCCAATTCCGCGAGGCGGTAGGCCGGGTTGATGTTGACGAGGATGAGACCGGCCTTGGCGGTGGCGAATTGGGTGACGACCCATTCGGCATTATTCGGCGACCAGATGCCGACCCGCTCGCCGGGTTTTAGGCCGAGCGCGACGAGGCCGGCAGCAAAAGCATCGATCTGTGCTTGCAGCTCGCAATACGACCAGCGGATATGCTGGTGACGCACGATCAGCGCATCGCGCTCGCCGTGGCGCTCGACGATGCGGTCGAAATGCACGCCGATCGTCTCGCCGATCAGCGGGATGTCGCTCGCGCCATGGACATAGCTTGGAATGTAGCTCGATTGTGGCATCGCCGTTCCTCCTCGCGGCACCCGCCCAGGAGACCAGAAGCGACAGCCGATGGGAACCGGAAAGCGGTCAGCCGCCCTACTACATTCCAGTCGAGGAGGTTGACCATGCCGAGCAAACCGCGACATCAAATCCGTGACTGGACGCGCCGCCAAACGTTGGCGCTCGGCGCCGGGCTCGGTCTCGTGCCGCTCCGGCCGACGCTCGCAGCAGCGGCCGAAGCTATCGCCCCAGTTCCCGGCCCGATCATCACCCGGCCGATCCCAAGCAGCGGCGAGCGGTTGCCGGTTATCGGGCTCGGCACCGATGAGTACTATACCGGCGGACAGGCCCAGCAGGCCGCTCTCGGCGCGGTCGTGCGGACCCTCGTCGCCGGCGGCGGCAGCGTCGTCGATACGTCCTCCGATTACGGCGCGTCCGAAACGCTGCTCGCCGCGGTGCTGACCGAAAGCGGGCTGTGGCCGCACGTTTTCCTCGCCACCAAGCTCGAAAAACAGGCGCTGCGGCAAGCGGAAATGCAGGCCTCGCTGCAGCGGCTTGGCGTCGACAAGATCGACCTGATGCAGGTGCACAATGTCTCGAGCACCGGACAGAGCCTCGCGTCGCTGCGCGACTGGAAGGCGCAGGGGCTCGTGCGCTACATCGGCATCACCACCTCGGTGACGTACGCCTTCGGCGCGCTCGAAGCGGTGATGCGGCGCGAGAAACCGGATTTCGTCGAGCTCAACTATTCGCTCGGCGACCGCGACGCCGAGACGCGACTGTTGCCGGCGGCGGCGGAACTCGGCATCGCGACCCTGATTAACATCCCGTTCGGCGGTCCGGGCGGCAGCAACCTGCTGCGCGCCGTGCAGGGCAAGCCGCTCCCCGACTGGGCGCGCGACTTCGACGCGGCGACGTGGGGCCAATTCCTGCTGAAATACGTGATCGCCAACCCGGCGGTCACCTGCGTCATCCCGGGCACCCGGAACCCGGATCACATGGCCGACAATCTGGGCGCCGGACGCGGCCGCCTGCCCGACCCCGCGCAGCGGCAGCAGATGGCGCGGCTTTTCGCCGAGTTAAGCTGAGAGATTGCAAGCGTTTGGCGTTCAACGTAGGCTGCGTATCTCAACCGGAGGTGCTGGTCATGGGGATCATGCACAAGACTGCAGCAGCTTCTACGTTAGCCATGCTCGCGGCGGTGTCGGCCGTGGCGCAGGAGAAGCAGGCACCGCTGCCCGATGTCACCGTCACGGCGCCGGCACCGATTCAGCGGGTCAATCCATTCCAGCCCTTCTCCGGGGATACCAGGGTCGACGAGGCCCGGTGGCCGGTGATCCCGTGCGGCAGCGCCCGCATCGATTTGGGCCCGGGAGCCAAATGCCAGACCGGGACACAAGTCGAGACGTTCTTGACGATGTCCCAGGGAGGACGTTGCGATATCGCTCGCCAGGTGGCGATGATCGACAACGCCCGCTACCGCATCGAAGCCGATGTCATGATCTTCGACCCGTACAAGGTCACCGCGACGGGCCATCAGATGAAGAATTGCACCGTCTGGACGGGCTACACCAACATGCCCGACAACTTCAGGGACATGAACCAGATGACCCGGCGCGGCTCGGGATGGCGCAACTTTGTGAAGGGCGCGCCGCAGAGCACGATTGAGTTTACCGATGGCGGCAAGAACTGCCTGGCGGTCGAGCGGCTAGGGCCGCCGTGGCACGGCGGTTATGTCTGGGTGGTCCATGCGAGCATTTGCCCGACGACGGCGGCGCCGCTGCAGAACGCCGATATCGACGCGGTCTTCGCGACGCTGCAGCTTCGCCAATACGATGCGCAGGGAAACCTGCGCGCGCCGGGACAATAGCGCGCCGGCCGTTCAACCGCAGCGCTGCGCCGCCCGCCCGAGCGCGGCGCTCAAACTTGAATATCGGCCACTCCGAAGAACGGCCGATTCCAATGTCAGTCAAACCCGTCGGAGCACGCGCTACCAGCGGCGTCCCTGATCGCGATAGTAGTAACCGCCGCGGTCGTTGTATCCGCGGTTATCGTCAAGCGCGCCGCTCAAGACACCTCCGACGATGGCGGCGCCGACAATGGCCGATGCGGGATCGATGGGCGCCGGCTGGGCATAGCCATAAGGCGCCGGCTGGGCATATCCGTAAGGCGCCTGATAATAGGCGGGGCTCGGGGTCGCCGCCGCGCCAGAGAGACAGCGCGAACTATAGTCGCTAGCCATCTGATTGTACTGCGGAGAATTTGGCCCCATCGTCTGATAGGCCCCCATCACCTGATTATAATAACCGGTGCAACTCTGCTGCGCCGAGGCGGTCGCCGCGCCGCCGCCAATGCACAGAGCGGTCACAGCGATTGCCATCACAGGTTTTCCTAAAAACATGACGATCTCCATTTATTGGAACTATTAACTATTCACGCATGTGATATGGGGAGTTTTATTATCGTGATCGGTATCATTTTTGTAATTATTTATGTCTCTGAAATTTTGTTCAGGGCTATGGGCGTTTTAGCGGCCAGGCAAAGCTGATTTCGTGACCGTCGGGGTCGGTAACATGAAAGAAACGCTCGACCCATTCCGCGTCGCGCGGCGGCGCCTGTGGCTCGATGCCGGCGGCGACGAGGCGCTGGTACAGCGCGTCCAGATCGCTTTCATAGAAGATCGCCCTGCCCCACCACGACAACCGCTTCTCCACAGGCTGGGCGATCAGGTTGAGATAACTGCCGCCGGCGCGGAAGCTGGTGAAGCCCGCACTCGGGCCGCCGTACAGCATCTCGAACCCGACGAGCCGGTAAAACCGCACCGCGGCTTCCATGTCGTGCGTCGCCAGGGTGATCGCGCTGAGGGCGGTGATCGTCAGAACATCACCACGCTGCGGATCGCCTCGCCGGCTTTCAGGGCGGCGAAGCCGGCGTTGATCTCATCGAGCGCAATGCGCCGGGTGATCAGTTCGTCGAGGTAGAGCTTGCCGTCGAGATAGGCGCGCGCCAGCATTGGGAAGTCGCGGGCCGGCCGCGCGCCGCCGTAGCTCGACCGGCGGATGCGCTTCTCGCCCATCAGCGCGCCCCAGCGGAATGCGACATCGGCGGCGATATCGGTCTTGCCGAGCCATATCACCTCACCGCCCGGCCGCACCGCCTCGACACTGAGCCCGAAACCGGCGGGGCT
>Ga0209006_10003705_pt1 | contig 13901 bp, 13 predicted proteins | sample JacPin_JW_Ref_O2_FD_188567 | JGI IMG/M metagenome (GOLD analysis project Ga0209006, IMG submission 188567) | Forest soil microbial communities from Algoma, Ontario, Canada - Jack Pine, Ontario site 1_JW_Ref_O2 (SPAdes) (version 2) | ecosystem: Environmental > Terrestrial > Soil > Boreal... | reverse complement strand
AAGTTCGTGGTCTGGGGCCATTCGCAGGGCGGCCATGCCGCCCTCTTCACTGGCATCATCGCCAAAGCCTATGCGCCGGAACTGGATCTGCTCGGTGTTGCGGCGGCGGCTCCCGCCACCGACCTGGTGACGCTGATGAACGAAGACATCGATTCCGTCGGCGGCAAGAACATCACCGCGATGACGCTATGGTCCTGGCAGCGGGTGTTTGATGCGAATATGGACAAGGTGGTCGACCGCAGGGCCATCACCGCCATCGACCAGCTCGCCGAGGAATGCATCGAGGGACCGTTCGATCTCAGGATCCGCCAGCGCACCGAGCAGCCGCTGGAACAGCATTTCCTGACCACCAAGCATCCGTCCGACGTCGAACCCTGGCATACGCTGTTGGCACAAAACTCGCCCGGCACCCTGCCCGCCGGGATTCCGGTTTTTCTGGCGCAAGGGACTGACGACGTCATCATTCGACCCAAGGTGACCCAGGACTACGTTGCCGCGCTGTGCCGCGCCGGCAGCAAAGTGCGCATGCTGTCGATGCCGAACATCGGTCACGGAAGGGCAGCCCAGGCCAGCACCCAGGCTATGCTGGATTGGACCAGCGACCGGTTTGCCGGAAAAGCCGCTGCCGACGACTGTTCGCGGTAATGGATATCAAGCGGCTCGATACAGATGCGCCAATTCTGTAGCCCGTCACGCGACAGTCGATGCTCTCGCTGCCACGCCAGCTTGGCGTTAGGTTGCGAATCGATCATCGTAACCGCACCAATATTTTTTGAGCTGCAAGCATGAATCGTCGTCAGCACCGGGCGGCTCCTAAAAGCAAGCAAGATGTCTCGAACCGCCTGGACGTCGAGTCGCCGTCGGCGTTGTGCGATACGGGCCGCCGCTACCTGCTCTCGGGCCTGACGACCGAGGCGAGAAGTTGCTGTCAGCGCGCTTTGGCCATCGACCCACGCCACGGCGATGCCTTGCGCTTGATGGGGGAGATTTGCCTTCACGCGGGCCAACCCGATCAGGCGATCGAATGGCTTGCCAATGCAGTCAGGATCGAACCCACAGCCGAGGACGTTTCAGCTCTCGGGGTGGCGCTCCATCGTTCGGGAAAGTTGGAGGACGCTCTAAAGGCCTTCGATAAAGCCATATCGCTCCAGCCCGGGAACGCGGAGCTTTGGAAAAATCTCGCGTCTGTCCTGATAGATCTCAACCGTCCGGACGAAGCTCTGTTAGGTCTGCAACATGCGCTCAAGTTGCGCCCGCGCTACGCCGATGCCGCAAATCTCAGCGGTCTCATTCTCTACAGGAAGGAACGATATTCAGAGGCGCTCGATTTCTTCAACCTTTCGATTGAAGTCGAGCCGTCGCAGGCGGACGCGCTTCGAATGCGCGCTCTGCTTTATCTGAACTTAAAAAGGTTCGAAGAAGCGCTCGCAGACAGCCGACAGTCGGTGCAATTCGATCAGGGGAATGCCGATGCGCATAATGATCTGGCAGCTATTCTCCAGAAACTCGGTCGATGCGAAGAGTCATTGGAGTGGTACGATCGGGCGATTGCGCTTCGCCCGGATTTCATACTTGCCTTGAACGGCAAGGCTGGCTCGCTGACCGAGCTTCGAAGGATAGATGAGGCTTTCGCGTGCTACGCACGCGCCTTAGCGCTTGATTCCGAAGATGCAAATACGCGATGGAATCTGGCGCTGCTCCAGATGCTCGTCGGCGATTTTGAGGCGGGCTGGGCTGGTCGTGAAGCCAGATGGAAGACAGGACACATGCGCGATCCCAAATTTCCCCAGCCTGTCTGGTCGGGGGATCGCTCGATTGAAGGCAAGACCATTCTTCTGTACGCGGATGAGGGGATCGGAGACGCGCTCCAATTCGCTCGCTACATTCCCATGGTGGCCGATCTCGGAGCCCGGGTTATCGCCGCTGTCGCTGGCCCGACCTGCTCTTTGATATCCCGACTGAATGGCGTTGCCGAATGCGTTGCCAAAACGTCTGCGTTGCCGGCGTTTGATGTCCATTGTGCCATTTCCAGCCTGCCGTTGGCGTTTAAAACGTCATTGGGGACGATACCATTTGTGGTGCCCTATCTTCCCGCGCCAGACGAAGGCCGGGTTGAGGAATGGGAAAGCCGGCTTGGCTCTAGGCAGCTTGGCTCCAATAGGAAGTTTCGTGTTGGGCTGGTCTGGTCCGGGAATGCGGGTCATATGAATGATCACAATCGTTCAATGTCTTTGCGTGATCTGACCAATATCCTCGACGTCGACGCCACGTTCGTCAGCTTGCAGAAGGATCTGCGGGATGGAGACAGGGAAGTCCTTTCCGGCATGGACATCGTTGATTTAACGGAAAACCTTTCGGATTTTGATCAGACGTCAGCGCTGGTTTCCTGTCTGGACCTTATTATCTCGGTCGATACCAGTGTTGCGCACCTGGCGGGCGCGCTTGGACGTCGGGTCTGGATATTGTTGCCGTATACCCCGGACTATCGCTGGATGTTCGATCGCGAGGACTCTCCCTGGTATCCGACAGCACGTCTCTTTCGTCAGACGGAGACTCGTATTTGGTCAAGTGTTCTTGATCGGGTACGCGTTGAGCTTGGCGCCATGATAGAGGATTGGAAATCCAAACTCAGCGCAGACGTAACGCAAGATTGACGAAGACAGATGCCCATTTGTTAGCGTAACGAAGAGGGCGACGCCGTCGTTGCTTTTTTCAAAGTGCGGGAACCGCGATACCCCCAATGGGTTGGTCCTGCTCGAGCTTCATTGCATGAGAGGTTCGAATGAAGCGTGCCTTGGTGTTGTTCGCAGTGTTGCCAGCGCTATTCACGCCGCCTGCATTCGGTGCGGGGCCGCAGCTAAACGTCAAGGCGATATGCAAGGCCAGATCGACCGACGCTAAAATGTTGCGGTCACCGCCTGACCAGAGCACCGCAGAGTGTGAGCATGATGAGGAAATCGCAAAACAGCAACTCAGCACCGTCTGGACATCAACCTCGGTCTCCACACGGAATCGATGTGTAAGCGATGCGCGCTCGTTAGGTACGATGAGCTATCTCGATCTGCTCGTCTGCATACAGATCACCGAGAATACAAAATCGGGACCCAAAAAGGAGACGGGGAAGTAGGGATGGCGCGTGTGCCCGCCCTGCCGGCAGTCAAGGACCGGTCTTCGGGCGTCCCGCCAGGCGCAGGACGAGCGACAGGATTCCGAGGATCGGCGGCAGCACGAAGCACCAGACACCTAGACGCGTATACAGGAGAGCCGCGGCGCCGCATCCGATCGCGAAGACAAGGACATTTGTCGACATCTGCGCGAGCCGCGAACCTGACTGGCCTTTTTCTCCCGCGCGCGTGTACATTTTATCAGCCAGATCGATCATGATCTGCGTCGTCGTACCGGTCATCAGGGTGGACGGCGGAGAACTGCCGAGATGGATGCGGTGAACCGCGTTCTGGATCGCCATGGCGGCGACGAGGATCATGCCGGTCAAGATGGCGTGCCAGCTATCGCCGTCATGGAACGGACCCCACTTGATCGCGAGCACAGTGCCACCGATCAGCAGTAAAACCTTCAAGCCGAGCAAAACCTCGAAAACGGCCCCAAACCGGCTCGACAGCAATGTGCCGAGCAGTCGCGAGGCGATCACCACGGCGCAAAACACCGGAAGCGCCAGCAGCTTCGCAATCGCGCCGGAGGTGCCGAGCGCAAGCGAAGCGCCGAGAGTCACGAAATTGCCGGTGACGTGAGCGGTAAAAAGGCCCTGCAAGGCCAAAAACCCTGCCGTGTCGACGTAGCCCGCATTGAGGCTCAAGAGCAGAGGGATTGTCGCACGCGTTTCAGAAGCTGCCATGGTGTCCTGTAAATCCGTGTCCTGTAAATCCGCTCACGATCGAAGCGAGCCATCGCCATCGTGCCATCGCCGTTCCGGAAACCGCAAGGGTTGCGCGGTTCAGGCCAACCATCGCGCCACGATGGGTCGACCCGCCCTCCCCCTCGCCGTCTACCAGCCTCGCTTGATCTCAACGCCGAGATAGTAGGAGTCATGCGCCCCCCGGCACACACAGCCAAAGTCCAGGATTGACAAACCCCAGACCATCGGCGCACATTTTCAACAGGTAGATACAACCTGCTGCTTGCGCCCCTCCGGGGTATGGCGAATGTATCGAGCCCCTTCAGGCCCCCTTTGCCCGATCGAACGGGTCAGCAATGCAAGCCCTGACTTCTTCCGTTCGTTCATGCAGAGGATCATCTCATGCGCGATTTCCGCGACGCCAAGGCTATGGCGCAAACGCTGCGCGAAGCGCTGAACGCCAAATCCGTTTCCCTCACCCACAGCGAGAGCCTGGAACTGGTTGCCAAAATCCTGGGCTTTCACGACTGGAACGTTTTGGCCGCCCGGATTCAGTCCGAGAACCAACCTCCTGTCGCTGAGCCCGGCAAGCCCGCGCGTCAGGAAATCGCCGTGGATGCCGCGATACTCGATGCGTATGTCGGGTTTTATCTGCTCAACGACAACGCCGTCTTCACGGTCACGCGCGATGACAAACATTTGGTCACGCGATTGACCGGACAACGCTCAGTCCCAATCTACGCGCAGAGCAAGACCGAGTTTTTCGCCAAGGTCGTCGACGCACAGATTAGCTTCATCACTGACGTGAAGGGACAGGCAATATCACTTGTCCTGCATCAAGGCGGCGGTAACCACCCGATGAAGCGCATCGATCCCGCCACGGCGCAAAAGATTTCAGACAATACCGCAGAGAAGGTGAAGCGTCAGTCTGCGAGCCCGGGAACGGAGGCAGCCCTTCATCGTCTCATCGAGGGTGTCACCACTGGCAAACCCAACTATGACGAAATGAGTCCTGCCCTGGCCGAAGCGACCCGTCGTCAATTGCCAAATTTGCAGTCTGGTCATGAAGAACTCGGCGCGGTCCAGTCCGTCGCATTTCTCGGCGTCGGTCGCCAAGGTGACGATGTCTATACCGTCAGGCACGAAAACGGCGCATCGCATTGGCGGATTGCGCTGGATTCGAAAGGAACGATTATGACCGCCTGGGTCACCCCAGGGCCCTGACACGGAGCGCATCGAAGCTCCAGCAGGCTCTATGGGCTGCTGCGGCTTCTTGCTCGGCTTGGCAAACGTAGCGCGGGTGAGCGAAGCGGCATCCGGGGGCACTCGCTTCTTCTGATCCCGCATATCGCTGCGCTCATGCGGGCTACTCGCTACACACTGGCATTTTTGATATCCGGAGGGTATATTTTCGGGACACTTGGCGGTGGCGTGGATGTCGATTTTCGCAGGCAGATTAGGTCTGGCGCTGGTATTGGCGGCGCTCTGTCTGGGCGGGCGAACGGCCCATGCCCAGGTCGCGCCCGTGTCCTATTGGATCCCGGGCTGGCCCATGGGGTTCGGCGGCAATCTGACCTCCGGCCAGAGCTTGGACACTTACGGCAACTTTCCGGGCTTCGACAGCAGTGACGCCCGGGGCGGCGGCTTTTCCTATACGCGCTACAATTTTTCGAACGGCTGGTTTGTCGGCCGCGAAAGCGCCGGCCTCGGTTTGAGCATGAACGGCTTCAACCAGATTGGAGCGTTCGGCAACGTCTCCTCGCTTTATTACGACGGCGTGCAAGTCGGCTACAACTTCCAAAACTCGGGCGGGCTACCCGTCAAGGTCTTCGCCGGGTTCGACACCTTGAAATACAATACCGGCATCGGCGGACTTCTTGCCCCCTTCGACAGCACGTCCGGCACACTGCCCGTCTACAGCGCGCATGCGGGCGTCGAATTCCAGCCCGCGCCGAACCTCAGCGTGTCACTCGGGGTCGGCTATACCCAACAACCGGCGCGCATCAACGGCGACATCAATTCGCTCCTGTCACCTGTCCGGTGATTTTCCATTTGCCGTCAGCGGTGGCCGCCAATCTGACGCGTCGGATCGACGGGTGACGTGCCATGTCTCAGCACCAAAATACTCTCCCGCTTCGCTGCCGGTGCGGTCACGTGCGCGGCGTCGCAAACGACGTTGGGCCAAATTCCGGCTTCCGTTTCACCTGCTACTGCCAGGACTGCCAGGCGTTTGCGCGTTTGCTCGAACGGCCGGACGTGCTCGATACCGCAGGCGGAACAGATATCTTCCATATGCCGGCGGGCCGCGTGAAGCTTACAACCGGCACGGACGCGGTGCGCTGCCTGCAGTTCTCCAGCAAGGTCTTCCGCTGGTACACTGAGTGTTGCCGCACGCCCATCGGCAACACGGCCGGTCCGCGCTTCCCGGTTATCGGGCTCATCCACGCTTTCATGAGCCACGATGTTGACGGCCGTACCCGGGATGAAATGCTCGGCGCGCCCCTATGCCGAATCTTCGAAGGCTCCGCGGTCGGGCCGCTGCCGTCGGACGCGCCTCCGCCGCGCTCGCTCGGGCTCCTTGCGCTGCGCGTACCAACGCTTCTCGGCTGGTGGTTGCGCGGGCTGGGCCGGCCTAACCCGTTATTCGACGATGATACGAACGCGCCACTCTCGGTGCCGCGCGTATTTACGGCGAGTGAGCGCGCTACGCTTGCCAACGATCCGGGGCACCGTCATCCGGAGCGTTGATCGCTACCTCTGAACGGAATGGGATGTCCGCTCCTGGGCAGTAGAAGAGATCAACGCGTTGGCCGGCGCATTGGCTTGAAGCAGCGAACGGTTTGCGAATAACCGGCCAGTACCGCCGCCTTGATTTGCCACCCGAAAAATCGGATTCCGGTCATCTATACTCGGTGCCATATTTGCGAGCGATCTGGTTGATCTGCTCCCGGCTCAGCTGCTTTGGCGGTACGCCGGGCGGATTGCAGGTTTCGCGAAAAAACGCATCCAGGCCAGTAGGTGTCACAATCCAAAGCAGCAGCAGTTCCTGGTCCGGGTTTGCGAATCCGTGCCATGAGTTCTTCGGGATAAATATCGTTCCACCCTTCTCGAAGGGATGACGTACGTCGTTCAGTATGAACGTTCCGCTCCCGTCTAAAATGTAGAAAGCTTCGTCCGCCTCGAAGTGTCTGTGGATCGGAATGCCTGCCCCGAGCGGGACCTGCTGGGTGCCGCAGGCAACCTTGTTGGAGCCTTTGACAGGATCAACCTTGATGAAGATGTTGCCGGGATTACGATAGTGAACGAGATGCTCGCCCTCGGCGGGGCCGAGCACGTATCCTTGAGGCGCTTCGGCTTGAGCCCATGCCTTGTCCTGGAGCGATGCGAGGGCGACACCAGCACTTGCCGCGCCGAGGAGGAAGGATCGGCGCTCTTGTTGCACTGAGATCATGGCAATCTCCTTCAAAGGTACCGATGGGGAGCGCGTCGCATTCAAGCCGCGGGCGGAATGTTCTGGTTCACGTGGAAAAGATTGGCCGGATCGTACTTCTTCTTCAGTGCGGTCAAACGCGCGTAGTTGTCACCATAGCTCGCCTTGACGCGCCCCTCGCCTTCGTCGTCCATCATGAAGTTGGGATAGGCGCCCTCAAGGTCAAACGGATGGACCGCTGTCCAATAATCCCTCGCCCATTTCTTCAATTCGCCTGCTTTACCTGGATCGGGATCGATACCGGCGATCACCATGGACCAGGTGGCATCGCGGGTGTTCCAGGCGGTATCGCCCCTGGCCTTGCGATGCACCGCCCCGTCGACAGGGTAGAGATGCATCAGGGAAAAGGCGCTTGGCAGCTTCGCCGCGTGCTCAAGGTGGGCCTCTATAGCCGCATCGGGCAGCGTTTTGACGAAGTCGCCCTTCCAGTACCATTGCATTCCCGGCGGATTGAGCGCGTCGAACATTCCCTGCAATGCCGGATAGGGGATCGGGCCCGCCCAGTCGACGAGCGGCTTCGGCAAGGCGGCGCGAGCGGCGTTGACGGCCGCTTCAGCGTTGTCACCGTTGTGCGCGACGAGGAGGACGCACATCCTCTTACCCCAGTGCTCGCGCGGAAACGGATCACCCGGAGGGACCGTCTGAAGGCCGAGAAAAATGTAGAAATCGTCCGGCGCGCCCGGCTGGAATTCGCGATACCAGCGCATCACCTCCGCGGCATCCGACAGATCGAAAATGATCGGCCCGCCGTAGAGCATCTTTGCCGGGTGGGTGCGAAACAGGAAGCTGGTTACTACGCCGAAATTCCCGCCGCCTCCACGCAGGGCCCATAAGAGGTCGACATTCTCACTTTCATTCGCGGTAACGAAACTGCCGTCGGGCAGCACCACGTCGGCTTCGATCAGATTGTCGCTGGCAAGTCCATATTGGCGCCCGAGGTAGCCGTGGCCACCGCTCAATGTCAGGCCAGCGACGCCTGTAGTCGAGATGATGCCGAAGGGCACTGCCTGTCCAAAGGCATAAGTGGCGTGGTCTACATCGCCCGTCGTGCACCCCGGTCCGACGCGTACCGTGCGGTTCTTCGGATCGACGCGCACGCCCTTCATCATCGACATGTCGATCACCAAACCGTCGTCGACGCTGCCGAACCCCGGGCCGTTGTGGCCGCCGCCGCGGATCGCAATCGGCAGCTTGGCTTCACGGCCGAAATTCACAGCGGCGATGACGTCAGCGGCATCGGCGCAGCGAGCGATAAGCAGCGGCCGCTTGTCGATCATGGCGTTGTAGAGCTTACGCGCCTCGTCATAGCCGGCGTCGCCAGTGCGAATGACTGTGCCGCGAAGGCCTGCCGCGAACCTCGTGATGTCTTCGTGATTCATCATGCTTCCTCCCAAAGGCGAAACTGATGTCGGCTGGGAAAGGCTACGCCGGCGGCGCGTGGTTGCAACGGCAGATCGTCCGGTTCTTTTGCTCGACTGATCGGAGGAGGACCAATGTACGCCCGACCGCGCGCCGTCTGCCATGACGAAAGGCAAAGGCTAAGGGCTGCGGTATTCGGACGCACACCCGCTTGCTTGTCCGGCCGCATTGCTGGATAATTTCACGACAGCGGCCAAAAAGAACTACATTGTTTCGCCGGAGAGGCAGTCCAATGGATGTTCTGTCCGATTTGCTCCGCGCCGTTCGCCTGACGGGCGCGATCTACTTCGACGTCGACGCCAGCTCCCCTTGGGTCGGGGAATCGCCCGGCACGGCGGAGATTGCCGCCGCGATCATGCCGGGGGTCGAACACATCATTTCGTTTCACGCCGTCTTGTCGGGTTCCTGCTGGGCAGCGCTGGCAGACGGATCCGTGCCTCCACTTCGCGTGAACGCCGGCGATGTCGTCGTCTTTCCCGGCGGCGCGCCCAATGTCATGAGTTCCTCGCCGGGCGCGCGCGGCGAACCCAACCCCATTGCGATGTATTACCGGCCAATCGACAGGAACCTGCCGTTCGCATTGATCCATGGCGGCGGCGGCAGCGAGCGGACCCGCTTCGTCTGCGGGTACCTCGGATGCGACGCGCGCCCCTTCAACCCGCTGCTCGCCGTCCTGCCCGACATTCTCTGCGCCCGCAAGCCCGTAGACGGCAACGGCGGCTGGGTGACGGACCTGTTCCAACTGGCGCTTGCCGAAGGCTGCAGTGGCCGCGCCGGTGGCGAAACCATCCTGGCCAAGCTCAGCGAACTGATGTTCGCGGAGGTCATCCGCCGCCATCTCGAGTCTCTCCCCGAGGGCTCGCGCGGATGGCTTTCGGGCCTGCGAGATCCGCATGTCGGTGAAGCGCTCAGGCTCATTCACTCGCGCCCCACCGAGGACTGGACATTGGAGCGTCTGGCTCACGAAGTCGGGCTATCGCGCACCATATTTGCGGGCCGCTTCAGCCACTATGTCGAGGTCCCGCCGATGCAGTATCTAGCTCGCTGGCGCCTGCAACTGGCCGGGCGCCTGCTCGAACGGCCCGGCGTCAGCATCGCACAGGCTGGTGCCGAAGTTGGCTACGAGTCTGAGGCCGCGTTCAATCGCGCCTTCAAGAAGCAGGTTGGCGTCCCTCCGGGCTCGTGGCGACGTTCGCGAATGAATGCCACTCGTGCGTAGGCCCATCTGCGCCTGTAGCACCATGTCCGAGTATGGCACCTCGGACATTCCGTGATGTCCGACGTGAGTCCATTATGCGCACCAAAGGCGACGTCGGCCGGCTGCTCTGAAGCCGCTGACGCCGTGGTCTTCCCGAGGATGCAAAGTCCGGCCGATCCATGGACATTCGGAAGTTCCGAGTTGGCGGTTCTGCCGAATGGCGTTATCATTTTCATAGTGCGCCAGCGCAGCTACGGTCTGATTGGACGCGCATGTTTGTGAACCCGAGGCCTGATCAGGCACGGATGCGATTCACGCCTCTTGCCGTTGTAGTTTTGACGACGGTGATTGCGGTGGGAAATCATGCGAGCGCGACTGACCGTCGGAGCGAACGCCGGGTCGAGTCGATCAATTCGCGCACAGCCGGCGATCCGATCTTGGCGATCGTTTCGCTGCAAAACCAGCGGATCACCGTCTATGACGCCGGCGGCTGGATCCTCCGGGCACCCGTGTCAAGCGGGCAGAAGGAACGTGAAACGCCCGCTGGAATTTTTAGCGTCATCCAGAAGGATGCGGACCACCACTCGAACCTCTACGACGATGCTTTCATGCCCCATATGCAACGCCTGACCTGGTCGGGCATCGCTCTCCATGGCGGCCCCCTGCCGGGATATCCCGCGTCTCATGGATGCGTTCGGATGCCCTTCGACTTCGCAGAACGCCTGTTTGACATGACCGAACTGGGCCTGCGGGTAATCGTGGCTCCAACCGATGTGGCGCCCGTGGAGATCGTTCATCCGGCTCTGCTTCTGTCGAAGCCGGGCGCCTTGGCCGCCGCCCGTACTGCAGAGGCGGCTGCAGCGAACAGGAAAGCGGATCAGGCGAGACTCGTTGCAGGGACGGCTTTCCGAGAGGCCTCGCAGGCAATGGCGCCGGTGCGGGTGGCGGAAAATCTCAAGCTCAGAGCCGACGCTCGGTTGGCTGCCGCCGAGACTGCGCTTGGCTCCGCAATCTCGGTCGAGGCAAAGGAACAGGCGGAGCGCGCCAAGGCGGAGGCAGTGGCCAAGATCGCCGATTTGCAGGTGCAATTGGCCGCCGCAAAGGCGGACCTGCAACCGAAGCTCGATGCCCTCAAGACTGCGCGTGAAGCATCCGTCGTCGCGGAGACCGAGCAGATCGCGGCAGCCAAGGCGGCCCGCCAGGTGGTGCGCGAGCGCGAACCGGTATCGGTATTAATTAGCCGCAAGACCCAGCGGCTCTACATCCGACAAGCCTTTGAGCCCATCCTCGATAGTCCGGTCACGATTCTGGATGCCGATAGTCCCATTGGCACGCATATTTTCACTGCCGTCGAACGAGCAGATGGCGAGGCCGATATGCGATGGAAGGTCGTCTCACTGGTTAGCCGACGCCGCCCATCCAGCGGTGAGAACGAGTCACAAATCCGGGCCGGCGGCCGGCATGGCCGCTACATCGAGCCGCTGCTTACGGATTCGGAGAATGCAAAGAGCGCGCTCGACAGGATCGTGATTCCACAGGACGTGCTGGATCGCATCGCCGGGATAGCGCCGCGATCCTCTCTCATCATCACGGACGAAGCACCAAGCTCCGAAACCGGCAAAGGCACGGATTTCGTGGTCATCCTGAGCGGCGAGCCACAAGGCGGCATCAAGATTCGACAACGCGGTCCTGGCCCGGAGGCCGAATTCCGTTACGATCCCCCACGAGACCGCATGCGTTATTGGCGCTCGCCTTTCGCGAGCCCTTATTCCACCTGGTAAGCATGTTGCGGGCGCTCAACAGGCAATCGACGTAATCCCGCAAGAGACACTGGCTATATTGGCCAAACGTCCGCTTCCAGTACTGGGTGTTATCTCGCCTTCTGGCACCTCGGACATCCCTCGATGTCCGACATGAGTCCGGAAGGCGCACTAAGCGATGTCCGCCGGCCGCTCTCAATCTATAGGTTCGCGCCCTGGTTAAATCCGTAAAAAGGGAGCCGTCCTAGCCGGTGCGCGACCGGACAACTGATCGCGGCAAAGAGGCCAAAAACAGCACGAGGCAAACGCAGAACAGAACAATGTCCTTGAATATGAACTCTCCATTCAGATTCCAAGCCATCGGGTCGGTAGACACGCTCCATTTAACGACACCAGGCGTCGTAAAGAAGAACGACCACGTGATCGCAAAAGTGACAACTCCCATCAACGAGCCGACGGCGGACAAGATTGGACTGAACGCGCCCGCCACAAGAAGCGCGGCAATGCCAAACTCGGCAACGCCAAGAAAATACGCTTCCCCCCTGAAGCCGAACACCGATAACCACGAAATGAATGGACTGTTGCTGATGTACTGGACGATGCCTTGTGCCGACTGCAGCGTAAATTTCTGCATGCCAAACGACACGAAGATGATGACCATGACCCAGCGCAGGATCGCCAACAGACGATAAGACCCGTCTCCCGTTTCCGCGACGTTGAAATCATTCTGCGTGTCATGGGGTTCCCTGGTTGAGTCTACGACTGATGCGTAAATTGCGTTTGACGTTAGCCATTACGCATCGGAACCATGGTCGTTACGCACGCTCTCCAGTTCTTTCGATCACAAAGATGTGCAGGAGACGGCCTTGGCCTCATGATGCGGCAAAACCAGGCGTGCTTGATGATGCTCCTGGGTCAACGCCGTCGAAGTGCGCGATAGCGCCTGAAACCGCTTTGGCAAAGCTCTCTTGCCGGGAAGATCGCCCGACACCATGGCGATGCAGCTTTGGTATGCACCGACGGTCTGACATCCCGCGACGACGCGAGTCCGGAAGGCGCACCAAAGCGACGTCCGCTACGAATCTATGGATTCACGCCCTAATAAAATCCGTGAAAATGATGGATCGGCCCGTGACCGTGACCGACGCCGAGGCGATCGGCCGCCGCGATGGCGGCACTGATCCAGGCCTTGGCATTGCGAATGGTAGTTTCGATATTCTCGCCTTTGGCAAGGCCGGCGGCGATGGCGGAGGACAGCGAACATCCGGTGCCATGGGTGTTGCCGGTGGCGATGCGCGGTGCCGGCAGCGCGAGCGTGCCGTTATCAGTCACGAGATAGTCGATGCTCTCGTTGCCCTGCGCATGGCCGCCCTTGATCAGAACGGCCGGACAGCCCATCGCCAGCAGCCGCTCGCCCTGGCGCGCGATGGCGGCTTCGTCCGCTGCGATAGGCTCACCGAGCAAGGCGGCGGCTTCCAGCAGGTTCGGCGTGATCAGTGAAGCGCGCGGAATGAGTCGAGTGCGCAGGCTCTCAATGGCGTCGGCAGCAAGCAGCCGGTCTCCTGAAGTCGCCACCAGCACCGGATCGAGCACGACGTGTTTTGGCGACCAGCGCACGAGGCCGGCGACGATGGCATCGATGGTCGCAAGCTGCGCCACCATCCCGATCTTGACGGCCTTGACCTCAAGATCGCCGAAAACCGCATCGATCTGCGCGGTCACGAACCCGGAAGGCACCGCATGAATGCCGCTGACGCCACTTGTGTTCTGCGCGGTCAAGGCCGTGATGACGGAGGCGCCGTAGACACCGAGCGCCGCGAACGTCTTCAGGTCGGCCTGGATGCCGGCGCCGCCTGACGAATCCGAGCCGGCGATGGTGAGCGCAATCGGTATCGTCACCGCGTGGCCCGCAGCAATTTCAGCGATCGCGTGAAGGTCATGGCGTTATCCCTAGCGCGGGGCGTTATCTGCGGCAAGTTTGCCGGCCGGGGCCCGGCCTTGGCTCGCCTGATATAGGGTGGGTTTTCTTCGCGCGAACCGGTATTCACCTCGTCTGAAAGCGCTATATTGGTGCAGAGCGACGCCTTCCCGGAGACAACAGCGATGGTTCCCTTCTTCGTCCAGTTCAAATGCAAGCTCGGCCAATCCTATGCCGTCGCCAACGCGCTCGCCGAGGCCGAG
>Ga0209006_10003704_pt1 | contig 13903 bp, 11 predicted proteins | sample JacPin_JW_Ref_O2_FD_188567 | JGI IMG/M metagenome (GOLD analysis project Ga0209006, IMG submission 188567) | Forest soil microbial communities from Algoma, Ontario, Canada - Jack Pine, Ontario site 1_JW_Ref_O2 (SPAdes) (version 2) | ecosystem: Environmental > Terrestrial > Soil > Boreal... | reverse complement strand
GGCAACGGCTCTAAGCTCGTCATTGACGACCATTTCAAACTGGGAAGGCCCGTCAACCTTAGAGACGACCCCGTCCAGTTCGTCGTCGGCCGCCGCTTGGGCGTCGTCTTGCAGTTCGACCTTCTTGGCCAGAAACGTACCACCGGCAAGCAGCATGAGGTCGACCTCGACGGACTGACCACTCTGAACGCAAGTTGCGTTCGCTGCGGTGCATGTATCGAATCCATCAAACCGTGTGTTCGAATCGATGCCTACCGTAATGTTCCCCATGTCGACAGTCTGCAATGTGAATTGAGTGGGCGAGGGATTGGCCACAGTCCCATGCAGATCATCGAGATCCTCCAGGTGCCCTTCGCCATCCTTTGTTTGCTGGGTCGCAGTAACCGCGGTGGCGGTGCCGAAGTCCACACCAAGTGACGGCGTTATCAGATTGACGAGATTCAGATCAACCAAGATACCGGTCTGCGATCCGCTCGTTGAATAGAAGAGACCCTGCACCGTGGCGGAAAGCGTTCCGGAGGGCTTGGTCTCGCAAACGCTCCCCGGCGCACATCCGGCCAGCATCGCGCCGGCGTCGTTGCGAAACGTCAGCTCTGGATTGGAGAAAGTGAGATTGAGGCTGGTGTAGTTGCCGGCAGCAATAGTTGCTGTGCTAAGAAACGCATTCTCTGTCTCCAACTGCTTAACCTCAATTCGTTGCGGGCCTTTTCCGGCGAGGAGGTCTACATTGCCTGGATTGAGTGCTGCGCCCGTCACTGTGACTTCGAAAGTGAAGACGGTAACGCCCGCGGGAGGAGCATCCGTCAGAGAGACGCTCACCTGTGCGGATTGTGCACCCGGGCCGGGGCTCATTGGAGGCGCGTTGTATGAACCGCCACAACCCACAAGTAAGACCGCGCTTAGTAAGCCCGAGAAAAATGTCGTTATCCGTCGCATCCAGAACCTCCGTGCCTCTAAATGAACCTCGCCTGTAAAACCGGAGAGGCTCGTAAGTACTTACGCATGACAGATGGTGAGAACTGCGGCTCGTCTCCTGACGAGAAAGGATAGGGAAGAAGAGATCTTCAGTTGTCCCAGGAATGTCACGGGCGTGCAAACAGATTGTTATGCTTTTTGCTAGTCTCCATTCCCGCCTAAATTGCATGGAACGATTCTGATCCGTTAGAAGCCACGCTGGTGGGATTCCCGTCACGGAATTGTCAACAGTTTGCAAAATCAGATGTCCATGGCTGTTTTGCGGGTCCTAAGGGACTACCATGCAGACGTACAAGTTTCCACTCTCGCTCGTGCAGGTCGCGAAGCTCTGCGGTTTGTGAACTTCGCGGAGTAAGGGATATGTCTGGGAGGCGGTGTTGGCTTCCCATCTATCAACCGCTCGCAGGCATCTTCCTTACAACCTGTCAAGAATCGCAAACTTTCCTCGCGGGTCAGGAGTTATCATGGTGACAGACAGATCTTCTCCCGACCCCAAAAATCATTACCAATCTGCTGCGGAGTTGCGACAAGCCGAGGCGATAAGCATGGATACGGTTCTGATAGTTGAGGACAGCCGCGCGATGCAGCGCACGCTTCAGCGCCTGTTCGAAGCGGACTCACTTCACGTGCAAATTGCACCGGACGGCCCGAGTGGCCTCGAAATGTTTCGCAAAGAACTTCCGTGTGTGGTGGTTCTCGATCTAAAGCTCCCAGGCATGTCGGGCAAGGAACTCTGCCGCGAATTCAAGGCCCTGGCAGCATCGGTCCCGATCGTCATATTAAGTGCCAATTCAGAAGTGGATGACAAGGTCCTGCTTCTGGAGCTCGGCGCAGACGACTACGTGACCAAGCCGTTCAGTCCGAAAGAGCTTCTTGCGCGGGTACGCCGTGCAATGCGCCGGAGTGCAACAAAACCCCAGATGGAATCTCAGGTGGCCGCCAAGCAGATCAGTCATGAGGTGCTTACTTTAGGTGGCGCGCGCATCGATTTTACCAGCATGGAAGCGATTCGATCAGGTCAGGCGGTCACACTCACCGCGCAGGAATTCAAGCTGCTGAAGTATCTGGCCTCTTCCGCGGGCAGAGTTGTATCCCGCGAAGAACTACTCAACGAAGTATGGGGATACCAGAATTACCCATCTACGCGGACGGTGGACAATCACATCCTGCGCCTCCGCCAAAAGCTGGAATCGGATCCCGCTGAGCCGCGCTTTCTACTGACGATGCATGGCGCGGGGTATAAGCTCGTCCTGGAGGCTTAGCATCCGATCGAGAAGGCAGGTTTTCTGGCAGATACACAATGACTACGTACCGACTGCGGTCTCAGCTCTTTATCGCCGCTCTGTTTATCGTTCTTGGATTGGCAGGGTCCCTGTTGCTTTTTATTCGGCATACCGTAAATGTCGAAGTTCAAAAACACATGCGAACTGGAACGGACGATTCGGTGCGCGCTTTCGAAACAACGCAGCGGCAGCGGGAACTGCAGTTATCGCGAACTGCCGCGATGCTTGCTGAACTGCCCACACTCAAGGCACTCATGTCAACAGAGCACTCGCCCACGATCCAGGATGGTTCAGAGACCTTCTGGAAACTGGCGGGCAGCGATCTTTTTGTACTGTCCAAACCCAACCGTGAGGTTGTGGCGCTCCACATGACCAAGCCTGGATGGTCTTCCGCTGCCGCCCAACGCGACCTCAAACGTTCCATTGATCTTGGAGAGGATGCCGCCTGGTGGTATGACGACGGCAGACTCTACTGGGTTTTCTTGCATTCCATCACCTCTGGAGCCGGACAAACGACGCAACAGTTGGGTCTGCTCGCCATCGGCTATCAAGTGGATTCTGCCGTCGCACAACAACTCGCCGCAGTCGCCGGAAACCAAATCGCTCTCGCCACCAGTGACACCGTGATCGCCTCCACCCTCCCTCCGCGAGACGAAGCAGACCTGGAGCGGCGGATTCGCTCCGGAGATATCAGTGCGACTTCGGGTAATCTGGCTCTCCAAACGGATCAGTACGCGTTTTCTTCGGTATTGCTGCATGGTTCTTCACTGTCCCCGGTTCACTGTTACGTAATGATGCCGCTCGCGCCGGTCAACACTTTCATTACACGGCTGAACCATACCATCTATTTGGTATGCGCACTGGCCGTACTGTTTGAAGCCCTACTGTTTGCCTTTGTAGCCCGGACGGTGACACTTCCCCTGGACAACCTGGTGGCAGGTGTAAAGGCACTTGCCGCTGGGGACTTCACCTACTCCATCACGCCACGAGGCAGCACCGAGATGGTCGAGTTGAGCACATCTTTCGCGCAAATGCGGGGCCAGCTCTTGACCTTGCAACAGGAGAGGATAGATACAGAACGCGTCGCTGCACTAGCCCAGGCTGCAAGTTCCATTTCCCATGATTTGCGCCATTATCTCGCCGCGATTGTCGCCAATGCAGAGTTCCTTTACGAGGCGGACGAATTAAAGATGAAAAAGGACGAGATCTATGAAGAGATCAAAACCGCGGCGACCCAAATGACAGACCTGATCGACTCTCTCAGGGAGCTTTCCTGCCAGCGCAATGCGATCACTCCCACCCGAACCAGAATTGACCACGTAATCCGGCGGGCCATTGAGGGAATCCACGGTAGACCCGAATTTTGAAATTCGAATATTGTCGTCCTTGCGGAAGAGCTAGAAGGGATGTTTGACTCAAAAAAACTGGAGCGAGTCTTTTTTAACCTCATTCTAAATGCCTGCGAGGCCTCACCGTGGCTCGATGGCACAATCACGATTACCGCCAAGGATACCGGCAAAGATCTCGAAATACGCGTCACGGACGGCGGCCCCGGCATTCCTGAATCCGTTCGGGACACGCTATTTGATCCGTTCGTAAGCTATGGAAAACCCAACGGCACCGGCCTGGGCCTTGCCATTGTCAGCAAAATCGTACAAGACCACTCCGGTTCTGTATGCATCGAACAGACCTCGGAACGCGGAACGACTGTGCTCGTACGGCTGCCGTTTTCGCAACAGCCTGTCACCGCGGGTGTGAAATCGACACCCATGTGAGCTCGTATCTAAAGATGGCGGGAGAGGCGGCCCACACTCCGAAAATAAAGTTTGAAACTGAGATTGCCTACGGATGCAGATAGCCGGGTGCTGGTGGAGGGACGTAATCTTGTCCGTACTTATTTTTGTGAGCAGCGGAGAAGTTCGGATTTTCGGGAACCCTGATCGTGCTCAGCTCCTTCGTCGCGGATGACACGCTGACGATTCGCGAAAGCGCCTTTAGATCCTCTGGCAGACTTCGTTCGTACCAGACATGCATCTCGTACCTGCCCTCCAGGATGTTGGCTATAGTGATGTTTCCCGCACCGTCGGACACGGCGTAGTAAGGAGTATCCACCGCAATCACGACAGCACTCATCTCTGGGTGAATGTTACAAAACAAGAAGCTGACTCCCAGGCGGTCGAATCGAACGGAGTTGGACGCTCCGGCTTCATAAAGACCCAGATCAAATCGTTTGCCGTCAAACAGGGAAAAAACATTGTGAAAGAATGGATCGCGATTGGGGAAATCCACCTCCGAGCCGACTGGTACGACAAGGACATGGGGCTGAAAGCTCTTGCCCTTCTGTATCAGTTGTAACCTTTTATGAGATCGTTGGGTAAGAGCAGCCTCCGACGCCGGGTGATCCAGCGGCTTCAGCCACAACACGACATCCGACAAATCAGATGGAGCCACCCCGCCCTTCTCCGTTTTGGAGTCGGATTGTTTCTTGATCTCCACGTGCGCGTTTACTGTGTTCAGCTGCCCATAGGCAAGGCCGCCATACAAGAGAGAAATGCAGCAGACAATTACCGCCGTCGCGATGCGCCCAACCTTTGAAGAAGCTCGCACTAGAATATGTATCCCACACTCAGATTGACCAGGTTTGCCGAGTTGGGGTTGCTGTCCAATGTGAAGCTATTCAGCCTTCTGTATTCCAAAGAAAACATAAAGTCTGACCGCGGCTGATAGATAAAATTCGCGAGAGCGGATTGGTTTCTTGAGAATAGCATGCCGTAATAGCCCCCATTGCCGCCGAAATTCCTCAAGTTCGAAGAAAAAGGGTTGTCCTGTCCGAAGGCGCCATTGAACTGCAACTTTGGCGTGGCTCTATACTTCAGTTGCGCCCACCCTCCGACAGACTGCGCGCCATGTACTTGGGTGTTTGAGTCAGACAGGGATCCATTCCAAAGAACACTCTCTCCTAGGCCGCCGCCAATCCCCCCGACGGCACGCCCACGGTAAAATTGACCAGTGAATTCAAACATCCTGCCCAGCGGAAGTTTCAAATCGGCGGTACCTGCCCAGCCGTCCACCTTCCGCCCGAATCCCCAAAGCTGGCGGCTGTAATATCCTCCGGCACCGATCGCAAGATCCTGTCCATGAAACGATCGGGTCCACGAAAATCTAGTGGCGTATGCCGGCTGGCCAGAGTATTCACCCCAACTGGGAAATCGCTCGTACAGGGAAGGGGGCGGATCGCCGGTAAGATTGTCCAGAATTCCAGCTTGTAACTCAAAAGTAGAGGAGTCCGAGAGCGTAAACTTGTGCTCGACGCGAACCTGGGGTGTCCAGTTCCAAAGATTTCCTGAATAAGCCAATGCGGGGATGGCCAGGGTGGCGATCGAAGTGGGACTCAAAGGCGCAAAGAACAGTGAATCCTGTCCTCCCACTACTGACGTATGCGTCCAATCAAATCGGATTGTGCCAGTCCTTAATCGCATGATTCCAAACGACGCTCCGTTCTGCGCCTGGGGGAATCCACCGGCAAAATCCAATTGGATGTCTGCACTAGTGCGGGCACCGGCGATCGTCGGGCCAAACGCCTGGATACCGATTTGCGACTGACGTACGGATGCGCCGAGAGACCCGCTCGAGGAGAGGAGGCCACGAGGAAAGGCCAATTGCGGGAAATCGGTGTTGTCCACGGATCCACGCTCACCGTACATATTGAACAGCGCGATCCCCGACAACCGAACCCGATATTTTGATGCACTCTCGACTTTGCTCTGGCTCTGGTCCGCGATCTTGGCGTCGGCGAGGTGTAGGTCCTCCTCAAGTCTCGTGATGCGGTCTTCAGTTGATCCTTGATCCCTGGAAGTCGCGGACGCGACCTGCTCCGAAGCAATAGAGTTTTCTAAACCTGCCGCGGCAACGAGATGAGACCTGGTTTGCTCGAGTTCCTTCCGCAACTCCGCGGATTCAGTCTGCGCCGATTCCTGCTGTGCTTTCAGGTCCTTTACCTGCACCCTCAGATCTCGCACCTCCGCTTGTAACTGATGCAGCAAAGATTCAATCGTCCGAAGATCGACCTTCTCCGCGGACGGCGATGCGTCACTTCTGACGGCATTCCCAGTCTCCTGTGCCAAGGCAATCTGCGGCTGTAACAAGAGCAAGCCAAAGAGTGCGCTCACCTCAAGTGAGCGTTTCGCCTGGAACATGCTTCGCATGACCACCTCCTCTACAAGCAGCAGGAATTCAACTGTGGCGAACCTTTTCGGAGCACAACAGCAAATCTGGGATTGGACGGCTCACCTGACCGGACCAAGACTTTGTACCAGTCTCACCGAGAGAGTGTACATCGATAGATGCTTCACCTAGCCGGTAACGGAGTCGTCGCTCGAAACCCCTGCGATCGAGAGACTTCGGTTTCAGATGTTCGACCCTTCGCAAGGCCGTATTCCTCTAGACCTCGCTCAGTTTCTTCCCGACACGCCGGAATTGTGGGTGGATTATCTCAATGCAGCCGACCGTCGTTTTCGTCTCCACTTCATGCTCACTACAGACGGAGAAAACTCGAATTCTTGACTCTCAAGGAAGGTCCGTTCAAGCGCGCCGTCGATACTGGCGGCCCGCCCATCTTTATATTCCTGCCTGACAAGTCGGTATCTCCGGCTTGCAACAAGATCGAATGCTTCCATTAGGTTAGGTCGACACGAGCCCGGCACATGGCATGGGGGGGTTGGCCATCAAGAGCCCGGGGCCCAGAGCAGAGTTCGCGGCAAGCGAAGCTGAATGGTCAATGGCTACCCCTCTTGCGGGAGGGAAACTCTAATCCAAATCGAAATTTATCGTTTTTATAGATGTGTGAACAGCTACGCTCCAGCGCCCCTGATTCTGCGTCAACTGAATGCTTTGCACATTTATCCATAGCATTTTATGACCAGCTAGGCCGACGATATTGTCGAGCGCAGGGTTACCGGCGTCTTCGCTCACATCGAAGCTGGTGTCTTTGGCAAACCGGATGCGATTGTTGTTCACTTCTACTTCAGTGTCCTGAGTGAGAGCTATGCTCACGTGCTCGCCCGCCTTCGATACGCTCTGGAGAGCGTTCAAAAGAGGGCCGAAGGGTTGACTAATCGGAATTCCGGAAGTGGTAAGAGCCAGCGCCAGCGTCGCACCCGGAAGTGTTACGTTGTCTCCCAGACTGTTAAAAATCTGGATGCCGACCAACATCGGATTGGACCCAGCCGATTTAGCCTGGGAGATGAGGTCAGTTACCTGTTGCAGGGTCAGTGTCGAGATTCCATCCGCGTCGCTCATTCTTTCGGCAGCCTTCGCGCCGGTTCCACAGGAACGTCAATCAACCAGTCCCAAGCTCTTACGAACATGTCTGCACAATACGTTTCAATTCTTGGATGCGTGTTCCCGGCTCTTCTCAAGAGGTTGACCGCTGACCGGATCACCATGAACTTGTTCAGCATGTCGAACCAGGTCCGCCAGGTGAAACAGTATATGTGGTTATAAACCAGCCCAATAAAGAACGCAAAATGAAAATCCAGCGCTGGTCATTTCCGGAAGGCCGCTCGACTCCCGCACCAGATAGTGTCGTAACGCCCTCAAGCGTTTCATCAGACACTGTATCGGTGCGGCACGCCAATTCGAGACCGTTGAAGATTTGCTATGGCCCGCACTTTTGGTCTATGCTGCGGCCGGCGTGACCGTCGGCGTAGTTTCTTGGCCGTCTGTCGCGTCTGATTGGAACGCGAAGGCCCGGAGAAAACGCGAAAGCTGGACTTACGCCCGGTCCGTCCGACTTGGTCCTAGGTCGTATCTATATCCGAGCGTCGGATTGGCACCTACTCCACAAGCAACGCGGATCGAACGGCCTCGGCGAAGGACGCAGCCAACGATATTTTGTGCGCCCTCACGTATGGCTTCGCGAGCTACGTCCGCCTGCCCGGATCCGGCAGAGATTCTGGGAGATTTTGAAGGTGTGAGCCGCATTTCTCCATCGTGCGTTTGCCGCTTCCTTTTAGCTTCGGAGCACTGAAAATGTTTAGCCATGCACCGAAGTGGAGGCTTTACGGTTTTCGCTGCACGCGCAAGCTCCGCTCCAAAAGGGGATCTGCGGTGCTGTGTGGCATGCTGTTCGCCGCGAGCGGCCCGACGGGCTTCTTATCCTCCACAGGGCAAGCACAAAAGGCTGATCCGGCGAAGCCTGTTGTGGTACAGCCGGGTGCGCCGGGCAAGCCGAGCAGGACACTGCCTCCGTCGACCAGGGCCACGCTGCCGCCGCGCTCGCAAGCGGATGTGGAGTTCATGCAGGGCATGATCATGCATCATGCGCAAGCAGTGGAGATGACCGGGCTGATTCCTTGGCACACGGAGAATAAGGATCTGCAATCGCTGGGGGCGCGAATCAGCAGCTCGCAGTCGGACGAAATCAAGTTTATGCAGAGATGGCTGGCGGCTCGGGGAGAACCGGTTTCCGTGGCGAAGCCGGAGATGCCGGGCATGGATATGGCGCGCGAACCGATGGCTCTCATGCCCGGTATGCTTACGCGGGAGCAGATGGAGGCGCTGCGGAAGGCCAAGGGCGCCGAGTTCGACCGCGTATTCTTGACAGGGATGATTCAGCACCACAATGGCGCGCTCACAATGGTGAAGGATTTGTTCGACACCGCGGGTGCGGGGCAGGATGCTGATCTCTTCAACTTCGCGACGGATGCGGACAATACGCAACGGGCGGAGATCAAGATTATGCAGACGATGTTGCAGAAAAAATCGTCCGAGGAGAAATGATGAACCGAATGCCCAGTGTTGCCTTTCGGCTGGCGACCACCGCAATTTTTCTATGTTTCGGAGTTAGCCGGATACAGGCGCAGGCACCTCCAAAGCCGCCACCGGCCGAGGAGGTGGAAGAGGACGAGAATCCGTTTGCTCCGCAACCGGCGCCGTCGCTACCGCCGGGGATGAAGGGATCGGATGCGAACGATCCGCGGGCCAAGCTGAAGCCGGGGCTGTATGACGCAGGCGAAGCGACGATGGGCATCAAGCACCTCAAGCTGCTCAAGAAACCTGACGCATTTCAACTGGGGACTTCTGAACCCGATGATCCGAAGGTCGAGAAGATGATTGGCCAACTCGGCGTACGCAATACCTCGAAGATGCCGAAGCCGATCCAGTTGGAGATCGCGCAGCTTGCTTTTGCCAATTCGGACTTTGCATTTCAGGGCGACCACTTGTTCCAGGGGAATTTTTATGGCGTGAATATCTATGACATCTCCAATCCGGCAAACACCGCGTTGCTGACTTCACTGGTGTGTCCGGGCGGGCAGGGTGATGTGTCGGTGTACAAAAATCTGCTGTTCATGTCGGTAGAGATGCCGAACGGACGTCTGGATTGTGGCGTGGAAGGGTTTCCGCCGGAACCCCCGCCGCCCGCAGGACAACAGGAAAAGAGACGCCCGCCGGCTGCACAAAAGGACCGTTTCCGGGGCGTGAGGATCTTTGACATTTCAGACATCAAGAATCCGAAGCAAGTCGCGGCGGTGCAAACTTGCCGCGGATCGCATACCCATACTCTGGTGATGGATCCGAACGACAAAGACAATGTTTATGTCTACGTGTCGGGCACATCGTTCGTGCGTCAGCCTGAAGAACTGGCTGGGTGTTCGGATGAAGCGCCGGACAAAGACCCGAATACGGCGCTGTTTCGTATCGAAGTGATCAAAGTTCCGGTAGCCGCGCCCCAGGAAGCGAAGGTGGTGTCCAGCCCTCGGGTATTTATCGATCCGCGAACGGGCGCCTTGAATGGCCTTAACAACGGCGGCACCCATGACAAGGGCAAGGAGAAGCCGGCGGCCACGAACCAATGTCACGACATCACGGTGTACTCTGCGATTGGGTTGGCGGCGGGCGCTTGTTCCGGAAATGGAATTTTGCTCGACATCAAGGATCCGGTACATCCGAAGCGCGTGGATGCGGTGAACGATCCTAACTATTCGTACTGGCACTCGGCTTCGTTCTCGAACGATGGGACCAAAGTCGTCTTTACCGACGAATGGGGTGGCGGCCTGGGAGCGCGGTGCCGGCAGAACGACCCGAACAAGTGGGGCGCGGATGCGCTTTTCGATCTGAAGGACGACAAGCTGAATTTCGTGAGCTATTACAAATTGCCGGCTGCGCAGGCCGACACGGAGAACTGTGTGGCGCATAACGGTTCGTTGATCCCGGTCCCTGGCCGCGATATCGAAGTGCAGGCTTGGTACCAAGGCGGCATCTCTATTATGGACTTCACCGACACGACGCATCCTTTCGAGATTGCCTACTTCGACCGGGGACCGGTTGATCCGAACATGCTGGTGCTGGGCGGCGACTGGTCAGCCTACTGGTACAACGGCTACATTTACGGTTCGGAGATTGCGCGCGGCCTGGACGTCTTTGAACTGACCCCGACCAAGTTTCTGACGGAGAACGAAATCAACGCAGCGAAGGCGGTTCGGACGACTGAGCTGAATGTGCAGAACCAGCAGAAAATCGAGTGGCCTCGACAGTTGGTCGTGGCGAAGGCCTACGTTGACCAATTGTCCCGGTCTGGAGCCGTCCCGGCGGACCAAATCTCGGCTCTGCAGAAGGCGATCCAAAACGCGGAGAGTTCACACCTGGGCCGGGGGAAGCTCGGAAAGTTGAAGCGCATGGCGCCGTCGTTGGAAAAGAGCGCCGCCACGGCGAAAAATCCGGCCGACGCCATACGGCTGCATGCTTTAGCAGAGATTCTGAAGCATCCGTCAGCATGACCTCATCGCCGACCCGACGGTTTTTCCCCGTTTAGCCCGAAGAGCCCGGGTTCCGCAGTCGGATCCCTTAGGGCAAGCTCTGTGAGCTAAAAACGCTCGGCATTTTCCGTCATTCGATGGTTTTTCTGACTCTGCTCGCCGCTTATGCCGATGCCACAAAATGAGGAACGCAAGTCTGGAATAGAACGCCTACCAGAGTCCGATTCCTAGCAAGGCGGCAAACAGCTGAACAGGCGACGCGTCATACTTGTGCTTCTCCGGGGGACCGACAGGCACACCGGAACCAGATAGGTATACACAGACCGCAATCGGCCAGAACACAGCTTGCACGACTTCGTCAGCAAATGGGATGTGGTCCATCTTCTGCAGAAAGAAGAAAGGAATCTGGCAAGGCAAAAAGCGCGAAGACAAGGACACCGCCGCCGATCGAAGCTAGCAGCCAGTTCGTGACGCATGAAAGTCTCAGGCTTCCACCACCACTCTATCGTAAGCGTGCCAAACTTTTGTGGAGATCTCCGATAATACAACTCCCCAGTAACTTCCTGCTCGATGGTTCAGGTGAGGGCTGTTGTTACCCACAGCCAAGTTGCGCGGCCTGGACTGAGCCAGTTTAGAAAACAGATTGTTCAAAAAAGTACAGACAGCCGATTTCGGGTAAGTCGAGACTTGTTCCCAAGGAGAGTCTAATGACGGCTCGCGCGGGCGTTTGGAAGCGAAAGCGTGAAGTTCTCAAGAATAGAAGAATCCCCCTATTCAAGAGATATGAGAACAGCCCTGGTGATCTGCGTCTCGCCCTGGAGATTAAGCTTATTGATGATCAAATCGCGGAGTGCACTCAACAGATCGAATGCGAGAATCGAAGTCTACAGCCAACTTGGGGAGTTCGGCCATGACCGTGATGAGCTGCTTGTATTTTGATCCGCAGCACCATAAGGCTCTGCGCGCCTGACAGGAAAAGAAATGGTATTAATCGGTTTCCATAATTAATTTGACAGCTAATGCGTCGGATTCTAAGGAATTGTGGCGGATTTTTGATCTCTCAGGGGTTCTGCGCGGCGGTGTCCGGTACTCGGCCTGGACTCCGCTCTTGCTTTTGATTCCAAGCTTCTCTTTTCCTGCTAAACGAGATTTAACACCTAGAAAAGCCAGCTTCCAAAGAGAAACCGATTGAGGCCATGGCCACTTCCAGGGTTCGAGTGTCTGCGGTTTCCGATTGCGATGGAAAGGCGATTCGGATATCCACTCTTGCGCCCGAGAGTCCGGCGCGAATGTACAAAACAGAACAGTAAACAAGGTTGTACAAAAGAGGACAGCGCGAGCCCAAGAAAATACTAATAATGCGATGCTGCACACTGATCAAGAGCAATATTCGTTCGAAGATTTGGCGGTCCGGTCTGTAAACAATGCGAATCGCCGGATTGCCAAGAGCCTCCACGGTAAGGCCGCCGGTGCGAAGCGGCCGGTCTGAGTCTTTCCGTCCGGTACAGCTGGATGGGAAGCTTGGGACCGCGAGCGTAACACAAAGGAGCAAGGAATTGTCGAAATCCTCAGGGCGCGCAGGCACGGTGAAGGTGTTTATCGCCGACGGAAGTCAACTGAGCTGCCAGTTGATAGCGGCGGCGGTGCGGCGCGGGCGCTATCGGACAAGGGTTGTCGGATATGCGACAGACGCGGTCGGAATTCGTGAAGGACTCGCAGAGAATGATGCCGATGTTGCCGTCATAGGCGCGCGCCTTGAAGATGAAGCACTGGCGGGTTTCGATGTGACGCGAGAGATAGTGGCTTCGCCCTCCAAGCCCAGTGTCATCATGATTCTTGATTCGAACAAACCTGCCATGGTCGTCGAAGCGTTCCGAGCCGGAGCTAGTGGCATATTCTCTCGGGATCAATCGTCTGAACTGCTGTGCAAGTGCATACACGCGGTCCATAAGGGGCAAGTCTGGGCCAGCAGCAAGGAATTGCGCTTTGTGATCGAAGCGCTGGGCCCGGCAGCACCCGCAAAGACAATTACTGTGCGAGGAACGGTCTTGCTGACAAAGAGGGAAGAGGGCGTTGTCCACCTGGTAGCGGAAGGTATGACCAATCGTGATATTTCCCAAGAACTAAAACTCAGTGAGCACACCGTCCGGAACTATTTGTTCAGGATCTTTAATAAAGTAGGGACTTCGAATCGGCTTGAGTTGGCTCTTTATGCGATCGATCGAAGGGAAGGCCACGAGCAGCAGAGTTTGCTGACTGGCCTGGATGAGCCGCACACAGTTGCGAATCAAGCTGTTTCCCCCAGACGAGCCTGATTAGCACGCCTTGCCAGGCGAACTTCATTTACCCCTCCCCCTCAGATTCTGAACGATTGCCAGTACGGAATTTCGCTCGAGCGGAAGGAACAGTGAAGTGTCGCGAAATACTTGGACGGCTATAATTCTGTCGAACTTCCAATTCCATCGATTTGAAAGTGTATGCAGGTCGGCGACTTGGTTTTTCTCGGGCGTCCCTCGAGTCCTGCCGACGGCTGGCAGGGTCTCCTCCAGCCGGCAATCCGATCACGGAACATCCGGGATCGAAAAATGTATAAAAATGTACAGGAACATTTGTACCTATTTTGAGCGTCAGTGTCTCAAGACGTTTCGGGCAATATTTTGATGACTTTCCTTCTCTTGTCCGTTCCTCCCGGCCTAGCTAATGTACAGCTCGAGAGAGTGGTGGGGGGGTGCTTGTTGAATCTTGTACGTCCAGCCAGAACAACGCTCCGGTTCCTGCTGCAAACAGCAGTCACGTTCTGGTGGACCAACGGGAACGGGGAGCCGCGACAGGGAGAAGGCCGCAGCCGTGACGTGAGTGAGCACGGCGCTTTTGTTTTTACATCTTGTT
>Ga0209006_10003703_pt1 | contig 13906 bp, 10 predicted proteins | sample JacPin_JW_Ref_O2_FD_188567 | JGI IMG/M metagenome (GOLD analysis project Ga0209006, IMG submission 188567) | Forest soil microbial communities from Algoma, Ontario, Canada - Jack Pine, Ontario site 1_JW_Ref_O2 (SPAdes) (version 2) | ecosystem: Environmental > Terrestrial > Soil > Boreal... | reverse complement strand
CCGTGGATGTGACAGGCGGGCGGCTTCGTCTTCAAGCTTATACACTGAGTTTGATCGACGGATTCTACTTGGTCGCCTGGGCCTCCGTGATCGCTTTGGTCCTCGTAGCTCTCTTGCGAGAGACGCCGCTGAAATATGGCGATCTTTACGAGATTCAACAGGAACAGGTTGCGGCGAAGGGAGAGAAGTAATGAGATTCCGTCTTAGTTGTCTGGGCCTCGCACTATTTGCAGCTAGTTTCCCTCTTTGCGCACAAGCACAGAAAGAAGCACCTGTTCCGCAGAAGATTACTCTTCCTGAAGCGGTGCAGTTGGCCCTGAAGCATAACCATGTGCTGCGTATCGCGGGACTCCAAGTGCTAGAGAAACAGCATGCGAAGGAAGAGGCCCGGAGTGGGTATTTCCCGAGTGTAACGAACGAAAGCCGAGTTTTGCATCTTACAGACACTCAGTTCATTGCAATTGCTCCGGGGAGCTTGGGAACTGTAGGAGGCACCCCAATTCCGACACAGCCGGCGGTTATCAATCAGGGTGGGCGGACTATTGTCACGAGTGGAACAGCGCTGGTGCAGCCGCTCACGCAGTTGTTCACAAAAGTGAAACCGTCAAATGACGCTGCGCGCGCAGACTTGGACGCCACCCGAGCCAACGAGAAAGAGACCGAAAACGAAGTCGCATTGCGGGTGCATCAGATTTACTACCAGATTCTGGTTACGCAGCTCCACAAGAGCGCCACGGAAGCGAAAATCCGCGCTGCCCACGACCTGGAGAACGAGCGCGTGCAGCAAGTAAAGTATGGCAGCACGCTTGACGAACAGCTTATCGAGAGCAAGGCGCAAACTCTCGAAGCTAAGCAGGACTTGCTCACCACAGAGTTGCAACTCTCCGACCTGACCATGCAGCTGAACGACGTACTGGGACTGCCCATAACAACGCACCTCGAACTCGACCCCGCCGTCCCCGAAGTCCAGGAGCCTTGCCATGGCGAAGACTGTGTCCGCACGGCCTTGGCATCGCACCCGGAAATCGTCGCGGCACGCGCCGAAGTGGAGAAAGCCTCGGCGGGCGTTCGCTTGGCAAAGGCGGATTACTTTCCCGATGTGTCGGCTCTTGCCCGGTACGATTATTCGGACCAGGTCCCTTTCCTCGCTCGCAACTTTGGAACTTTCGGAGCGCGACTGACCTATGATTTGTTCGATGGTGGCCGGCGAAAGGCTGCGGTCGGTGAAAGCAATGCTCGTCTCGGACAGGCGCGCGAAAACCTCGCGCGAATAACGGACGAAGTTGAGCGCAGAGTTGACACTGCCGCTAATAAACTGGCGCGCACTCGAGAAATGGTCGAGGTGTCGCAACAAATTCTTGCGCTGCGGACGGAATCGAGCCGCGTCTCCGCTCAACAGCTCGAAAGAGGTGAGGTTCTGCTATCGCAGGCCGATGCCGCTATCGCTCAGGAATTCGACGCCAAGACCCGCCTGCTTCAGTCTCAGCTTGATTATGTCCAGGCGGGAGACGAAATGACTCAGGCAATTGGACTCACTCCTAAATAGTTGAAGTTCTGAGATCGTAAACCAGAATTCAGAGCTCCGCCTTCGCTTGTTTGAGCACGGTTCCTTGCGCCTGCTTTGATTTAAACCACCTAAGTTCCTGCTGCAAACAGATCAAAGTCTGCAACTCGCCAGAAGATATTGGGCAAGTGTCAATATCTGCACACGCGTGAGCATGCTGACAGACGAGTCTCGACGCCCCTCCGCGAGGACAAGCTAAGCCGCCTTTTTTCAGCCGCCTGAACGTGCCCTCAATTGGGCGATTAAATGCCTAGTGGTCTGGCGGCGACATTAACGGTCGCACTGAGCGGGGAGCGAAGAGAGTGGGGAATCGTCGCCTTTGGCGATTCCTTCTATCTCCTCGCGAAGCGAGGTTTCGTAGAACCATGGCCACACTAGCGTTGGACCAAAAACAGACCGAGAGCCAGACACGTGCATTTGTGATCGCTTGGGGTTTCACGGTGCTTTTCTATTTCCTTGAGTATGCCGTGAGATCAAGTCCAGCTGTAATGATTCCAGAGTTGGAAGGCTCATTTCACACCACCGCGCTTGGCATCAGTTCAATTCTCGGTGCCTACTACTACACCTACTCCACAATGAGCTTGGTAGCCGGAGCGGCCCTCGATCGTTTGGGAGCCAAACGGACTGTTCCTGTCGGCACTGCCATCTTGGCTATCGGATGCTTCTTCTTCAGCGGAGGCTCCGTGTTGGCCGGTGATGTCGGACGGTTACTCCAAGGAGCAGGTTCAGCCTTCGCGTTCACCGGCGCCGTTTATCTCGCCGCGCACGGATTCTCCGCGCGTTACCTCGCAACGGCGATTGGAGCCACGCAATGCGTCGGAATGTTAGGCGGTTCGGCGGGGCAGTTTGTCGTCGGACCGATAATTGAGCATGGATTGGGCGTACACGCCATCTGGATAGGTTTCGGCGTCATCATTTTTGCGAACGCCGTGCTCTTGTACTTGGCGACTCCCAAGGAGCAACCTGGACCCCACGCGCAAGAAGGAGGCATTGCTTCGGTCTTGACGCCGTACAAGATTGTTTTCTCGAATCCCCAATCGTATCTCTGCGGAATAATTGCCGGACTGATGTTCGCACCAACCACGATTGGGGACATGATTTGGGGCGTAGCGTCATTTCAAAAGGATCTGCAAGTTCCTTTTCACAACGCGGTCGTCATCGCCTCGATGGTTCCGCTCGGCTGGGTTTTTGGATGTCCGCTGCTCGGATGGGTTTCGGACCGCATAGGAAGGCGAAAGCCGGTGATCGTCGGGAGCGCAACGGTCATGATTTTGGCTGGCCTCCAGCTCGCGCTCAAACCCTTCCCATTACCGCCGCACGTCGCGATGTTCATATTCGGCGTCGCATCGGGCGCGGCGATGATTCCTTACAGCGTCATCAAAGAAGTCAATCCGGACAATGTGAAGGGCAGCGCAACTGGCGGGATTAATTTCCTGGTCTTTGCGATTACCGCTTTCCTTGGCCCGGTTTATGCGAAGCATATCGGTAAAGGCATTGGAAACTCGGCGGACCTGCACTTGCATTTTCAGAAGGGTGCATTTTTTTGGATCGCTTGCTGTGCGGCCGCGATCGTGGTGAGCTTCTTCCTCCGCGAGACGGGACCAGCCGCGCATGCGCCGGTGCAATCGAAATAGCCGTAAATTGCGGCACGGCCTGAAGGTGATTTTGACGGCCTAAGTCGAATTCATCTCGTTTCAAGAGTACAGACACAATTAAGGGAGGCAGAAAAAATGCCACATAGAGTTGCAGATGAACTGATTCGCAGACTTGCCGAAGCGGGCGTGGAAAGAATTTACGGAGTAGTGGGCGACAGCCTGAATCCGGTGACGGATGCATTACGGCTAAACAACAAAGTTAAATGGATCCATGTGCGCCACGAAGAAGCCGGCGCGTATGCGGCCGGCGCGGAGGCGCAGCTCACCGGCAAGCTCGCGGCCTGCGGGGGGAGCTGCGGCCCCGGCAACCTGCACTTAATCAATGGCCTTTTCGACGCTCATCGAAGCAATGCTCCGGTGCTTGCAATCGCATCGCATATTCCCACCAGTGAGATCGGCACGGGATATTTTCAGGAGACCCACCCGGAAATCCTTTTCAAGGAATGCAGCCACTATTGCGAGATGGTCTCGAACCCGAAGCAGTTCGAGCGCGTTCTTCACATCGCCATGCAAAACGCACTTGGGAAAGGAGGGGTGAGCGTGATCGTATTGCCCGGCGACGTCGGTGGGGCGGATATGCCTGCCGAGGGGACACCCCGTTCTTTGGTCAGTCGCAGGCCGAGCATCCGTCCCAGTGAAAAGGACTCGGCGCGTTTGGCGGAGCTGATCAACTCCAGTAAGAAAGTTGCGCTTTTCTGCGGAATTGGATGCGACAACGCTCACGATGAGGTGGTCGCTCTCGCGGAGAAAGTCAAATCTCCGGTTGCGCATACCTACCGAGGAAAGCCATTCATCGAGTACGACAACCCTTATGACGTGGGCATGACCGGCCTGATTGGTTTCGGGATGGCCTACGAGGCCATCCACGAATGCGACCTGCTGATCCTCCTAGGCACGGATTTTCCGTACGACAAATTCCTGCCGACAAAGTGCAAGATCGCGCAGATCGACATACGGGTTGACCATTTGGGACGGCGAAGCAGACTCGATCTCGGAATTTGGGGCGACGTGCGCGAAACCTTACAAGCGCTGCTGCCGATGTTGGATGCAAAGACGGACCGGGAATACCTGGATGCCATTCTCCGCAAACACAAGGAAGCGCTTCGAAAAATAAATGTGTACGTTGACCACGTCGGAACTCGCACGCCCATGCACCCGGAGCCCGTGGCAGCGACGCTGAGTGAATTTGCGGCGCCCGACGCCATCTTTACAGCGGATACCGGCATGTGCAACGTCTGGTCTGCCCGGCATATCAAGGCGACCAAGGACCGGCGGATCATCGGTTCCTTTAACCACGGCTCCATGGCGAACGCGCTCCCCCAGTCCATCGGCGCGCAATGTGCCTTTCCCGGACGCCAGGTTATCGCTCTTTGCGGCGACGGCGGTTTTGCGATGAGCCTGGGCGACATCCTGACCATTACGCAATACAACCTCCCGATCAAGTTGGTGGTGTTCGACAACAGCGCCCTGGGCATGGTGAAACTGGAGATGGAAACCGCGGGAATGCCCGACTTTCAAACGGACCTGAAGAATCCAAACTTCGCGAAGATGGCCGAAGCCATCGGCATCATGGGCGTAAGAATCGAAAACCCCGCGGATGTCACCTCGGGCATCAAGAAGGCGCTGCAGCATTCGGGGCCTGCGCTCATCGACGTAGTAACCGATGCGAATGCTCTTTCTATACCTTCGCATGCCGACCGGTCGCAAGCCGTGGGCTTCGCGCTGGCGATGGGGAAGTTGGTGCTCTCTGGGAACATCGAGGAAGTGGTGGCCACGGTCGAGGGCAATATTCGGCATACCAGTGAGGCACTGGACTCGATCTAGACCAAATTCGACGCCTTGCCGAGACAATCTTCAGGTAATTGCCTCGGCAAAAGCGCTTGAAGCGGGGTTGTTGGCGCAATTCGTTTTGAGTAGGTTTGCGCCGCGCTCGGTTTGACTCGACATTTTGCGTGTTCATCCAGCCCTGCGGGTTTTCGCAATGCCAGCAGGAGGGGCGGGAAAGAAGGGGTGGCGATTATGAAAGCGTTACGTGCTCTGTGCTTTGTGCTGATGGTACCGGGGTTCCTGTGGGCGCAGGCTAGCCCGCAGAAGGCCGATTCCTCGACCAACGATTCTGACGTTGCTGCTGAACTGAAAGCAGTCCGCGAAGCTCTATCCCAAGCGCAGAAGCAAATGGCTTCGCAAGAGCAGGCTCTTCGTGATGCTCTGTCACAAACCCAAAAGCAGATGGCGGCGCAACAGCTGGAGATCGAAGCGCTGAAATCGCAAGCGAGAGCCGAACAAACGGCATCGGTCAGGAACGAACAACCAGCAAGGCTGGTCGAAGCCTCCGAGCCCGTCACAGTTTCCTCGAGCCTGGTTCCCGCCGACAGCGGCGTGCGCGGGACTGGCGTCGTTCAGCCCTTGCCCCAGCCAGCAGTACAAAAAGGTGAAGGGCCGCTGTCTTTCAAAGTTGGTTCAGCGGATATCAGCCTGGGTGGGTTTGTGGATATTGAAAATATCTTCCGCACCACCAACACCCAGAACAACATCGCCACCAACTTCGCCGCGATACCGTTCAGCAACACGCCCCAGGGCCAGCTTTCCGAATATCGCCTTACCGCGCAGTTCTCCCGCTTCAGCATACATGTTGCGGACAAATGGGGTGACAATAACGTGTACGGCTACTGCGAAGCGGACTTTAGCGGGAATGATGCCACTAACGTTTATCAGACCGTGAACGGCCACACCCTTCGCATGCGCCTTTGCTTTTTTGATTTGAAACGTGGCAAGTGGGAAATTCTTGGCGGACAAACCTGGAGTTGGCTGACCCCCAACCGCAGCGGGATCGGTCCGAATCCCGCCGATTTGGCGATCACCTACAATGAGGATCAGAACATCGGAGCGGGCTTGCCCTACACTCGCGCTGCTGAGTTCCGCGTCGCTTATCACCTGAATGATCATTTGGCCCTTGGAGTGGGCATCGAGGACCCCAACCAGTTCATAGGTACGTTCGTGGCCCTTCCATCGGGTTTTACTTCGGTCGGCACGCAGTTTGACAATGGCTCCCAAATAGGAACTCCGAACCTATTTCCAGACATCATTCCCAAGATAGCGTACGACACGAGAATTGCAGGCAGACATTTCCATTTGGAAGCTGTCGGGTTGGTCACGGGAGTGAGGTCCACGGCCAAACCTGTTGGCGACACGACTTTCGCATCGCATTCATCCGTGGGCGGCGGCGGCTCGATCGCATCAAACTTTACTTTATTCCGAAATTTCCTGCTCCTTGGCAACGCGTTTTGGAGCGACGGCGGCGCGCGCTACCTGGTGGCTGACGGACCGCAACTAGTCATTCGTCCCAACGCCCTGGGAACCGACATAGCTCCTTCGCTAGTACACGCCGGAGCAGGTTCCGTCGGCTTTGAGTGGATAGCGAGTCCGCGGTCCGCCTTCGCCGTTTATTATGGAGCGGATTATTTCGGGCGGAATTTTTTCGTGGACACCACGAATACCACGACCCCCGGCACGATCATCGGTTATGGCGGTCCTGGCTCCCCCAACACGAACAACCGAGCCATTCAGGAAGTTACCTTCGATTGGCTGCAGACGTTCTGGAAAAGCGATACGCACGGCGCGCTTCAGTATTACACGCAATACTCTTACCTCACTCGCGCTCCCTGGTTTGTGGCTCCGAATAATCCCAGGGATGCGCATCTCAGCATGGTGTACGCAGGCATCCGCTACGTTTTGCCTTCGACATCTGGCTTCGTGCTGCGCGTGCCTTACCCCGAATCCAAATGAAGTTCTGGAGGAGGCTGTCCAAATTTGCACATGAGTCAACGACTCCAAGTTGTGAAGGGGCGGGGCGACTGCGCCAGCCCATTTGCCCGGGTTGATGACGCAATAACTGCCATACGCGCGGGCAAAATGGTGATCGTCGTTGACGACGAGGATCGCGAGAACGAAGGCGATCTGACCGTCGCCGCTGAGAAGATCACGCCTGAAGCTATCAATTTCATGGCTCGGTACGGTCGTGGATTAGTTTGTCTGGCGATGACACCCGAGCGGCTTGATGAACTCGAGATTCCACTGATGGTTCCGCGGAATAGCTCTCGGTTTGAAACGGCGTTTTGCGTGAGTATCGAGGCGAAGAACGGTACCACAACCGGAATTTCCGCGGCCGATCGCGCGACAACAGTGCTCGCAGCGATTGACCCGCGCACGAAGCCTTCTGATCTCGTTCGCCCGGGTCACATTTTCCCCTTGCGCGCACAGAATGCCGGAGTGCTGGTGCGAGCCGGGCAAACCGAAGCCGCAGTGGACCTCGCTCGCCTGGCCGGCTTGGCCCCCGCTGGCGTCATCTGCGAAATCATGAACGAGGATGGCACCATGGCACGCGTGCCCGAACTCAGTTCATTCGCAAGCCGCCACAATCTGTTGATGATCACCGTCGCCGATCTGATTACCTACAGGACTCGCACGGAAACGCTGGTCAAATCTGTCGCCTCCACGAACTTGCCGACCGAGTACGGCGAGTTCCGACTGCACGCATTTGAGACTCAGGTCGACAAAAAAACGCACGTTGCTCTCGTCCATGGCGATATCGGAGATGGGAAAGACGTACTGGTGCGGGTACATTCACAATGCCTTACAGGGGATGTATTTCATTCGGTGCGTTGCGATTGCGGTGCCCAGCTCGACGAGGCTCTCCGGCGAATCGCCGGCGAGGGACGCGGTGTGCTGCTCTACTTGAATCAGGAAGGGCGAGGAATCGGTTTGGCGAATAAGATTCGCGCCTACGCGCTACAGGACGAAGGCTTAGATACCGTGGAGGCCAATGAGCGGCTCGGATTTAAGGCTGACCAGCGGGACTACGGTATCGGCGTTCAGATCCTGCGCGCGCTGGGTGTACGATCCATGCGACTGCTGAGCAACAATCCTCGCAAACTCGTGGGTATTGAGGGATACGGGCTTACGGTAAAGGAATGGCTGCCTATCGAAATCCCTGCATCTGCGTTCACTCGACGCTATTTAACTACGAAGAAAAACAAGCTCGGTCACGCCCTGACTGGGCTCTGACCCTCGCACTCCCGGAAACTCTAGACATTCGTGCACCTGCTTTGAGCCCAATGACAGCGACCGCACACTTGTCAGCCGGTTGACACCAAGCTATTGGCGCAATCCCGTAAACGCGAAGTAAGTCGCGTTACATCAATGCACCAGGCGTTAACTGGTTTGGTTTGAGAAATGCCCTGACCTCGGTTCGGATGAGGCTACATATCTATTCATCATGATACGCTCCGACCAAATTCGAAAGCTGCTAAGCAAAGCGGCGGGAATCGCCGTACTGCTCGCAGGAGCGCTGCTTGCGGCATCTCTCTGTTTTGCCGCTCCCGGCAATCCCTCTCAGCTTCCCAGCATTTTTGACACGCGCTCTACGCCGACCAAATGGATTGGTCATCTCTCATATTTCGTCCTTTCCATAACTGGTCTGATCTTTGTGGTTGTTTTCAGTTTATTGGTCTATGCGGTCGTGAAATTCCGCAAGCGCCCAGGAGATGACGGTCGCGAGCCTGCCCAAGTGTACGGAAGCAACCAGATTGAACTGGCATGGACCGTGATTCCGATTCTGATCGTCGTCGTTTTGTTTCTCGCAACCGCACGGGTAATCCACTCGATTCAGGATGCGCCGAAGCCTGGGAATGCTGTGGAAGTCGTCGCCATCGGACATCAATTCTGGTGGGAATTTCGTTATCCTCAGCTAGGCGTCGTCACTGCGAACGAGCTGCACATTCCGGTAAGCGAAGCCGCCCACCCTACGCCCACTTTCCTGACACTGCTTTCGGCTGACACGGACCACAGCTTCTGGATTCCCCAGCTGGCCGGGAAGACAGACCTGATTCCTAATCGCGTGAATCACACGTGGATGGATCCGTACCAAACAGGAATTTTTCTTGGCCAGTGCGCGCAATATTGCGGCACGCAGCACGCGAAGATGCTGCTCCGGGTTTATGTTGACAGCCCGCAGGAGTTTGCCACGTGGATACACGCCCAGCAGCAGCCCGCAGTGCTTGACGAGAATGTGAATGCCGGCAAGCGCGTTTTCGAAACAACGGCCTGCATAAACTGCCACGCGATTGGAGGCACCGTCGCTGATGGACGCTTCGGCCCGGACCTCACGCACTTAATGAGCCGCCAGACGATCGCGTCGGGCGCGGCCGAGAACACAAAGGCGAACCTTCGCTTGTGGATTCAGAAACCCGATGCTATCAAGCCGGGCTCGCTCATGCCTGCGATGCAACTCAAGAACGCTGACCTGGATGCGCTTGTGGATTATCTTGAGACGCTTCGGTAGCGAAAGAATTTGAGGCAATACCTATGTCATCGGACGCAATAGCCATTCCAAGTGCAGGAACAGAGGCACGTACTTGGGTCGAAGTGGTGCACGAATGGGTCACCACTGTTGATCACAAGCGTCTGGGCATTCTCTACATGGTCTATGCGCTCATTTTTCTCGTCATCGGAGGGATTGAAGCCACCATCATTCGCATCCAGTTGATGCGCCCTCATAACGATTTTGTTTCTCCGCAGGTTTTCAACCGCATGTTCACCATGCACGGAACAACGATGATTTTCTTCGTTGTGATCCCCGTCGTCTTCGGCTTTGCGAATTACCTGGTGCCATTGATGATCGGTGCGCGGGACATGGCGTTTCCCCGGCTGAATGCCTTCAGCTTTTGGCTGACGGCATTCGGTGGATTTCTGCTCTACTTCAGCTTCCTGGGTGGAAATGGACTGTACGGGGCAGGCAATGCACCCGACGTGGGGTGGTGGGCATACGCTCCTTTGACGTCTCGGGCATTTTCGCCGGGCCATAGCTCCGACTATTGGACGATTGCTCTTCTTGTCTCGGGATTCGGCAGTATCGGCACGGCGGTCAACATTATCGCCACCGTTCTTTCCATGCGATGCCCCGGAATGACCCTGGGCCGGATGCCTCTATTTGCATGGTTAAACATGTTTATGGCTGGCCTGGTCATTTTGGCGATCTCCCCTCTCACGGCAGCTCAAGTGATGCTCTGCGTGGACCGTTACCTGGGCGGCCACTTCTTTGACACGCAAGCTGGAGGCTCGGCAACTCTCTGGATGCACTTTTTCTGGATTTTCGGCCACCCAGAGGTTTACGTTCTCGTGATTCCCGCATTCGCGTTTGCATCAGAAATTATTCCGGTATTTTCTCGGAAGCCGATTTTTGGATACCCGGTGATGGTGGGCGCCACGGCCTGCATAGTGTTCCTAAGCTTGAGTGTATGGGCGCACCACATGTTCACCATCGGAATGAACTCCTACGCCAACAGCTTTTTCGCGATAACAACGTTTGCCGTCGGTGTCCCGACGGGAATCAAAATCTTCAACTGGCTTGGCACGATGTGGGGCGGGAAGATCCAGTTCAAGGTACCGATGCTGTTCTGTATTGGATTCCTGTTCCAATTCTTGATAGCCGGTCTCACTGGCATCATGCAGGGCGCCGCGCCGTTCGATTGGCAGCTTACCGGTTCGTACTTTGTCGTCGCGCACTTTCACTACGTGATCGTTGGAGGGATTCTTTTTGCCCTTTTCGGCGCATTTTATTACTGGTACCCAAAAATCGCTGGAAGGATGCTGAACGAAACCCTGGGCATACTCCATTTCTGCCTTTTCCTCATCGGCTTTCACCTGACCTTTGATGTGATGCACTTTCCGGGAATTCTCGGAATGCCGCGCCGTATCTATACTTACGAGCCCCGCCCTGGTTGGGGCATCCTCAACTTGATCATTACCATTGGAGCATTCATCCAAGGCCTAGCCATACTCGTGTTTGTCACGAACCTTATTTATTCCTATTTCAAAGGACGAAAAGCCGGCAACGATCCTTGGGACGCCTGGACTCTGGAATGGTCGGTAAGTTCACCGCCTCCGGCTTATAACTTTGCTTCCATTCCTGTCGTCGAGAGCCGCCGGCCCCTGTGGGATCTGAAGCATCCCGAAGATCCGGACAGTCGCTACGAGTAACGCTATGACTAAAAGGATTGAGAGATGAGTGCCGTCACGAGTCCAATCGCCGAGAGATCTCTCGACTGGAAGCTTCCATACAAGGGCAAGGTCGGGATGGCTAGCCTCATCATCGCCGAGTCTGCGATCTTCACCATTTTCGTCGTCGCATACCTTTTTTATTTGGGAAAGAGCATTACCGGACCCACTCCCCGCGAAGTGCTGGAGACGCCGATTTTCTTCTCCATCTGCCTATTGTCCAGCAGCCTTACGATTCATCTCGCGAGCAAGGAGCTTGAAAACGGTCATCGCAAGACGTTCCTTATTCTGTGGTCAATTACTATTGCTCTTGGCGCCCTCTTTTTATTCGGCACAGCGATGGAATGGCACCGATTAATCTACGAACATGGACTCACGATTTCTACGAATCTTTTTGGCACAACGTATTATTCACTCGTTGGCTTACATGCCACGCACGTAACTCTGGGACTAGTGATGCTCAGTATCGTGCTGCTTTTCGGTCTCGCCGATCGCGTTGGAACAGACCAATCAGCTCGAATTGCAACGCTTTCCATGTACTGGCATTTTGTGGACGCAGTATGGGTCGTTGTTTTCACCGTCGTTTACCTTATAGGGCGCTGAGGAGCAGAGATGGGCACGTACGTATCCGCGGAACAATCCGGCGAGCGGTCACGGCTCCCTGACGTGATCGAATTGCCCGCGCCAACGGCTTGGCCTCTCGCTTTGGCATTTGGCTTCACCTTAATGTTTGCAGGCTTGCTTACGAACGCGTCGCTCAGCCTGCTCGGCCTTATCCTCGCCGTGGCTGGGTGCGCTGGCTGGTTCAGGGAAGTCTTGCCTCACGAGAAGGAAGTGGCGGTTCCGATGGTCGCAGAGGAGCTTCGCATCGCTACCGAGCGCAAGATTATTGAGCGTGTTCCGATCGCTCCAGAACTCGTTCGAGCCTGGCTTCCAGTTGAGACCTATCCAATATCGGCCGGCGTAAAAGGAGGTTGGGCGGGCAGTGTGGCAATGGCAGTGCTGGCGTGCGCCTATGGGCTACTGAAAGCTAAGAGCATCTGGTATCCAATCAATCTCCTCGCCGCGACAGTGTATGCGCAATCGGCTAACGTCGATCCGTCACAACTGTACTCGTTTCACTTCGACAGCTTCGCAATAGCTGTGGTTTTGCACGGCATCGGGTCCACGCTCGTAGGCCTGCTCTACGGTGCCATGCTACCGATGTTTCCTCGTCGCCCCATCATCTTGGGAGGACTTATTGCTCCGGTGCTATGGTCCGGCTTGTTGTACTCGATCTTAGACATTCTCAATCCGTTGCTCGCGAGCCGCATCGACTGGTTCTGGTTCATGGCTTCCCAAGTGGCATTTGGCGTGGTCGCGGGTCTTGTCGTGCTGCGACAAGAGCGAATCCCGACGAGTGAAAATCTGCCGTTTGCAGTGCGGGCGGGAGTCGACGCTCCTGGAATTATGGCGGAGAAGCGCGGGAAGGGCGAGTCCAGATGAAGATCAGCCTTCTCCTTTCCGCGGCATTGCTCCTGTCCATATATATATGCGGGTGCGCCGATGCACCGGGGAAACAGCTTTCCGCCGACACGCCTATCGTCCCGAACGAAATTTCGGATTTCAACATTCTCTACGGTGAAAACTGCGCCGGTTGCCATGGGGCAGGGGGGCGGGGTGGCGCTGCGATCGCTCTCGGTGACCCCGTGTATTTAGCAATTGCAGATGACACGGTCCTGCGCCGCGCGGCGTCGAATGGAATTCCCGGGACGTCCATGCCCGCTTTCGCGCAGAGCGCCGGCGGAATGCTAACAGAAAAACAAATTGATTTGATCGCACGCGGAATTCGAGAACGTTGGTCGAAGCCGGGCGTTTTGAGTGGCACGAACCCGCCGCCGTACTCGTCCACAACTCCGGGCGATTCTTCCCGCGGCTCGGAGGTGTACGGGACGTTCTGCTCGTCTTGCCACGGCGTTGCCGGCAAGGGAGGGCCGGAGGCAAGTTCCATCGTCGATGGATCTTTTCTGGCGCTTCTCAACGATCAGGAGCTTCGGACAATTGTAATCGTGGGCCGGCCGGATCTAGGTGCTCCGGACTGGCGAAACAATGTCTCCGGCAAATCGATGTCGGCGCAAGATGTTTCCGATGTTGTTGCCTGGCTCGCTTCGCAGCGCTCCAAATTCCCCGGCCAGCCTTACCCAAGCACACCGAAAACGTTAGGAGAAGTCCGATGACTTTACCAACGGGCATCAGCAGGCGCGCGCTTCTCATGAAGCTGGGAATTCTATTTAACAGCATAGTCGCTGTGATTCTTGCAGTGCCGGTCGTGCGATACCTTCTCTCTCCGATCAGTCGCGGGAGAAAGGACGGTTATGACGCCTGGGTTCCTCTCGGCAATCTCGATCAATTTCCTTCCGGGGAAACGCGCCTGGCGACTTATCGAAACCCAATAGTGAATTCTTGGGATGGTGATACGGCCGATATCGCCTGCTGGGTTCGCAACGTGGACGGAGCGAGTTTCCAAGTATTCGCAATCAATTGTGCGCACCTAGGATGTCCGGTCCGTTGGTTCCCGCAATCGAACTTGTTCATGTGCCCGTGCCATGGAGGAGCCTATTACCAGGATGGCGCGCGCGCGTCCGGCCCTCCA
>Ga0209006_10003702_pt1 | contig 13909 bp, 10 predicted proteins | sample JacPin_JW_Ref_O2_FD_188567 | JGI IMG/M metagenome (GOLD analysis project Ga0209006, IMG submission 188567) | Forest soil microbial communities from Algoma, Ontario, Canada - Jack Pine, Ontario site 1_JW_Ref_O2 (SPAdes) (version 2) | ecosystem: Environmental > Terrestrial > Soil > Boreal... | reverse complement strand
CCCGCTCGCCGCCGACGCCGGCAAGCCTTCGGGCGAACTCATCTATTGGAACTGGTGCATCAACGCCAATTCCAAGAATCCGCAGGCCGCTTATTCCTTCATCCAATATTGGACGAGCGCCGCGCAGCAGGCGGCGGTCGCGCGGGCGGCGAAGACGGCGGGCGCCACCAAGGATTTCTATGAGGACAAGGCGCTCGTCGCCGATCTTCCGTTCCTGCCGTCGTCCGCGCCCGTCTCCTACTATCGCTGGGAAGGCGGCTACATGGGCGGGCACTTCGGCTACGCGCTCGGCGACAGCGACTTCGGCCTCACCGGCTTTCCGGCCGCGTCCTTCGCGGGCGTCATCCCGCCCGTGCCGACCGCGACGTCGGCTGCGACCAACGGCTTCGTCGGCGGCGTCCAGACCGGCTACCTGCATCAGATCGACGCATTGGTGTTCGGCTTCGAAGCGGACTTCACCCTCTCGACGGCGTCCGGCAGCGTGTCCACGACCGGCAGCGCGAGCGGCCTCGGCTATGGGATGAACGAGCAGCAGCAGGTCCCGTGGCTCTCGACCCTGCGCGGCCGCATCGGCTGGGCGCCGAACGACAGCTACATGCTCTATGCGAGCGGTGGCCTCGCGCTCGGCCGCGTCGTCACCAAGACCGACCTCGGCCTCTCGAACGGGCTGACCTTCGAGGCCGCGCGCGACGATATCCGCGCCGGCTGGTCCGCCGGCGCCGGCGTCGAATATGCGCTCACGCCGCAGACCTCGGTCTCGCTCGACTATCTGCATTTCGATCTCGGCAGCGCCACCGCGGTCGGCCTGCCGAACGTGTCGGCGAGCTTCGAGACCCACACCGGCGCGACCGTTCGCGGCGACATCGTGCGTGCCGGATTCAACTACCGCTTCGACCACGACGACATCTCGTTCGTGCACGGCTTCGCGGGCCTCATTCCGCAAGTGAAACTGTTCGAGACCGAGTTCGGGCTGCGCTACTGGTACAGCACCGGCACCATTTCCAAGAACCTGTTCGACTTCGACGGCGCGACCATGCTGTCGCGCCTCACCTACACCGACCTCAACGCGAGCACGGCCGAGGGCTTCGCCCGTTTCGACGATCGCGGGACCGGAATTTTCGCCAAAGCCTTCGTGGGCGCCGGCGGCATCGGCTCGGGCGGCCTCAAGGACGAGGACTTTCCGCCCGGCATCAGCCCTTATTCGTCGACCAACAGCTCCCAGCGCGACGGCAGCCTGCTCTACTTCGCGGGCGACGTCGGCTACGACGTTCTGTGGACGCCGAACTACCGGGTGAGCCCCTTCGTCGGCTGGTTCTACGAGCATGAGCTCGTCAACGCCTATGGCTGCGCGCAGACCGCGAGCAATCCAGGCGTCTGCGCGCCGGCCGTTCCGACGTCCGTCCTCGGCATCACCGAGGACGCGCAGTGGAACGCCATCCGCCTCGGCGTCGCCGGCGACGTGACGTTCGGCCGGTTCAAGCTCAGCGCCGACGCCGCCTGGCTGCCGTGGGTCACGCTCGCGAGTACCGATTCGCACTGGCTGCGCATGCAGCCGATCGCCGGCAATTTCATCGGTCCGATTCCGGAAGACGGCAACGGCAACACCGGCATCCAGATCGAGGCGGTCGTGAGCTACCTGGTGACACAGGATTTCAGCCTCGGCGTCGGCGCCCGCTACTGGCGCTTCGACACGCGCGGCAACGCGCATTTCGAGGGCAACATCTACGGCGGTGACGGCGGCATGCAGGCGATCGATTTTTCCAGCGAGCGCTACGGCGCCTTCGTGCAGGGTTCGTTCAAGTATTGATTTCTTGCACGGCGCCTGCGCTCGGCGCGCGCAAATGAGCCATGGTGACGGTGCTCCTTACCAAGCATCTCTTGCCGTTGATCAACAAGTCCGCCGCCGCGGATATTGTATTCATAAATGGCACGACGGCTTTGCGGGGGAATATGCGACCGATCAACGAGGCCTTCAGCTCGGCGAAAGCGGCACAATCTCTCTTTGCCGAGCGTCTTCGTCATCGATTGCGGACGAACGGCGTTCGCGTCTTGACGATCTATCCGCCCGACTTCGCGAATACCTCGCCGCTGGAACCATCGCAGTGGAATTTTCGCCGAAATTCGTTTGCAGATCTGACGCTCACCGCCAGGAATGTGTTCGAGTGCATCCGGTTCGCGCTCTTGCAAGATCGAATTTGCGCTGTCGATGAAATCATATTGAGCAATAACAATGGACGGGATTTCGGTAACTAGCAGTAGCCCGGATTGAGGCGCGCCACGCCGAAATCCGGGGACGATCGATCCCCCGGATTTCGCTGCGCGCAATCCGGGCTACGCTTGCTCCTGCGCCGGCGCGCCCGGCGGCCTCAGTTGGCTTCGCGCGCCGACTCCTTCATCAGGGCGAGGAGCGCGCAGGCGACCGCGAAGCGGTGGTCGAGCTTGTCGCCGCCCGGCGAAAGGTCGAGCACCTCCTCCTTGATGAAGAAGCGAAAAGTCTGCCGCAGGGTCGCGACGAGCTGGCCGTTGAGCTCGATCTTGTGTCGGCCGGGCAGGAACTTGATGAAGCGGCGCAGCATCGCGACGCCGGTCTCCTCGATCAGGCCGATGGGCTGGTCGTTGGCGTCGAGAATGTCCCAGACGTCGCGGAAGATCGACTTGAGGCCGCGCGAGCGGATGCTGCCGAGCTTCTCCCCGGTGTTGGGGTCCATGACGTCGTGCACCATGTTGAGGGCGATGACCTGGCGGGCGCGCACGACCAGCATCGGCGTGGTCTCGGTGTCGTCCGCGTAGATCGTGAACTCCCCGCGCAGCTTCATCAGCGGGTGCTTGAGAAAGACGACCAGCGAGCCGTCGGGCGCGTAGACGTAATACTTGCGTCCCAGGAAGGAGAGGAAAGGCCGCTTGATCACGTATTGCTGGTAGGCGAAACGGTCGCTGTGCGGACCGGCGGAGCCGCGCATGCTGGGACGGAGTTGGGCCACGACGGCCTCCATGAGGGTTCAATCGAATCGGAGAGGATTCCCCGGTCGGGATTCATACGGGCGATCGGGTTAATATCGCGCGACCGTCACCGTGGCGCCGCCTCCGCGGCTGCGGGCGCGAACAGCTTGCTCGACGCGGCTTCCTGGATGATCACCGCCGCATCGTCCGGCAGCAGGAACCCGCGCACTATCAGGTCCTGCGCGGCGATCCGGACCCGGCTCACGTAATCGTCACGGCCGTGGTAGCGCTCCGCGATCGAGAGGCGGGTGTCGCCCGTGCGCTCGCGTTCCGCTTTCGTCGGCGCGAACGGCGAAAAGGATCCGACCAGCATGCAGGTGAACGTCTGCGGCGCGTTTTGTCCGCCGTTGGTGCCGGTCGGCGCCGCAATATCCGGCAGCCGCACGCCGCCGAGCGCGTTGCCGTCGCGGTCGCGCTTGGGCACCTGGATCACGGCGGCGGAAAGCCTGGTCGGGGCGCGCAGCGCGGGCGGCTCGCCGCTCGCCGGCTCGAGCGGCATCAGCTCGCTCGCGGGCGGCTCGGCGTTATGGCTCACCCAGGCGTCGAGGCGCAACAGCAGGGCGCGCGATACCGGCGTCCAGTCGAGGCGGGCGGGCGGCAACGTGCATTTTGGCGCCGCGGGAACACGCACATGCGACCCGCCGGCGATGTCGTACATCCGCACATTGGCAGGCAGCGGTTGATCCGCGCTCCCGGATGCGCCGGTGCGGCCGAGCGAGGCGCGCAGCGAGTAGTAGTCCGTGGTCGAGCTGACCATGAGCATCTTCGGCGGGACCTCGCCGCGCGCCTCGACCTTGGCGATGATCTCGCCGATCGTGAGCGGCCCGTCGTTCACGCCGGGGAAATCCGGATTGGCGAAAGTGGGCGCCCCGTCGCCGCTCGATTCCGGTCCGGTGCCCGTCTGCAGGATCGGCAGCAGGCCCGCGGCCGAGACGAACACGTGCATGCCGTCGAACACGCGCCGGCTGCCCGCCATGTTGAAGCCGTTGAGCAGGAATGTCTTGAGGAACCGGCCATCCTGGGATTTGCCGCTCGCGAGCACGCGGTTGATCTCGCCCGCGAGCGGGTTCTCCGTCCCGGCGCCGTCGGCGGCCGCATGGGTGAGGAAGTCTGCGGCATCGCGCACGATCGCAAAGCCCACGCCCTCGACATAGCGTTTCTTGCCGTCGGCATCGACGAACGACGGCAGGTCGGCGTCGTGTCCGAGCTCCCAGTACACCTCGGCAATCGAAAAACCGTGGTCCTCGAGAAAACCGGTGCCCTGCTCCAGCGTGCCGGAGAGAAACGGCTCGTCGCGCGGCGAATTGTAGAGCGCCTCGGCGTAGGCATGGCCGCGGTTGGGCACGTCCACCAGCAAGGCGCCGTTGCCGGGAGCCGCCGGCATGATGAGAATGATCTTCGCCGCGTAGGCGATCCGCCCGCGCTCGTTGCGCGCGGCCTTGTCGATCCCCGGAATAGTCTCCTGCGGCGAGAGGTCGCCGTGGATCGTGCCCTGCCAAATCACGTAATCGCCGGCGCGAAATGTGCCGTACGGTTGCTTCGACGTGAACTCGATGCGGGTCACTTCCGCACGCGCGGGAGCAGCGAGCAGGCCGATGAGGCCGATCAGAAAAATCGCGACCGGCCCGTTTGCACGATGCGGCATTTGGAATCCTCCCAACGGTGGCGGCCACGGTGTTGCGTCGGCACGCGATCAAGCACGCCGATAGACTAGCAATTTCGCCGCGACCGAGGGGCGAAAGAATTCTTCATCGCCAGGTCCTGCCTGCTCCGAGAACCGGACGTCCACGGTCACTTCTTAAGCTTCGGGATAGGATGCGGAGGTTGCGGCTCACGACAACCTCATCCCCAGGAGCGTCGCGAAAGCGATGCGTCTCGAAGGATGAGCCGCTTGCTTCCGCCGCCCGTGGCATCGCCTCATCATCACATGGTCCGGGACTTGCTTTATCATCTTGTCGTAGCGAACCCCATTACGGCCGCTCAGCGCAATCCGGAGGCGCGACCCATGACTGTCCATGCGAGCACCAGCCCGGCGATCGAATCGATTCCGGGCGCCGATCCGAGCCTGTACAATTCCTACCTCGCGCCGGTCGCGCCGGCGGGACGCACCTGGGGTGTCTTTAGCCTGTTCGCCATGTGGATGTCCGACGTCCATTCGGTCGGGGGCTACACCTTCGCGGCGAGCCTTTTCTTCCTCGGGCTGACCGGTTGGCAGGTGCTGATCTCGATGACGGTCGGCATCTTCTCGGTGTTCTTCCTGATCAACCTGATCGGCCGGCCGTCGCAGCGCGCGGGCGTGCCCTATCCGGTGGTGGCGCGGCTGAGCTTCGGCGTTGCCGGCGCGAACCTCGCCGCGGTGGTGCGCGGTGTCGTCGGCATCGTGTGGTACGGCGTGCAGACTTATTTCGCGTCGAAGGCCGTGCAGGTGCTCGTGCTCACGCTGATGCCGTCCGCCGCCGCCTGGACGCATGGCGGCTTCCTCGGGCTCTCGACCCTCGGCTGGGCCTGCTTCCTCTTCATGTGGTTCTTCCAGCTTGTGATCTTCCTCAGCGGCATGGAGACGATCCGCAAGTTCATCGATTTCTGCGGCCCCGCCGTCTACGTGGTGATGTTCGCGCTGGCGATCTGGATCCTCTCGCAGACCGGCATGTCGAGCCTCTCGCTCCAGCTCGCCCCGCCGCCCGCAAGCGGCATCGCGACGCTCGGCCTCATGGCCAATGCCGCGATGCTGATCGTCGCCTATTTCGCCGCGCTCCTGCTCAACTTCGGCGACTTCTCGCGCTTCGCCGTGAGCGACCGCGCGATGACGATCGGCAATTTCCTCGGCCTGCCGGTCAACTTCATCGTGTTCTCGATCGTCACCGTCGTGGTCACCGCCGGCACGCTGCAGGTGTTCGGTGCAGCCGTCATGGACCCGGTCGCGATCGTGGAGAAGATCGGCAACCCGATCGTGGTCGCGGTCGGCTCGATCACCTTCGTGGTCGCCACCATGGGCATCAACATCGTGGCGAACTTCGTCTCTCCCGCCTACGACATCGCCAATCTCCATCCGAGCAAGATCGACTTCCGCCTCGGCGGGCTCATCGCCTCGATCCTCTCTGTCCTGGTCTGCCCCTGGCTGTTCGTGTCGAGCCCGCAGGCGATCACCATTTTCGTCGCCATCTTCGGCTCGGCGCTCGGGCCGCTGTTCGGTGTGATCATCGCCGACTACTACCTGGTCAAGCGCCAGGCGATGGTGATCAAGGATCTCTACACGCGCGCGCCGGCCGGCGCCTATTTCTACCAGGGCGGCTGGAACCGCAACGCCGTCATCGCGCTTGGCGTCGCCGGCGTGCTTGCGATCGGCCTCGCGCTGCTCGGCGCCCACGGCGTGATCGTCAACGTGGGCGACTGGGGCTGGCTGATCGGCGCGGCGGCGGCGGCCGTCATCTACCTGATCCTGTCCGGCCGCACCGCGCCCGCTGCCGCGATGGCACCGGCGCAATAGCTCGTAGCCCGGATGGAGGCGCGCGATCGCGCGCCGCAATCCGGGATCCCGGATTGCGCGCTGCGCGCTCCATCCGGGCTACGGGTCATCATTTTCGCAAAAACTCTCGGTCCGCCGCGGCGCGGCGGACCGAGAGGGCTTTCAGTTCGTCGCGTAGCGCGGCGCGGTGCAGCCGCCGCACACCCACGGCCACGACCAGTCGGCGACCTTGCCCTTGTTCGCCTCGACATAGGGGCTCCACGGCTTCGGCGGCAGCGCCTTGCTCTGGTAGACGATGCTGAACTGGCCGTTCGCCTGCACCTCGCCGATCATCACCGGCTTCGCCATGTGGTGGTTCGACAGCATCACCACCTCGAAGCCGGACGGCGACTTGAACCTCTGCCCGATCATTGCCTGGCGCACCGCGTCGACGTCGGTCGAGCCCGCCTGCTGCACCGCCTGCACCCACATGTGGAAGAGGATGTGCGCCGACTCCATCGGGTCGTTGGTGACGCGCTTGTTGTCCTTGGTGTAGGCGTGCCACTTGGCGATGAACTCCTTGTTCTCGTCCGATTTCACCGACTCGAAGTAGCTCCATGCCGTGAGATGGCCGACCAGCGGCTTGGTGTCGATGCCGGCGAGCTCCTCTTCGCCGACCGAGAACGCGATGACCGGGATGTCCTGCGCCTTGACGCCCTGGTTGCCGAGCTCCTTGTAGAACGGCACGTTGGCGTCGCCGTTGACGGTGGAGATCACGGCGGTCTTGCGCCCCTCCGAGCCGAACTTCTTGATCGCTGCGACTTCCGTCTGCCAGTCGGCGAAGCCGAACGGCGTGTAGTTCTCCATGATGTCCTCGTCCTTGACGCCGACGGACTTGAGGTAGGCGCGGATGATCTTGTTGCTGGTGCGCGGATAGACGTAGTCGGTGCCTTCCAGCACGAAGCGCTTCACGCTGCCGCCGTCCTTGCTCATCAGGTATTTGACGGCCGGAATGGCTTTGTTGTCCGGCACCGAGCTGCCGTAGAAGATGTTGTAGGATGCCTCCTCGCCTTCGTATTCGAGCGGATAGAACAGGAGCCCGTTCAATTCCTCGAACACCGGCAGCACCGACTTGCGCGACACCGAGGTCCAGCAGCCGAACACGGCCGCGACCTTGTCCTTGCTGATCAGCTCGCGCGCCTTCTCGGCAAAGAGCGGCCAGTTCGACGCCGGATCGACCACCACCGGCTCGATCTTGCGGCCGAGAATGCCGCCCTTGGCGTTCTGCTCGGCGACCTCCATCAGCATCAGGTCCTTGAGGATGGTCTCGCTGATCGCCATCGTGCCCGACAGCGAGTGCAGGATGCCGATCTTGATCGTCTCCTCGGCGGCGGCCGGGCAGGTCGCGGCGGCGAGGAGGCAGGCCGACGCCGCGATGGCGCCGACCCAGAAGGTTCGTCTCGTGGTTCGTCTCTTGCTCATCAGGATCTCCTATCCAACGGGTGTCCGTCGCGGGCTTCCGCGCCGGTTGCCGCTAGTGGTGCACGGCGCGCCGTGGCGACCGAGAGCCGCGGCGGGAAAATGCGGAGGCACCATCGCGTGGCGAAACGCGCGCCACGCGCGCGATGAATCTGCCTAGGCGGCAAACAATTTGTTCCGCTTTTCACCGCCGCTTGCCCCGTACTTGGGCAGCAACCGCGGCGGCGTCACCGCAATGGGTCCAGTTGCCGGGCGATCGAGGGAACCAGCCGCCCGATCGCTTGCGCGGCGCCCCGGTCCGGCTAAAGTTGCGCTGCCGGGACAAGGACTTCGGCCGCATCGGGGCGGCAGGCCAGCCATGCAGATTCCGGTGCTTCTGGATCGGTCCAGACGCGAGCCGCTCACCGACCAGCTGGTCGAGCAGCTGCGCAACGCGATCCGCCAGGCGCGGCTCGCCGCCGGCACACGGCTGCCGTCCTCGCGCCATCTCTCCGAGCAGCTTGCCGTCTCGCGCAACACGGTCGTGCGCGCCTACGACACGCTGATCGTCGAGGGCTTTGTCGAGTCGCGTCCGGCCTCGGGCGTGTTCGTCTCCGACAGCCGCCCCGAGGCGCCGCTGGCGGCGCCCGCGAGCGGCGCCGCCGCGTCGCACATGCCGCTGCCGGCGCGTGCGCCGCGGCTCGCCAGCGCTCCGGGCCTTGGCCGCGGCCGCCTGACGCTCGATTTCGTGCCGCGCCGCGCCAGCGCCGCGCTGTTTCCCATCAAGACGTGGCGTCGCCTGCTGCAGGGCAACCTCGCGCACGGCGGCACCATCGGGCTCACGCACGACGGCGATCCGGCCGGGCTGCCGTCGCTGCGCTCGGCGATCGCGAGCCATCTCGCGACCGCGCGCGGCATCGCGGCCGATCCGAGCCGCATCGTCATCGTCAGCGGCGTGCAGGAAGGCATCGGCATTGCGGCGCGGCTCTTCCTTAGCACCGGCACGCTCGCCGCGATCGAGGACCCGTGCGACCAGGCCGCGGCCTTCGCGTTCGAGGCGGCGGGCGCCGAGATCGTGCGGGCGAGTGTCGACGAGGATGGGCTCAAGCCCGAGGAGCTGCCGCAGCGCCCGACCGCGCTCCTCTATCTCACGCCGTCGCACCAGTTTCCCACCGGCCACACGCTTTCGCCGGCTCGCCGCGCCGCGATCGTCGAGTGGGCGCGGCGGCATGGCTGCTACCTCCTCGAGGACGACTGCGACAGCGACCTGCGCTACGAGGGATCGCCGCTGCAGGCGATGGCCGCGACGGCGCCGGACTGCACGCTCTACCTCGGCACGTTCTCCCGCACCCTCGGCGCCGGCCTGCGGCTCGGCTACATGGTTGTCCCTGAGCAGCTCGCCGGCGCGGTCGCGGCCATCAAGGGCCTCATGTCGGACGGCAGCCCATGGCTGGAGCAGGCGGCGCTCGCCGAGATGATGCGCACCAACAGCTATGCGGCCCATCTCGTGCGCGTGCGCGCGCACTACAAGGAGAGCCGCGACGCGCTGCTCGCGGCCTTGCGGGCGAGCTTCGGCGAGGTCAGCGTCAGCGGCGAGGCGGGCGGGCTGCATCTCCTGTGGTACCTGCCGCCCGGCGTGCCGGACGCCGCGACCGTCGAGGGCGTCGCGCGCCGCGCCCGCGTCGGCGTCTACTCGCTCTCCTCCGCCGGCGCCTATGCGGCGCGATCCTCGCCGCTGACCCGGCGCGGCATCCTCCTCGGCTTCGCCAACCTGCTGCGCAAGCAGATCGATCAGGGCATTGCGCGGCTCTCCGACGCGATCGACGACGCGGTCGACGATCCGACCGCCGACATCAGCGCGTTCCTCGCCGCGCCCGCGCTTGCCTCGCCGGCGCGGCCGCTCGCCAAGCGCCGCCATCTGGACTCCCGATTCCGCCGACAACCGGCTCTAGCCGAGCCGCGCTGCCGCGATGCAGGCTCGCCGCGACGCTGGACCAGAGAGGCGGAAATTCCGATGGCCGTGGTGCGCGAGCTCTATCGCTATCCCATCAAGGGACTGAGCGCGCAGCCTCTGCCGAGCGTCGCGCTCACAGCGGGACGGCCGTTTCCGGGCGATCGCGTCTTCGCGCTGGCGCGGCCGGGCGCGCCGATCGACAGCGACGATCCGCAATGGGCGAAGAAGGGTCTGTTCGTCATGCTGATGCTCGATGCCGGCCTCGCGCGCGTGCGCACGCACCTCGACGTCGAGACGCTGCGCTTCACCGCGACGCAGGGCGGCCGGCAGATCGCCGAGGCGAGCCTTGCCGACGAATCCGATCGCGCCGCGCTGGAGAAATTCTTCTGGCAGCTGCTACCGGCGCTGCCCGGGCCACCCACGCTCGTGCGCTCGCGCGCCGGCCATTTCATGGACAAGCCGGACAACGTGATCTCGCTCATCAATCTTGCGACCGTGCGCAGCCTGGAAGCGCAATGGGGTTACGCGATCGATCCGCTGCGCTTCCGCGCCAACATCTACATCGACGGCGCGCGTCCGTGGGAGGAGTTCGACTGGGTCGGCGGCGACGTCCGGATCGGCGGCACGGTGTTCAGCGTCGACCGCAAAAATGGCCGCTGCGGCGCGACCAATGTCGATCCGTCGACCGGGATGCGCGACCTCGACATTCCGGGCTCGCTGCGGCGCGCCTTCGGGCACAAGGATCTCGGCGTCTATCTGGTCGCGCGCGAGAGCGGCCGCATCGCGGTCGGCGACGAGCTCTTCGCTCCGCCTAAGGTGCGCCGGGGTACCGACACGCGCGCGCAGATCCCGCCGCTCGGCGCGCCGCGCCGCAGCTTCATCTGCCGCGGCTGCTATTTCATCTACGAGGAGGCGAAGGGCCTGCCGCAGCAGTCGATCAGCCCGGGCACGCCTTTCGCCGCCATCCCGCCGACTTGGCGCTGCCCCGACTGCGGGAGCGAGAAGGGGACGTTTCGGCCGCATGTGGAGGGGGTGGTGGCGACGTGAGGGGGGTGAGGTTCGAGTCGCCGCCGGGGGGCAGAGGAACTGCGCTGGTTTGCAGCGTGCAATGGCAGGCCAGTTTGTAGCCCGCATTGAGCAAAGCGAAATGCGGGACTACTATTCCGTCAGGCTGGCGAACCCCGATTCCGGGCTGCGCTGGCCTGGATAGTGCAATGAAGACGCTCGACGAAATCATTGGAGAACTGCGACGCATCCAACCGGATTTGCGGCGGCGATATCCCATTCGCGAGATCGGTGTGTTCGGCTCGTACGTCCGCGGCCAGCAGACCGAGGCCAGCGATTTGGATATCGTCGTCGACCTCGGCGAAGGGATTGGCCTCTTCGGCGTCGCGGGCCTGCAGCAGGACTTGAGCGATGCCCTCGGCGTCAAGGTCGACCTTGTGATGAAAGACGCCTTGAAGCGCCGCATTGGCCCGCGAATCCTGTCGGAGGCGGTGATGCTGTGAGTCCTGTCGACCGCGATTTCCGTGATTACCTCTACGACATCCTCGACCACGCACGGAAGCTCAAGTCGTTTGTCGCCGGATTGAGCTTCGAAGCCTTCCAAGCAGACGAGAAGACGCAGTTCGCCGCCATGCGAGCGCTAGAGGTGATTGGCGAGGCCGCCAAGCGCGTGCCTGACGAATTCCGCCAGCGTTATCCGGAAATTCCCTGGCGCAATATGGCCGGCATGCGCGACATTCTCATTCACCAATATCAGGGTGTGAGCATGCATACGCTCTACACGACGGCGACGCACGAGGTCGACGTCGTGATCGAGCGCCTGCCTGCGATTATCGCCGGGCTCGATCGGAGTAGATAGGGTTGGTCTACCGACTCGAGAAAGATCCGTCCCCCATCACAACCCCCGCTCCCACGTCTCCCCCACCACCTCCACCCCCCACTCGGCGTGCCGCTCCTCGGCGATCTTCGCAAACCCCGCCTTGCGGTAGATCTCCCGCGCCGCCGCGAGGCAGCTGTGTGTCCACAGCGTCATCCTGGCGTAGCCGGCTTGCTGCGCGAACACGATGCATTCGTCGACCAGGCGCTTGCCGATGCCGCGGCCGCGTGCCTTCGGCTCGACCAGCAGCAGGCGCAAGCGCGCGGCCTCATCCGAGTCCCTCACCACGAAGGCGGAGCCGACCGGCTCGCCGTCGATGTCGGCGATCATGTGGCGCTCGCGCACCGGCTCGTATTTGGCGATCATCTGCGCGACGATCTCGGCGCACAGGCCCTCGAACTTCGCGTCCCAGCCGTATTCCTGCCCGTACAGCACGGCGTGGCGCGCGACCACCCAGCCCATCTCGCCCGTGCGCGGCGGGCGCACCACACAGGATGTCTGCATCCTTGCCTCCTCCTCGCCGATCAGCCGTTCGATCGCTCCCATGGCGGCGACCACGCGATCCTGGTCGGGCCGGGAAATCTTCTCGAGCATCGCCGCCACGTCCTGCTGCGAGCGCGCGTTGATCGCCGCGAACGACCGACGCCCGCGCGCCGTCAGCGACAGGAGGCTCTGCCGCCCGTCCGCGCGCGAGGAGGTCTTGGCGACGAGGTCGCGCTCGCCGAAGCCGCGCAGGATGCGGCTCAGATACCCGCGGTCGATGCCGAGCGCGTCGGCGACCGCGGTCGCGGTCGGCTTGTCGCGATGGGCGAGCTCGTAGAGCACGCGCGCCTCGGCGAGCGAGAACGAGGTCTGCAGGAACGCGTCCTGCAGCATGCCGAGCCGGCGCGAGTAGAAGCGGGAGAAGCGCCGCACCGCGGCGACGCGGTCGTCCATCGCGTCGTTGGCGTCTTCGCGTGTGTCGGTCGAGGTCGCGGCGCGCATGGGTCCGGCACCTGCGCAGAATGAGGATGCTTGACAGTGTCAATCAGTTGTTTGACTTTGTCAACTATTCGCGCGCCAACCCATGGCGGCGCTGCGCAGCGTGACGATGCGCCGGCGCCCGATCCGCCGCAGCAGCTCCGCTTCCGGATCGGCCGCGCCCTCGCGATGGCCGCCGAGCCGCGCATAGGCGTCGCGGCTGATCAGCAGGCCTTGCTCCGGATGCGGTCCGCGCCAGGCTGCGGCGATGAGCGCGATGATCTGCCGTGGCAGCGTCTCATCCGGCTCGGGGGCGCGGCGAAACACGGCGGCATGCGACGCCGTGGTGCCGCGCAGGACGGCGGTCTCGATTGACCGCGCCGCTTCCTCGACCCAAGATCCATCGAGCACGACGCCCGGCCGCAGAAACAGCAGCCAGCTTCCGCGCGCCGCCGCGGCCGCGGACTTGAGCCGCGCCGCGAGCGGCGCATCCGACACCACGATCGCGCAGCCCGCGACGTCGACCACTTGCGCGGTGGCGTCCGACGAGCCGGCATCGGCGACGATCACCTCGCGCACGGTCCCGGTGAGCGCCCCCGGCACCAGCATCGCCAGCGTCGGCACCAAGGCGCGCTCGCTGTTGTGGGTCGGGATGATGACGGTGAGCATGATGGTCAGAGGTAGACGCCGCAGCGCAGCATAGCACAGCGCGGCGAACAGGCCATGAACCCGGTCTGGCGGGAAAATGACCGGATTCTCAAAGCGATATAATTCTGCAGAAAAGTTCCATGAATTGAAACCCAACTTGGTTCTTGTTTTGTTCTTGCATTTGGTCTATCGTTCCTTTATGGCTTCATCCGCTGCACCTAGCCGTCGCCCGCCGTCGCCGCCGCCAGCGGTGCCGGCGGGCACACCTTCCGCCCCGGACGAAATCACCGGCACAGAATTCACGGGAATTGGGGTCGACCACGAGCGCCGGCGCGGGCGCGGCGCCCAGTCGAACGCCGCCGGCCGCTACGAGCCGCACGCGCGCGAGGGTTTCGACGACGGCTGGCAGAGCCTCGAGGAACTGCCGCCGTTTACGACCACGGTCGGGATCGACACCGCCCGCAAGGTGATCACCCGCAACGACTCGCCCGACATCTCCTTCGACCGCTCGATCAATCCCTATCGCGGCTGCGAGCACGGCTGCATCTACTGCTTCGCCCGC
>Ga0209006_10003701_pt1 | contig 13911 bp, 10 predicted proteins | sample JacPin_JW_Ref_O2_FD_188567 | JGI IMG/M metagenome (GOLD analysis project Ga0209006, IMG submission 188567) | Forest soil microbial communities from Algoma, Ontario, Canada - Jack Pine, Ontario site 1_JW_Ref_O2 (SPAdes) (version 2) | ecosystem: Environmental > Terrestrial > Soil > Boreal... | reverse complement strand
CGTAAGTCTCACGCGCCGGGACGCCGAGCTTCACAAGGTTCAGCCCGCGCAAGCCTCCGTATTCTTCGGGAGAATTGAGCCAGCCAAGCGCGCTGTATGCGACGTCGGCAAGCGGCTGGCCGAGCGTCGCCAACTCCCAGTCCAGAACCGCGATAATCCGCGGCTCTCGCGGATGAAACATCAGATTGCCAATTCTGAAGTCGCCGTGGGAAATGCGTGTTTCCTCGTCCGCGGGCAAATGTCGGGGGAGCCAGTCGGCCAACGTTTCAATGTCTTTCAGATCCCGCCAGCGCGCGAGTTCGTATTGTCGAGTCCAGCGACGGATCTGCCGCTCGAAATAGCCCTGGGGTCGGCCAAAGTCGGCCAGGCCGACCGCCGACGGCGAGACGTCATGGAGTCGCGCCAACGTGTCAGCGGCCTCGAAATACATCGCGGTCCGCTCGACGGCGGGTACGTCGGGCAAGGACGCGTCGTGGAAAACGCGGCCTTCCAGGCGTTCCATCAGATAGAAGGGGGTGCCGACAATGGTCGAATCATCGCAATAGAGCAGGGTTTGGGGAACGGGAAATCCGATCGGCCCCAGAGCCGAGAGAACCCGGTGCTCGCGGTCGACGGCATGCGCGGACGGCAGAAGCTGCCCGGGCGGCTTCTTGCGCATGACCATGCGGCGAGAGCCCAGCGTCACAAAAAAAGTGGGGTTGGACTGGCCCCCGGCAACGCGTTCCAGCGTCAGGCGAGCGCTCTTCCCCCCGCCAAACTCGCGGCCGAGGAACGCTTCAAGCACGGCCGCGTCGAAATCGTTTCGCGGGCCTTCCACGCAATCCTCCCGCTTCGACATGGAAATCGTCGAAGATGACGCTTCTTGACTTACATCCGATTGTCCGACAGACCAATTATCGAATAGTCTGTTTGAGTCAATGGCCGATCGATGGCTGGGGCGACTCTCGCGCCGGTCGGCATCGGTCTCGGCGTTTGATGGCCTCTAACCCGCGGATCGAGCGGAATAGCATTCCTTCGGGCCCAGCTTGACAGAACTGCCGCGGAATTGTTCAGCGTCGGACAATCCGGCACACCGACCGAGCACATCAACATGAACCTGTCGTTCGAAAAACTGAACATCCTCTCCGCCTATCAGGTCGTTTCCCGTGAATTGCGGCGGTTGATATTTTCTGGAGAGCTCAAGGCAGGAGACCAGCTCCCTACGGAATCCGAACTGGCCGAGCAATTCGGAGTGAACCGATCGACCATACGGGAAGGCATCCGCCAGCTCGAGAATGATGGGCTGGTCCGGAGGGAAGGGCGCAAGCGGCTTTGCGTCTCGGTGCCCGACAGTGGCGATCTCGCCCCGCGCACCAGCCGCGCGCTGGTCATGAACCAGGTGACATTTCGGGAATTGTGGGAGACGGCGTTGGTTCTCGAGCCGGCCTGCGCTTCGCTCAGCGCGAAGAACCGCAGGGATGACCAATTGGCCGCGTTCGAGAGCAATTTGGAGCGCACCCGCTATGCTCTTGACGATGTCCACCGCTGCACAGAGATCGATACCGAGTTTCATACTCTCATCGCCGAGTCCGCTCACAATACGGTGCTCTCGCTTTCGCGCGAGCCGGTCGGACTCCTGCTCTACCCCGCGTTCGAGATCTTGAGCCCGCTGCTGCCGCAGGCTGTCGGGCGCATGCTGGCGGCTCACGAGCGTATATTCGGCGCCATTTCCCTCCGAAACTCCGCGGAAGCGGAAATCTGGATGCGAAAGCACATCGTCGATTTCCGGCGGGGTTGGGAGATGGCGCGGCTGAGTCTGGAGCTCCCGGTCGATTTGCCGCGCACCATCGCCGACGTGTGAGGATCGGCCGCCGGTTGACAAGGCTGAGATTGCCGCACTAGGGTCCGTTTGTCCGACAATCGGAACCTTGGACCAACGCAATCAAAACCTTGGACCAACAATGTCCAAGCTGGTCTCGGGTTAACCGAGGATCGCTTGCGGAGGAGGCGGCTGGGTGGAAAGCTGGTTCGATCGAAGCATCGTTCCGCCGACTCGTCATGAGCTGCATTACGGCGGGCGGATGATTCGCTGCTTCGCCAACCGTCCGAAAAGTGTGCACGACTTACTGGTCAACGCAGTCGCTAAGCGTCCTCAAGGGCTCGCGCTCATCTGCGGAGATGAGCAGATCACGTATCGGGAGCTTGATCGGCTCGTCGGCCATGCGGCCGGAGGCCTTGCCGCGCGGGGTGTCATCAAGGGCGACCGCGTCGCCATGGTGATCGGCAACAGTATCGAATTCGTCGTCGTCATGTTCGCAATCGCCCGGCTCGGCGCGATTTCGGTCCCGCTCAACGTCCGTCATCAGCGCGCGGAAAACGAACAAATCATCCGCGATTGCGGCGCCAAGGCGGTGATCTACGACGCCGAACTCCTCGACCGTATTCCGACGAACGAGAGCGTGCCGTCGCTGCTTCATTCGGCGCCCATTCATGTCGCCGGGCGCCAGCCGCTCCACGACCTTCTGGCAAAGTCGCCCGTGACGACAGCGACGCCGGTCGACGAAGAGGAAACCTGCACGATTCTCTACACCTCCGGCACGACTGGCCGTCCGAAAGGCGCGATGCTGACCCATCTCAGCACACTTCATTCGGTGATCCATTATACGTGGGTGATGGAGCTTGGGGAGGATGATCGCTGCCTGATCGCCGTGCCGATGAGCCATGTCACCGGCGTCATCGCTTTGATCGACACCATGATCCATTGCGCGGGCGCGCTCGTCATCATGCCGAGTTTCAAGGCGGCCGAATTTATTTCGCTCGCCGCCAATCACCGCGTCACCTATTCCCTTATCGTTCCTGCGATGTTCAACCTCTGCCTGCTTGCGCCGAATTTTGAAACTGCGGACCTTTCGGCTTGGCGCGTTTCTGGTTACGGCGGCGCCATCATGCCCGAAGTCACGGTTGAGCGGCTCGCGCAGAAGCTTCCGAAGCTCAAACTGATCAACTGCTACGGATCGACGGAAACGACGTCGCCCGCCGTGTTCATGCCGCCGGACCAAACTGTTGCGCGCAAGGAATATGTCGGCCTCACCGTCCCCTGCGGCCATATTGTCGTGATGGACTTCGACGGGGTCGAGGTCGGTCCGGACACGCCGGGCGAGGTCTATATCGGCGGGGCTATGGTCGTGCCGGGCTACTGGAACAATCCGGAAGCGACCGAACGGGAATTCAAGGCCGGCTACTGGAAGTCGGGGGACCTCGGCGCGATGGATGCCGAGGGCTACCTTCGCATTATCGATCGCATCAAGGACGTCATCAACCGCGGCGGGTACAAGATCTTTGCGTCGGAGGTCGAGAACGTGCTGCTCGATCATCCGGCCGTGGTGGAAGCGGCGGTGGTCGCCAAACCTTGCCCGGTTCTCGGCGAGCGCGTTCATGCTTTCCTTGTTGTCCGCAACGAGGTCGACGACGAGGAATTGAACCGGCACTGCGCCGCGGTTCTGTCGGACTACAAAGTGCCAGAGGCGTTCTATCGCCTCGAGCAGACGCTGCCGCGCAACGCAAACGGGAAGGTTCTGAAGCGCGATTTGCGCGAACGTCTGGCGTCTTGATGCGACTTCAACAATAACAACAGGATCGGGAGGAAACGAGAATGGCCGGCAAAGCAGCGGGGCTGAGCAAGAAGGATGAGCTGAGAATGGGCCAGCTCCTGGCTGGCTCGCCGTCGAACTGGGGGCGTTGGGGACCGAACGATCAGGTCGGTTCCCTGAACTTCCTCACTCAGTCGGAAGTCCTGCGGGGCGTGCGCGCAATCAAGCAGGGCAAGGTGTTTACCTGCGGCGAACAGATCGGCAGCGCGGCGGGCGACCCGATTTGGCCCGGACGTCAGCCGGCGTCGCGCACCAATGTGCGGGACAAGAGCTACTACGACGATGGCCGCGTGAAGGCGTTCCCCGGCGGGGTTGAGTATGCCGATGATCAGATCACGATGTTCCTCCAGGGCTCGACGCAGTTCGATGCGCTCGGCCACGTCTGGTACGATGACAAAGTTTGGAATGGCTATTCGGCCTCCGAGACGATCGGGGGAATGGCCAAGGCTTCCGTGCTGCCCATTGCCGAGCGCGGGATCGTCGGGCGGGGCGTTCTCCTCGACATGGCGGCCTACAAGGGCAAATTCGCCCTCGACAAAGGCGACTTGCTCGGTCTGGATGATCTCCTGAACTGCGCCAAGAAACAGGGCGTCACCATCGAGAAGCACGACATACTCTGTTTGCGCATCGGCTTTCTGCAACTGCGTCTCAAGCAGACCCAGGAACAGTTCTACAAGGACTTCAACGAACCCGGGCTCACCTACAGTCCGGAACTCGTCGACTGGTTCCACAAGATGGAAATCCCGGCGCTCTGCACGGACACGATCAGCAACGAATGTGAGCTTGATCCCGCGGTCGGCGTTCAGATTCCCCTGCACTGTTCGCTCATGCGCAACCTCGGGATCGCCTTCAACGAGATATGCAACTTCGAGGAGCTTGCACCCGACTGTCAAAAAGACGGACAGTGGGATTTCCTATATGTCGCGGCTCCGCTCAAGGTTTCGGACGCGACCGGATCACCGGTCAATGTCGTCGCCATCAAGTAGCCGCAGCAAGCCGAACAAGCTGGCCGCTGCACCCTGGCGGCCCGAAAGTCCAACCCTGCGTGGATGGTCCATCTGGATCGGCCATGCCGGTGCGCTGCGGCGCGCTTCTATGCTCCGCCGTAGCGACGAGGGAGGGCGGTAGGGGGTCAGGGTCGAAGGCAAAAAGGAAGCGTCGAGCGGACGAATTCGCTCATGGGAGGAAAACGGAAATGAAGATCGCAAACATCCTAAAGGCGGCAGGCCTTGGCCTCGCAGTCGCGGCAGGTCTGACCGTCGGAGTCGCGCAAGCGGCCGAGAAGTACAAGATCTATCTCAGCATGAGCTACATCGGCAACGATTGGCAGGACGAGGCGGCCAAGATGGTGAAGGCCATGGCCGCCTCCGCCGATATGCGAGACAAAGTCGATCTCAAGGTCCAGGTCGCGGGCCCGAACGCCCAGAAGCAGATCCAGCAGATCAACGCGATGGTGCAGGCAGGCGCCAAGGCGATCGTTGTCTATCCAATCTCCCCCACTGCGCTAAACGAGGCGGTCAAGGCCGCTTGCGAGAAGGGCGTCGTGGTCGTCGCTTACGACGGCGTCATCGACGAGCCCTGCGCCTACAACGTCCACGTAGATCAGGATGAATGGGGCCGGATTACCGCGGAATGGCTCGTCAAAGAGCTCAATGGCAAAGGCAACATCGTGATGATCACGGGTGTCAGCGGCACCTCTGTTGACACGTTGCGCAATAAGGCCGCTCGGGAGGTCTTTGGCAAGCATCCCGACATCAAGGTTATTGCCGAAGCCAACGGCATGTGGAGCCAGGCAGTAGCGCGCACCGAGCTTTCCAAGATCGTCGCGACCCATCCGTGGGACAAGATCGACGGATTGTGGATGCAGGCGGGCTGCTACACCGCCACGGCGATGCAGAGCGAGGCAGGCATCCCGGACGACAAGATCCGCCCCTGCGCGGGCGAGGGCTCCAATGGCCATAGAATCCAGATGCTGCCGGTCTCGGCCAAGCCCGAAGGCGCGAGCGGCACGTATCGGCCGATGGGTATGCGAAGCATTTCAGCAAGCTCGCAGGTGACGCCCGGGGCGATCGCGCTTCGGATGGCGGTCGACAAGCTGGACGGCAAAGATGTGCCGAAGCTCCGTGTCCTGTCGTCGGGCCCGGTCACCAACGAAACCGTCAAGCTCTGCGAGACTGGATCATTCGAAGAGCTCAAGGCGGGCTGCAACGTATTCGCACCGAGCCTCATCGCGAATCCAGGATGGTTCGCGTCGATCTACGCGGCCGACCTCAAGGAGCTCGGCCTCCAGGCCGCGCTCGTCGGGCAGCCTGAGAACTGAGATCCGAAACCGGATTCCCGTCCGCGGCCTACAACGCCGCGGACGGAGTTTGCTTTCAAGGGCCTATCCGAATGTCCGAGCGACCTGCGGCAATCTCCGTGGCTGGGATCCGAAAGAATTACGGCGCAACCGTCGCTCTCGACGATGCGTCGCTGGCCGTCGCTGCGGGCACCGTTCACGCGCTGATTGGCGAGAACGGCGCTGGCAAGTCAACAATGGTCAAGATCTTGAGCGGGCTCGTCCAGCCGAACGCTGGAGAGATCCGCATCGACGGACAATTGCGCACTCTCGACAGTCCGCGCGCCGCGCAATCCTGCGGGGTCCAGACGGCGTTTCAGGAAATGACTCAGGTCCGCGACCTCACGGTCACGCAAAACCTGTTGCTCAACGCCGAGCCCGTTTGGGGCGCCGCCTTCGTAAGGCGCCGCGAGGCTGAGAGGATCGCGGTCGCCCATCTCGAGAATCTCGGGCTTGGATTCATCGACCCGCGCGCCGAGGTGCGCGATCTCGACCTTCCCGTGCGTCAGAAGCTCGAGATCGCGCGGGCCATTCTCAAGAAGCCGAGGCTTCTCCTTCTCGACGAGCCAACCTCGACGCTTTCTGGGCGAGACATAGACTGGCTTGGACGTATCATCGCGCGGACGCAGGCCGGTGGCGCGGCGGTGATTTTCATCTCGCATCGCATGCCGGAAGTGAACGCGTTTTGCGAATACCTGACTGTCTTTCGCAACGGGCGCGATGTGGGATCCGCGCGGGTCGGGGATTTGTCCGACGACGAGATCGTGCGCATGATCATTGGTCGCTCTCTCAGCGCGACCTTTCCAAGCCGTGAACCAACCGCGCGCAATGGGGACCCCCCAGCACTTTCCGCCAAGGGCATTTCGACAGGCTCCAGGCTTCACAAAGCAAGCTTCAATCTCGCGCCCGGCGAAATCCTCGGCGTCTCCGGCCTACAAGGCATGGGCATGCAGGAGCTCTTTCTTGGCTGCTTCGGTGCGACGCCCCTGACGGCGGGCCACATCGAGGTGAATGGCAAGAAGGTCGTGCTCATGTCTCCGCGCGACGCTGTGCGCGCCAACATTGGGCTGAGCCTCGTTCCCGAGGACCGAAAGACGGAAGGATTGTTCCTCAAGCTCGATGGGCTCAAGAACATATCCTTGCCCGTGCTAGGGCGATTCATCCGTTTTGGCCTTATCGACGAGAGGGCGGAGGCGGCCTCAGTTCTCGAAGCAATGCAGGTCGTGCAAGTCGATAAGCGGGCTCTATTCACTCGCGCAGGTGCATTTAGCGGTGGCAATCAACAGAAGCTTGCGATCGGCAAGTGGATCCTGACAGGCGGCCGCGTGATGTTGATGTACGATCCGACCCGAGGGGTCGACGTGGGCACCAAGCACGAAATCTATGTACTGATCCATGAGTTCGCGAAGTCCGGCGGCTCCGTGCTGCTGTTCTCGTCGGAAATTCCCGAACTCGTGAATCTCTGTCACCGCGTGCTCGTCATGTATAAGGGCGCGATTGTGTTGGAGCTTCCCGCAGAAGCGCTCGAGGAGGAGACGATCATCAGGGCCGCGCTTGGCGAATCCGTCAATGGCGCCAACGCGATGGTTGACGCGTGAGCGCCACGGCGATGGAAGCGGCTGCGGGGCAGCGCATCCGATTCAATTTCGGCAAACATCGCGGGCTCATCGCGGCCGCGCTCGTGTTCGCGGCGTTGCTCGCGCTTCTCGTCGTCATTTCTCCCAAGGGACTGGGCTACTACGACCTGGCTTCGCTAGCGACGAACGGCGCGCCCCTTGCGCTCGCCGCGCTCGGCCAGACCATCATCATCATCGCCGGAGGGTTCGACCTCTCGGCGGGCGCCGCGATATCGCTCGTCAACGCGCTCGTCGCAACAACTCCGCAGGAAACCGCCGCGGGTCAGATCGGTGCGGTCGCGCTCGGTCTTGCGTCCGGGGCCGCGGTGGGCGCCTTCAACGGCTTCTTCGTAGCGTTCATGCGCTTGCAGTCAATCGTCGTGACGCTCTCGACGATGTTCCTGGTGCGCGGCGTTACGCTGATCGTCCTTCCTGATCCAGGAGGGTCAGTTGCGGAAACCTTGACCAGGCTGCTGACCGGCGCGGCAATTCCTGGCGTTCTGCCGGCGGCGGCGATCGCCGTGGGGGGCGGACTTCTCATTTGGGGACTGGTGAAGCGCACGCGCTTTGGCACGGCGATATATGCGGTCGGCAGTGATCCCGAAGCGGCGCACGCCGTAGGCATCTCGACGGAGTGGACCAGATTCTTCGCCTTTGTGCTCGGCGGTCTCTTTTATGGCGCGGCGGGCGTTTTCATCGGCGCGCAGACCGGTTCGGCGGATCCGCTGGTCGGCGACCCACTGCTGTTGCAGACCTTCACCGCGGTCGTGCTTGGCGGAACTCTGCTGGGCGGGGGACGAGGCGGCGCCCTCGGTTCGGTCATCGGCGCCTACACGCTTATGCTTATGATAAACATCCTGCTCGCGCTGGATGTGTCCGCGTATTACTCCACGATCGCGGAAGGCGTCGTGCTGATCCTAGCGGTCGTCGGCGCCTCCCTGGGGCGCGAGAGTGTGATTGTGGAGTCGCTTCGTCGCGCGGGTCTCTGGATGCGCGCGCGGGCGGAAGGCGTTTCAGCGTCGCAAGTCAAGACCGGACTCAGGTCGGAGCGATCGGCTTCCCGAAGCAACGGCGCAGCCGCAAGCCGCGCGCCTTGGTTGGACCGGAACCGCGAGCAACTCCGTCACATCCTTCCCGCCTATATCGCCTTTGTGCTGGTCGTGATCTCAACGCAGTTTGTCTATCCCGAGAACATCATTTTCTCGCTCAAATACTACAATTCGTTGATCGTGCTCAGCGCTTTTCTCGGCATTCTCGCGCTTGGCCAGGGAAGCGTCATCCTCGCGGGGGGACTCGATCTTTCCGTGCCGTGGACAATCGGCTTCTGCGGAATTCTCGCGGCGGGGCTAATTCAAGGCTCGAATGCGACCACGATCTGGGCTGTTCCGTTAGCGCTCGGAGTGGGTGCGCTCATAGGCTTCGCCAATGGCTTCGGGATCGCCATGCTTGGTCTGCCGCCGATTGTGGTCACGCTGGCGACGAATGGCATGCTACAGGGCGCGGCGCTCCTTTACAGCAACGGAACGCCTTCGGGATTCGCGTCACCCGCGCTGAAATGGCTGATGACAGGCGCGCTCGGGCGGCTGACGCCGGTCGTCGTCTTGATGGCGGTCTTCGTGGTCTTCGCCGTTACGCTGCTCGGCCGCACCGTATTCGGGCGTTGGATCTACGCGGTCGGCAACAGCCCTCGCGCATCCTATCTTTCAGGCGTCGACGTCAAGTCGACCACGATCGGCGTCTACGTTCTGAGCGGGTTCTGTGCGGGCTTGGTTGGCGTACTGCTAACGGGCTTCAGCGGGCAGGCCAGTCTCGGCATGGGCGACGATTTCCTGCTGCCCTCTATCGCCGTCGTCATTGTCGGCGGCACGCTGATCACCGGCGGCCGTGGAAACTACGTCGGCATGCTCGGCGGCGTCTTGCTGCTCACGGCGTTGCAGACGCTGCTTGCGGGGACGACACTGCCGCATTCGGTACGCGACATCATCTATGGCATAGTGGTCCTGGTTTCGGTGCTTGCGCTCCGGGACAGGTAGGCGACGAAGGCCGACCCACGCGAAAGCGGCGCACAGCGCACCGAGCGGGCGAACACGGAGAAGCGAGAACGCGCATGTTGAAGCCAGTACGTCGCATCGTCACCGGGGCCGACAAAAACGGGAAGTCGGGGGTGATGATCGATGAGCCCGCGACCAATACGATCACTGTTCTGACGGAACTGTGGATCACCGACGCAGGCCGCGTAAATCATGGCGACGGCATTGACCATGCGGAACGGTCCGATAGGCTTGAACCGCCGCGCGGCGGAACGTTGTTTCGCTATTTTCAAATCGCCCCGGAATCGGAGATGGCCCATTTGTCGGAGGACGAAAAACGCAAAGCGAACGCCGAATGGTTCGCTTCGATGAAGGGTGGCCACCTTCAGCCCGACACAACCCGACATCCAGCGATGCACCGATCGCATACGACGGATTACATCATCCTGCTATCGGGGCAGATCACGCTTGTCCTCGACAAGGAAGAGCGCGACCTCAAGCCATTTGATTGCGTTGTCCAGCGCGGCACGAACCACGCCTGGGTCAACCGTGGCACGGAGGATGCGCTGCTCATGGCCGTTCTGGTCGACGCGCATCAAAATCCGGACTAGCACCAGGATGGATCTCGGTCTGCGCGACAAGCGGGTGCTCGTCACCGCGGGCGCCGGGGGCATCGGGTGCGTCATCGCGCAACGCTTCGTGGCCGAAGGCGCTCGCGTCGCCGTCTGTGACATCGACGACGCCGCTCTCGAAGAATGCGCTGCGCAAACGCCCGGACTGCTGGCGCTGCGCGCCGATGTTGCTGTCTCCGCCGACGTCGGAAGCCTGTTCGCGAGGTTGCAGCAGAGCTTTGGCGGTCTCGACGTTCTGGTGAATAATGCGGGCGTCTCCGGCCCAACGAAGCCGGTCGAAGAGGTCACCGACGAGGAATGGAACCGCACGCTCGCGGTCAATGTCACGGGCCAATTCTACGCGGTTCGCCCGGCGGTGCCGATGTTTCGAAGCGTCGGCGGCGGCGCGATCGTGAATATGTCTTCGGTGGCTGGTCGCATGGAGATGCCGATGCGAGCGCCTTACTCGACATCGAAATACGCCGTGCGGGGTTTCACCGACGTTCTGACGGTCGAACTCGGTGCGCTGAATGTGCGCGTCGACGCAATTCTTCGAGGTCTTGTCAACGGTCCACGGGGCGCCGCCGGGTGATGGATGAGCAGGCGAGGGCTCGCGGCATGACGCTCGAAGAGTATCTGCTCTTCGTGCTGCACAACATCTCCATGCACACGATGATTGAGATGGAGGAGATTGCGGCGCTTGCCGTATTCCTCGCGTCGGATTGTGCCAAGCATATCACCGGCCAGTCCGTTGGCGTGTGTGGTAACTTCGAAACCTACCGCGCGCCGCTGTCGCCTTAAGGGCGAGGGGACGTGGGATGTATCACGGAGGCGGGTTTGACGGACAAGGTGGCGGTTATCGGCAGCGGATTGATCGGCCGAAGCTGGGCGATCAGCTTCTCGCGCGCCGGCTACGATGTCGCATTATACGATGCGGCCCCCGGCGCCGCGCACGCCGCTCTGGGCTTCGTGGATGCGGTTCTCGCCGATCTCCATCGTGACGGACTGTTGAACGGCAACGAGCCGGACGCTGTGCGCGGGCGCATCAAGATCGCCGCGACAGTGGCGGATGCGTTACGGGGTGCGGTGTACGTGCAGGAAAACACGCCCGAGCGGCTCGACACCAAGATCGAGGTCTTTCGCGAACTCGACCAGCTTGCAGCGCCGGACACGGTTCTCGCCAGCTCGACTTCGGCCTTGCTCCCATCGAAATTCACCGAGACGTTGCCGGGGCGTTCCCGCTGTCTTGTGGTGCATCCAATCAATCCCCCCTACCTTGTGCCGGCAGTCGAGGTGGTGCCGGCGCCGTGGACGGACGCCGGGGTGCTGGCGCGCGTGGGCGCCTTGATGCGGGCCGCCGGGCACGCGCCGATCATGATGAACAAGGAAATCGATGGCTTCGTGATGAATCGCCTCCAGGGCGCCCTGCTGCAGGAAGCGTTTCGTCTGGTCGCCGAGGGCTACGCGAGCACGGAGGATGTCGACATCGGCATTCGCGACGGGCTTGGATTGCGCTGGTCGTTCATGGGACCGTTCGAGACTATCGAGCTGAACGCGCCGGCGGGCGTCGCCGACTACATCGCGCGCTACGAAGGTCTCTACAAGACGCTGTGGCAGACCCAGCAACATATCGTCCCATGGGGCGGGGCGCTGTCGGAGCGCGTTGACGCGGAACGTCGGCAGAAGCTAGCCGCGACTGACCTGCCCGAGCGCGCGCGCTGGCGGGACCGGCGGCTGATGGCGTTGGTTGCTCAGAAACGGGACGCCGACAGCAAGATCGGTTCCTAGGAGGGAAGGCCGGGATGGCGAAAGTTATCATTACCTGCGCAGTGACGGGGGCGATCCATACGCCGTCGATGTCGCCCTATTTGCCGGTGACGCTGGAGGAGATCGCAGACGCCGCGGTGGGGGCAGCGGAGGCCGGCGGCGCCATTGTGCATTTGCATGCGCGCGATCCGCAGACCGGCAAGCCGGACCAGTCGCCCGAGGCGTTCGCCCGCTTCCTGCCGCAAATCAAGCAACGCACTGGCGCAGTGATCAATCTGACCACCGGAGGCGCGCCCTATATGACGGTTGCCGAACGCGTGCGGCCTGCCGCCATGTTTCAACCGGAAGTCGCTTCGCTGAACATGGGCTCGATGAATTTCGGGCTGTTTCCGATGCTAAACCGCTTCACCGAGTTCAAGCACGATTGGGAGCGGCCGGCGCTGGAGGCTTCTCGCGACCTCGTGTTCCGTAACAGCTTCAAGGACATCGAATATGTACTCGCGACCTGCAGCGAGACGGGCACGAGGTTCGAGTTCGAGTGCTACGACACCGCGCATCTCTATAACCTCGATCACTTCCTCCAACGGGGGCTGGTGAAGCCTCCGTTGTTCGTCCAGACTGTGTTCGGCATTCTCGGCGGCATCGGTCCGCATCCCGAAGATGTCGCTCACATGAAGTGCACCGCCGACCGGCTGTTCGGCAAGCAGTACAAGTGGTCCGTGCTGGGCGCCGGCCGCAATCAGTTGCCGATCGCCGCCATGTCGGCGGCGATGGGGGGCAATGTGCGTGTCGGCCTTGAAGACAGCCTGTGGATCGCCGCGGGAAAATTGGCGGAAAGCAACGCGGCTCAGGTCTTGAAGGTGCGCCAGATCATCGAGGGACTGGGCCTGGAGGTCGCGTCGCCCGACGAGGCGCGCGAGATTCTGGCGCTGAAGGGCGGCGACGAGGTGGCGTTCTAACTGCACCACGTGCCTTATGGGCTGGCCCAGGCTTCCACTGGCCCAGACCAGTTTCGAAGGGGCCGTAACTGAAAGTCGCGTCGGATGTGATCCGACGCTGTTTCGCCTCGGGATGTCGCCGGTCGCCACGTCGCGGAGGAATTGACCCTTTTCGACGTTCTCTCAACATCAGCCAAATTGGTGCGGCGCATAGCCGAAGGACAAATCGCGTCGTCGCTCGCCGCGGGAAGCGCCCACCCTCAGAAACTGGTTTCAGCGAGGGCATCCCCGAGCGCCTTGCCTGCCCCCTAAAGCCGGCCGACGACCCCCTCCGGTCATCCCGCGGAGATCTTGGGCGGCTCCGAATAGAAGCCCGCGCTGCGTTCTAGAATCCCAATCGAGCGGAGACCTTCTTGGCCATCGGCGCACGCTTGAAACGGTGGCGATAAAATTCAGTTGACATGCTTAGTGCACCGTGAACAACTAAACGTTGAGATTGCGCCTATCGACGAGCGCGCTTTGAAATCGCGGCCAACGCGACTGTTTAGTAATGGCCGGCAGTGACCGACCAAAATCGGAGGAGCGAACAATGAGGATGAGCAAGACGAACCTATCTCTGGCATGCGCCGCTGGAACGCTGGCGTTGACTCTCGGGGCGGCGTCATCGGCGCAGGCCGAAGGGAAATCGCTTACAATGTGCTGGGCCGCGTGGGACCCGGCTAACGCTTTGGTCGAGCTCGACAAGGACTTCACCAAGCTCACCGGCATCGAGATGAAGCACGAGTTCGTCCCTTGGACGAGCTACGCCGACCACTTCATCAACCTGCTCAACTCACGCAGCGCAGAGTGCGACCTGATCATTGGCGACAGCCAATGGATTGGCGGCGCGGCGGAGAACAAGTGGTACGTCAAGCTCAACGACTTCTTCGACAAGAACAAGATCTCGATGGACACGTTCTTGCCCGCGACCGTCGTCGGATAT
>Ga0209006_10003700_pt1 | contig 13913 bp, 15 predicted proteins | sample JacPin_JW_Ref_O2_FD_188567 | JGI IMG/M metagenome (GOLD analysis project Ga0209006, IMG submission 188567) | Forest soil microbial communities from Algoma, Ontario, Canada - Jack Pine, Ontario site 1_JW_Ref_O2 (SPAdes) (version 2) | ecosystem: Environmental > Terrestrial > Soil > Boreal... | reverse complement strand
CGGCCGGCCGCGGTCACCGCCCCGTCCTCGCCGACCCAGCCGCGCTCGAGCAGCCGGGCGCCCGCGGCGCCCCACTGCTCGTCGGTCCAGCCGCGGACGGGCTGCATGAGATCGCGGGAGATGTCCATCGCGCACCGCAGCACGACCGCCTCGCACCCGTCGATGTCGGCGGCGGCCAGCGCGGCGAAGTGACCATCGCCGCGGTGCTCGCGCAGCAGGGTCGCGGCCTGCCACAGTCGGGCCAGGGGGTCGGCGGAGACCGGCAGCTCGGAGTTCGCCGCGGAGAGCACACGTCCGGCGAAGTCCAGATCCTCCGCCGCGCGCCACAGCAGGTCCGCCGCCTTCGCCGCCTCGGCCTCGCGGCCGTCCAGCAACCGCCGCAGCGAGGCCGCCGCGCCCGCCTCGCGCACCGCGATGGCGTCCTGCGGCGTGATCAGGTCCCACACGCCGGGGATCGCACGGCCCACAAACGCCGGCGCGAAGTTGTAGAACGACGCGGTGACCATGGCCGCCCGCGCGACGCCGAGCGGAGCTGCCCGCCCGGCGAAGTAGCCGCGCCAGTAGCCGCGCAGGCCGGCCTCGGTGAACCCGCCCAGTGCCTCGGGCACGAAGTACGTCACATCGTGGACCGGCTCGAACATCGTCCACATCGCCCGCGCCGCGCTCATCGTCTCCGCCACGACCATTCCCTCCCATGCACCGCCAAGCCTAGGGGAACGCCTGCCTCGGGGCGATGGACCGACTGAGCGTCAATGACGCAGTTCTCGGCTGAGTACGCCCCGATCACGGATTTAGATCGAAGTTCGATATAATTTCGGCATGGATGCCGTCCGTGCCGTAGAGCGGCTGACCCTCTCCATCGAGGACTTCAACTCGGTGTTCATCCGCCTCCCGGCCTCGGATCGGTTGAATTTCTCCGCGCTGTCGGTGCTGCACACCCTGTCGAGGGTGGGGCCGTGCCGGCTGAGCGACCTGGTCCGGACGGAGCAGATCAAGCAGCCGGCGCTCACGTCGGCGGTCGCGAAGCTGGAACGCGAGGGGCTTGTCGAACGCAGGCCCGATCCGCGTGACGGGCGGGCGTCGATGTTGTCTCTCACCGCGGAGGGTCAGTCGGTTGTGTCCCGACGCCATGCCGATCGTGTGGAGCGGCTGAGCAGCCTGATAGACCGGCTCCCGCGTGCTGACCGCAGGCGGCTGCTGGGCATCGCGGGCGTACTCGACCAGATCGTTCAGCTCGCCAGCGAGCAAGACGAGAAACCTGATGAGAGGAGCGGGAAGTGAGCACGGGTGTGAATGCACTGCCGCAGACGCCGATCGCCGTTGACGAGCAGGTTCTCGAGGATCTGCGGTCGCGGCTGCGGGCCACGATCTGGCCGGAAGACGAAGGGAACGAGGACGGGCGGTACGGCGTCCCCAGGGCCCTGCTCCAGGAGCTGGTGCGGTACTGGGCCGACGAGTACGACTGGCGGGCCGCCGAACGGGAGATGAATGCCTACGAGCACTACCTGGTTGACGTGTCCGGCACGCGCGTTCACTTCATGCGCAAGCCGGGTGCCGGGCCCGATCCCGTCCCGCTGATCCTCAGTCACGGGTGGCCCTGGACCTTCTGGCACTGGTCGAAAGTCATCGACCGGCTCGCGGACCCGGCCGCGTTCGGCGGCGACCCGGTAGACGCTTTCGAGGTGATCGTGCCGTCGTTGCCTGGCTTCGGGTACTCGACACCGACGCGCCCGGACATGAACTTCTGGAAGATCGCGGACGTCTGGCACGAGCTGATGACCCAGACGCTCGGCCATGCCCGATACGCCGCGGCGGGCTGCGACGTCGGCGCCCTGATCACGGGACAGCTCGGTCACAAGTACGCCGACGAGCTGTTCGGCATCCACATCGGCTCAGCCCTGAAACTCGACCTGTTCACCGGCGACCGTGCCTGGGACCTCTCCGGTGGCAGGCCCATCCCACTCGGTCTGCCCGATGAGCAGCGGCGGAGACTGGTTCAAATCGAGCGGCGGTTCGCTGTGCACCTCGCCGCCCACCTACTCGCCCCGAGCACGCTCGGATACGGACTGGCCGACTCCCCGGCCGGCATGCTGGCCTGGATCCTCGAACGATGGATGAAGTGGTCCGATAACGGCGGAGACATCTACACCGTGTTCACTCGCGACGACCTGCTCACCCACGCGACGATCTACTGGACCGGCAACGCCATCGCCAGCTCGATCCGCACGTACGCCAACAACAACCGGTATCCCTGGGCACCCTCCCATGACCGGACGCCAGTCATCGAGGCACCGACCGGGATCACGTTCGTCGGCTACGAGAACCCGCCTGGAGTCAACAGCCCGGAAGAGCGCATCGAGTCGTTCCTGGCAAGCGACCGCGCCGCCTGGTACAGGCACGTAAACATTGCCGCCCACCCCCGCGGCGGTCACTTCATCCCCTGGGAGATCCCGGAAGAATGGACCGCCGACCTGGTCGAGACCTTCAGGCAGACGAGGTGACCGCGCACGCCGACGACGCCGCCGCCGGAAGGATCAGCGATTCGTCTTCTGCTCGAGTTCCGCGGAGTACCTGTCGCCCACAATCGAGACCTCGGACGCGGCGCGGTTGATCTCGGCAAGATCGCCGCTGGTGAGCTCGACTGCTGCAGCGCGGAGGTTCTCCAGCAGCCGGGGCACCTTCGTAGTCCCCGGGATGGGCACGATCCACGATGCCTGCGCCAGGAGCCAGGCCAGCGCCAGCTGCGCTGGGGTAGCCCCCTTGCGCTCGCCGATCGCACGGAGGCGATCGACCAGAGCCTGGTTCGCCTTGCGCGCCTCGACCGTGAAACGTGGCAGCGCGTTGCGGTTGTCTGCACTGTCGAACATGGTGTGCTCGTCGATCGCACCGGTGAGGAAGCCGCGCCCCAGCGGGCTGTAGGGCACGAAACCGATGCCCAGCTCCGCGCAGACCGGGAGGACCTCGTTCTCCGGACGCCGCCACCACAGCGAGTACTCGCTCTGGACCGCGGTGACATGCTGGACGGCATGCGCCCGGCGAATCGTCTGTGCGCCTGCCTCGGAAAGGCCGAAGTGCTTGACCTTGCCCTGCGCGATCAGGTCCTTGACCGCGCCGGCGACCTCTTCTATCGGCACGTCAGGGTCGACTCGGTGCTGGTAGAGCAGATCGATCGTCTCGACGCCGAGCCGAGCAAGGGAGCCGTCGGTGGTCTCCCTGATCAGCTCGGGCCGACTCGAAAGAGCAGGCCGGCCGCTCGCGTCGACCTCACCGAACTTCGTGGCGACGACGACCTGATCACGAACGGGGGCCAGCGCGTCGCCCACCAGCTGCTCATTCGTGAACGGGCCGTAGGTCTGCGCCGTGTCGAAGAACGTTACGCCGAGGTCCACCGCATCCCGGATCAGCGCAATCGCCTCGGTCCGGTCCAGCGTGGAGCTGCGGTGGTAGCTCAACCCCATGCAGCCAAGCCCGAGAGCCGACACCTCCAGCCCGCTCGATCCCAGCATCCGCTTCACAAGGGCATGTTCCATGCGTCCAATCGAACCACGATCTGCTCTGCCCAAGTAATGCCGATCCGTCGGCGTTGCCAATAATTCCGATAAAGTCTATAGTATTGATAGAGATTGATCACCTGGGTATCGAGGGAGGATGGAGGCCGACTGTGCAGGTACCCGCTTACCGACTTCACGTTGACCTCCGCCGGACCGCCAGCTGCCTGTGTCGGTGACCTGACCGAGCCGTACCGGCTCCGCACGCCATCGCTCCCGACTTCCGCGCCCGGATTCTCGCGCGCAGGCACCTTGCCCGGATTCCATCCCAGGAGATCGCATGTCCGCCGTGCCATCAGCACGACCACGCCCGCTGCATTTCGCAGCCTTCGCCACAAACGCAACGGGACCCACCATCCGGGGAACCCGGCGCCAGATCCCCGCGCGCCAGTCCGACTTCGACGACCTCGAGCGCTGGGTGCGCCTCGCCAGGACGCTGGAGCGCGGGAGGTTCGACGCCATCTTCCTCCCCGACGACGTCGCGCACCACGCCACCGGCCGCCGTGACGAGCACCGGTCCTTCGAGGCCGGCTTCCAGGCATCGGGCCGCGATCCCTCGGTCCTGGCCGGAGCGATCGCCTACGTCACCGACCATCTCGGCATAGCGTTCACCGCCTCGACCCGCTGCGAGCACCCGTCCGGCTTCGCCCGGCGCATCTCCGCCCTCGACCACGCCAGCAACGGGCGGATCGCGTGGAACATCCCTGCCGACGACCCGCCCAGCCCATGGGCGGCGGAGTACGTGGACGTGACCTACAAGCTCTGGGAGGGCTCCTGGGACGACGACGCGCTGCGCCAGTACGGCCGGGCCGGGAGTCAGGCCAGGGATGGAAAGGTGCACCGGATCAACCACCGCGGCCCGCGCTACACCGTCGAGGGACCACACCTGGCGAGCCCGACGCCGCAGCGCACGCCGCTGCTGTTCCACGCGGACGCGTCCGACGACGGCCGCGCCTTCGCCGCCAGGAACGCCGAGGCCGTCTTCATCCGGTCTCCCGGGCCGGCCGCCGTCGCCGGCGACATCGCCGACATCCGCTCGCGCGCCGCCAGCCACGGCCGACGGCCCGAGGACATCAAGTTCTTCCAGAGCCTGCACGTCGTCACGGGCGGCACCGAGGCCGAGGCCAACCGGAAGGCGGCGGGGCTCGATGAGCGGACCGCCGACGCCGCCTGGCTCTCGCTCCACACCGCCGGCGGCCGGATCGCGGGCACTCCCGAGCAGATCGCCGACGAGCTCGCACGCTGGCAGGACGCCGGGGTCGACGGGATCAACCTGGTGAATGCCGGGGACCCGGCGCCGTACGAGGAATTCGTCGACCACGTCGCCCCGGTCCTGCGGGACCGGGGCCTCATGCAGGGGGAATACGCCGACGGCACGCTCAGGCACAAGCTCTTCGGCCGCGGCGACCGGCTGCCCAAACGGCATCCCGCCGCCCGTTACCGCGGCGCATTCACCCCGCAGCACGCCCCGGGAGCGGACGAGGCTGAATTCAGCGGCCTGCGAGCGCGATCGTGATGCCTCAGCGCCGTCTACAGCGCCTACCCGGGCGACGGAACCAGCAACCGGCCGGCGGTGACCGAGACTACCGAGCACCCGGTCGTCTGCGCCCACCGTCACACGGGCCGCAAGGGGCTGTTCATCAGCACGGGCGCCCTCCAGCTCACCGGCATCACCGAGGCCGAGGGCCAAACCCTGCTGCCGTTCCTGCAGACCCACGTCTTCTCTCCGAACTACACCGTAAGTTTCGGCTGGAACCCCGGCGACTTCGTCCTATGGGACAACCAGGCCACCTGGCACTACGCGGTCAACGACTACGACCGCCCCGGGCGTATCGCAAGGTGATAGCCAGCTAGCGCGGGCCCACTGGCCTACCTGGACGTCGATTACCTCGGAGCGAGGTCGACGTCACGTTAAACCCGGCAGGAGTGGCCGGGCACGGTCGCGCGCCCGGTGAACTCGCCGGCTCTCCCTTGCGAAGTGAAGCTCGCTGCGCCCAGACCGACGCGGTCACAATATTCACCAGAATCCGCAGCCGTCAGCGATGACACCGCGAGCGCGACTGGGGTGCCGGCGACGCCGACGGGGCTGAGCGCCAGCACCGACAACATCTTGCTCGGCTGGACGGCGGTACCGCACGCGCAGTCCTACCAGGTCTACATCGATGGCCCCAACCTGAACAAGACCGGGACGGTCAACGCTGACCAGACCCACGTGATCTACGCCGACATAGCCAAGGGCACCTTCAAGTACGAGGTGCGGACGTTCAACGACGTCGTGGGTTACTCGCCGTGGACGGCGTTCGGGAAGGTAGTTTTCACCCGTTAGCCGATTATCGGCGCCCCGTGTGACCATGCCTTTCTGACCGGTTGTGGGCCGGAGCGGCTCGCTGCTCCGGCCCACAACCGTCTAACGGGGCCCAGCTCGGGCGCCCGACGTGGGGTCCACCGCGTCCCGGCAGCGTGACGGCCGCGGCGAACGACTTCATTGCCGGCCGAGCGCGGTCACGAGCTGCCGTGCCACGGCAGCCGCCGAGCCGGGGTTCTGCCCGGTGATCAGGTTTCGGTCGGTGACCGTGAACTCGGTCCACGGCGGCGCGGCCGTGAAGTTCGCCCCCTCGGCCCGGAGCCTGGACTCCAGTGTGAACGGCGCACCGTCACCTGCGCCCCCTGAGACTCTTCCTAGTCGGTGTACCCGGTCATTCGGTACCCGGCGAATAGCCACGCGACCCCCGAGCGGGCCGATAGGAGCCCGATGGTCCCGTGGCAGACGGTCGCGACGGGTGCCGTGCGCGCCTGTAGCGCAGCCAGGATGCGGCCCAGGTCCGCGTTGTCGTGCAGGTCCTCCATCGGCCCCGTGCCGCCCGGGACGAACACGGCGTCAATGCCATCCGGGTCGATCGCAGCGAACCCCTGCGGGTGCGCGAGCGCGTCCGTCAGGCCAGCAAGCGCGGCGCGCAGCTCGGCGGTGCGCTCGGCCGAGCCGGTCATCGACTCGTCCAGGCTGTGGTCCTGCAGCGGGGCGGCCCCGCGAAGCCGAGACGCTCCACGCCCGCGTCACCGCGGCCCGCCGCCTCGTCTAGGCCGCCGGCCGCGCCTCCGGCGCCGCACTCACCATCGCCTTCCGCCCCGGCATCGCCTGGATCCGCACTCCCATCACCGGAGACGACCTGGTGATCACCCCGCTCTTCAACGACCCCGAGATGATCGCCCTGCCCGCGGCCCACCCCCTCGCCAGACTCGACGCGGTCAGCCTTGTCGACCTAGCCTTCAGCCCTACCAAGTGGCCCTAGCCACCACCACCGAGACCGCGCGGCGGCCGGAGGCAAGGGCGTTCGTCAAGACCGCGCTCGCCATCAGTGCCGGGCATGCCGGAGCCCCCGATCCCAAGTGACGGCAGACTCGGAGCCACGGTCCGTTCGGCATGCCTATGTTTTGATTGTTACGGTTTGCCGGGCGCCTCGCGGGTCTGGGGTCGAGTTGCCCGCGCTCGATCGGCTCCCGGGCTGCCGTTGCGGGCCGCTCAGCTCTTATAGGGGTCGGCCGGCGCCAGCGCCGCCCGCCGGACGCTCGCGGGGCAGGATCCTGAGCACCTTGGGCAGTCCTGCCACTGGCCGCCGCCCCGCCCACGCCAGAGCATGGGAGCAAGTGCACAAGGTGGCGCGATCAGCGCCAGCCCCGATGCACGACACATCCGCAGGCCGCCGACCCGCTCCGGGCACTGGGCCACCCATACGGAAGACGGGAGTTTTCATGATCGTCCACACGCTTATTTTCTCGTTTGGCGAGGGCCGCACCCAAGCTGAGCAGGACAAGTTCCTGGCCACGGTGGCCGATATCAGCTTGAAGTCGGGCCTGTGCACCCGTGTAGAGACCCGCAAGCACCTGCCACTGGCCAACGACGCGTATGCCCCGGTGTTCGTCGCGTCGGCGGTCGCGCAGTTGTTCTGCCCCAGCCTGAAGGCCGTCGACGAGCTGTCCGGGGCCGACGCGCTCGTCTCATTCGAGCGCAGTGAGCAGCAGCGCAGCCCTTACGGCGTTGTCTGGGCCAACACAGAGCCGTTCACGCCCGTCGCCGATGCGTGAAAGGACCGTCATGCCCGCCACCCGCCAGCAGGCCGTCATCACCGTGTCGGCTGCCCTGGACCTCATCCAGGCCGCGATCGCCGAAGGCGACCGCATCGGGGTTCCCGTCTCGGCCTGCGTGGTCGACACCTCCATGTCCCTGGTCGCCTTCGCCCGGTCAGACGGTGCCACGCCGCACAGCGCGGACACCAGCCGCGCCAAGGCGAACACCGCCGCATCCACACGCCGCCCGACCGGCGGGATGACCGAGGACCTGGCCCTTCCGCTGGCGGTGGCCACCGGCGGCCGGCTGACCAACATCCGCGGGGGCTCACCGATCCGGTTCGACGACACTCACGCCGGCGGCCTGGGTATTGCGGGCGGCACTCCTCGGCAGGACGCCGAGGTCGCCGAGGCTGCGCTCTCCCGTGTGGGTGCGCAGGCGGTTCCCGGAGCCCACTAGGCGCACGCGTCCCCGCGGTCGCCTCGCCCGCGGTCCGCACTGATCCGCTTCCATCTACGCCTTCGCCCAGCACGACCCAGCACGCACGCGCTTTTCGCGTGCCCGAAAACAGCGAGGAACCAGTCATGAATGAGCTCACGCTTGGAGATGTCACCGTCACCCGGATCGAGGAGATGCACGGCCCGATCATGCCCCCAGACCAATTCTTCCCGGAGATGCCCGAAGAAGCGTGGCGGGAAAACCGCGAGATGCTGGTGCCCGATCATCTGGGCGCCGACGACGGCATGGTCCGCGGCGCCTTCCAGACCTGGCTGCTGCGCAGCGGCGGGCGAACCGTCCTGATCGACACCGGCATCGGCAACGACAAGACGCGGCCGGGCATCGCCTTCTGGGACCACCTGCAGCTGGACTACTTCGGCAACCTCGCCCGCGCCGGAGTGCGTCCAGAGGACGTCGATCTCGTGGTCAACACCCATCTGCACGCCGACCACATCGGCGGGAACACCCGCCTGGTCGACGGCGCCTGGGTGCCCGCGTTCCCGAACGCGACCCACCTGATGACCAAGGCGGATTTCGCGTTCTCGGATCCGGCGAACAACCCCGACATCGCGGGCGGCGTCGACGAAAACTCCTTCGAGGACAGCGTCACGCCGGTGCACGCCGCGGGCCAGGTGCAGCTGTGGGAGGGTAGTCACACCATAGACGCGAACCTGCGTCTGGAAGCCGCTCCCGGGCACACGCCCGGATCCGGCGTCGTCAAGCTCGCCTCGGGCGGCGTCCAGGCTCTGTTCGCCGGCGACATCCTGCACACCCCACTACAGGTCCTGTACCCGGACTACAGCAGCTGCTTCTGCCAGGACCCGGCCGAGGCCCGCACCACGCGTCGCCGGCTGCTCGGCTGGGCTGCGCACGCCCACGCGCTCGTACTGCCGGCCCACGTCAGCGGGCACAGCGCTTTCGAGGTCGAGGATCGGGGCGACGGGTTCGCGATCAAGGGCTGGGCGCCCATCGAATCGTACTGATCTCGGTGCCTGGTCCTGCTTGGCGCAGGCAGCGTTCCAGGCGCAGCAGAAACTCATCGAAGGACTCTTCTGCGGGCCAGGTCTGGTAAGCCGTGATCGTGGCGGCTACCGCAAGGTTCACCTGCAGGATGGGAGTTAGGCGGTCGGAGCTGGTGATGCGAGACTCCACCCAGTGCCGCAGGTCGCTGAAGAACTGCTCCCCGAAGCTCTGGGCCGACTGCGTGAAGGCGGGCGACTCCGCCTTGAGGCGACGCTGCAGCGGTATGCGGTCGCGCAGGCCCTCGCAGAATCTCGTCAAGATCGCACTAAGCGAATCCCAGAGCGGTTCGTCCTGGGGACGCTCGTTCATCAGAACCCGCCATTTACGCCGCTCCTCCGGGTCCTGATCCAGGAGCGCGGCATCCTTGCTGGCGAAGTAGTTGAAGAAGGTGGCACGAGAGACGTTCGCTTCCGCCGCGATCTGCTCGACCGTCGTGAACTCGTAGCCCTGCTCGTCGAAAAGTCGCTGCGCGGCGGACTGGATAGCGCGCCAGGTCGCTAGCTTTTTCCGCTCCCGCAGGTTCGTGGTTCCTGCCATGAACCCATCCTATATTCCGTTTCTGGACGGATATATTTTTGGACGAGTCTAATTTTGCCGGGTACAATGAAGCCAGATCACCTAGTCCTCGGTCTCACATGTCAGGAGATACAACCCATGAGCGCAAAGCAAGCACGCTCCGCCTTCGGGGCTACCTCCACCGCCGCCGAGGTTATCGACGGCGTCGACCTGCACGGACGCCGCGCCGTGGTGACCGGAGCCAGCTCCGGCATCGGCGTGGAGACCGTTCGCGCACTCGCAACGGCTGGAGCTGACGTCACTCTCGCCGTCCGCAACACCGGCACGGGCGCCACCGTAGCGGACCAGTTGCGCGCGGAACTGCCACCTAAGTCAGGGAAGTTGAGCGTGGCGCAGCTGGAACTGTCCGACCTGTCATCGGTCAAAGCGTTCGCCGCGACCTGGGACGGCCCGCTGCACGTCCTAGTCAACAATGCGGGCGTCATGTCCCCTCCGAACATCGCCCGAACGGTCGAGGGCCGGGAGTGGCAGTTCGGCGTCAACCATCTCGGCCACTTCGCCCTAACCACCGGCCTCCACGCCGCGCTCGCGGCTGCCGACTGCGCCCGCGTCGTAGCGGTCAGCTCCATCGGCCACCTCTTCTCCCCGGTCGTCTTCGACGACCTCGACTACCGCTACCGCCCCTACGACCCCTGGACCTCCTACGGCCAGTCCAAGACCGCCGTCATCCACTTCGCCGTCGCCGCAGCCGAGCGCTGGGCCGACGACGGCATCACCGCAAACGCCGTCATGCCCGGCAACGTCGCCGACACCGGCCTCGCCCGCAACACCGACATGCAGGCAGTGGCCTCGATGATGGCCGCCGGCGAACTCGCTCTGCCCCCGGGCAAGACCGTGCAGCAGGGCGCCGCCACCTCCGTCCTCATGGCCGCCTCACCCGCCACGGCTAGCATTACCGGCCAGTACTACGAAGACTGCGCCCCGGCCAAGCCGGTCACCGAACGCGCCGGCGCCATCAGCGGCGTCGCCCCCTACGCGCTCAGCCGCGACAACGCGGCGCGCCTGTGGAACGTATCGGAAGCCTTTACTCGCTAGGAACTGCCGTGGTCCAGATCCCCGCCTCGGAGCGAGATCCGTGACAGCCGTGCGCGGCGCCGGTGGCCTCCGACACCCGCAGCCCGTTACAGGCGAGCAAGGAAATCAGCGGGTACTCGGCGGCCGGTCTTAAGCGCCCGCGGGCGCGGGCAGCTCCGGGGACCACCTCCGCCTTCAGCCGCCTGCGGTCCCAGCCGCCGGGCAGTACCGCGCCTGATCCCGTCCGTGAAACCCCGCTGCCTCGGGGGTGTGTTCCTGGACATCAGGTAGCTGATCTCAAACTCGCCGCCCGGCTTGATATTGCTTCCGCCCACGTGCGTGCGCTTGATAATCACACCCGCCGTACACCGAGTTCCGCAGCGACGGCAAGGGCGGCATCTGGTTCACGGCCTACCCGGGAGGCAGCGACAAAGCGGAAATGTTCCACCTGGCCAGCGGCAGCCACACGGTCACCGCCTCGGCGCTCCCCGGAATCGGCTCCTCGACGTCGAACGAGATTGAGGCGATCGCGCAGATTCCCGACAGTGCCCAGGAACTAGCCGTCGGCTGGACCGCAAGCAAGTCCGGGGACGTCCCCAGGGTCTATCAGTACAACTAGGTCCGCCACTTGCAGGCGGGACACGAGAATTCACAGAAGCCTGCGCGAGCCGGATATCTCGTTATTTTAATTACAAAATTTAATAAATGTTAGGCGGCGCAGACACGGCTCGCCCGGCTCAGGCATGCCGCGAGCCGTGTGTGCCATGCTGTGCCCCGTTTCTTCCGCCGACAAAGTCTCATCGGGCCGTGATCGCATGATAAGAACGGATGTTGCCGTGGCGGTACCGCTGCAGCTTGCGCCATTGCGGATGCGCCGCGTTGCACCCAGTGGGAGGATTCAGGGCGCCCGGTGGGAAGATTCGGGCGCTGGGGCTACGCGGCGGGGAGAGCGGCGAGCAGGAACAGCCGGCCAGCGGGCACAGCCGGCGGGAGGACTACGCCATGACTGATATCCGTTATGTGATCGTTTCTGACCTGCACTTCGGGGCCGAAAACAGCGTATTGACCTCGCTTAACGAGCGCCCGCCGAGCGCGACCGACACCGGCTTCTCAACGGACACCCAGCGGCCCAGCCCGATGCTGACCGGGCTGGTCAACGGGCTGCGGCAGCTCACCCGGAAACAGGACCGGCCGCCGACGCTCATCCTGGCGGGCGACATCCTCGACCTCGCCCTGTCACCGGACGAGGCCTCGGCGATGGTGTTTCGGCTGTTCGCGCACTTGGCGTTCGATCAGGCGCCGCCGGTGTTCGACCCGGTGGTGCACTACGTGCCCGGTAATCACGACCACCATGAGTGGGAGATCGCGCGGGAGAGCCAGTATGTGACCTATGTCTGCGCCCAGCCGGCCCAGGCCCCGCTCATCGCCCCCTGGCACACCACGAAGCTGATCCCGAGCGACGAGCGTCCCACCGCAACCTCGGCGCTGCTCACCGGGCTCACCCGGGTACAGGCGGGCGGCGGCACCGGGATCGAGGTCAGGGTGTCCTACCCGAACCTGGCCCTGCGGACGGCGGACGGACGCCGTTCCCTCGTGATCAGCCACGGGCACTTCACCGAGTCGATCTACACGCTGATGTCCCGGCTGCGCGACATCCTGTACCCCGGTCAGGGCCACGGGGCGCCCACCGACATCGAGCGCCTCGAGGAGGAGAACTTCGCCTGGATCGACTTCTTCTGGTCCACCCTGGGCCGGTCCGGCCAGGTGGGCACGGACGTGGGGATGATCTACGCCGATCTGGTCAACCAGCAGGACGTCGATGCTTTCGTGCACAACCTGATCTCGGCGCTGCTGGCCAAGGGCAAGGGTAAATCGTGGCTCCACCCGGCCGAAAGCTTGCTGCTGAACGCCATCTTCAAGCGCGAGGCGAACCGGGTAGCCCGCAGCGAGCGCGGCAACCCTAAGGTGACGCTGTCCGCCGCCGGCCAGGCCGGACTGCAGGAATACCTGGAAGGCCCGGTCCGTAACCAGTTGCGGCAGGAATGGGGCGACGTCCCCGAGGAGTTCACCTTCGTCTACGGGCACACCCACAAGCCGTTCACCGAGCGCCGGGCAGTCGCCGGCTTCCCGTCCACGGTCAGCGTCGCCAACACCGGCGGCTGGGTGGTGGACACCGCGACCCCCGCGCCGGTTCAGGGCGGCGTCGCGGTGCTGGTCAACGACGACCTTGAGACCGCTTCGCTGCAGTTCTACCGACAGGGCGACGGGCCGGTCCCGGTCCAGTTCCTGCCGCCGCCGGGCGGGCAGCCGTCCGCATGGCAATCCGAGCTCGCGTCCCGGGTTGACCCGGCGGCCGAGCCGTGGGTCACCCTGGCCCGGGAAGCGGCCGAGGTCACCGCCCAGCGGCACCGGCTGCAGGCGGCCACCGTCGCGCTGCGCAACATGATTCGGCCGGGTAACACCTCGCGGACGGGCACCGTGACCGGGCAAGGGACCATTGCCCGCTAGGACGACAATGCCGGTGGGAGTCGCTTGCGTGGGTTCTCGTACCGAGCATCGGCAAATGATTCCGCGGGCAGTAGGCATTCAGAAGCTTGTTTCATCGATTCTCGTAAGAATCCCTTAACCAGAGGTTAAAAAACGTCAATATCGCATGCGTGTCTTGACGCGCCCTGGGGCGTCTGCTCCAATCCTAGCAAATAGGAAAGTTTCCTATTTGTTTCAGAAACACTTCTTGAATCTCAAGTGAGGGCTGCAGCTCTTTCATCTGCGCGGCGGCCGAGAACTGGCAGAGATCCGATGAATCGACGGATGTAACCATAAACCTTCCTTAAATATCTTCGTCGAACCTAGAGCAGTCGACGATCTCGCGATATAACACATCCGATGTCTTTACGCAAAATTTGCCTTCACGACCAAACCCCGCAACAACGAGTGTCCAGGAGGCCCCATGTCTCATCGGTTCAAGCTGTCCCGCCTCCTGGCCGTGGCCGTCGGGCTCGCGATCACCGCGCCGGTGGCCGTCTTGATCGGGCCCGCGAACGCGGCGACTGTCTCTACTGCCTGGCAGAACGGTTCGTTCTCGCTCAACCCGTCCGGCGTCGTCTCCGAATCCGACATCGTGCTCGGCGCGGCGAACACCGCCGACAGCCAGTCGATGCCGCTGGGCAACGGCTCGCTGGGGGTGG
>Ga0209006_10003699_pt1 | contig 13914 bp, 23 predicted proteins | sample JacPin_JW_Ref_O2_FD_188567 | JGI IMG/M metagenome (GOLD analysis project Ga0209006, IMG submission 188567) | Forest soil microbial communities from Algoma, Ontario, Canada - Jack Pine, Ontario site 1_JW_Ref_O2 (SPAdes) (version 2) | ecosystem: Environmental > Terrestrial > Soil > Boreal... | reverse complement strand
CTGCTTTTCGGGTATTGCTTTCAGAAAACGGATGGCCTGTGGGTTTACGGATATCATGTCTCCAGGGGCTAGACGGGTATTCGCGTTTTGGTGCTATGTGAACGATCATCGTTCAATTTCCTGCATTTCTTCACTTCATGGTGGAACGGCATCTACACACCTTTTTACCATTAAGCAGAACATCTCCGTGAATGACGAGGCGCCGAGCCTCGTAAACGCTATGAGCAAAACAGCACCGGAATATGAAGACGTCAATCCGTCTCTCAACCTCGGCAAACATCAAGCTTCCAACAGGAGGCAGTCCTTTCAAACCTTCCTCCTCCTTCTTTTTCAGCTCCTTCTGAGCTTGGTCCTTCCGCATGGCAAAAGTGTTCAGGGTTGCCGCATCATCTCCTGCGATCTTCCGGCGGGGTCGAACATCGGGTAGTGTACTTGGTAGATACCAGCGTTTAAAAACCTTTTCGCTGATGAAATCTCCGTGATACGCGCGCACGACGGCCTTGGATATCCATCGTTGTTGAAAAAGTGATCGAGATGTCCGGGTGAATGAAATCTCGGACGATTTGTCTCCCATCGTGCGTCGCCATAAGTTGTAAAGGTTGCGGGCCCCCCAGCTCTTTTGTCATGGTTGGTGAGAAGAAGGTTGTAAGCTGTAGGACGACGTACCATGCGGGGCATGGCCCTTCTGAACGCGAAGACATTAGAGTCTCGCATTGTTGAGTCTGCACTCTGAGTGCGGAGGTCAAGTTGCTTGTCAGAGAAAGGAAAAAAAAAAGTTGAACACGCGACTGAACAGCAACGCCAGCTCTGAAGCCTTTCTACGACACACGACACGATGGAACCCTACACACCGCGAAAGATCCCAGGAGGAAGGAAAAAGAACCTCACATTATCCGTCAAGGAATATACCAAAGTTCGTGGATTCACTCGTTCTCTTACATTGCTTGACGTTTGCTCCATGCTAGATTACTGGAACTATCGCGTCCGTTCGGAAGAATCGACATCTCTCAGGAGACGACGTTGACCAGGATACTGGGAAGCACGTTCATTCCTCTCGCGAAAGCAGGAATAAGAGTGGTAGCTTCGTTGTTTATTCACAGCTCGTGTCTTCTGCTCATGCCATGGCCATTCGCAGATCAACATGAAACATCTTTCATCGCGGAGACATCTTTCGTGCGCGCACCCTTGAACTCGCGTGTCGGCTCGAACCCTATCGTTCCGAAAGCAAAAGGGAAGGCTAAACAGCATAGCCTCGATCATATGCCATTGGATATTCAAGAGGCAATGATACTCGAAGACCTTCTCTACGTCCTTATGGTGGGTTGTTACTCGTGTAGTCTGGTTTATTTTGTCACCCTCATAATTTAAAGGGCATCGAAGGGACATATATAGCGTATCACCCTGATTACTCTCCAGAGGATGATGATCCACTGCAGGGCATTCAATTTGTTACTTCTCCATCCCTAGGTCTGTTCTAGTTTTCTCTTAGCAACTGAAAAATGTTGACGTCTATAGATCCCTCACTTCGCGATTTGGTTGAGCGGATATTGCCATTAGGAACGTATTACACCGCAATCTCATCTTTCATCGAACAACGGAGTCATCTCGATTACGGTCTGGTTAACCATGCTCTCTGTGCGGCTATACGAACCATGCTGAAGGTGGGTATCTTATTAAATTCATGTCGCCACTGCAATATGTTCAATCGTTTCCCATCAGGATTACCAAACTCTGCTGTCTCAGCTAGAACACGCCTTCAACACTTCACCCCAGTTCTCGCTACAGAAACTTTGGTTCTACGTACATCCAACGATACACACATTGTCCGTTCTGTATCAACTCATTCTGGAACTCGGGTCAGCAGACGATCCCGCCGCCGAGCTCTCCTCCTCGTCTTCTTCTCCAACGCCTTCCGATGCGGAAGAGGAGGCCCGCAATGAAGCTCTCGGGCTCGGCGGTGCGAAACTCAAGGCTGTTTTGTCGGAGATTGACAAAAATGGCCTGGGCGTAGCGGGAGGTAGCGGAATCGCAGTCAAAGGCGGCGAGGTTCTTACTGTCATCTACGAGCGAATGCAAAACATGTCTGGTGATCCTACGGCGCATTCTCTGTATAGCTCCCTCTTACGATCTGCCGGGACGCCGTATGTGGAGATGTTGAGGGTGTGGACAACGACAGGACGGCTTGTCGATCCGTATGAGGAGTTTTGTGTGAAAGAGAGCAAGTTCATCAATCGGGGTATTCTGGAGATGGATTATACAGATGAGTACTGGGAGCGTCGGTATACGGTAAGGAGATGTAGTTGGATGATACTCTTGTTGATGATTGATGGTTATTGGATAGCTGCGTGATGGTTCGACCTTATCTGCACCTATGAAGCGACATCAAGCCGGTGTTCCTCCACCAAGATCGTTGGGTGGCCGATTGCCTGGTGGAGCGTGTATTCCTCCTCTGCTGGAAGGGTGGAAACACAAGGTTCTATTGGCTGGCAAATATCTGAATGTTATAAGGGAATGTGGGATCGAAATAAGGCGAGATCAAAGTCATTCAGAGAATGAAGAGTTGTCGATGGACGATGAAAAGTTCGTGATTATCGAACCGTTGTCCGTGTGTTAAGCTGATGGACAACTCACCAGGCTCTACAAATTTGTTGAGGATGCCTACACTCACGCTAACAGCACCCTCCTCCAACTTCTGCTGAAAGATCAACAGCTCATTCCTCGTCTTCGATCTCTGAAGAGATACTTCTTCCTATCGCAATCGTCGTTCCTGACACACTTACTGGACCTATCTCACGCCGAGCTCCGCAAAGCTGCAAAGTCAGCATCCATTGTCAAACTTCAGAATCTTCTCGATCTTGCTCTCAACGCAGACGCCCACGGAGAGGATCAGCTGTTTCGGGAGGATGTCAAGGTAACTATTGCGGGAAGTGGACTTTATGAGTGGCTGCTTAAGGTAGTCGGTGTTAGTGGTGTCATTGGCGGTGAGGATGGAGAAGCTGGGGATGGAATTCCGAATGAGGAGTCTAAAAAGGAGAGGGAAAAAGACAAGGATGACAAGAAACCCATGCTGGGTAAGGCACTAATAAGGCTTCTTATTTGATTATTTGCTTATTGATCATTCTTTATCGAACTAGCCATTGACGCTCTAACACTCGATTACACCGTGAAGTTCCCTCTGTCTTTGGCTATCTCGAGGAAAACAATCCTTCGCTACCAACTCCTCTTCCGCTTCCTTCTCCATTTGAAACACGTTGAGCAATCCCTTTCTTCCATGTGGATTGAGCAGAAAACGACGCCGTGGAGACGGTGTGTACCGAATCATCCCCAATTCGACAAGTGGCGGTTGCGCGTCTTTTTATTGCGCGCAAGAATGTTGTCATTTGTGCAACAGATTCTAGCGTTTGCCACATTCGAGGTTCTCGAGCCCAACTGGCGGATGCTGGAAACCAAACTCGCAAAGGTGACAACGGTAGACCAGCTGCTGAGAGATCATGTCGATTTTTTGGATACCTGTCTTAAGGAGTGCATGCTGACCAGCTCCAAGCTGCTTAGGGTCAGTTTCCTCTTATTGAGTCATGCGATCTGACTTGAACATATCTGGGGTGTCTTTCGTGGATACAGGCTTATTCTCGACTCATCGTGACGTGTTCAACGTTTGCGCTTTATACCTCGTCGTTTACGAAATCGGCCAACCATGCGATAGCTGCGGCAGAAACTGCGGAAGGAGATCATGACATGGCCAAACGGTGGGACTTCCTCAGCAAATTCGAGACGAATTTTGATCATTGGTGAGTTTGTATTTCATTGCGTTGTGTCCTTGCTTGTTCATCTATTGCGCGGGTTAGGTTCAAGGTACAGTTGAATATGACATCGAATGGAACGTTTTCATGTAAATTTTCACTTTCTAGGTCCATCTGGACTGCGTGCAGTTCTATGCTTCGAGCGAAAACGTTTCGTTGTTGCCACTCGTTGTTCGGTTAAACAGCGTCAAGACAGCGTCCCTCTGATTTTAGGGCGCATCGTTGCCTGTTATGCGATGTCTACCTTGTAGCCTGTTTTCTTTACTTTGAGATAGCCCCCGCTGCACACAAAAATATCGATGGTTGTACCGAAAAGTCTTTATCCTGGCGTTGACGGCAGATGAACAAGTTCAAACATAACATTATCGTAATTTTCACCAATTTCCCGATGTAGCACTACATACAGACAGAACCGGGTGCGACCTCGACATAAAAATGACTACCCCGAATAGGGACTGTACGTTCTTAGTGAGCGTACTGGTGGATCTTGCTTGTTTGGCCGCATTCTCGTTAGCAGAGATCTTGGTGGTGGCAATATAGTTGCTGGTAGTGGTGTTGGCAGCACTGTCGTCGATGATGGAGTTCTTCGCAAAGGGAACAGGGGCGCAGTCGCTAGCTGAGGGGACGATGTGGCAGTTGTTTGTGGAAAGGGCGTCACAGTTGGCAGTGGTGGTGATGGCATATCCATCCGTGGGGCAACATTGTTGTCCAAGGGATACGAAGCTGAGGGCTTATTCTTGTCGATTGTCTCCAAGTGTGGTACTGAAATGGCAGCTTCAGGGTCCAAAGCAGATGGCTGTGGGTTTCGCAGCAGGCTGAAGAATGAACAATGTCAGTGAGTTACACGAATCGCAGAGAATCCTTCACAAAGCAACTTCACTTTAGTGTGCCTATTAACCAATCCACAAGTGACAGGATCAAAGAATGATTTGTCAACGCCTTCCCAATAACGCCACTCCGACAGCGGAACCACCAGATTTCGAGCATGAACCAAGCAGAGAGAATAAGGAGAATGCAAACGTGTAATAATGCAAAGATAGCTGTCGTTATAATCGCTAGATGGCACTGGATCATGATAAAATAGCATCAGTGTCAGATATTCGAGCAACTGGTAGTCTGGATCATACCTGTTGAGACGAATAAGCAAAAACACAAAGGCCAGTCATAAACATGCCTCCAGAAATGATGAGGTATGCCATGGGTCCATTTCTGAGCCATGTCGAGATGAAACGGGGTAAATGGCGGAGAGGAGAGCGACTTGCAAGGAGGTGAAATGATATGTAAGATGTACATTATTTAATTGACAGGTAGCTTACACAAAAGACTGTCGCCAAGTCATTGCCAGAAGGCTGCTGATTGCAGACCCTATGCTGAAAACTAGGGAGGAGAACCACATGATGTTGACAACTTTGTCAGCAGTATTATCATTTGTTGAGTATGAGTACTGCAGAGTGGTCGCTGTAACCGCAGAAAAGAAAGTTGCTACTGTGGTCATGGTCAGATACTTGGATGTCTCCTGTGCTTGCGCAGAGCGTATTAAGGGTATACCTGAACGAAGTAATATGGATAATGGTTTGAATCTTCCACATAGCAGTGAAGGACGTTACCATTTTCAATGAACTTGTGTAGTGCAGAGGAGGTGTCACTGAGCCGCCCAGATAGATCAGGAAGCAGTGATTGTGCATAAAGACAAAAGACCTCGGTATCTGTTATTCCAATGTTTGAGCAGTGACAATTGAAATAAGTGATGACAATGACCCTCTTTGTCGCTAGAGTGTATTTTGGGCTGTTCTGGAAGTTGTGAGAGCCAGCCTTGCAGGCCATATAGCGCACCAAGAAGGTCTTGGTCATAAATAAAGTCTGTGAAGCCTTCGAATGAAGTGATGGCTCCATCCAGAGCTTTGCCCAAAGTGTTTAGGGCTATTGACAGTGTGAGTCGACGCACTGAGTATATAAATCATTTTTGAGAGGTCATCACATTGGGCGATGGAAGGCAGATCTAACCGATGACCATGCCAGGCCCATTAAAATATCGGGAATCACTAAGTCCGTCATAAAATTCGAATATGGAATCGAGCGCCTTCCGGAAATCACGGAAACTTGTCATAAGGGGCCCACCCTCACCAAGAAAACGGAAGTTGTATTCAAAGTGGATTAACTGGAAACAGATAAAAATCAAGGTCACAGAGCTGTTCCCAAAGTCCACACCTTGCTGGTGAGGTCCCTGCATGTCCTGATACCCAGATGAGATCTTTATAAGGAACCACTTCAGAGAAGACGTACTTGCGAAACCATTCACATTCACGCAGTGTAACATTGGACAGCGTGGACGGTTTGATTGCCTGGTTGAATTCCGGGTTCATCCATCCAACATTGGGCAGCATGGGCGGTTCGAGGGAGTGGGAAGGGCGTGGTGGAGGAGGGAATGGGGACATCTCGATTGCCTGGTTGAATTCCTGGTCTATCCATCCAACATTGGACAGCTTGGACGGTTCGATTGCCTGGTCGAATTCCTGGTCTATCCAGAATTCGGTCCTGTGGGTGACTTATCAGGGAGATGATCCATGCCTGGCAAGCATTGAAGGTTCTTGAAGGCTCTTCAAGAGCATCGCTTCAATTCATACCAGTGCCAGGTACAGACGCCACATGACAGAAGCCAAATACATGGGCGGCATCAGCCACTAGAAATGGGTTACTATAAGTACACCCTTGGCAGGACTTTACGGAACCTCCCGAGCCTCTTAGGTAGGGTTCCTTTGCTGGACAGAACAGGCCTAAGAGGCCTAGTTCCCAGGTACCTCTCACAATCCTCCTCTTCAATTTTCTCAGAGAGGTTTGTGGAACTTTGAAGTTTCGAGGCTCTAGGTTGCCTCTGCGCGCGAGGTCTGCAAGATCAATTTCGGCCCAATTCAATATATTACCCATTTTACCTACATACATTTGTGAAGTACTAGTATGCATGAGGGAGTGACATGGGCAGTCTGAAAGCGAGAAAATACATTCAAGAAATGATTCCGATGACTTTTAAGAACTCCTGGAGGCATCTCGCTGGTCCTCGTGTGGAGTGATGGGAGAGGCTCGAGGAGGCGGAGGATCGGGGATGGCGTTGGAGGGGTGTTGAGGAGGTAGAAGATCTCGGCCGCTAGGTGCTAGCAAATGCTGGGGGGGGTGGTGTTCACGATAATCGGGATATGCCATTGGTTGGGGGCCATTCGGATGATACCCAGCGGGACCACCATAGTCGAAGTCATTCCAACCATGCCAGCCATGATAACTACCATATGGTACACGGTAGTCAACATGTGGCGGTGGTGGACCGCGTGGATCCCTCGACGATGTCCCCCCGTGGTTCCCAGGAGGTAGGTGCCCAGGGGATGGGCGTCTGAATGGATTGCGGGGGTCTCCAAGCGGTGGTGCATGATCGACGCCGTGAGGAATCCTGTAGTCGATGGCAGGCGATGCTCTGTGGTCACCGGAAGGGGGGGCATGGTGTTTGGGAGGAGGGGCACTACGATGGTCAAGGGAGGCCCCTTGGTGGTCGGTGGGAGACATGGGTGAATGGTCACGGTAGTCCGGGGAGCGATGATCGCCCAAGGCTCGATAGTCACCGAGAGGAGCCATACTACGATCGCTCGAGGTGGAGGTATCACGGCGATACCATTGGGGATTCTTGGGTGCGGCGTGCGATGGGTGTACGCCTTGAGGATGTTCGAAGTATCCATAGCCAAGAGGGGGCAACGGATAGTGTCCGTGATATGCATATCCATCTTGTGGGGGGGGATACATCCCCCCTGGCTCGACGAATCCGTAACGATCGCCAATATGACGTGACGCCTGGGTAGGATCATGTAAGGTGCACCGGTCGCTTGGTGGCGCAGATATTGCAGAGGGGGGCTGGATGGCTGGTGATTTGTGTGGGGGCGATTCAGGATTTTGAGAGGGTGGTCGCTGCTCGGGATCCTCTGGTTTACCCGCGGGAGGTACCCCTAGGAGGTTTGCGGTGGTTGGGGAACATCGCTGCGCAGGATCCTCTGGTTGCGCCTCCGGGAGGTTTGCCATAATTGGAGAACCTCCCGAGGCTGTGGAGCTCTGCAACCCTGTGGGAGATGCACGAGGATCCACATCGGCCAGAGAGTCTGGGACATCCTCTTCAGGGAAGAGTTCCCGCCCGATGTCTGCCGCCGTGCGAGCGCGAGTTGCTGTCGGTTTTGGCCTGATATGGGGGGAAGAATGGGCAGCTGTATATTTGTTAGCATTACGACTACCTTGCTGAATAGATCACTGACTAGGATAATCTATCGCGTTTTTGGACGAAGGTTCCTCCTCCTCAGAACCACTACCGGCCACATATTCTGCGGACTTGACCCTCTTCTTGCTGGTAGGGCGTTCCGAAGTGCGCCGCTTGACTATTGGTGAATCGTCGCCTGAATCGCTATCGCTGAATTTGACCCGCTTCTTGCTAGCGTGGTGCCTAATGGGGGGTTGCTCGTCCTCTCCATCGGAAACCACCTCGACATCTTCCTGGTGTGGGAGCCTCTGAATGCGAACCTCCACACTCCTCTTCTGAGCCCCCAAGCGGGTCCTGCGAGGCTCTGGGACCGGACTCAACGATGAGATCTTTTCAGGGAGATCTAGCGGGACCGGTCTTTCCGTTTTTTTCCCCTTGCCCTTGATTGACGTCTTAGCAGGGCTGACGGCAAGGCGGGGAGGCCCATGGTTGTCTACGTTCCCATTTGCAAACTTTCGCCGGCCAAAGAGGTGGGTCGAGCTGGGATCGGGGGGAACACCGATGATAACAGGTGCCTTTGATGTCATGAGGCCAGCTGGAAGAGATGTCAGAAATGATATGTAGATATAATCATTAGGTTCACCTCTTTTGTCTGCGGGAACCTTTTTGAACGTGAGAGGGAGATGAGGGTCTTCAAAAGCCTCCAGGATACAGGAGACATCGAGCTTGCTGAGGTCGTTGACCCCCTTGCTCTTCTGAGCCTTCGCTGGCTTCTCACCGGGGAACGGGACACTGTCTGGGTAGTTTTCGCAGATGATACCATTTTCTGCGAGGATCGTTGGCATTTTTTGCCAGGGGAATGTCTTCTTGGGCCACGAAGAACCACACTTGGCTGCAAAAGCGACGTAGGTATCTGTGGAATGCATAAATGGAGGGATACTCACTCAATTGCTCCGTGAACTTATCCTTCACGAGCTGGATGGAGTTTGACGGGATTGATGGAGCCTCCTCGTCACCTCCTTTGCAGTTCTCTGGAACCTCGCTCGAATCCTCCTGCGTGTGCTCATCAAATGTGTCGGAAACAACGGTCAATGACAATTTATCACTGCAAGACCATCAGTAGAATAACGCCGATAGGAAATAAATGTACCCACTAGATATGGGCTTTAAAATGTCCCAATATTACATTGTCATCTGCCCGGCATCGAGACAGAAAAAACTACGCAAAATAAGTGATTAGTTATGCGCTGGAATGGTTGACCAACTTACATCTTTTGCACCCTCTGTGCTAAACACCTTTCCAAGAGAAGCATCCTGATTAACGGCCTTCCCTGCAAACACGGCTGCCATCTCGAACCCGTGGCGGGCACTGTGGAAGTTCGCCTGAGTTTGAGAAGAATCAGACAGACGATAGGACTACACAGAAAAATGGGCTTACCCTCTCAACGATCTGGGTGACGAATTTGTGAAATACTCTGCCACGTTGTGCGAGGGTCTGACCAGGTGCTTCGTACATCTGCACGTCCTGCCAGGTCTCGAGAATGGTGGTCCATGAATCCGGGTATGCTGTCTTGAATTTTGCGAAGCACTGACTTCGTACTTCATGAGTGATCTGACATGCTATAAATGGCGGGTAGTGAGTAGGATAAAATACAAATAAAAGGCGGGGCACACGATAGGTCAGGCCTGCACGGCGGATTTCATCTGCTTGATTTGCTGGATCCTTTAAATAACCCTCATAGATGTTCCAAGAATTTCCTAGCTTTGTTTCACGTCCATTCTTCTTGTCCCAGAGTGTGAGGACTTGTTGAGAGGTAAGTCCAGTATCCTTGACGATTTTCTGAATCACGGCCTCCATATTATCGAATCCCGAGGCAAGGACTGCACGGTCGTGGTCTGAAAGCCGTCCAGGAGCTACTGAATCGCGGGAGGCTCGGATGGGTGACTCGGATGCTCCAGGAGGTGCCTTGCTGGTACTCGCAGATGCCCGAGAGGCGTTCGGGGTAGGTGGGATGACACGGGTTGTGGGAACTGGCAGAGACACCTCACAGCCAAAGGGATCTGAGGGTCCGGGAGCTGGTGGCGGGGGTGTTGGGGAGTGTCGGTCGTCCGGCTGATCCTCGCGCTGCGTTTCTTGAAGGAGCTTCGCCCGGCGGTCCTGCGCATTTGAAATAATGGACCCGGCGTCCCGATCTGACCTGTGGATCACGTTGCGAAGACGCGTGGGTGTGATCTGGGGAGGTGTTTGCTGGCGCCTTCGCCGTTTTGGTGTACCAGCAGGGGAGTCACCCCCACCAATCTGGGGTTCACTCAAATATCCACTACTACAATGAAGGGTTCAAAATGCTGCCCCAAGGCGGAGGTATTTTAGCTACATACTTGTCCATCAAAGATTCATCAAAATCCGGCAGTACCTCGATTGGAGGCGCGGATGCTCTGCGAGGTGAGTGGGTTGTCGGTGGATCCATTGTGAGTCTTAAAAATGATATTGTTATCTGAATGATACTCATTTAGCAAGGATAGTCACTTACCACACGGGGAAAAAAAATACGAGAGGTCTGAGGAGCAGGGAAAAAGGTCAAAACCACAGGAGGAGAGTGATGGAGAGATGGAGTTACCTGAGGAGCAATAAAGCAAGCGGGTGTGTGTTGTGATAGCAGGGAAGAATGGCGAGAAAAAAGCGAGAAGGGAAAAAGAATAATGTGAAAAACGTGTCGTAAGTAACGGTGAAGAAGGGTGAAAATGTACATAAATCGCACTCATTTCTCTGTCGGGGATCTGCAAATTAGAAGTACAGTGCCCCAAAATCGAAGACCGGAGGTGATCGCATAGATCTACGTGGATCCACGTAACCTCCAAGATGTTATCTAGATATTCACTGAGGGAAATTCGAGGAGCAGGATGAGTGATTAAAGCATACCGGAATGCTTCGCTCTTGTTGTGAAAATACAGGCCAAGCACTGCATTGGCAAGCGTTCACAAGGATATCTAAGACAAGTGACAGATGTATTATTTATACTTGTTACTCGGTCATCGGCGTATGTCACTCAAGCTTCAGTCATTGACCGATCCGACTTCGAATGGAGCGACCAATAGGATGCCGTATAACGATTGTCTGACAATAAAAAATATACTGCGCAAGTTCTGCCAACAGTAGGGACACCAGAAAAATCCATGGAGGTCCACTGGCTGTGCCCATGAAAGTGTATCAGTTATATCTGATGCACGGCGGTATGTTCTATTCTGCATCTGAAGTTCGCAATGGGACACGAAGACTCCCATAGAAACGTTCTCTCTAACTAGACCGTCATGGGTCGCAGAGCACAGTACCACACGATCGCCGCCAAAAATGCCGCTGCCAATGCTCGCAGAGCACTCATGTCTCAGACAGAATGGTATCCCCTCCCCCATTCTCCTCGTTTGCTGCTCACCCGTTTCAATAACAGCGCTCGATCAGTTAAGAGCGCCATAAATCATGTAGCATACAGGAAGCAGCACAGACGCCAGGGAACAGCAACTATACATCTCCCTAAACTCCCATTACAGCTTCTCCTCCATGCTTCCCTCCCCCTGCCTCATACAAGCTACTTCTTTTCCGAGGCACTGAGCAGCGCCGAGAACCTCGATGAATCAGATCTTGGGAGGTGGGACTTGGACCCTCCATACACTCTATTGGCCTCTGATCCACCAGGTGAGGTCTACACGAAGCACCTTGCTGAGGTTATGCATGGGAGACGACTGAGGCAGCAAGAAGAGCGTGATCGGGCATGGGAAATACAACGCGCGGGGATGTCGTGCAGAGAGCAACGGGAAGTGATTGCGTTGGAGCTGAAGACGGCCTTGGAGCAATGGAAGTGGCTAGACAGTTTCGTGCCGGAGTATCAGGGAGGTGTCCGAGAGGTTCGCATGGCAGCTCACTTGTTGCAATGGCGGGCCCGTACAGTTTATCATCTCAAGGAGAAATGGGAAACAATCGTATAGTTGTATGTATGTACATTGCAACTATAAGACTACTTTCTGAGCTGGGAGGGCAAGAGCTAGATCATAAATGAAGCGGCGGACATACTGCAAATCATTCTCAGTTATCAGGCAGACATGATAACCTCGGAGAACTGCAGCAATACAACTTAGAATCCAAATCCCACAGTCATATCCATTCATTTGAACTTTCTGTACCTGAGGAACCCGATCAGTCGTTAAACTAATCGTTAGATGTGCACTTACCGACATCGGTCGGGCTGTCCAACCTTCCATGGTGATTGGGATGTGTTGGCCGTGTCGGTTTGCAAGGAGGACCATCCGTTTGATGAGGCGCATAATATCCTAGACCAAATGTAGTCATAAGATGGTACGCCGGTGTGAAGCACGAAGAGGCACGGAAAGACATACCGGAACATCTTGCTGCCACGGATGTTCTGCGGCTAGACTGTCAAAGAGCAGAAGGCGACGGTCCTCGATGGTTATGATGCAGACAACCCAGTGTTCAGTACTCCGGCGATGGATTGGTAGGACCCATGTATGCCGGCGCCAGTATTGAGTCTTGTGAATGTTCCGCCAAAGATCGTCATCTGAGGCCCGATAACGCGCACGAAGAAGATCGAATGTGGTTAGTATGGCATAATCTCCTGTATCATACCTACGGGTGAAGTGTTCCCGGAGGAGGGCGGCACCACCATTGATGCACACATCGTTTAGGCGTGCCGTTGCCGATTGCAGCATCGCAAGGTCACGGCCTTCGAAATACACAGATGGCAGGCCATCCTTGCGGTGAAGCACCCGAGAGGCATCGTTAGGTAGGTTTGATCTTGGAAGAGCAGTGTTGCTGATGTCTTCGAGAAGTCCAAAGTCTATGCGAATATCCTGTAAATGGCTTCAATAGGACGGTAGGTATAAAGTTATAGACAGCTCGCCAGTGGCTTCCACGCTATCCTGACGCCATGACCATCAATCCCCACATCTGAATCTACATATCTTCGAGGTTCGTCGTCGTCTGGTTCTGCTCCAAGAAGGTCGGCAATGATGATACCATCACTATCGATCACTTGGGGTGCCGGGTTCTGTTCGATGGTATCTACGTTGTCCACAATGTCTAGCTGCGTTAGTACGGGGCAGAGCGCCGGAGAGCCTCCGGCGAGGTTCCTAGCAACTGTTGTCGCCGTGTTGATGTGGTTTTCGAAGTGTAAGGCGGTCGTGAAGGGATTTGACCAGAGGGTCTTCAGGTGGAGCAGCCAATCGCGATGTTGCCGCAGGAGTACACTCAGATGCTGATCTAGGGAGATAGTCAGGTGAAAATAAGTAGGTATACTAAATTGTACTCACACGACGGTGTTTGGATAGCAAATTCAACCGTGGCCACCTCTTGCCCAAGCCAACGGCAAAGGTTGTCGGACTCCATCACTAGGCGGCCTTGTTCTTCAAGACATCGGTCCACCTTGAGCATCGCCCGTATACCTTCACGAACGTCGAGGTCCCCAAGCCATCGTGGAATGTCCCCAGTAGATGGTGTAACCCACACATCTTCCATAAGATGGGTACAACCTCTAAGCTCTGAGAGGTCAGTTGGCAAGGACTGAGGGAGTGGGATTGACCACTTGGGATTGTAGAGTGTTTCCAGAGTTTCGCAGTATTTATTGAATTTGCGCAATGCAGACGTGAGGGCGGGTCTACGTTTAGCGATGGCCTTTCGGGTATACTGGTGCAGTTTTGTACCTAGCAGACAGTTGTGAGAAATACAGAACCTTGGAATACCTCCAGAGAACTTACCGAGAGCCTCCTCACGACCACCAGCCGCCTGATCGAGTTTATCCCACTCAAAAAAGCTACCGATCGCACGTTTACGGATATTGATCTTCAGGTCGCGAGCCATCAGGAGAGTCTGGATGAATT
>Ga0209006_10003698_pt1 | contig 13915 bp, 18 predicted proteins | sample JacPin_JW_Ref_O2_FD_188567 | JGI IMG/M metagenome (GOLD analysis project Ga0209006, IMG submission 188567) | Forest soil microbial communities from Algoma, Ontario, Canada - Jack Pine, Ontario site 1_JW_Ref_O2 (SPAdes) (version 2) | ecosystem: Environmental > Terrestrial > Soil > Boreal... | reverse complement strand
ACAAAGTCTAAAGTGCCCATCTTGGTCGCTACCTCGGACTACCCGAGCCTAAGATTGTGATAGCTTCTGATAAAGAGTAATGAATTCGTAAGGCCTGCGGTATTACGCTACCTCTGCCTCAATAACACCATCAATGAACTACCGCAAACATCCCATGTCATTCGCAAAGTTACCAAACTGTGGGACAGGTACGTACCGCGGGTTGTTGTAGCCTCGCCATGCCTTGTGTCTTTCGAATCTTTGAGAGTGCCGTGAAACGAGACATGACGTAATCTTTCGCTGCCATGGACGAAAACAGTTATGGGAAATGCCTTCCTGTGAGTCTGTCCTCACAGTTGGTATACCGAAGTCCCTGTTCATTCTTCCGGATAGGACCAAGTCGATCGTATCGCCAACTTCTTTACAGTCCACCTCGCACTGGTAGGCGAAGTAAGCACTCTTAGTATAATACAATTACATAGCGCTAACTCGCTCAAAACAAGGTGCGAGAATTGTTCAAAGAACAAGCTGCTTTGGAGCGCGAGTACGCAGGAAAACTACAAGCTCTAGCTAAGAAGGCTGCGGAGAAGAAAAGTAGGATAGGGGCTTCCGCTTCAGTTGGTGCGGATCCGATAAAAGCATGGGATGAGCGTACATCGATGAAAAGGTGAATCCCTCGTGACGATCCTCTCATCTCTGAACTCAGCATGCACGTTCAAGCACGCTGGTTCAAGCATATGATGAGATAATTGGGTCCACGTTCAATGCGGCTCAAGACCACATCAATATGGCCGACGCGCTTAACTCTCAAGTCGTCGATATACTCAAGACACTTGAGCGGAAGAATGAAAATCTTGCGAAGAAGGTCAGATTTCCATCACACGTGGTTTGCTTGTGGCTTCATCCCTAGGTAGGAACTTCAATTCTTTCAGAGGCTCCTTTCCAACAGGGACCAAGTATTCTCCGAGCGGCTCAAGGTTAGGAATTCAATCTGTCCTTAGATTTCATTGTCCTTCCTCAACCGAGTTCTCCAGAGTAAACAAAAGGTCAACGCATTCAATCTTATCAATCATCTTTGATATCTAGCCGAGATATATCAGTACGATGAAGAATGCCGGGAACTGGAGTCACACCGCCAGAAGCAGGTTTAGTCTAAGTATGTCAGCGTGAAGATTGACATTGACATTGAAATTTCGTCAATAGGCACGTGCTCACGACGACCGTCATGCTGATCGCGTTGCAAAACAATACGATCAGCAGCGCGAGGAGATGCTCAACAGTAAAAAGTAAGTAAAATGATACGGAGAAATCCACTAATAACATAACTATCTAGCCTCTATGTGATTTCGACCGTAAAAGCTAATACTATCAAAGCCAAGTTTTACGAAGATGATCTGCCAGACTTGGAAGATGTAAGATTTATAGCTTATGACTTGAATATCTATTTTACGTTCGCTGTCTTCCAGACATTTCGTGTGTAGCGGCATTAAATCTCTCTTCATCGAAATTCATATCTACATTCAGAGATTCTCCAGGCTCATCTGGTAAAGAAGTTCACCAGGATACTGCTGCATTCTCAGGCCTTGCAACTCAATCACTTTGATACCTTGAAAGGCCGCGCAACGGCAGTGGAGACCGCGCTCACAGAAGTAAACGCCTCCAGTGACCAAGGGCTTTTTATCGAGCACAACATCCGACCTTTTGTGATTCCGGGTGATTGGGTATTCGAGGCTTGTACAATCCACTATGACACGGTCAGTTGTCTACTTTCGGCTTACAATCTTAGGCCAATTCGATTCAGGACTCGCTGAGTGTAGAAGGCGCACCCAAAACTTTCCTTCAAAATAAGCTCAGTCGATGTCGCGTGAAATTGCGACAACTGACTCCATTGATGGATGCGAAAGGTAAAACCAATTCTCATGCAGTGCCTCTGAGCTGACAAAGGCATCCAGGTAAAGAGCTAACCAAGTTTTCCCAGATTATTGATGCGTATTCTACGGATCAAAATCTCGGCGACATCGACGAGATCTATGATGTAAATTTCTTTCCCGTTTCACTCCCAGTTAATGTGATAAATCTTGCTCCAGAGTTATCTAGACACCAAGCAGCAACTATCCTTCTTCGGAACATCAGCTTGCATACTCAACGCAGAAATAAAGACAATCGTGGATGCTCTCGGTAGTGAGTCAGATATTCCTTCTTGGCTTCGGCTATCTGACGGTTCAGTAGACGACGAAGGCCCTCAGCGACAGCATTCGTTCAAAACATCATTTTTTTCCATCCCAGCGCACTGTGGGTACTGCAAGGTGACGCTCGTTCTCGTTACGTTTTCGAGCAAACTGAAGCCCATCCTAGTCATCTATTTGGGGATTGAGCAAACAAGGGAAGACTTGCCAATTATGTGGCCTCTCTGTTCATTCCAAGTGTGAGCTAAAGGTAAACGCCAACATCCCTTTGCAAAAATCTGTAATATCGAAGGGCTTCCCTACAGGTTTCGGCGGAGTGCACAGGATCTGAAGGTCGCACCAACTTGACATCCACTTCACAAGTGATATCTGGTATCGGTGAATCTTCATCCATATACACCTGTCTCACCTCAGAGCTGAATAGAATCACGCTCCCAGATTCTTCCAAGCCGCCTAGTTCTCCGCCACAATCCCCTTCTTCCGTGCAGACGATTCCCGCTGAAGACTCATATCCTCTGGCGCGCGTGCTGTTCGATTTCTCCGCAACTTCTGAATTCGAATTGAATGTTCTAGGTAATGATCGCCCACCACCACCACACATCAATGCTCACGTCTCCACCTCAGAAGGGACGTTAGTCCATGTTCACGAAGAAGAAGATGGAACGGGTTGGGTGAAAGTGGCTGATAACCTTGGCAGGAAAGGTCTAGTCCCGGCCTCCTACATCCACCGTGTAGGTTCAGCCGATAGCCAAACCTTAAATAAGGTCCAGCAACGTCAACAATGGGGTAAGTTCGTATCGTTCGATACACCCCGAATTGGCTGACCGTCCCTTAAGTGCGGGGGATCTACGATTATCAAGCTCAAGGATCGGATGAACTTTCGGTTACAGATGGCGAGTTAATCGAGCTATCCGGGGGACCAAAAGGTGGCCGGAATTATGGTGATAGTTGGTGGGAAGGAGGGTACTTCCTTATTATTTATACACGTGTTTTGACGGTATCGCATATCTAGGTACCAATTCTAGCGGTCAAAGGGGTATTTTTCCAAGCAATTATGTACGTCCAGCCTCTCAATTCCAAATCTATGTTCATAGATTCCCAGGTAGAACTGGTTTGACAGAAAGTCTGGAGTATATGCCTTGTCAGAAGCGTCACGATCAAGATGAATCAATCGAAGAAGTACATGAACGATGTATGATATATGATAGCCTAGCGAGGGTACTCTCAGTGCCGCGTTCGAGGCAGATTCTTGCGTGATAAGGTGGAAGATAAATAGCCTGACGAAGGTTTGGCTGATGCCCAAGAGCTCAAACGGAGTGATCCAACTTTAAATTCAACTCCGTACAAGGGGTAGAACTGTGAGACAGAATGAAATACCGAGATCATTGTGCCTCGTCGCTCAGGAAAACGTATTCGCGAGTGGACTGGCCAAATTTGATGACTGAGAGTTTTCAATGTTGAGTGAAGGGATATAACAATAAGATACATACCATCGGTAGGCTTAAGTTCATAGTACCTTGAAACCGGAATAGCTTCATCATTGACATGTGTCCCATTCGTAGATTCAAGATCGATGATGAATGGTCTGCGTAAGGACATCTAATAGGCGTTTCTACCAAAAAAATGATGTTTACGCACTTTATGGTGGCCGTCACGGTCCCAAATTCGTCTTTATCCTGCACGTATCGGTCTGCCAAATCTGGATAAGTATCTTGAGAGAGGATAGCTGAGAGAACTTGCATTGTATTACTGCATGCTGTTTAGAACATGATGGATGATCCACCGAAATATCGGCCACTGTCCGATCTCGTCCTATGAGATAGGCGCTCTGTCTGTGTATATGGAGTAGTTCTATGTAGATGTTAGCAATGCGTATGACTGGCTTTGAGCTTCTAATGATCAAAAGATTCGTACCAACTTGCTCGCTACCTTTGAACACGTACAATCTCCATCCTAGAGTAGGTTTCCTTGCTTCTGGAGGTTCATTGTATTTCAACAGCACGCTGGTTCCGTTTGAGGTCTCAACTGTATTAGTTGCAGCGGCTAAAAGACCGGAAGGGGTGAAGTTAGGTTTATCTTTGTTCACTGAGGACAGAGATCGTGGCTGGGAACGGGACGGGGGTGAGGCAGAACGACGAGACGGGCGTGCGGATCCTCTTTCCCTGTCTCTATCTCTGGACCTCTCCCGGAGATGACTTCTCCCATCTTCTCTTTGCTGTACACGATCATTAGTGTTGCGCGGACTTCCACGCGGACGATCTCGTCTTGTTTCATCAGGTTCGGTGCGGTTCCTGTGCATAGACCTCTCTCCCCTTCTTTCATCCTGTCGCGCTTCACGGTTGGATTTCCCGTTCTGTGTTCCCCAAATTTCACGTTCTTGGTATCCTTCCTGCCGCGAGGATCGTTCATGACGGCCTGCTCGGTCATGAGTGAGAGGCATCGGTGAATTTCGAATTTCACACTCCGGCCACTACTCCGACATTGCCACTTCTCTGTCATGGATCAAGAGGCATTCAAAAAACTCGCAAATCAGTTGAAGAATGCGTCTTCAGCTGGAGGGCCTAAAGGCTTTTTTGCTGGAAGTGGGCTCCTTGTTGCCCTCATAGCAGGCGGTCTTATTGTTAACGCTAGCTTGTTTAACGGTGAGCATTAACCCGTATGAGTCCACAGACTGAAAGAACCGGGATTAGTCGACGGCGGTCATCGCGCAATAAAGTATACCCGGTGAGCACTGACCATCCAAAGCTACTTGCCCTGTTCAGTGTGCCCACATTTTCGCAGGTTGCACGGCGTCAAGGATGAAGTATACAATGAAGGCACTCATCTCGTGGTATACGCCCTCAGGACTCAAGTATTAAACCTATTTCAACGTATTACAGGTTCCATGGTTTGAAACGCCGATTGTGTTCGACATACGGGCTAAGCCAAGGAATATTGCCAGTCTTACCGGCACAAAAGGTGCGTTACCATCCGATCTACTGCCCGTTATCTTTTTTATGGTTGCCTAGATCTGCAAATGGTCAATATAACTTGCCGTGTGCTTTCTAGACCATCAACACAGGCTCTTCCAACAATATATCGCGAGCTTGGGAAAGATTACGACGAGAGGGTTTTACCTTCCATTGTAAATGAAGTCCTGAAGAGTGTGGTTGCGCAATTCAATGCCAGCCAACTGATAACGCAACGTGAAATGGTCTGGAAGTATTATTGAATAGCGAAGATTCGCATTAACGTTGGCGTAACCAGGTTTCTCGATTAGTGCGAGAAAACTTGACGCGGCGTGCCTTGCGGTTTAACCTTGTCCTTGATGACGTATCTATAACGCATGTTGCATTTTCACCGGAGTTCACTCATGCTGTCGAGGCAAAGCAGGTTTGTAGATCTGGCCCTCTCCTGTGTTCGTATGTCTCACGAACTTTCAAGGTCGCGCAACAAACAGCACTGCGCGCCGCATTTCTGGTAGACCAAGCCATTCAAGAGAAACAGGTGTGTGATTCGATTTCCGTCCCCTCTAGGACACTCACTTCACGATTGATAAGTCTATCATCGTCCGAGCGCAAGGCGAAGCACGCAGCGCAGAACTAATCGGAGAATCAATGCGAACCAACAAGGGGTTTCTTGAACTTCGTCGGCTGGAAGCTGCCCGCGAAATTGCCAACCTGTTAGCTGCTTCAGGCAACCGAGTTATGCTAGATTCTCAGAGTTTGCTTCTCAATGGTGATCCTATTTGTTTTTTCTTGCGTTGGCGCTCATCCATCTTCACACAGTGACCGGGGATGACGCGAAAGAGATACTAAGAGTGAAAAAGTAGGGCTTGCCATACTTAAGCACTTGTGTATTATGTCAGTTCACTGGTCACCTGACTTGATTAACGCATAACGTGACCTAAGTTCTTTGGCGTCACGCCACTGCGACGCCACTGCAAGCCTTTGCCAAAACCCACCATCTCAGGTCCTGTATTTCATGGACTCTTCAGATTACCTTACGTCCCCTATCAATACCCTCCTTGAATCCCTCGACGATTCAAATCGCATCTCTTTCCATGACCTTCTCGATGCGTATCACACGCTTGCGACCAGGATCAGACGGCAAATCCATGTTATTGCATCATCTGATAGCCCTCTGCTTGCGTTGACTCCACTGAAGTTTCACTCCACCAATGTTCTTCGTGCCTTCCGCAGAGACATCCGCCAAGTCGTGCTCGACCCATTGAGCGGGACCGTTCCTCCAACATTATTCGCCAACGAATCGTCAAGCACGCTAGGTTGTAGAATCGGACAAGTTGAGATGACAAGACATATGAAGGACCGAGTCTCGCTTTGCCACCATACGTTACGCGTTATTTCCCTCATCTTCAAATTCTCAGCTCTGCAAACTATTTTTCATTGTACGTTGCTCGCTGATTCTTATTACCGATTAATTTAACCTCAGTTTCAGCAAGTGATCTGGATAATGTTCTTGAGGACCTCCTGGAAATGGCTCATGCTCCATCCTTACCCACGCCTAACGCCGGAAAGACGTTGGCCATCGTCACTTGGATCTTGCAAACTCAAAGACTTCCGATACATATTCTAGTTCCAAAGAAAGCCCAAATTGTATCAGCGCTGAAGAACGCTGTGGGAAGGGGGAAGCTCGATGAGATATTGGATGCCCTCAAGGTCAGCTCAGTGGCTCAAAGCGTCTCCATACTCACTCTCTAACGACAGGCAATACACTACCTCCTGAAAAACTGCAGCTCTCAATTTTTTATGCCGTTCTCCGATGTCTTACCGTCCATCCTTCCCCACCTTGTTTCGTCCTCTCTGGATGTCCGGTTACAAGCCACAAAAACCATCAATGCTTTCGTTTGGGAAAAAATCAATTCATCATTCGAGTCAATTAAGCAATGCATCATACCTATTTCTTACCATGTCCGCTCTTTTATTGACGCCCAAATTGCGATAAGGAAATCTCCTCGAATTGAACTGGCATTGCGGAGAACCATCAATGGCGCTCTTGCCCTTGATATCGTTGAGCATCCTGCGCAAGGACCTTTCTGGGCACTGAACGTCTTGGCATGTCTGATCGTCCTTTCCGACTTTCTTTTATTCTCTCACCCCCGCTCCCTGAAATTGGCCCTTCCTTCTCTGGCACAAGCTCTGTCGCATCGATGTAGCGCCGTACGCTCCCTCCAGCTACAAGTGTGGAAATGTCTAACCTGGGCATTTTTACGTCTTCCCCTGGGACGTGAGCATGAAGATGTCCGGTCCGTAGACTCATCATTAGACGTAGAGCATCGGGCCTTCCTCCTTGTTAAACAGGAAACAAACGGAGGAATCGGGGCAACGCTCGCTATGTCGCTTTTAGGGACACACAATACTACTGGTCGAATTGTGCATCCTGTATCAAAAGCACTTGCTGTGGTTGAGGACATGGTTGGTAGCGGCACCGAGTCTACACAGAAGGAGGGCTTGCTTCTTCTGGCTCGATTTCTTGATGCGACTGGAACGTCTCGCGCCGAAACCAACCAAGGAAATCTGTCCGGTGACATCATTTTTTCGACGATCCTTTTCGACAATACGCTCCTACACCCCAGTTGGGATCACGTATCTGATGCCATACAATCCGACGGCCAATCGAATATGGGTGAAATGCGGTGTCTTTCGGATCAAGAGACTGTTCAACACTGGGATACCTTGATATCGATATGGATCGACTCCGCCCGCAGGTGTTTGCAGGAAACAAACTCAGGATTCCGGCTGCCTGTGAGCGTCTTTTGGTTTTTATTCTTGCCTTTTATCGACATGAAAACAGGAAGCTCTTCTTCGCATTTGGCGGTCGCTCCTACTTGTCGGGGTTCGATTCACACAGGAACATAGACACTCTACCACAATAACGCCTGTTATCGACGGAGTGGGATCGCTTGTTCCACATTTTCTTGCCAAAAGTTCTTATTCTTCGACTCTCAGTCCGACAGAACAGCAGTTCCGTCAGTTGTTATTCGTTGAGAGACTTTGGTCCGTGATTCAAGATGTCTTCCCCACGTCATGGCTCGAGTCCCCGGCAGAACTCATACTCGCTGCGGTTCTAAGGCAGAAATTCCACGTATCCGATGCGAACATCCGGTGTGCATGGAATAACCTGTGCTTCGACCTGATAACTGCATGTAGTCCTGCGAATTTGGTATCGATCTGCATGCAGAACACGCAGCAGAGCGAGATAGAGGTGAAACGGAAAGTTTGGTGCGCTTTAGCACAAAGTTGGACGCCTTCCACTGAGGAATTGCAGAAGGCCGTTTCGTTTCTGGCAACTCCTATTGAGTGCGTTGGATGTTATTCCTGTTTTTTTAACAAAAAAAAATCATTGCTTCACAGCGTCTGGGCTATGTCAAAATACGAATTCGAACGTTGGGATGAGGTCCTTCAGTGTGCATACCGTCAGGCAGGGACCGAATCGGGTGTCTTCATAGAACGTCTGATCCGGCAATTGGGCGACGATAAACTGAGACAGAAAGTTCCACCGCCAACAAGTTCCACCCTTCATTCATTGACTTCTTTCGTCACTATAGATTCCCAAAATTGGCGTTGCGAATCCTTTCCCTTGTGGACAGAGAGAACATTCCGATTCAAACTTGTCGGGTAATCAACGATGTTCTGTACGACCTTTACCCGCCTGCTCCTGAGCTCTTGCCAGCATCAATTCAGTTTCTCCATCGTATAAAGGATATCATCGCCTCGGCTTCACGCTTGTTGGTCGTGCCTATCCTCACAACACTGAGCAACAGTCTTTGCCGATGGATCGAAGATAGTTTGGCAGTTTTTTCGGACGAAGAATATAATAGCGTCGTGCGCCCTCACTGTTTCATACGTTGGCAACCCCTCTCACTGGATTCGTAGATTATACCCTTGTACCGCCATTCACTTTCTATGTTGCAGTCCCATACACCGTCTCTCGAGGTTCTGAATTCTTTGGCCTCCCTGTTTGTCTCAGTCTTCGTGCGTATTCCGCCACCTGCTTCAGGTCCCATTGCTTTCGAGACATTCTGGAAAGAGACTTATCATGGTCTCCCTCAATTTCGGGACCAATATCCAGACAACATCCGATCTTGCTTGATAGCCTTCGACGACGTATTTCGTGATGATGTTTCGCTGAATTTTTCGTCCGAGATAGAATCTTTCTCGCATGTATGTATTTGAACGAAGTATGCCGAGAACCGAGTTGACCTCTCTTTGCACAGACAACATCAATCGTTCCAGATTCTCAAGTTTTGTCCTTCGAGACAGATGTCGAACAGAATCCATACTTCGACAACCTTGACACAAATTCCGCTCTTGGGAAAAGATTTCAAAAGGCGAGGTTGTTGTCTTCGGTTCCGCCTCAACTTAGCTCGCCAAGGCCAACACTATTGGAATCTGCGAGAAAATTGGCGTCAATACACAGGTGTTCACCTTGTTCCCCTCAGCGCGTATGAGAAACTGCTCTAGTCATTCGATGAGACTGGCGAGTATCCCTGACTATATCTCAAATTCGTGTTGACCTTCCCATTTATCCATAACAGGTACGCTGCTCAAAACGGTCCCGACTTGACATCAAACAATCCAACCAGATGAACAGATATTAGGCAAAGGGAAAGTCAATGAAATAATTTGTTCCCCCCAAAAAGGGGCCCTACACCGCAACACATGCCCTCGTAATTTATATATCTATGTATATTGCAGTCTTTGAAGGAGTTGCACGTCTTGAATGACTTGTGCTATGCATAGACATTGCAACCGTAATCCTTATACCCCTCACGGGTAAAGGTAATAATATGATCTATATTGGATGAGTCCTCTTAGCTTGCCAATGCTATAAGGAACTTACCTCCCAGCGTGCGGGTAGTGAAGCCTACTTCGCAGTAACAACTGAGGAGTGTCAGCTGCGAAAATGGCAAATTCATACACACTCACTAATAATCTGTGGATGGCCGAATAAATCAGCATCTGATCAATCGTTGAATTAAAGGACATACATATCCATTTGCGTTTGAACACTTCGATTTCTTGTCTACCAGTGGGACCTCCCATCACCTCGGGGTATTCCCTCTTAAGCGCTGGAACAATCACACTTTCAAATTGGTGGAGGAAGCGTCTACGCCATTCGCGTAGGGTTCGAGCGTAGTGGGGGCCGATATTCGAGACGGAATCCACAATGAGTCGTCCGGACGAGCCTTGTTGAAGCGTCTGGAGGAGTAAGGTTAAAGTAGGGAGAACACCCCCTGGGAATACTTGTATGTCGCAATTCAATCTACCAGAAGCCATACGAGCGAAAGAAAGGAAACACACTCTGTATCATCGAAGCGTAAGATCAACGGCGAGTCGTTAAAATGCTGTAAAGGAAAACTTTACCCATTTGCGAATAAAATCAATCTCACGAATGTACCGTTCAAACCCTAAGAAAGAGGTATAAAACAAAGGCTGGATGATAGCAGATGGATACTCACTGGATTCGGGGATTGTAATAACTTGGACGACACCGACGCCTTCCTCTTTCTTCATAGCCCAATCAATGACGTTCCAATATTTCTCCAGGAACTCAGCTCCCACCGCCTCAATCATCTCGATGCTTATAACTCGATCAAAGGTACCTTCCCATTCAACTGGCATGTCCCTGTAATCCATCAAATGAACTGTGATTCTCTTGCTCAGTCCTGCAGTATTGATACGCTCTCTCGCAAGCGACTGCTGTTGCACTGAGAGTGTGATGGTGTCAATGGTAGTATCAGGAATGGTTTGCGCAATAAGGATGGCCAATGACCCCCAGCCTGAGCCAATCTCCAGGATGCGTTGGCCAGCAAAGATATGAGCTTTTTGGATGATGTGGTAGAGTTTACCGAGTTGGGCGTCATGAAGTTCTTTCGAAGGTTCTTCGCTGTTGGCCGCCGGGGCACTCGAATCCGAGGAATATTCGAATGGGGTTGTCGGTCTTGTCTTGAGCCGCTGAAGACCCTGACCAGCATTCCATGCACCTGTGTCAGCAGTCACATCCTCGAGATCGCCATCCAGATCTTGAAAGATAGCGCAAGAATATGTCATATCTTCTGACAAGAATCCTGGAAGAAGAATGTAGATTTATTGGAGAGCAGTGGAGATTATCATACCGGCAAACATATCATTGGAGATATCATAATGTGCAGATATGTTGGAACGAGAATTTCCAATGGTATTCAAGAAACGGTGTGAGGTGAGCTTCTGTGGAATCGTAAATAAGTAGGAAATAATCGGATTCGAACTTGACAAATTTTCGCTGTTCTCGAGGAAGATCTGTGAAGTAACCCTGAGTGTTACGTAATTTCCGTAAGGATGAGCTGGAATATACCTGCCTGGAATACTGACACTAAATCATCACATTCAACGTCACCATACATGTACGCCTCTGCGAAACCAACGTCACTCATAGTACACAGGCGGACCCAAAATGCATCGTCAACAACCCGAAGCTCTGCTTTCAAGTCTGGTTTTTTGTTTTCAGCTTGGACGGAAGGGGACGGGAACGTGTATGTATGAGAACATGTGAGGACTCGTAGTTGTCCTATGGTGATGTTTCCCATCAAACTTGATATCATCTGGGTGAGACATTCGCAGAGAAAAAAATAGCATCTCGACACACGCGACTACGGCAGCTTCCGCCCATCTTGTCACCGGTGCCCAACCCGTCTTGAACGCGACTTCTAGGATACGGTTCCAAGTGGTGTCTGCCAAACCAGCGATAGAGAAAGAGTGGGGTGCAGGGGTATTCAGGAATTGTCTCGACATGATGGACGCGAATCCAGTGGTTCGGACGTTATGATAATGATTACGTCTTAACCGTTGCAGTTTTGATCATGTGATCGTTCCCTCGATCGTTCCAATATTTTATTATTTACAAAGTACATACATATCTAAGCACTGAAGTAACAGGGATATACGCTACAGAGCGAGGAGTTGTTGGAGTGACTTTACCCGCTCGAGTCTGCGGGCTACAACATCACGGGAAGGACTAATGGACATATTTGAGTCGTCACTCGGCGGGTCATGATCCATCGTTTGAGGTCGACGGGGAGCAGGCGAAATCAGATGATGAGGTGTTACTTGACCTTCAAAACGATCATCGTCTGAGAGTTCTCTCGGCATTTGAGAGGCAGATCCGTCGCTGAGCAACACTGAATCGTCTGGATGAAGAACTGATTAGTCGAGGCTACGCCTAAATGCCAATATGCAGCTAACCACTTCCGGGTAGCTCCATCTCTTGCTCAGCCAGTGATGAAGACATGATGAGATTCCCCGTCAATATGGCCAGCCCACTGCTGGTTTGGATTTTCTTCCGGGTTCCGACCAGACTGGCCCGACAATTCCCCGATGATGTTCGTGCCAATAATTCAGGTGGTTGTTCGAGAGTCGAAGGCGTAGGGAAATCAATACTCGTGGTCCGTTGGCGTTTACGTCTCTGAACGTCTTGAAGAGTCGGAACCTCCACGACATCCATGAATACCTTTCGCTTCTTTGACACCACAGGTGAACCTCGGTCAAATGTACCCTCACTCCTCTCAGCCTCCCATGTGAGGGTAACTCTTGATGGTATAGCCGGCAGGCGCAATGTCAAAGTCTGAATGGCTTTGCGAGGATGATCACCAATAGAGAGCTTGGAGGCCCTCCCTTTCATCCTTTTAGCTATAGATTCCACTTTACCGGACTCCATTACACGACGCTTACTCAAAACGGAAGGGCTTAGTTCGTGCACGGGCGAGCTCGGCGAATGGGTTCGTGGGGATACATTCTCCTTGTTGCTCAGCACCCTGCGCACACCGTGTCTTGCGTGAAAGGCGCTGCGGTAGTCCAAGTGGACCGATGGTGCGCGCATGGGCATGGCGGAGGTGCGCGGACGCATGGTAGGAGTAGAGGGAGAACGGAGTGGGACAGATTGGAAAGATGTCAAAGGTGTCTGTGGGGGTGTCATCGGATGTGCTGTGGTAGTCGGAGGCAAATATGATTCGCGTGTCTTGTGCGAGGGTGAAAAAGGTCCGGAGCTTTCGAGTACTCCTTTATCCGCATGGATCTCTGAGCCAACGGAGGGAGAAAGGACAGGTGCGAGAACTGTCACGAGTAAAGGCTCTCCCCGTCGTTCGGTTTGGCATCCGTCACCATCGGTATTCCTGTCGGCGTAGCAACCTTTTTCTAGTTCCTCCGCCCCCGCGTCATCTGCACAATTATTCGAAACGTCCGTGCCGTCACCCGATCCACCTTCAATGGCGTCTCCACGGGGAACGGCTAATCCAAACGCAGACTGAAGGCAGATTCGAATGCTGGGAGGCCATCCGTCTACGGGTTCATCCATACCAGAATACGTTGCAATCCAAAATTCAGCAAACGCGTTGGAGGCTGATGGCGCTTTATCGTCGCGCCCACAAAAGACAGACACCAGGATGGGTGAGAAATTTCTCAGAGTTTCCACACCATGTGTCATGAGACGGATGCTGAACAAAGCAATTTCGTATAAAGGAAGAATCTGTATCATATTTCGTCAGTAATGTGCCTAGGTGTCGAAAACGTACGTACATCGAAAGCATATTCTTCCTGGCTCAAGATCCTAAACGTATCCGAGACCCATAGACAGAGGCCATCCTGCATCTTCTCCAGCAGTGCTTGTGCCATCTCAGCAGGGCAGGTATCGATGAGTCGGGTAAGTGACCTAATCATCCACATCGAGATCACTTTGTTGCGAGGCTCAGGGGGGTAGCTGGATTGTAGGGCATC
>Ga0209006_10003697_pt1 | contig 13915 bp, 10 predicted proteins | sample JacPin_JW_Ref_O2_FD_188567 | JGI IMG/M metagenome (GOLD analysis project Ga0209006, IMG submission 188567) | Forest soil microbial communities from Algoma, Ontario, Canada - Jack Pine, Ontario site 1_JW_Ref_O2 (SPAdes) (version 2) | ecosystem: Environmental > Terrestrial > Soil > Boreal... | reverse complement strand
TCGATTCGACACCGGAAGATTCGGGCACACCCATGTTGCGCGCACGTTCAAGGGTCATATTGTTCTTATTATACTTGAGGTGCACAGCTTATGCCTGCTTCAGGAAGCCGGTCAACGTTCGCGGCCGCGCTCGCTTTTTTCCCAAAGGGGCCAGAAGCCGACGTCTTTCATTTCCTTGTCGAGGCCGGTCTGCTGGAATAGTTGTTCGATCTGCGCGCGTGACTGGCGAGGGCCGATACGCTCCGGGCGATCAGCGAGGGCGAAGGCGGTGATGGCCGCGATGGCGACGCTACGCTTGAGTTCCTTGAAATCAACTTTGTCATATGTGTCAGAAGCAGCGTGGTAATTCAGCATGTAATTGGACGGCTCCTGGTTTGATTCCAGCGTAGGAACACCTTCCAGTATGAAATCGAAATTGTCGGTATCCATGCCGGCTTCGAAGGTGAAATCGAGAGGGGCAAAAGTGTGAAGAGGAGCCAAGGCTTCGCGCACGGCGGATTCAATATCCTTGCGGCCGCCCAGGGAATAGCCGGTGATGCGTCCTACGCCGGAATCAAAAATTACGGCGGCGATCATGCGATCGAGTTCGGCGCGATGGGCATGAGCGTAGGCGGCCGAACCGAGCATGCCCTGTTCTTCACCGGTGAAGAAAGCAAAGCGGATCGAACGTCGAGGAATGGTGCCGGAGGCGTGGATGATACGCGCCGCGTCGATGAGCATGGCGACGTTGCAACCATCATCGAGCGCGCCGGTGCCCAGATCCCAGGAATCCAGGTGCGCACCGAGCAACACGAATTCGTCAGGTTTTTCGCGGCCGCGAATTTCGGCGATTACGTTTTCGGACTCGGTTGGACCACCCACGTGATTCGGCATGTCGAGATGCGCGCGGACTTTTTGTCCGGCGGCGAGGAATCTCGCGATGCGTTCGGCGTCTTCCCGCGCCAAAACTGCTTGGGGCAACTGTTCGAGCTGACCATCGATCGAGACATTGTGGCGATAGAGCAGGAGATTGGGTCGCGTGGACATCCAGAAAATTGCGGCGACGCCGGCCTTCACGGCTCGGCCAATGATTTCATGGTCGAGGCCGTACTCATTGATGAGGTCGTCCCACGTGACCAGCAAGTTCGAATGGACCAGAACAATTGCGCCGCTTGCGAGCGGGCCAGCCTTAGCGAAGCCTGCGCCGTCTCCGGTTCCCACATCGATGACGTCGGCGGTGAGGCCGCCCTCTTGGGTAGCGGGCGACCATCCGATGGATACTATGCGCACGGGGAAAGGCTCGGGCGCCAAAATGTCGATATGCGACTTACCTTCGCTCCAGGCAAGCGGGATGGTGAATTTTTCGGTGTGGACCTCGTCGACGCCGGCATGGCGCAGGGCTTCGACGGCCCAACCCGCTGCCCGGTCGGCTGCGGGCGACCCGGTCATGCGCCCGCCTACGGAGTCGGTGAGATAGCGCAAGTTCTCTTCGAGAGGCGAGGGGCCGAGCGCGCTTTGGATCATGCTCGGGACTAAATCAGCGCAGGATTTTTCAACGGAGCAGGTGCCCTCCCCAGCAGGAATTTGTAGAGGCGCGGGCTTCGTCGGGGGAAGTTGAGCAAATGTGCCAAGCGGGAACAGAGCTAGGGTCGAGAAGAGCAAAATCGAGCGCAAATTTCTTGTCACGCGTGATTCCTTTCCGGCCGTCAGTTCAAATCTAAACTGGGCGACCGGAGTTTACCTCAGAAAGCTGGTTGGAGCGTACGCGTGAGTGGCAAGTACACTCGGGGGACCGCCTGGATTCCCAGCGCGTTCACAGAATTGAAAGAGAGACGCGGAACATTTTGCTGCGTGCGGGAAGTTTCTACCTACGAAGAAAACTTGGCAAGATTTAGCGGGTGGAATATCTGTCTCATTTTGAGTCATTTACGTTCTTACAAGAGTGGCCCGGTACCTGCCGTGGCCGTGCTTCTATCCTAGTTTTGGTAGAACGGTTCTCAGGGCGGTCGAATCAGGGCGACAGTCATGAGAGCTGCGGTAAGTCCCGTATAACCGTGCGATTGTAATAAAAAATCTAAAGGCTCTGCCGGAGACGTCCTGGGCGAGCAGACGGGAAGGCCCCTAGTGAAAAAGGTACGCGTATTTGGAAAGCTGGTACAGCACGACAAGAAGCAGGAGCCAAACAAGCCGAACGTATTCGTGTTTTGCGAAGCGAGCACCGGAGTGGCGCAATTCCGCACGGAATCGACCGCGGATCCCGAGAGTACGGTGGAGCGGGTGGCCGGACTACTAGCTATGCAGTGCTTGGTGAGAGGACAAAATCCTCAGGATTTTCAAGTGCTGGTTCCCGCCGAAAAGGCGCTGATGGGACGTTTGGTATCGCGCGCCGAGGAACTGCTGGAGGAAGGGCGGTCCATTGCTTGCCCGGCATCTCTGAGCCCACGGCAGAAAGAAGTGCTTCACTCGGTGCTATCGAACCGGGCGAACAAGGAAATAGCTTCGAAGCTGAATATTACGGTGCGGACGGTAAAGTTCCACATCTCGACATTGCTGAGCAAGTTTGGAGTGGAAACGCGTACAGAATTAGCGCGTAGGGCTGCGGGTTTCGCAAGCCCTCCTTTATTGACTCCCGAGATTCCGGCGGACGAACTTTCAGCAGAGCCGAGAAATCCAGGACCGATGGCAGTAGGTCGGAAGACGCCCATCCAGATAACCAACAAGACGCAAAATGTTCGGTTTCCTGGAAGCGCGCTAATGGCGTAGCGCTTCTAATCTAGCGGGCACAGCTCGCGCGGTACCACTCAACGGTCTGGCACAGACCCTGATTGAGCGGAATCACCGGTTTCCAGTTCAACTCGCGGCTGATTTTGGCGGAATTCAGCGCGTAACGCCGATCGTGGCCGGGCCTATCCGGCACATGCGAAATCAAGCTTTCCGGCTTATCCATTATTTTAAGAAGACTGTGGGCCATGGTCAGATTGTCTTTCACGTCCGGGCCGCCAATATTATAGACGTGACCAAGACGACCCCGCTCCAATACCGCAAGAATTGCCCGGCAGTTATCATCGACATGGATCCAATTTCGCTGTTGCAGGCCGTCACCGTATATCGGCAGAGGCTTGTCGGCGAGCGCGCGCGTGATCATGAGGGGCAGAAACTTTTCGACGAACTGATGCGGGCCGTAATTGTTGGAAGAGCGCGTGATTATCGCCGGAAATCCGTAAGTGCGCACGAAGGAGAGGACCAGCAAATCGGAAGCAGCTTTCGACGCCGAATAGGGGCTGCTGGGAACGAGCGGGGAATTTTCGTCCGAGAAGGATGAGGGTGGAATATCGCCATAAACTTCGTCACTAGAGACGTGGACGAAACGCTGGATATGTAACTCGCGAGCGGCTTGGAGAAGAACCAAGGTGCCTGCGACATTGGTGTGAACGGCGTCAGCGGGGTTGGAAATGCTGCGGTCGACGTGGGATTCGGCGGCAAAGTGGACTACGGCGTCGCAGCCGGCCATGGCTCGCGCGGAGGCGGCGGAATCGCAAATATCACCTTTTATGAATTGATGGTTGGGATTAGCGGCGACCGAGTCGAGATTCGCAAGGTTTCCGGCGTATGTCAATTTGTCGTAATTGACGATGGCGATGCCTTTATCGAGCGAGAGTACGAGGCGGACAAAAGCGGACCCGATGAAGCCAGCGCCGCCGGTGACAAATAGCTTCATCAAGATACCTGCGGATTTGCAACCGACTGCGGTCCGGAACTTGATGGGTCGCTTCGAATCCAGAAGAAGCCAGCAAGCATTAGACAGAACGAAAGCAGTGCATTTGAAATCCAAAGGGGGCGGCCGCTGACCCGCGTGAGAACGAACTCGAGCAAGAAACCGGGCAGAAGCAGATACAGGATGACGGCCAATCGATTCGCCGCGGTTGATTGGGTGTATTTTTGCGCGGCAATTCCTAAAATAATGCCTGCTGGAAAAAATACCAGCGAGTAGTAAATGTCGTTATAGCCCTGCAATTCGGCGGGACGGACCATGCGTAGGACACGCGCCAATGAAGTCCCAGGACCGAGGCGGTACAGCCGCGAGCTTTTCTTCCCGTTGATGAAAAGAGAAAGGTCGGAACCGTCGTAAGAATAGAGAAGATCACGCGCCTGCGTGTCGCTGAATACATTGGGAATATACCAACCCAAAATTGCATGTTTGGCGGATAGCGGGCTACGGAACCAGAAAACGAGATTGGATTCTTCTTGCCGTATGGTCAAATCCGCGAGCAACGGCGAACGCGCGATAGAGATGATGTGTCCGCGACCGTTGTGAGCTTCTTCGGCAGCGCAGATCAGGTGGATGGCGAATTGGTTGGTCTTCTGCAGATCGGCGACCAAGTTCGACATGGGCGCCCTGGTAGAGAGCCAAGATTTTCCATTGAGAACGAGCGGACCCGAAGAGAGCGGCAGAGTTACCGGCGGAATCCATGAAAGAGTAGGAAGAAAGTCGTGAGTATCTTTGAACGGAGCAACGCCGGAAAGATCATATTCGGCCCGCCAAGAAATCGAAGGACCCGCGCTAATTTCTCCGGAGGTCAATTGGACGGCCGCAACATCAGAGACTGCCCGATCTGCAATCTGTAATTGTTGAACCTGACCTTTCCAGGGGCTTTGGCCTCCGGGTTCGTTGCCGACCAAAAGCATACAATCCGGATCCCAATTACTTAGCCTCGTCTGCGTTTGCAATACGGCAGAAAGCGCAAACCACAGGAGAAAATAAACAGAAAGAAAAACTGCAACCCGCGCAGGCGTAAGCCAAGAATGCAGTATGGCTTCGCATCGGGAGAGGAAGCCAATAATAAAAGCGCCCAAAATGTCAAAAAGGAAAAAACCTACCAGCGAACCAGTGGAATTCGAGACTACATCTTCCCATCCTGAATCGCGCATGGGCATGTAAAACTGGGCGATTTCAACGCCATAAGAGAAGATTGCACCGGCCGCCCATACGATGATGAGAGTTGCCAGCCGCGAGACTCTTTTCTCGCGCAGCTTTTCCGCGAGTCCGAACCCGAAGGGTACAAACAACAAAACATTCAGGAAAACATCAAAGGTCCCCCAGGTCTTCACGCCGCCGCCGAGCAAGAAAGGCAACGGACCACCCAAAGGTCTGGATTGGAAATCGAAACGAAAGGGGAAAAGCGTCAAAAAAAGAATCCCCGCGATTGCTGCGATCAGAAACCGGTTGGACCAGCCTGGGGCGCGCTCCGGCGGACGGAAATTGGTAGTGTGAACCGGTGAAGTATTCAGAAGAAGAAATCCTCGTCTAATCGACCAAAAGTCTAGCATGACTGAGGGTTTAAGCTGAGCGTAACAAGGCCGTCGCGCCTTGGCCTGACCGTAAAAGTAACTGCGATCACAGTGGAGCGACAGAATTTCGCTAAGTTATTGAAACAGAACCATTAACATTGCCTGTCCTAAGGAAAGGCCAGTGTTCAGGTGTCCCAATGGACAGGTGAAGCGGCCTGCACTTCGTTGCTTCCTCTGACCAGTAGTTAGTGTCTCGTGGTGGTAATTACACTGTGCGTGACATGAGATCCTCAACGCACAGCGCGATCAAACATATTCAGTTTCAAATGTTTATGGCTCGTCTCGGCACCGCCGTGAATCGCGGGCCTCTTGCATTCATCGCGTTCCTAGTTGCGATTGTGGCGATTGGGGGGCTGGCGGGCTGCGTCGGATACACTGGGGCGAAGACAAGCACGGGCCAGACCGGAGTCTTGTCCGGAAGCCTAGCAACGGTCGCGTTCGGGAACGTCGGAATGGGCAAGACTGCGACGCAGAGCTTTACGGTGACGAATACTGGAACTGCAGCAGTAAGCATGGGCCTTACATCAATTACCGGCCCGGGCTTTACGGTGGTTTCGGGCGTTATGCCGGCTTCGCTGGGAGTCGGACAGAACGTAACCATTCAGGTTCAGTTCGCGCCGCAATCGGCGGGCAGCGCGACCGGCAGTTTTGCGGTGACCAGCAATGCTTCGAATTCACCGTTTTCAGTCGCGTTAACGGGCTCGGGGGCGCAACCGGGTTTAGCAAGCACACCGGCAGCGGTGAGCTTTGGAAACGTGGGAGTCGGGAGCAGCGGGTCCGTGTCGGTTAACCTTTCTAACACCGGGTCAGCAAACGTGACGATCTCGGGGGCAAGCGCGACTGGCGCTGGGTTTACGATTGGCGGATCGCCGGCGGGACAAACGATTCAGCCGGGACAGAGCATCAGTTTCACGGCACAGTTCTCGCCAACATCCGTGGGAAGCGCCAGCGGTAGTATTTCGATCTCCAGCAACGCGCCGAATTCCCCTATGACGATTGCGCTCGCCGGAGTAGGCACGCAACCGGGATTGGCAGCTTCTCCAACAGCGGTTAACTTTAAGGGTGTGGTGGTGGGCCACAGCGGAACAGCGTCTATTAGCTTGTCAAATACGGGAACTGCGGCTGTTACCGTTTCTCAAGCGACTGCCAGTGGCGCTGGATTCACGATAATCGGGTCGCCGACGGGACAGACGATTCAGCCGGGACAGAGCGTTAGCTTCACGGCGCAATTTTCGCCAACATCTGTTGGAAGCGCCAGCGGAAGTGTTTCAATCGCCAGCAACGCGCCAAATTCTCCGTTCACAATCGCGTTAAGCGGCACGGGGACTCAACCGCAGATCGCCGCGATACCTTCGAACGCGCCGTTTGGAAGCGTCGCGGTTGGGAACAGCAATTCGCAAACGATTACAGTGTCAAACGGCGGAACGGCGAATCTTGTGATTTCGCAAGGAACTGTAACGGGCAGCGGATTCCATATCAGCGGTCTCAGCGCGCCGCTGACGATTCCGGCGGGCAGCAATGCGACATTCAACGCTGTTTTCACTCCGACTGGGGCTGGGGCGGTGACCGGCTCGATTTCGCTATCGAGCGATGCACCGAACTCGCCATATATGATCGCCCTGACCGGAACTGGCGTGGCGGGAACCGAACTGTTGACGTTTAATGTTTCGAGTTTGAGTTTCGGCAGCGTGAATGTGGGAAGCACCAGCACCTTACCGGCAACCTTGACGAATACGGGCAACGCAAACGTGACTATAACTTCCTCGAATATTTCGGGCGCCGGCTTCACGGTCAGCGGCATTTCGCCCGGGGAATCCTTGAGCCCGAACCAGTCGCTACCGGTTACCGTGCAGTTCGCACCGACAGTAGCAGGGGCTGTAAGCGGGAACTTAAGTTTGGTTAGCAACGCCACAAACTCCCCGACGCTGAGCTTGTCAGGAACTGGGGCACAGCAGGGAAGTCACACGGTTGGGGTGGCATGGACAGCCAGCACATCTTCCGTGATTGGCTATAACGTGTATCGCGGGACGGTTTCGGGCGGCCCCTACACAACAATGCTGACCGCGTCGCCGGTAGCGGCAACCCAATTTACGGATACAGGCGTGCAATCCGGACAAACATACTACTATGTGGTTACGGCGGTGAATTCAAGCGACATAGAAAGCGCTTATTCCGGGCAGGCTACGGCGTCGATTCCGTAAATTGCAGGTAGATCACCGACTCAAGACATCAGGATGACCGAGACAAATCTGAACCGATAACGAAGAACCGATCATCCGTTGAACGCGAAATAGCTGTTTCCCAGATGGAACTACCCCCTGTCCCCCGCGTGTACCCCGGGCCAGTAGTCTCCCACACGTTCTTTCCCGCAGAATGCCATCGCTCATGAATGGTGCGTTCATTCCGAACGATGGGGCGCTAACGCCGGTTCTCCGCGTGATTGCAAATCGTGCGGCAAACGTTGCGAGCGCGCTCGCGATGTCGCTGGCGCTTTTCGGAGTGCTCGCTACTTCCGGCTGCATAGGTTTTTCCGGGAATCCGCCCGGGACGTCGAAGACCGGACTCCACCTTACGCCGAATGCAATTGATTTTGGGAGTGTGGGAGTGGGCTCGAACGCAAACCAGCCGGTAATTGTGGGCAATCGCGGGTCCAAAAAAGTTACGCTTACAAACATTTCCGCAACGGGCTCGGAGTTCTCGATCACCGGTTTCTCCGGGCCAATCGTATTGCAGCCCGGTCAGACTCTGAAACTTACTGCCGCATTTGCGCCGACGTCCGCGGGACAGGCGAGCGGAAACATTTCTGTTACGACCGCGTCGCAAGGACCGGCGATGATGGCCACTCTAAAGGGAAACGGGGCGACCAGTTTATTGAGCGCGACGCCCTCGCCCGTCAATTTCGGGAATGTGAGCGAAGGCAGCCCGTCAACGCAGACGCTGAAGTTGAGCAATGAAGGCGCTGAGAGCGTGGTGATCACTTCAGTAAGCGCAAGCGGAAAAGATTTTAGCGTATCGGGAGTAACGACTCCGCAAACTCTTACGCCCAAGCAATCGGTTACGCTCACAGCAAAGTTCGATCCCAGCAGCGGCGGCGCCGAGACGGGCAACATTTCAGTGGTGGCAAGCGGTGGTGCGGTACAGATTGGGTTAAGCGGAACAGGAATTGCGCCGAACGTTCAGCTGGTGCCGAGCACGACCGCGGTTGCTTTTGGGAACGTGACGGTAGGGAAGACCATGACGCAACAAGTGACTTTGAAGAGCACGGGGAATTCGAATGCAGATATCTCGAACATTACAGTGAATGGAAGCGGATATTCGTTGAGTGGAATATCACCGCCGATGAAACTGGACCCCAATCAAAGCGCTGTTCTTACGGTGAGTTTCGATCCGAAAACTGCTGGAAATCTTCCGGGAACAGTGACGATCAACAGCAATGCTCCGAACTCTCCGCTGACAATCGGTTTGTCCGGCAATGGCACCACAACCGAGCAACCGGCCGTAGAGTTAGAGTGGGAGCAAAGCACGTCCTCTAACATTGTGGGATATTACGTGTACCGAGACTTGAAATCAGGCCATTCATTTTCACGATTAAATTCCCAGCCGGATTCGGGAACCAGCTATACAGACAACACCGTTGCGAGTGGTAAAACCTACATCTACGTAGTGACAGCCGTTGATTCCAAAAACATTCAGAGCCCGAATTCGACTCCGATCACTGTTAGTATCCCAGCCAACTAAATTTCAGAAAAAACTTAAGGGTAGGAACCTGATCTAGGTACCCGTGTGGCCAGCCGGCAATTCCTTTGGAAAATTCTAGAGCTTGCGGAGCGTGTGCAGCATCCGTCGAAGCGGTTCAGCGGCGCCCCAAAGCAATTGATCGCCCACGGTAAAAGCTCCCAGAAATTGCGGACCAAGTGTCAACTTGTGAAGGCGGCCAACGGGGACGTTCATGGTGCCGGAAACGGCTGCGGGCGTAAGGCAGCGCGTGGTGGATTCCTGGCCGTTGGGAATCAACCGCACCCAGGGATTGCTGCTCGCCAAAATTTCTTCAATATCGCGCAGCGGGACGTCTTTCGTAAGCTTAATGCAGAGTCCCTGGCTGTGGCAGCGCATGGTTCCGACGCGTACACAAATGCCATCAATGGGTATCGGCGGGTCCAAGTTCATGATCTTGTTTGCTTCAGCCATCCCTTTCCATTCTTCGCGCGTTTGTCCGCCGGGCATCTCGCGATCCACCCAGGGAATTAAGCTGGCAGCGAGAGGAGCGCCGAACTCTTTTGCCGGCAGGCTGGGAGCGCGCTGCGCGTGAAGCAGCACGCGATCAACTTCCAGAGCGTTTTCAGAAGGAGTGGCGCGGGTTGCGTCGGTGAGGCACTCCATCTGCTTCACAAGTTCCAACATTTTAGCGGCGCCTGCACCGGAAGCTGCTTGGTAGGTCATGGTGGTGAGCCATTCAACCAAGCCAGCTTTAAAAAGTCCGCCGATAGCCATCAACATCAAGCTGACAGAGCAGTTGCCGCCTGCGAAGGTGCGCAGGCCGCGATCTAAACTATCTTGGATCACGTCCGCATTTACCGGATCGAGAATGATCGCGGCTTCGTCGCTCATGCGCAGGGTGGAAGCGGCGTCGATCCAAAAGCCCTTCCAACTGTTCTTGCGCAATGGACCGTAAACCTCAGCGGTGTACTCGCCGCCCTGGCAACTGATCAGAACATCGCAAGTTGCAAGTTCGCGCAGTTCCTTGGCGTCTTTAAGAACTCCGCCACCGGCTTCGCTGGGAGCGTCGCCACCAATGTTGGATGTAGAGAAGAATACCGGCTCGAGGCCGGCGAAATCGTTTTCCTGGCGCATCCGTTGCATCAGGACGCTGCCGACCATACCTCGCCACCCGATGAATCCTACGCGCAGCGTCGTTCCCGTTGAGTTTGTTCCGTTGGGCCGCACAGTTTGGTTGATTATGCCATTGCTCAAGAGATTGTCGCGGGAGTGTTAGCGATTTGACCCGCCGAGTTGGAGTTCCTGATGAATGATGACGAGCGCCGCCTTCACATCCTGCTGCGATACCACAAGCGAAAGGCTAGATCCGGTGGACGCTCGTGCCGTTCCGATGAGACTAACGTTGTGGCGGGCGAGCGCGGCGGACAAACGCTCGACGATACCTGCTGCATCACGCACGTTGTCCCCCACCAGGGTTACGATCGCGACGGCAGGGTTGAAAGTGATGGCAACATCCTTAGTGATCGTTACTGCCTTCACTCCCGTGCCATTTGCGGAACCTTTTGGAGTAATACGAGTTCCCGGATGATCGGGAGCGAAGGTGTTGCGGATGGAGAGGGGAATACCGCGCTGCATCAAAGCATGCAAAGTTTTTGGATGTAGGACTTTTGCTCCCAATTCCGCGAGATCAGAGGCTTCGCCGTAGGACATTTCAAGAATCGAAGAGGCATCGGAAACCAGCTTGGGATCGGTAGTGAGAATGCCGTCCACATCTGTCCACAAGGTAACTTCGTCCGCGTCGAGAGCGGCGCCCATAATCGTCCCGGAATAATCCGAGCTGTTGCGGCCAAGAGTCGTGGGGACGCCCTCGACCGTGGCGCCAATAAAACCGGTGATCACGGGGATGATGCCTTGCAGCAACAGCGGACGTAAACGTGCTTCGCAGCGTTCGCGCGTAATATCCATGAGCGGCTCAGCAGAGCCGTGGCGGGAGTCAGTGATGACAAGCTGCGTAGCGTCGATTGCCTCGTTTGCCAGGCCGCGTTCCTCAAGTGCAGCCGCAACCAGCGGCGCCGACAGACGTTCGCCGAGACCGGTAATCGAATCACAAGCGCGCTGAGTTAACTCGCGTTGTTGGATAACTTCCTGGCAGAGTTTTTCGCCTTCTTGAAAAATCTGCTCCAGCTTGCCACCGATAAGTTCTCGCTGCTCGGTGGAATGAACTAACAAATTTGCGGCCGCCACATGGCGTTCACGGAGTCCTTGAAAAATCGCGGCCACGAGCTGCTGATTTCCCCGCTCCGATTGGGTGGCAGCCTCGACTAATTTATCGGTTACGCCGCGCATGGCGGAAACGACGACGACGACATCGCTGTCTTGCGTCGCAGCTTTAATGATGTCTGCGGCTCTTTGGATGCAAGATGCGTCGTTGACGGACGTCCCGCCAAATTTCATAACCTGCAGGAGCTTCTTCGCGTTCACTGTAATTTTATTGGGCACGAGGCGAGGCGGGCGAACCTGCGTGGAACACGGGCCCGAAGTTACGGCTGACAGGCTCACTGAACTTGCGCGATCTCGCAGGGGATTAGTCATAGGCGAGGGAGACGCGCCATTGAAAAAGCGCGTACCCGGCTTTGTTGAGAGTACCAATCAGCTTGCTTGCGGCGGGCGCGCACGCAGGCGCGAATCAATTCTGGTTTATCCCACGGCACATCGTGATAGGCCGATTGCAAAAATGGGCTGGCCGGATCTCTGATCCATTCCTGCGGGAAAAGCGCGATGGTGCTGTCTTCGGTAACTTTTGGAGCGGGGCAGACTGCTTGGCCGGACACTGCGGAGTACAGAGCGGCAGGAATATCGCGGCCGAGACCCAGTGTGAGGTGCGCTACTTGAGTTAGGCGCGGATTTATTTCGATGAGGTAAGCGTTTTCAGTTTGCGTCTCCAGCATGAAATCGAGGCCGTGCAAGCCGCTTAGATTTAGGCGGCGAGCTATCTTTTTCGAAGCGTCGGACATTTCTGCGTTCTGAATCAACCGCAGGACGGTGGCGTGGCCCGTCGAAGCAACTTTATTGAGCACTTCGAAATGCAGCTCTGCCAGAACTTCGCCTTTCCAGCAAACGATCGAGCTGGTGGCTTCGCGCCCGGCGACGAATGTCTGCGCATTCACGATAGAACGGCGTCGAAGTAGCGAGGGCCAAAGCAGCCTGGAGTCTCGATCAATGAAGGCGCGCTTCGCTGCGCGTGCCAGCAGCGGAGGAGCCTGCAATGCCCGCAGAGCACGCCTGGCGTCTTCCCAGGTGCGCGCAACTTTCACACCGTCGCCGCCTGAAGAACCATCGGCTTTCAGGACAATCGGAAAATCGGTTTGAGCGATCCATTTCTTGAGATCGCTGCTGAAATGAATTACTTCAGTTTGCGGAACGCGAATGCCTTCTTCCTGGGCCAGCTTTATGAATTTGGTTCTGGCGTACAAAATAGGGAAATTTTCGGCCGCTCCGAGTGATCGCTCGATCAGCGCGCAAACCGGTTCTCCTGCATCACCCTTGCGACGCTCCTGATCGTACAAAAGATGCAAGTGCTGGGTGGCGAGGTCGTCGCCGGGCACGATCAAGTCGGGTTTGGAATTGGCAATCGCTTCGGAGAACGAGGTTAGCGCATCGAAACCGCGGTAACTGTAAATCTGACGAACGGAGTCTGTGTTGGCAATCGGGTGGGCCGACGGGCAAACGGCGTCCACCGTGAATCCGGCATTCGCGAGGGCAACCGCAAGGCGAGCAGAGGGAACCCAGCGAGCGGTGGTTGCGATCAGGACCGTTGGTTTCACCGTGCTTCCAGTCTCCCCTATGCTCATTAGACCGCAATCGCCCTCATTTATGATGCGGTGGGCAGCGAATTCCAGGAATGGTACAACGGTTTGAAACGCAATCTTCAGGCCAAAATTGGCGGGGTACCGAGGGCCGCTACAACCTTATTGTCGCTGAAAATAGGATGCTTACGCTGAGAGCGCCATGTTCCAGAGGCTATGGGTACTAGGACGACGAACAGGACTTTCTCGTTTGTGGCAAATTCATTCCGACCTCAAGAGGATACACAAGGCTTGAATCGTCAGTGAGGTTAGATCGCGAACTGACCTTATTGTGGGCAATGTTTACGCGGGTTGGGGTCCAGCGCAATCCAGACTGCGAAATCATAAAAAAAACGGAAGCAAGCCGCGCTGAGTATGGCTGCTTGCTTCCGTTCGATTTGCAAAATGGCTGGTTCAGATACGACACACTGCATTTGCAGCTAACAGACTATCGATTGGGCGTGCCGCCCTGATTGCCCTTTTCGCTGCTTTCACGCCCGGACTCGCGTCCGGAGTTTCCCTTCTTGGAATCCTGCTTTTTGTTATCCATGGCGTTTCTCCTTGAAAAAGTTTTGCTGCTCTACATGTCCAGTATCGAACTTGAGCGGCGAGCTTTCTATGCCAGACATGCTGTAATCTCACCCGCGGGAAATAGTAAGGGCCTACATAGAAGACCTTAAGGGCCAGGTACTATCGGGGATTCATGAATGCTCGATTACCTGCAGCATTCACAGCACAAGTGGAACATTTGAATGAAGATAATTCTGAGGCCGCTGCGGCGAACAGTTTATTTACCGAGCCGAATTTATTTGTCGACGGAAGCCAGCGATTCTTTTAAACCAAGCGCGTCGACGTAGAAGCGGTTAACGTACTCTTTCACCATGCGCGTGGTGCTGAATTGCGGAGCCACGCTCTTGATCGCGGCCTTCATGACACGAATATAATCGTGCGGAACCTCATCATCCGTGCGGCGATAATAAAGCGGTACAATTTTTTCCTCTATTAAGCGATAAAGGGCGTCTGCA
>Ga0209006_10003696_pt1 | contig 13917 bp, 10 predicted proteins | sample JacPin_JW_Ref_O2_FD_188567 | JGI IMG/M metagenome (GOLD analysis project Ga0209006, IMG submission 188567) | Forest soil microbial communities from Algoma, Ontario, Canada - Jack Pine, Ontario site 1_JW_Ref_O2 (SPAdes) (version 2) | ecosystem: Environmental > Terrestrial > Soil > Boreal... | reverse complement strand
CAGCCACGAAGCAGCTCGGCGAAGCCTTCCCCAAACTCTCTTCGAGCTTCTCCGTGCTCGACGAATTCTTCAACGAGCTCGCCTACAACCCCGGACCGAGCAAGGCCGGCTTCCTCTTCTTCCTCGACTGGGACAACCACAACCTCAACAGCGTGCTCAGCACGGCCGACAGCGAAGGAGCCGTCGGGCGCACGCTCGTGTACTTCAACTGCGAAGTCCTGAAACTGCTCAAAGGGGTCTCCGAAGTCAACCCGACGGTCGATCTACTGGTAAGCCTGCTGAAGCCGCCCACCAAGGAAGAATGCATCAACGAGGGGCTCCTCAACAAGGAAGGCAAGCCGATCACCTCGAGCGAGCGCCCGAGCGCCAAGACGCCCGCGAGCGGTCCGTTCTCGAACCTCGCCACGCAACCATTCGGCGGGAAGGGCTGAGATGCAGAAGCGTGCGCCGACGCTCGGCAACCTGCTCGTGATCGTCCTGTTTGTGCTGAGCTGCTTCGGGCTGCTGATGTTCCTGTGGGAGTCCTTCGGCGGCCCACTGCCGCTGAAACCGAAGGGCTACCGCTTCACGGTCGCGTTCCCGCGTTCGTTCTCGCTCGCGGAAGAGTCCGACGTGCGCATCAGCGGCGTGGAAGTGGGGCACGTCGTGTCGGTCAAGCTGAACAAGGAAGGCCGCACCCAGGCAACGGTCGAAATCGCGGGCAAATACGCGCCCATCCGCGCGGACATGCACGCGATCCTGCGCACGAAGACGCTGCTCGGGGAGACCTACATCCAGCTCGTGCCAGAGGCCAAAGGCGCGCACTATCTGGCAGACGGTGGGCGCCTTCCGAACGCGCAGGTCGAACCGTCGGTGACGCTCGACGACATCCTCTCCGCGTTCAATGCGAAGACGAGGCGGGACTTCCAGATCTGGCAGGAAGCGGCAGCGGCGGCGATCAACGGTCGCGGAGAAGCGATCAACGCCGGCTTCGCCCGCCTCGAACCGTTCGTGGAAAACGCGAACAAGCTCGTCAGCGTGCTCGATGAACAGGAAGGCGCGGTGAAAGAGCTCGTGCACAACACGGGGGTCGTGTTCAACGCCCTCGCAAGTCGCGACCACCAGCTCGAAGGCTCGATCGTCAACGGCGAGCGCACGTTCCACGCGGCCGCCGAAGCGAGCAAGGCGTTCGCGGCCGCGGTCCGCGCGCTGCCGGGCTTCGCCAACAAATCGCGCACGGCGCTCAAAGAAGTCGACCGCTTCGAGGCGATCGCCGACCCCTACTTCAAGGAATTCCAGCCGACCGAGCGCCAGCTCTCCTCGCTGCTGCACGCCGCCAAGCCGTTCGCGCCCGAACTGAACAAGTTCCTGACCTCGCTCGGCCCGCTGACGAAGGCGGCCAAGACGGGCCTGCCCGACCTGAAGAAGTCTCTCGATCTGACCACCCCCGTCCTCGAAAACTTCAGGCCGGTGCTGCACAACCTCGACCCGTTCCTCCAGTACACAGGCGAATACGTGCCGGAGCTGCAGGCGTTCTTCGCGAACCTCGCCGCCGCCTCGGAGGCGAGCGAAGGCGACGCCAACACCCTCGGCGAAGGGCCCAAGCTCCATCTGCTGACGACGATGAACGTGCTCAGCCCACAGAGCCTTGCGATCTATCCGAGCCCGGTCGGCACCGCGCGCGCGAACGCTTACCCGCACTCCGGCGCCTACAAATCGCTGGCCAGCGGACTGCCGGTGTTCAGCTCGAGCTCCTGCGCGAACTCGGCGCCGTCCGTCACGGGGCCGGCAAACGAAACGGTGTCCGAAGAAATCATCGAAAAACTGATCCAGTTCAAAGTCGCCAACAAGCCTGAAACCGAAAACGACGTGCCGGCGCCCTCCTGCGTCAAGCAGAGCCCGTTCACGTTCAACGGCGAAACGAGCGAATTCCCCAAGGTGGTATACAAGGAAAAGTGATGGCCGAGGATCGCCACCAGTACCACGTGACCGACGTCGACTTCGCGGGCGATCCGGACGACGACAAATGGTCGATCCGCTGCCTGGACGTGCACAAGCGCCTGGGTGGAGTATCGGTTCTGGACGGGCTGAACGTCGCCTTCCCCGATGACAAGATCACGGTCGTGCTGGGGCCTTCGGGAACCGGCAAGAGCGTGCTGATCAAGCACATCATCGGGCTGATGTTCCCCGACTCGGGCGACGTCGTGGTGAAAGGCAAATACGTCAAAAAGCTGACGATGCCCGACCTGCTGGCGATGCGGCGCAAGATCGGCGTGCTCTTCCAGGACGGCGCTCTGTTCGGCTCGATGTCGGTGTTCGACAACGTCGCCTTCCCGCTGCGCCAGCACACCGACTACTCCGAGTCCGTGATCGCCGAGCGCGTGCGCGAACGGCTCGCCGACGTGGGCCTGTCCGACGCGATGGACGACGCGCCCTCGCAGCTCTCCGGGGGGATGCGCAAGCGCGCCGGGTTCGCGCGCGCCCTGGTGATGGAACCGGACATCGTGATCTTCGACGAGCCTGACTCGGGCCTGGACCCGGTGCGCACCGCGCTCCTTTGCGACCTGATCCAGGAGATGCACCAGCTCTACAAAGGCACCTACATCGTCGTCACACACAACATCGCCTCAGCGCGCCAGATCGGCGAATACATCGCCGTGCTGTGGCGCGGGCGGATCGTCGAAGCGGGCGATGCCGCCACGATGTTCTCCTCGGAGAATCCGTTCGTACGCCAGTTCCTGAGCGGATCCGCCGAGGGGCCGTTGACGATGGACTAGGTCCGACTTCTCCTCCGTGAGTTGACACGGAGCCTGTTCCATGCGAACGTGTGTTCGTATGGTCGTGTGCGTTTACATACCTCGCTTTGAGCTGGTGGTGGCTGCCGGCGAGGGGGCGAAGATGGCCAGGCAGACGCTGACGGGGCGGGCGCTGGCGCTGGCGCCGCTGGTGGGTTCCGAACAGCGCGTGGGGGAGGTCTCGGGAGCCGCGGAGGCCTGCGGTGTGGAGCGGGGCATGCTGCTCGGCGAGGCGCTCGCCCGCTGTCCGGAGCTGGTGCTGGTGACTCCCGACCCCGTGCTGGTGGCTGAGAGGTGGGAGCGTCTCCTCGGGGCGCTGGAGTCGATCGGCGCCGCGGTCGAGCCGGCGGGCCCGGGGCTGGCCTACTTCGAGACGGACGGGCTGCGGCGGCTCCACGGCACGGGAGAGGCGACGATCGCTGCGGCCCGCAGCGCCCTCGGTCGTCCCGCGCGCATCGGCGGTGCGCCGACGCGCTTCTGTGCGCTGGCGGCGGCAATGGCGATGCGCTCACGCCGGCCCCTGGTGCTCGATGACAGGCAGGCACGCCGCTGGCTCGCCGGTCGGCCGGTCGACCTGCTCGGCTATCGGGAGGAGACGGCGATGCTCGTGGCGCCGCTGCGCCGTCTCGGCGTGCGCACGCTCGGCGAGCTGGTGAAGCTGGGTCGAGCGCCGGTCACAGACCGCTTCGGCGCCGCGGGAGCGCTCGCCTACCGGCTGGCCTGCATGCGTGACAGCCTGGTGAGGGGAAGGGTTCTGCAGGAGCGCCTGAGCGAGTCGATGGGCGTGGGGGACGCGAGCTCGGGAGAGGCGCTGAAGCGGGTGCTGAGCGTGCTGGTGGACCGGCTGTTGGCCTGCACGGAGCGCCGCGGGCGAACGCTGCGCGCGGTCACGCTCTCCGCCCGCCTGGCCGCGGGGGGTGGCTGGCGCGAGCGGGTGGTCTTCCGCCAGGCGCTCAGTGACCGCGAGCGCATCTGGCTGGCCCTGTCTGTGCGCCTGCTGCTATTGCCGGCTCCAGCGTCGGAGCTGGGGCTGACCGTGGAGCTCTTCGGCCCCCCGGCGAGCGAGCAGGGCGCGCTGCTCGACCAGGATCGCGCCGCCCGCACGACCCGGCTGCGCCAGGCGGTCGCCCAGATGCGTGCCGTCGCCGGACAGCAGGCGGCACTCCGCGCGGTCTGCGTGGACCCCGACTCGCGCGTGCCGGAGCGGAGGGTCGTGCTCGCGCCGATCCCCGAGTGAGCTCGCCGTGAGCGCCCGTGCCCTTAACCCTCCCCGTCCAGCCCGCGTACGATTGGAGCCAGCCAGCTCCGGTCATCCGGTGGAGGTTAACGGCGAAGCGATCGACTCGTTGCGCGAGTCCTGGCTGGTGGAGGACCGCTGGTGGACCGCTCAGCCCCTGCGCCGCCGTTACTGGGAGCTCGTCGGCGAGCGCGGGCGCAACCTCGTCGTCTTCCACGACCTTTGCAGCGGCAGCTGGTTTCTTCAGGGACCGTAGATGCCGCCCACGCCGCCCTATGTGGAGTTGCACTGCCACTCGGCCTACTCGTTCCTGGACGGCGTCTCGCTGCCCGAGGAGCTGGCCCGGGCGGCGGCGGAGCGCGGGCACGTGGCGCTCGCCCTGACCGACCACAACTCGGTCTCCGGCTCGATGGAGCTGGCCCAGATCGCCCCGGACTGCGGGGTGCGAGCGATCCACGGCGCGGAGCTGGACATCCTCGACACACCGGCTGCAAGCGTCGGCGAGCGCGCTGAGCACGCCGACCGGAGGCACATAACGCTGCTCGTGCGCGACGAGCGCGGCTGGAGCAACCTCTGCCGGATCATCACGCTCGCCCACAGTCACACCCGCGATCGCGCTCAAGGACGCGAGCGCACGGAGCCATGGGTGGACGTCCGGGCGGTGACAGAGCACGCGGAGGGGCTCGTGTGCCTGACCGGCTGCGCCTCACGCTCAGTGCTCGGCCCGCCCGCCGGCGCCGGCGAGGGGATCGTCACGCGGCTGCTGGACGCGTTCGGTCCCCGGGAGCTGTACGTGGAGCTGCAGCGCCCGTATGCCCGCCACGATCGTGTCCGCAACCGCGCGTTCGCGGCGAGCGCCCGGCGGCTGGGGGTGAGGTGCGTGGCCACTGGCGACGTTCATGCGCACGCGCCCAGCAGGGCAGAGCTGCAGGACGCGTTCGTGGCGCTCGCCAACCACAGCACGCTCGACGCCTCCGAGCCGCTGCGGCGCGGCAACCACAGCCATGTGCTGAGTAGCCCGGAGGCGATGGTCCGCCGCTTCGTCGACCATCCCGAGGCGGTCCGCGAGACGCTCGAGCTGGCGGAGCGGCTGACGTTCGACCTGAGCAAGGATCTCGGCTACCGCTATCCGGGCGCCGAGGACGAGGACTCCTCGCGACGCCTGGCAGAGCTGTGCTGGTTGCGCCTGGAGGAGCGCTACGGGCCCGACCATGTCCGACGGCTCCCATCGGGTGCAGGCGCCGATCGCCTGGAGGCTCAGGCACGGCTGGAGCAGGAGCTGCGCGTGATCGACCGACTCGGGCTGGCGGGCTTCTTCCTGCTGCACCACAACATGCTCGAGCTGGCGCGCGAGGTGGCGCTGGAGGTGCGCGGGCCGGACTCGGTGCGCGCGCTGCTGGCTCCTGGCCGTGGACGGGGCTCCTCGGTCTCCTCGCTCGTCTGCTACCTAACGGGGCTCTCCCACATCGACCCCGTCGCCGGCAAGCTGGCGCTGGGGCGCTTCCTGCACGAGGACCTGAAAGGGCTGCCGGACATCGATCTGGACTTCCCGCGCGACATCCGCGAGCGGCTGATACCGCGCGTGCACGAGCGCTACGGACGCGAGCACGCGGCGCTGGTGGCGGCCTTCCCGACATTCCGCGCACGCGGGGCGATCCGCGAGCTGGGCAAGGTCCTCGGGCTGCCGGACGGCGAGATCGAGCGTGCCGCTCGAGGCGCAGATGGGCACGGTCCCGCCCACCACACCGCCGAGTCGGAAATCGCCGCCTCGCTCGCCGGCGCAGAGTCAGCAGCGGGCGATGGATCGGGAGCGCCGGCGCTCTCCTCCGAACGCTGGCGCTGGCTGGCGCGGTTGGTCGAGCAGGCCTATGGACTGCCCCGGCACCTCTCGCAGCACTCGGGCGGGATGATCATCGCGACCAGGCCGCTGATCGACTGCTGCCCGGTGGTGCCCGCCGCGATGGAGGGGCGCCAGATGGTGCAGTGGGATAAGGACTCGTGCGCGGACGCGGGCTTTCTGAAGATCGACCTGCTGGGTCTGGGGATGCTCTCGGCGGTGGAGCGCTGCGTGGAGGAGATCGCGCGCGTGCACGGGGAGCGGATCGACCTCTCACGCATCCCGTTCGACGATCCGGACACGTTCGCGGCGATCCGTGCGGCCGACACGGTCGGCGTCTTTCAGATCGAGAGCCGCGCGCAGATGCAGTCGATCCGCCGCACGCGCCCGGAGAACCTCGACGACCTGGTGGTGCAGGTCGCGATCGTGCGGCCCGGCCCGATCCAGGGAGGGGCGATCAACCCCTACATCGCCCGCCGCCAGCGCCTGCGCGAAGACCCCTCGTATGAGATCCCCTACGACCATCCGACGCTCGAGCCGGTGCTGTCGGAGACGCTCGGCACGATCATCTTCCAGGACCAGGTGATGCAGGTGGCGGAAGCGTTCGCCGGCTTCACCCCCGGCGAGGCGGACGGGCTGCGCCGCGCGATGAGCCGCAAGCGCTCGCACGAGCTGCTGCAGACCCATCGCGAGCGCTTCATCGAGGGGGCGCTGCGCAACGGCCGCAGAACCGGCGCGCCGACCGACCAGGCCACGGCGCAACGGGTGTGGGAGATGGTCGAGGGCTTCGCGGGCTTCGGCTTCCCCAAGGCGCACAGCGCCGCCTTCGGCCTGCTCGCCTACCAGTCCACGTGGCTGCGCGTCCACTACGGCGCGGAGTTCCTGTGCGCGCTGCTGAACGAGCAGCCGATGGGCTTCTACGCCCCCGACAGCCTTGTGCACGAGGCTGAGAACAGAGGCATCCCGGTGCTGGGGCTCGACGTGAACGTCTCACAAGCCCAGTGCACGGTCGAGCAGGGAGGCGTGCGTCTGGGCCTCGGCTACATCAAGGGCGTGGCAGGCTCGGAGGTGAGCGAGCTCGTGGCCGAGCGTGAGCGGGGCGGGCCTTACATCGACCTCGGCGCGCTGGCAGGGCGCGCCGGCGCAAGTCGCAAGACGCTCGAACAGCTGGCCTGGTCCGGTGCCTGCGACGGGCTGCTGAGCGCCCCCGCCACCCAATTCGTCAGGCCGCAGGACCGGCGTGCGGCGCTGTGGCAGCTAGGGATGGCGACGCCGGCTGAGACGCTCGGGCGAGCAGCCGCGGGCGGCGGGGCGGATGCGCCGATGGGGGAGGGGATCCAGCTCGCGCTGCCACTGGCGCTGCCCGAGGCGCCACGCCTGCGCCCGCTCGGACGCTGGCAGCGGCTGATCGCCGACTACTCGACCAGCGGGGTGACGATCGGCGGGCACGCGCTGGCGATCCTGCGCGAGCGCCTCAGTGTCCCGAGCGAGGTGGGTGAGCTCGTCACCAGCGCCCAGCTCCCGGATCTGCCGAGCGGCTCGCGGGTGGCGGTGGCGGGACTGGTGATCGCCAGGCAGCGGCCGGGAACGGCCAAGGGGACAATGTTCCTGCTGTTCGAGGACGAGCTGGGCACGATCAACCTGATCGTCTCCAAGGCCGTCTATGAGCGCCGCCGCCACCTCGCGCGAGCCGAGCCGCTGCTGCTCGCCAGCGGTGTCCTGGAGTCCTCCCAGGGTGTCGTCAACGTGGTCGTGCGCGACCTCGCGGCGCTGGAGCGCTTCGTCGCCGGTGGCGTCGAGGGAGAGGAAGCGCCCGTGGCTGGGCGCGTGCACCGCCTGCGCGGCATCGACACGAGCCAGGCGCCCGCCGACGCAGGCGGCGCGGCCGATGAGGAAGCGGTGGAGGGCGCTGAGATGGGGTCGAGCATGCGTGCGGTCGTGCCCCCGATGCAGAGCTTCGCGGCCGGTAGACGGCGGTAGCAGGCAACCAGCGAGCCAGGCCGGCCGGCCGGCCGGCCCGCCGGCCTGGCTAACCTGAGCGCATGGCGCGCCTGGGGAGCACCGACCTGGACGTATTCCCGCTGTGTCTGGGCGGGAACGTGTTCGGCTGGACGATCGACGAGGAGCGCTCGTTCGCGGTGTTGGACGCGTACTTCCAGGCGGGTGGCAACTTCATAGACACCTCCGACAGCTACGGGCGGCGCGGTCCCGGCGGACCGGGCGAGTCCGAGCGGATCATCGGCCGCTGGATCGCCTCGCGCGGCAACCGCGACAGCCTCGTGATCGCGACGAAGGTGGGTGTGGCGCCGGATCTGCAGGGGCTCTCCGGGGAGACGATCAGGCGCGGGATCGAGGGCTCGCTGCAGCGGCTGGGCGTTGACACGGTGGACCTCTACTACGCCCACCGCGACGACCCGGACACGCCCCTGAGCGAGACGCTCGGCGAGTTCGGAGCACTGATCGCCGAAGGCAAGATCCGTCACGCGGGCGCCTCGAACTACAGCGCCGCGCGCCTGCTCGAGGCGCTGGAGGTGGGGGCGCAGGCGGGCATGGCCTCATACGTGGCGCTGCAGCCGCAGTACAACCTGCTCGAGCGGGATGAGTACGAGGGCGAGCTGGCCCACGTGTGCGGAAGGGGCGGCCTGGCGTGCATCCCGTACTTCGGCCTGGCGATGGGCTTTCTGACCGGCAAGTACCGGCGCGGAGGCGAGGACGTGTACAGCCCACGCGCGGCGAGCGTGCGCGAGAGCTACTTCAACGAGCGCGGCTTTGCGGTGCTGGACGCGCTGGATGAGATCGCGGCGGCACACGGGAGCTCGCAGGCAGCGGTTGCACTGGCGTGGCTGCTGGCCCAACAGACCGTGCTCGCCCCGATCGCGAGCGCCACCTCCACCGCCCAGCTGAGCGAGTTGCTGGAGTGCGCCGAGCTGGAGCTCTCGGCCGCGGAGCTCGAGCGCCTGGGCGCCGCGTCAAGCGGCGGCTGAGAACCGCACCGCCTATTTTGAAACAGGTTCTGAGTCCACGAACTTCTTGCGCTCGCGCCAGACGAAGCTCACGCCGGCGCTTTTCAAGAGCTCCTGCAGGTCCGCGCGTGGCTCACTTGGGAGCAGCACCGCCAGACGCGGCTTGGGTGTGAGAAAGCGGCTGTAGTCGAGCAGCTGCCCGATTGCCATCCGGATCGCGCCGCGCTCGACGGAGCCCTTCGCCTCGTACAGCGTGTTCGTGGCGAGATCCAGAAGGTCGGAGAAGATCGGCTTGGCCTCACCCGGGGGCAGGATCTTTTGTCGAACGACTTCATGGCCTTGGCTCAGCAAGTGGTCGCGGTAGGCGAGCACGAGGACCTGCTCACGCCGTTCTGCCTCATAGGCTTTGTGGCTCGGCGCCACGAAAGCCTTCTCGGTCCACTGCTCCTCGACAGGGACGTTCTCCACCCCTGAGGCACCGAGCTGGTCGAGCTTCGACGAGCTCGGCTTTGGGCGAATGTCCAGCGGCTGCAACCGGAATACGATCACGTTACGGACGGGCCCATTTCCAGTCTCGGGCGCGTCGGTGGTGTAAGAGGGAACATCGGGTGCTAGCTCAAACTCGCCCTCATACAACACACGTCCTCGTGCACCCGTAAATAGCCTTAGAGCGCGGCCGTTGCGCGCGTGCTCAAGGATGGCAGCGTTGCCAGACTTCATTTGCTGGTCGCCGCGCTGGCCTTCGCCCGTGTAGTGAAAATAACCGTCTGCGCGCCAGCCGTCGAAATAGCCATGCGGCTCGCCTGCAGCCGGCTCCGCGAACACCATCACGTTCGGCGATCTGGTCGACGGAGCGATACCGCCCTGGGTGCGCCCGCCATAGCGATCGTGCAGCATTTTGCGTTCGATCGTCTCCCCGGGCAAGAGCGCCCAGATCCCGGGGTCGCCGAAGCCGCCGTCGCTGATCTGTGGGCCGGCCACGTTCGGCATGATCGCCGCCCGATCGGACAGTCAAATCCGCGTCAGCGCGCCGTGAAACTCAGCAGCTGCCCATCGGGGTCGCGCAGCGACAGGCGCTCGTCGTCCTCCTGCGCCGGCTGCGTTTGTGAACCGGCGGACGCGGCGTCGCTGAGACCGCGCTCGAGTGCGGCCAACGCGTCGGGATCGCTGAGCTCGAACTCGACGCGGCGCAGGCCGGGTGCGGTGTCGGGCGCCGGAGCCGCGCCTCGACTCTGCCACGAGTTGAGGCCCACGTGATGGTGGTAGCCGCCGGCGGAGAGGAATGCCGCTGAGGGAAGCTGGGCCTGCTCGTCCAGACCGAGCACGTCGCGATAGAAGTCGGCGGAACGCGGGACGTCTGCGACCTTCAGGTGCACGTGCCCGATCCCCGTGCCCGAAGCGACGGAAGGCGCAGGCTCGCTGCTGAACTGTGCCAGCAGGTCCTCCACGTCGAGCGGCGCCGTGAACATCGTCACGCCACGTCCGTCCTGCGGGCGCTCCCACAGCTCGCGCGGACGGTCGACGTAGATCTCGATGCCGAGGCCATCGGGGTCGCTCAGGTAGAGGGCCTCGGAGACACCGTGGTCTGAGGCGCCCTCGAACTGCCAGCGGGCGCCGGCGATCCGCCGCACGGTCTCGGCGAGCGCGGCGCGGGAGGGGTGAAGCCAGGCGACGTGGTACAGGCCGGTGGCGCGCGGCTGCAGGGGCGTCGGCGCGACGATCCCGCGGAGTACCAGCGCGGGGCGCTCGGGGTCGGGGCCGAGCTCTGCGCCGTGCTCGTCGCGGGAGATCACGGGCAGCCCGAGCACGCGCTCGTAGAAGTCGACGCTGCGCGGCAGGTCGCCGACGTCGAGCCGCACGGAGGCGATGTGCAGGTTGGGGTCTATCGCTGCCATGTGCTCAGACGCTAGTGTGCTCTCGAGTATGAACCTGCGCAAGCTCGGCAGCAGCGACATCGAGGTATCCGAGATCAGCCTCGGCTCCTGGCTGACGTACTCGGGCGGCGTGGAGCGCGAGCGCGCGCGGGACTGCGTGGATGCGGCGTTCGACGCCGGCATCAACTTCATCGACACGGCCAACGTCTACGGCCGTGGAGCCGCTGAGACGCTGCTCGGCGAGGTGCTCTCCGGACGCGAGCGCTCCTCCTACGTGCTGGCCACGAAGGTGTACTTCCCGATGTCCGACACCGACCGTGGCCTGTCGGCTGAGCAGATCCACAAGCAGATCGACGCCTCGCTGAAGCGGCTGCAGACGGACTACGTCGACCTCTACCAGTGTCACCGCTACGACAGTCACACGCCCCTCGAGGAGACGATGGCTGCGCTGAGCGAGGTGGTGCGCTCGGGCAAGGCGCGCTACATCGGCTTCAGCGAGTGGCCGGCCGAGAAGATCGAGGAGTCGCTGGCGCTGGAAGGCGTGGAGCGCTGGGTCTCCAGCCAGCCTCAGTACTCGATGCTGTGGCGTGGCCCCGAGAGGGACGTGATCGGACTGTGCGAGCGCGAGGGGATCTCCCAGATCGTCTGGTCGCCGCTCGCGCAGGGCGTGCTCACGGGCAAGTACCTCCCCGGCGAGCCGCCACCGATGGACTCCAGGGCTGCGAGCCAGAGCATGGGCGGCTTCATCGACAGGCTGATCGCGCCGCCGGTACTCGAGGCGGTGCAGCGCCTGCGGGCGATCGCCGAGGAGGCCGGTCTGACGATGGTCCAGCTGGCGCTCGCGTGGGTCCTGCGCGAGCCGAACGTGGCATCGGCGATCGTCGGCGCCAGCCGTCCTGAGCAGGTCCATGCGAATGCCTCCGCGTCGGGTGTGACGCTCAGCGCCGACACGCTCGAGGCGATCGACGAGGCGCTCGGCGACGCGATCGTGCGTTGAGCTCCCCCTGGGGCTCTCAATGTACACAGGCCGCCTACCGGCGGCCGCAAGGCCGCGTCGCTGGTTCCGACGCGGCCCGTACAGCATCGGCGTGGCTTCTTACTCGGCCTTGACGGCGGAGATGTCGAGCAGGATCTTGACCTTGTCGCCGACGACGACGTTGCCGGAGCCGAGCGCCATGTTGAACTTCATGTCGTAGTCGCCGCGGCTGATCTGGGTCGTCGCGGAGACCCCGACGCGGGGGTGGCCTTCGTGGTCGGTCTCGGTGCCCTCGAGCGTGGCGGTCAGCTTCAGCGGGTGCGTGATGCCGTGGAGCGTGAAGTCGCCCTCGATCTCGAAGTCCTCGTCGTCGATCGCCTTCACGGAGGTCGACTGGAACGTGATTTTCGGGTTGTTCTCGGCGTCGAAGAAGTCGGCGGAGCGGAGGTGCCCGTCGCGCTGGGGCTCGCGCGTGTCAACGCTGGCCGTCTCGACCGTGCCGTGGGCGTTGACGCCGTCGGGCGTCACCTCGAGCGTGCCCTCGAACTCCTTGAACTGGCCCTTGACGGTCGCGATCCCGAGGTGTTTGACCTGGAATTCGACGCTCGAGTGGACCGGGTCGATCTTCCACGTTCCGGTCGGGAGCGGGGTCTGCGTTGCGGTGCTCTCAGGTGATGACATTGGATCTCCTCATTTCGAAGGTGATGCTCTCCTCGGTCGGACGAGCCTACGTCGACAGTAGCAAATTAGTTGCACATGCAACAGTTTTCTGAAGATCGTGGCTCAGCGTGGCTGGACGACGAGCGTTTGAAAGGCGCGGCCAACGGGGCCGTGTTCGTCGTGCAGCACGCTCTCGGCGAGCCCGGTGCCGCCGGCGGGTAGCAGCGTGCGGGCGTCCAGGCCGATCCACTCGCCGCGTGGCTGGCGCTGGAGGTGGATCGTGAGGTCGGCGTTGATGAACAGGAAGCGCTCGAACGGGAGCGCTGCGCTCACGCCGTTGCCGAAGTCGGACGTCGCGGCGAGACGAGCCAGCGGCGTCAGCGGCTCGCCCGGCAGCAGCGGGTGGCGCAGGCGCATCCACACCCGCGCTGGCCCCAGCGAACGCGGGTCGTCGAGCCAGCGCATCTCCATTGCGGTGGAGGCGAAGCTCGCCTCGCTGGAATCGTTGAGGGCAAAGCGCACAGGTGTCCCATCCTGCGGCGGGGCCAGCCTTCTCGTAAAGGTCTCATCGATGCCGTCCGTCGTGGTCGGCTGCGGTACGCCGGCGGGGATCTCCTGCACGCACAGTGCGCTGGCGCGGCAGACGAGCTCGCCGCCCCCACCATGCTCGTCGGCGCCGGTGGTGAGCTCCGCGGCGAGCTCCCGCACGCGTCTGCCCGGGCGCACGACGCTTGTGGTGAGTGTCAGCGGGGCCTGCGGGATCGGGCGCAGGAGCTCGAAGCCGAGACGAGCCACGCGCAGCTCGCCATCTCCGATCATGCGCTCGAAGGCCGTGCTGATGAGCGCTGCAGGTGCGCCTCCGTGAAGTGCGCTCGGATCCCAGGGGCCGCGTGCCTGCTCGGTTCCCACGAAGCGCTCGCCCTGGAGGAGGAAGATGCTCTCGCTCACGCCGGCGCGGCTCAGTCGGGCATCCGCGCCACGAAGTCGGCCAGCTTCCCCGGGTCACGCAGCGGCGCCCCGTGGCCGAAGCACGTCACCCGCGGGCGCAGCTTCGCGAGCCTGCGCGCGGACTCGCGGTTGCGTGCGGGGTCGGGGGTGAACACCTCCGGTGGCTCGTGGAGGCCGGGTATGCCGGTCATCACGTTGACGTTGTTGAGCACGTCTCCCAAGATGAGCACGCCGTCTGCCTCCCGCCAGTAGGCGACGTGGCCGGGCGAGTGTCCGGGCGTCTCGAGCACGGTGAAGCCGGCGACCTCGTCGCCCTCGGCGAGCACGCGAGCGACGGGGTGGGGCGGTCCCGTCCAGAAGCGCTGTTGGAGCTGGTTCAGCCAGCCGGGTGCCTGTGAGTTGGAGATCTCGCCGGGGGTCTCCATCGCGGGCACGTCGCCCCGGCCGCACCAGAGGGGGATCTTCAGCCGTTCGCAGATCGCGTGACTCGAGCCCTGGTGGTCGGGGTGGGCGTGCGTCAGCGCATGTGCGCTCAGCTTGCGACCGGCAATCTGCTTGAGGATCCGCTGCTCGCCCTGGCGCGTGGCGGCGTCGATCAGGACGTCGCCGATCAGGTACACGTTGATCGCGTTGGGCGGCCAGCCGCGC
>Ga0209006_10003695_pt1 | contig 13921 bp, 8 predicted proteins | sample JacPin_JW_Ref_O2_FD_188567 | JGI IMG/M metagenome (GOLD analysis project Ga0209006, IMG submission 188567) | Forest soil microbial communities from Algoma, Ontario, Canada - Jack Pine, Ontario site 1_JW_Ref_O2 (SPAdes) (version 2) | ecosystem: Environmental > Terrestrial > Soil > Boreal... | reverse complement strand
ATGGCCATCAATATTGACGATCTCCTGCGCCGCGCCGTCGAAAGCCGCGCCTCCGACTTGCACCTGAAAGTCGGCAACCACCCGTACCTTCGCGTCGATGGCATCCTGAATCCGCTCAACGACGTGCCGCGCATCACGCCTGAAGAGATGCTCTCCATGGCCTTCAGCATGATGACCAACCGCCAAAAGCAAAAATTCAAGGAAACCGCCGAACTCGATATGGCCTACGGCGTCGCCGGTCTCGGACGCTTCCGCGTGAACGTGTTCCAACAACGCGGCAACGTTGGCATGGTTCTGCGCGTCATCCCCACCAAAATTCGCACGGTCGAGGAACTCGAACTCCCGCGCATTCTTTCGCAGATTTGCGAAGAGCAGCGCGGCTTGATTCTCACCACTGGCACCACCGGTTCCGGTAAGTCCACCACGCTCGCCGCGATGATTGACCGCATCAATTCGCTGCGCTCCGAGCACATCATCACCATCGAAGATCCGATCGAGTATCTGCACCGCGATAAAAAAGGTTTCATCAACCAGCGCGAAGTCGAAGTGGACACCGCCTCATTCTCCACCGCGTTGCGCGCTGCTTTGCGTCAAGACCCGGACGTGGTTCTGGTCGGCGAAATGCGCGACCTGGAAACCATTTCCACCGCGATTCTCGCCGCCGAAACCGGCCACTTGGTTTTGTCCACCTTGCACACTCTCGACGCCACCGAAACCATTCAGCGCATCATTGCCGTGTTTCCGCCGCCCGAACAAAAACAGATTCGCTTGCAGCTCGCCGGAACTTTGAAAGCCGTAATCAGCCAGCGCCTGGTGCGTAAAGCCGATGGCAGCGGCCGCGTCCCTGCGGTCGAAGTCATGATCACCACCGGCTACATTCGCGATTGCATCATCAACCCCGATAAGACGCGCATGATTCGCGACGCCATCGCCGCCGGCACCAGCCAGTACGGCATGCAGACCTTCGATCAATCGCTCTTCGATTTGTATTCCCGCAACCTCATCACTTTCGAAGAAGCAATTCTGCGCGCCTCGAATCCGGACGATTTCCGTCTCCGCGTCCAAGGTGTCCGCTCTTCCGCCGATTCAGCCCGCGAGGACATGGAACGCGCCATGACCGAATTCGATCGCACCGGCGGCGCCCGCTCCTAGCATTTACGACAATCGCGAAGAAAATCGCGACGTCGTGACGCTCTTCGTCAGGGCACGGCTTCAGCCGTGCCAAAAAAAGAAACGCCTCTGGTCCAACACCTCTTGTGCGGCCTTTCCGCGAAAGCCTTCTTAATCCGCGTCACCAAGCGTCCGTGATCGCGCCCTTCGTCCGTATAGCGCTTTGCCTTCGGACATTGCGCGTCGCCGCCTTTACGTCCTCGCCCCACTCAACTATCCTCGCTGCATGCGCCGCTACTCCCCTCCCCGCAAACTCGTCACCGAAGCCCAACTCTACATGTCCGCGCAACGTGCCCTGATGCGCCGCGCCCACTCCATTTCCGAAATGAAAAAACATCTCGAACGCCGCGCCGAAGATAAAGAACTCGTCCCCTCCATCATCGCGCGCCTGCGCGAACGCAATTATCTCGACGACGCGAAGTACGCGCTCGACTACGCCACCCAACGCGCCAAACTCCGCCGCCAGGGCCGCTTCCGCATCGCCCGCGAACTTCGCGCCCGCGGCGTGCCCGACCGCTACATTGACGACGCTCTCGCCAAAGTTTTCGCCGACACCGACGAATCCGCGCTGGTCCGCACTCGCGTCGAACGCCGCCTCGCCCGCTTGCGCGGTGCTCCGCTCGACCAAAAGAAAACCGCCTCGATCTACCGCAGCCTCGTCGCCGCCGGTTTCTCTTCCGAACTCATCCGCGCAGAACTCAAACGCGCCACCACCAACCACCAAGCCGAATCCGCCGAACTCGAACTCCCCGATTCCGACGAGTCGGAACCGCTCGACCAGTAATTTGCGGTACGGCGGGATCTATTCCTTGGTTCCTTTTGGGGGTCGGGTTCTCTTAGGGGGTCGGAGCTTCAGCTCCGACATAAGAGACCGGCGCGCAGGCCTACCTTTCGCGGTGCATTTCCCGCGAACTTTTGACTTACCCCAATGCCGCGCCACAAAAAAATCCCACATTTCACGATAACGTTTGCCAGACCCTGCGTCTAAGCTCATCAGTAAGTGCCCTGGAAGCTCATGAAATCAGCGCCAAAGTTGAATCCATGGCTCCAAGATTGTCCGGCAACGGACAGGCCCGCATCCCAATTTCCTGATTCTGAACACTCGCTTCCCACAAAGGAGAACCAGTCATGAAAAATCTGCTCCTCGCCGCCGTTGCACTCGCCGTTTTCGCTGTTCCGGCATTCGCCAGCAACTCTGCTCAACAAGCGGCCGCTCCCGCAGCCGCGCAGTCCGCAGACAAGACTCCGCCCAGCTACGACATGAAGCCGCAGTCCCTGCAAGACCTTGACGACATGCACAAGAAATTCGTGGCCCTCGCCACCGCGATCCCCCAGGAGAAATATAGCTACCGCCCGGCGGAAGGCGTCCGCTCGATCGGCGAAGTCTTCCTGCACATCTCCAACGCGAATTACAACATTCCCAGCCTGATGGGCGCGCCGCTGCCCGCCGGATTCGACGCCAAGACCTTCGAAAAATCCACCACCGACAAGACCCAGATCATTGACCAGCTCAACAAATCATTCGACAGCGCCCACAACGCGATTGCTGCGATGACCAACGGCGATTTTGCCAAGCCGCTGCCCAAGCTCGGTCCGGACGCGAACTACGGCGACGTGGTCTACCTGCTCGTAACTCATGCTCACGAACATCTCGGCCAGTCCATCGCCTACGCGCGCGTCAACGGCATCGTCCCACCGTGGACCGCCGAAGCTGCCGCCAAGAAAGGCCAGATGAAGGACTAACGAAAAAGCACCAAGGTTTGAATTTCACAGATCTAACACAGAGGACACCGAGAACAACGGAGGCACGGAGCCGCTACCCTAGCGCCTCCGCGCCCTCTAGCCTTTCTCTGTGTTCTCTGTGGTAACGCTTCCGCCGTTGTAGTTCCCCCGAAACAAACACCACTAACGCCCCTCGTTGCGACCAGCCCAACGCATTTGCGATAATGATTGACTCTCTAACCGAGGCGATTCCGAACCGCATGACCACGCAGAAAAATTGGACCGGCAACGAAGTCCGCAGCACCTTCCTCCGATTCTTCGAGGAGCGCGGGCACAAAATCGTGCGCAGCTCTTCGCTGGTCCCGGCCAACGACCCCACGCTGCTCTTCACCAACGCCGGAATGAACCAGTTCAAGGACGTTTTCCTCGGCCTCGAAACCCGCGATTACAAACGCGCCACCACCTGCCAGAAATGTGTGCGCGCCGGCGGCAAACACAACGATCTCGAAAACGTCGGCTTCACCAACCGCCATCACACGTTTTTCGAAATGCTCGGAAATTTTTCCTTCGGCGATTATTTCAAGAAAGACGCCGTCGCCTTCGCCATGGAACTGGTCACCTCGCCGGAGTGGTACGGCCTCCCGCTCGAAAAATTGTATTTCACGGTTTTCGGCGGCGCCGAAGTCTCCCCCGGCAATCTTTTAGGTCCCGACGATGAGGCCGCCGCGCTATGGGCCGCGATCGGCGCGCCCAAGGACCGCATCGTTGCGATCCCTGGCCTGAAAGAGAATTTCTGGGCCATGGGAGACACCGGTCCCTGCGGACCCTGCAGCGAAATTTTCTACGACATGGGCGCGGCGGCATCCGAGCAGGGCCATGTCGTTTGCGAATTTCCGTGCGACTGCGGCCGTTACGTCGAATTCTGGAATCTGGTCTTCATGCAGTTCAATCGCGACGCCTCCGGCAAACTCAATCCCCTGCCCAAGCCGTCGGTAGACACTGGCATGGGCCTCGAACGCATGACCGCCGTCCTCGAAAACGTAATTTCAAATTACGAAACCGACTTATTCGTTCCGCTCATTCGGCGCGCTGCTGAACTTTGCGGTGTGGACCTCGAGAAAGAGGAATCGCTTGAAAAGGGACGCGGCGGCGCCGCATCCCTGCGGGTTATCGCCGACCATGCACGTTCCACCACATTCCTGCTGAACGATGGCGTGGTCCCTTCCAATGAAGGCCGAGGCTACGTGCTGCGAAAAATCATTCGGCGCGCGATCCACCATGGCCGTCTGCTCGGCCAGGAAAATCCTTTTCTCTTTCAAATGGTCTTCGCCGTCCGCGACGAAATGAAACGTGCGTACCCGGAGCTCGTCGAAAGCGCGGACCGTATCGCTGGAATCGTGAAAGGCGAGGAGACGCAATTCACTCGCACCGTGGAAGTAGGCCTGAAGAAATTGGACGAAGACATGGCACCCTACCTCGGCGCGAATGACAAACCAGGCGCCGGCATCTATCCAGGGGCAAATGCTTTTCGTCTGTACGATACGTTCGGTCTTCCGCGGGATTTCATCGAGGACGTGCTTCGAGATAAAAATCTCCAACTCGATTCGCCTGGTTTCGACAAGGCCATGGAAGAGCAGCGCACGCGTGCGCGCGCTTCGTGGAAAGGCGCACATAAAGATGCGGCCAATCCCGTTTATGCGAAACTCGCGCAGACCCACAAGACCGAGCCCGATTTTTACTTCGGCACCAAAGCTCGCGGCGCGCGCATCGAAGCCATCGTCACCAAACAAGGCGCCGTAAGCCAAATCAAAGCCGGCGAAGAAGCCGAAATCGTCCTCGACCGCACTTCGATCTATTCCGAATCCGGCGGCCAGGTCGCCGATACCGGCGCGTTCTACGATAATTCCGGCGCGTTGCAAATTGCCGACGTGCGCGGCGCGTACTATCCGGTCAGCGGCCTAATCGCGCACCGGGTGGTCGCCAAAGAAGATCTGCACGTCGGCGATTGCATCTCCACCGTCGCCGATCCTCTGCGTCGCATGCGCGACATGCGCAATCACACCGCGACGCATCTGATGCACGCCGCGCTACGCAACATTCTGGGCACGCACGTAAAGCAAGCCGGCTCGCTGGTCGCGCCTGACTATTTGCGTTTCGATTTTTCGCATTTTGCCCAGGTAGACCCCAGCGAACTCGCCGAAATCGAGCAGCAGGTAAACGAAGAAATCGTCCGCGACCTGCAGATGCAGACCGACATCATGAATATTGACGCCGCCTTAGCCTCCGGCGCGATCGCCTTCTTCGGCGATAAATATCCCGAGCACAACGTCCGGGTCGTTACCGTTCCCGATGCAACCACTCCGCGTGGTTTCTACAGCAAGGAACTTTGCGGCGGCACCCATGTGGTACGCACCGGCGAAATCGGTGTCTTCAAAATTCTCAGCGAAGGCTCGGTAGCCGCCGGAGTCCGCCGCATCGAAGCGATCACTGGCGACCGCGCCCTCAGCGAGTATCAAAAAGCAATTTCGACGCTGCGCTCCGTCGCCGGAATGCTAAACGCTGGTGAAGATGAAGTCCTCGCCGCCCTCGAACGCAAATTCGAAGAAACCAAGCAGCTCGAAAAGCAACTCGAAGCTTCGAAGCGAAAAGCGGCCGGTTCCATCGCCACCGATCTGGTCGAACAGGCGAAAACCGTGAAGAACGTTCGCCTGATTGCCGCCAAAGTCGAAGGCTTTGACCGCGACGCTCTGCGCCAACTGGTAGACGTCCTGCGCCAGAAAATTGGCTCCGGCGTCATCGTTCTGGCCTCCCCGGATGACGGCAAAGTTGCTCTAATTGCAGCAGTTACCAAGGACCTCAATTCCAAGCTCCATGCCGGCAAAATCGTCCAGGAGCTCGCCAAACTGGTGGGCGGTTCCGGTGGCGGCCGCCCCGATTTAGCCGAGGCTGGCGGAAAAGACACATCCGCCATACAAAACGCCCTCGACCAGGTAGTCCCTCTCCTCGACCGGACGCTATAATGGCAGTTGCGCCAGTAGCTTACGCCGGCGGAGCCTCCTCCACGGCGATAGGCTTATTTTCGTTTGTGACGACAGTGGTGCGTTCTGCCTTCCCCAAGGCTTGCTGTAAGAATCGCAAACCGTTCGGCATGGCGTTTCAACGAGCGGTAGGCAAATCACATGAACAAATACTGCATCCCAGTTGCAGTGCTGGTCGCCGGTGGTTGCTTCCTGTTTACCTCGCCGCTGCGTGCCCAGATCACCTCAGCCGTTGACGAGCATGGGAAGCGCGTCTTCGTAAATGCAGATTCCCCCAAACCGCGTCACGGGAGTACTATAAGTTTCGCCAGTACCGCTTCGCCTGCCGCGCCGCGTTTTGCGGCGTCGGATCTTTCGGAAGCTCAGGCGGGCAATTCGGCGAATGAAACTCTCGGTGGCACCGATGGCAAGCTGGATCGCATCGTTCGCGATGCGGCCGCCCGCCATAACATGGACCCTGCGCTGGTCAAAGCCGTGATCAGCACGGAGTCGGGGTGGAATTCGCAAGCGGTGTCCCGCAAGGGCGCCGTTGGTTTAATGCAGTTGGTTCCGGGGACGGCACAACGTTTCGGCGTCAGCAATTCTTTTGATCCCGCCCAGAACGTGGAAGGCGGTACAACGTACCTGAGGTCGCTGCTCGATCGCTATAACGGTGATTTGAATAAATCGCTCGCCGCCTACAACGCCGGTGAGGGAGCCGTGGATCGCAGTGGCGGCGTTCCGGCATACCGCGAAACGCAACGGTACGTGCAAAAGGTGCAGGACGCTTACTTTCGGCCCGGCTCGGGTCGCAACTCTTCGCTCTGGACTCCGCCAAGAATTCCAGTGCGAAAAGATGTGGATTCGAAAGGCCGGGTAGTTTTCACGAACGAATGAATCGCGTGTTTTCCGTAAAAATTAAATCGCCGATTACCTGGCTCTATCTAGCGCTCGTGCTGCTGGTGTGTTTCCCCGCATCCGCTCGGGCCGATCGCAAGTCCGACGCCCGCGCGCAGTTCGAACACGCCGTGCGCCAGCGCACCATCCTGGAAGGCGCGCCACCCAAGGATCGCAAGCTTGCCGACTACAAGCAGGTCATCACCTCATTCCACCGCGTGTATCTGATTACCCCAAACGCCGAGGAAGTCACTCCTGCGTTGATCGCCGAAGCCGAATTGTACGAAGAAATGGGTCGGGCCTTCGACGCCAAGTATTTTCAGACCGCGGTCGAAACCTATAATTTCTTGTTGAAGCAATATCCCGGCAGCCGCTACCGCGGTGAAGCGATTTTCTCCATTGGCCTGCTTCAGAAAGACGAACTGAGCGAGCCCGAAGCCGCCGAAGTTACCCTGAAAGAATATTTGAAGCGCTTTCCGAAATCCGATAAATCCGAAGAAGCACGTGCTTCCCTCAAAGAAATCGCCGACGCCCGCGAAAAGGCGAAACAAAAGCAAGCGGCGATGGTGGCAGTCGCAGCGGCTAACCCCGCCCTGCCTGATCTCAAAGGTAAAATCGTCCAGCAGCGCGAGAGCGATAAAGGCACGCCGCGAGTCCTCGACATCAAAACCTGGAACGCCGACGGCGCGACCCGCGTAGTCGTTACTCTCGAAGACACGGTGGCCTTCAATTCCGCTCACATCGCTTCGCCCGACCGCATTTATTTCGATATTCACCGAGCGAAGTTGACGCCGCAACTTTCCAAGAAAACTCTGGAGGTAAAAGCGGGCTTGCTGAAATCGGTGCGCGTCGGACAGAACAAAGACGGCGTGGTGCGCATCGTCCTCGATGTGGACGGCGCTCGCGACGCTTCCGCCTATCTGCTGGCGAATCCGTACCGCCTGGTCATCGAAGTGAAATCAAATTCGACAACCGCCGCAAAACAATCGCCCGATCCGGCTCCCGCATCGAATTCGCCCGCGGAAACTGTTGCCGCCAATGCCGAAACCGAAAAGCCGGACGCGAAGCTGGCAGCCGTCACCGAAGCTTCGACCGTAAGTTCTGCGGCGGACAGCAAAACCGCTGCCATCGGCGCTAATGCCACCAAAGCTGCGGCCAAAACGCCGGCCAAAGTCTCTGCCACGAACGCAAAGCCATCGGCGCCAACTTCAAAGCCCGACACCGCCAAGACTGCCGTCTTGGTTCCACCTTCGGAATCGAAGCCCACGCGTGACGGTAACCGCTCTCTGACCCGCGCGCTTGGATTGAAAATCAATCGCATCGTCATTGACGCCGGCCACGGTGGACATGACACCGGCACCATCGGCCCGCACGGCTTGATGGAAAAAGATCTCTGCCTCGACGTGGCCTTGAAACTTGGCAAGGAAATCGAAGAAAAGCTTCCCGGCGCGGAAGTGATTTACACGCGCAAGGACGACACCTTTATTCCACTCGAACAACGCACCGCCATCGCCAACGACGCTAAAGCCGATTTGTTTATCTCCGTGCATGCCAATTCCAGCCACGATTCGGCCGCGCGCGGAATCGAGACCTATTATTTGAATTTCGCGACTTCCGCGGAATCCATGGAAGTCGCTTCGCGCGAAAACGCCCTGGCCCAGGAATCCCTGCACGATTTGCAGGACATCATTAAGAAAATTGCCCGCAACGAAAAAGTGGAAGAATCGAAAGAACTCGCCAACGATATACAGGATTCGCTGACCCATCGCCTGCAGCTCGTCAACCAGAACGAACGCAACCGCGGCGTGAAAAAAGCCCCCTTCGTCGTCCTCATCGGCGCGAACATGCCCTCGGTGCTTTCCGAAATTTCCTTCATCAGCAATCCCAGCGACGAAAAGCTCCTGCGCAAGACGGACCAGCGCCAGCGCGTCGCCGACGGCCTCTATCGGGGTATCGCCTCCTACTTGGAAAGCCTCAACAGTTTGTCGTACGATAAGTCCAAGCTTATTTCCGATAGCCGCGCGGGTTCAGGTGGCGGCACGGCGGAAGTGGCCTCCGAAGGGAACCCCAAGTAACCAATCGGCATCTAATGATTGTGAAGAAAATCCAACTCCTTATTTTTGTGCCCGCTATTCTGCTTTTGCTGGCGGCTATCCCTGCTTCCGCGCAAGGCATTTTGCCGCAATCCTTTGCGGGCTGGGCAGCCGGCTCGTCGCCAGCATCCTTCACACCCTTCAAGAACCCCGTCACTGACGCCATAGCGCATGAATACGGCATCGTGTCCGGCGAGCGCGCCACCTATTCGCGCGGCAAAGATACCCTCGATGTGTCACTCTGCCATACGAGCGATCCCAGTGGTGCTTACGGCCTGTACTCATACCTGCGATCTCCGGAAATGACCCACGCCACCCCGGGAGATCATTCGGTGATGTCTCGCGACCGCGCCATCCTGCTTGACGGAAATCTCGTTCTCGATGTGCACGGCACGGACTTGCAGCGATTTGGTCCGGATCTGAATGCCCTGGTCGCTGCGGTCACGCCGAAATCGGAACAGGGTCCGCTGCCCACCCTCACCGAACATCTGCCCGTTAAAGGCTTCGTCGATCGCTCGGATAAATACATTTTGGGTCCGGTAGCGCTAAATGAATTCTTTCCGGTCTCCGCCGACGACTGGCTCGGGTTCTCCCATGGCGCCGAGGCCGAAGTCGCCAAGTATCGCCTGGGCGATCGCGAAATGAAGTTGTTGGTCGCGGACTTCCCTACTCCACAAGTCGCGCAGAAACGCCTCACTGATTTGCAACAGCTCTACCACATGAATCCCGCGGCGCCCGACGGCAACGCTTCGCCGCTCTTCGCCAAGCGGTCTATCACACTGCTGGCCATCGTTTCCGGTGCGCGCACCCAGGCCGAAGCGGATCAACTCCTCGGATTGATTCAATCCGGAGCAGAAGTAACCTGGAACGAGCCAACTTTCCAGTTCAAGGAACCGAGTATCGGCGCCATGATCGTTGGTTCGATCATCGGCGCCGGCGTCCTGTGCATGTTTGCAGTCGTCGCGGGAATCGCCTTCGGAGGCTTCCGGCTCGTAATAAAGAGATATTTCCCCGACAAAGTTTTCGATCGCAGCAGCACCATGCAGGTTCTGCAGTTGGGCCTTGGAAGCAAGCCGATCAATTCCGACGATTTTTACGGAACCTCGCGAAATCCTCCCAATTGACCACTCCAATCGTCGCGTCATCCGGCCGTCTTCACCATTCTGTAGAATCTTTCAAATCACGCCGCCTCTTCTAACTGACCTTTTATATACACTTTCGATCAACTAACGGCCCGCTGCGCTTGGCGACTGCGCGGTTTGCGTTTACTCTGCTAGGGGGAATAATCGCAATTTCGACATGACTTCCAGTTACGCCAAGTTTCGCGACGTTCGCTTCTTCGGATCGCTGGATGGGCTCCGCGCGATCAGCATTATCGCGGTGATCTGGCTTCACAGCTGGTGGGGCACCGATTACTACGACCGGTTGGCGGCCACGCCGGTGCTACGTCAGGGATTCTTCGGCGTGCAAGTCTTCTTCGTGGTCAGCGGCTTCTTGATTACCACTCTCTTGCTCCGGGAAATGGATCGGTACGGAACCATCTCGCTGCGAGACTTCTACCTTCGCCGCGCGTTGCGGATCTGGCCGCTGTACTATGCCGTTCTAGTCATTTATGTGGTGAACGCGCTGGTCTTCGAACGCGGCAGTATCCGCGCTCACAGTTTTCTTCATTATCTGCCGGCCTTTGCCACCTTCACCTACACCTGGTTTGTTTCGGACAACTGGCCGGGCGGAATGTTTAACCTCGCATGGACTCTGGCCACTGAAGAACAGTTTTATCTGTTCTGGCCGCTCGCCCTGCGGGTGTTGCGAAGTGTGTGGTCATCTGTCCTTATCGTGGCGATAATCGCGCTGAAAATAGCCACGGACCACAGCCTCACTTCCTGGATCCTGCCTCCCGGTGCGCTGCCCACTCGAATCGTGCTCAGCGTCGCCATTACTATCTGCCTGGGCGTGCTTCTGGCGCAGGCCCTGCACTCGAAACGTGGATTCGACCTCCTCTACAGCGCACTCGGTTGGAAGTGGTCGGCTCCCGTTTTTCTCGTGGCTCTGTTGCTATGTCTCGCGCCCGCACAACCGCCATTCTTGCTGGCTTTTCTCGTAACCACGGCACTGGTCGGAGCATGCGTGGTTCGTGAAGACAACGGACTTGCCGCTATCCTGCAACTCCGTCCACTCGCCTTCATTGGCACGCTGAGTTACGGCATATATCTGCTCAACTCACTGTCCGTGCACGCTGTGCGTTTTCCCCTCATCCGGCTGGGACTGGATTATCCTCCGCTGATTTTCGTGTGCGCGCTGGCGCTGGCCACGGCACTCGCATTCCTAAGCTATCGCTATTACGAATCGCCATTTCTGGCATTGAAAGCCAAATTTTCGCGTCTGCGTCCAGTCTCCACGGAAAGTGTCCCGGCGGGCATGGCGACCCGCGACGCGCCCGCCTCGATGCAATCGTAGATGCCGGCTTTTTACCTTCCGGCGCAAAATACTGGATTTTCCGGGGTTACTTCCACCGCGTTCCTTGCTAACTTATTCCCAGATTAAATTCGTTGCGCGCTCCGTTTTTTCTCCCAGAGTGTCATTTGAAGTGACGCGATGTGCGGGTGCGGAGTGCGCTTGTCGCTTAGCGCAACCAAAGGAATTCGTGGATGGCGTCAAAACTTCGGATTCAGGAAGGGCTACCCTACCCTCGAGGCGGTACTTGGGACGGGCGCGGCACCAATTTTGCGCTTTTCTCCGCCAACGCGACAAAAGTCGAAATTTGTATCTTTGACAAGACCGGAAGCCGGGAGCTCGATCGCATCGAGCTTCCGGAGTACACCGACCAGATCTGGCATGGTTATCTCCCGGACGTCCGCCCCAGCACCGTCTATGGTTACCGCGTTCACGGTGTTTACGATCCGAACGCCGGGCACCGCTTCAATCCCAATAAGCTGCTGCTCGATCCCTACGCTTGCGCTCATCTCGGCAATCTGAAGTGGAATCCCGCGGTCTTTGGATACAAAATCGAATCGGGCGACGATTCCACCTTTGATGATCGCGATAGCGCCCCTTTCATGCCCAAGTGCATCGTCGTTGATCCCGGTTTCGACTGGAAAGGTCAGGAAGGCCACCGTCAAGTTCCCTGGGACAACACCATCATTTACGAAGCACACGTGAAGGGTTTCACTAAGCTGCATCCCGGCGTGCCGGAAAAACTTCGCGGAACCTACGCCGGCCTCGGCGCAAAAAAGGTAATCGAGTACATCAAGGCTCTCGGCGTCACCTCCATCGAACTTCTGCCCATCCACACTTTCGTTAACGACAGCCAGCTCCTCGAAAGGGGCCTGACGAATTATTGGGGTTATAACAGCATCGGTTTCTTCGCCCCCGATCCCCGCTACGCTTATAACCGCGCGCAGAGCTTGCTCGAATTTAAGGAAATGGTCAGCCGCTTCCACGATGCCGGACTCGAAGTGATCCTCGACGTGGTTTATAACCACACCGCCGAAGGCAACGAGCTCGGCCCCACGCTGTCCTTCAAGGGCATAGACAACGCCAGTTACTACCGCCTGCTGCCGGATAAGAAACGCTATTACATCAACGATACCGGCACTGGAAACACGCTCAATCTCAGTCATGCTCGCGTGATTCAAATGGTCACCGACAGCCTTCGCTATTGGGTTGAGCAGACTCACGTGGACGGTTTTCGTTTTGATCTCGGCACCATTCTTGCCCGCGAGCCCAATGGTTTCGACCATCAGAGCGGCTTTCTGAAAGCCTGCAGTCAGGATCCCGTGCTCGGAAAAGTGAAACTTATCGCCGAGCCGTGGGATCTCGGTCCCGGCGGCTATCAAGTGGGCGCGTTCCCGCCCGGCTGGGCCGAATGGAACGATAAATTTCGCGACAACGTCCGTGATTATTGGAGAGGCCAGGCGCCCGCGTCGGCCATCACTCCCCGTCTTTGCGCTTCAGGCGATTTTTTCAATCGTCAGGGCCGCAAGCCTTGGGCGTCCGTAAATTTCATTACCGCTCATGACGGGTTTACCTTAAATGATCTCGTCAGCTATAACGAAAAACACAACGAAGCCAACGGCGAAAATAATCGTGACGGAAGTTCCGATAACCGCTCGTGGAATTGTGGAGCGGAAGGACCAACCGCAGATTCCGCCATCAACAAGCTCCGCCAGCGGCAGATGCGGAATCTACTCGGCACATTGTTGCTTTCGCAGGGCACCCCGATGATGCTGGCCGGCGACGAATTCGCGCGCACTCAGCAAGGCAACAACAATGCCTATTGCCAGGACAATGAAATCAGCTGGCTGGATTGGAATCTGGCGAAGCGCAACCAGGCACAGGTGAATTTCGTTCAGAAAGTCGTCGCCCTGCGCCACAAATACCCGGTGCTGCGCCGAAACCGATTCTTGACCGGCCAGTACAACGAAGAACTGGGCCTAAAGGACGTGATGTGGATCAACGCCAACGGAAGCGAAATGCAAAATTCGCAATGGGCCGACACGAACATGCACTGCTTCGGCATGTTGATGGATGGGCGCGCACAGACCAGTGGCGTCAAGCAGCTCGGCCACGATGTTACTCTTCTGCTGGTCCTCAATGTCCATCAGGATCTCGTGCAATTTACCTTGCCCAAATGCATCGGCGGGGATAGCTGGATGCTGCTCATTGATACCAATGCGCCTGCGCAGCCGGAGGGCAGCATATTCCCAACCGAAGCGGTCTACGGAGTAACCGCGCACTCCCTGTTGCTGTTCGAATTGCAGTCGGAGAAAAAGTAACAGGAAAACATTTCAGTTCGGGTAAGGCACGCGCAGCAAGGTGCCTGATGTTGACGGCAAGACGTAGCGGACGCCGACGTAGACCATGCTGAGATGCGCGTTCTTGGGATCATCTGGAGCCACGAACCAGGGAGCGCGCGTCAAATACGAATACTGCGTGTAATACTGCACCGCGCCATATCTTTCGCTCTTCCAGAGCGTGAACAGCCAATCGAAGGTGACCTGCTGAATGGCGCGATTGTTCGTA
>Ga0209006_10003694_pt1 | contig 13922 bp, 10 predicted proteins | sample JacPin_JW_Ref_O2_FD_188567 | JGI IMG/M metagenome (GOLD analysis project Ga0209006, IMG submission 188567) | Forest soil microbial communities from Algoma, Ontario, Canada - Jack Pine, Ontario site 1_JW_Ref_O2 (SPAdes) (version 2) | ecosystem: Environmental > Terrestrial > Soil > Boreal... | reverse complement strand
ATCCATAGCTCCCAGACGGGCAATCTGCTTTCCGGCGCGCCGCTGGCCTCTGGCGGCGAGATTCGCTCCGGCACCAGCCTCGACCAATTGCTGGCCCAGCGCTACGGCCACTCCACCAAAGTGTCCAGCCTCGTTCTCGGCTGCGAGAAGTCGAATCCGGCAGTTCATAAGAATTACTCGATGCTTTACAGCTCGCACATATCGTGGAGTTCGCCGACGACCCCGACGCCGCTCGAGATTTATCCCGCGCTGGCCTTTGACCGGCTGTTCAAGGACGACGTGAGCAAAGGCGACCAAAGCGTGCTCGACGCCGTGCTGTCCGACGCCAAGGATTTGCGCCGTAACATCAGCGCCAACGACCAGCATAAACTCGACGAGTACCTAGAATCCGTCCGCGATGTCGAAGAGCGCATCGCCAACGCCGGCCAGAAAGGCGAATTGCAGGGCTGGCGTCCAACCCTCGAGAAGCCAAATATTCCGCGCCCCGCCGACGGCATTCCGCAGAACATTGCCGATCACATGCGCCTGATGTGCGACATACTCGTGCTTGGTTTCCAGACCGACACCACGCGCATTACGACGCTGAAGCTGAACAACGACCATAGTTCCTTGCGCTTCCCGAACCTTGGCGTTGATTACATGATCCACCACCTCCTATCGCACAGCGACACGGCCGATTGGCTGAAGGTGAATCAATTCTTCCTAGAGCAGATCGCCTATATCGCGCGCAAGCTCGATTCCATCCAGGAAGGCCCGCGCACTCTGTTGGACAACACGATGCTCATGTATTGCTCCTCCATGCTCAACGGCAACCACGACGCCTCCCAACTTCCTGTGGTCATGCTCGGCGGCGCGGGCGGTCGTCTCAAAGGCGGTCGAGTGCTGGATTACAAAGAGAAGGCGGACCGCCAGATGTGCCGCCTCTACCTCTCGATGATGGACAAGATGGACGTGCGCTTGCCCGCCTTCGGTGATGCCTCCAAGGCGCTTGAAGAAGTTTAACGGAGCGCGATGAGACCGAAGCTGGCGTAATTGGACGTTCTATGGCGGTTTAAAAAATACCGTAGCCGTTTGCGTACCCCTCTCTTGGCGCTTCGCGTCCGTTCTCTCCCCGCTTGGCGGGGAGAGAATTAAAGAGAGGGGCCTTGGTACATCGGCTCCAGTTTTAGTTGAATTGCTCTAGTTTCGGAGCTTTGCCTCAACATGCACGAGGCCGCGCAGGCCGCGAAGGTTGATTACTCCGGTCCTGGCGTTGAAGTTGGTCCATTTCTTTCCGTCAATGGTGACAGCGAGAATGGGAGAGGAATTGGGCAGCCGCAATTGAAGCAAAACCTCGTGGGCAGGTTGACGCGAAGGAAGATTCACCGTCGCCATAATCCGTCCCTCATCAATCGCCGAAGTGATCTCGTAGGTAACATCGCCAAAATGCGTGGGCGCGTTTTGGACCGATATTCTTTTCCCCTGCTCCAGCCAGACTCGCGGCGTGGCGCGGGCCAGCCAGAGCGTGTCGCCCTCTTCCTCGATCAGCATCATGCGCAGGCGTTCCAGGAAGCAGGCTTCCTCGAACACTTTGTCATGCGGTCCGGCGGTAGTGTGCTCGCGAAACTGGTAACCTTCACCGGGCAGAATATCCGCCGCATATTGATTGAGCATGGAGCGTATGAAGTTTGGCGCGTCGCCGCTTTGGATGTAAATGTTGGCGTGCCGTTCCAATCCGCATTGGTATTGCCAACTGGCGTGCGAAAACCAGTCCTTGTCCGGATCGAAACCAGGCGTGCGCTCCGTGACATGGTCGTTTTCCAAGAGCAATCGATCTTCCAGGACATCGAGGTGTCCTTCCACGCGTGGGTCGCTGGCGGAGAGCAAGCGTGCCGGGCTGATCAAAGGGTCCGCGGATTGGACAGTATCCCAGTAGAGGGCGCCGATGTGGCCCTGACATCGCCGCCAGCCCCAGGCGCCAGAGGCAGACCCACGCACATAGGGCGCGAATGGAATGAAGGAATGATACATGCCGTCGCGAGTGGAGACGACCGGCGTGAGCGTGATCGAACGATCCACCGACGACTCGATGTCTTCGCGGTAGGCCTTGGCCTGCCCGGCCATTTTGGCGCCCGCGCCAGGGTCAACCTTCTTGAGCATCTCAGCCATGGAATTGACCGCCAGCCAGTAATAGGCTTCCGATTCGTAAAAATCCATGTGCATGATGAAACTGTCTGGAGTTACGACGTGAGCCGGCAAAAGTCCTTTGTTCCACAAACGTTCTCCGTTCGGCACGACGTGTTCGGTGAGAAGCCGCTGGCGCAAAATCCATTCGGCGTTGGCCTTCATCCTCGGCGCATTGGCGGTGAGCCAAGCGGTGTCGCCTGTTTCTTCATAGTGCTCCGCAAGCGCGAACATGATGGCGCCTGGTCCCATGCCGTGAACAGCGTCCATCTGCCCGCCAAGACCGGGAGGGCCGAGGGCATGAGTCAATGCGCCCTCGCCGTCTGAAAAAAGTCCGAGCGGCCGGTCCGGTTTGGATAGGTCGTGCGTGTCCTTGGAAGAGTGAGGTTGCATGGGCAGCTTGAGCCATTGATCCAGACCGTCAGCCGCTTCCTGGTGCAAGCCCATGAGGTCGAGACTACGCAGGATCATAAACGTTTCCGAAGCCAGGATACCGAAAGGAAAATCGTTGAAATGATATTTCCCATTCTCATCCTTGACGGCATGGCGCAGAAGGTGCCAGGCGCCAAGGTTCCACTGGGCGGTCAATTGTTCCGACGGAACTTCGATCCTCATGGGAGGAAGATAGGGCGGCTGTTGAAACGGCGAAAGGTTGGTTCCCCACATGGCCGAGACCGCTCCCTCCCAGGTTTGCTCTGTATGCTGGCGGGTGCGTTCCCGGATGGTGAGCTGATGTTGGCCGGCCAGCTCTGTCAAATACTGGCGCACGGAAGTCGCGGACGAGGATGGGGTGGATGAATCGGTCGCGCGCACAAAAAATCCGAATTCGGGCGCCAATATCGGCCCATTCTCCAAGTCCGCCGCGCGAAAGGAGAAACTGCCGGACTTCGTCCAGACTGTGATAAGAGTGCGAGCGACTTCTTCCTCCGGCGAATGGTAGGGCCATATTTTTCGCTTGGGCGCGGAACCGATGTAGAGCATTTGGAAGCGCAGACCCCGCCGGGAACCGCGCGCCTTGGAGGCGCGCCAGGTTTGCGTGCCGGTCATCTTGGTGCCGGCGTCGTCGCCCAGAGGAGCAACACCGGAGAGGCGTCCGTCGTAAGTTTCCAGCCGGCCGCTGTAATCGAGTTTGCCGCGGTCCTTCTCGTAACCCCACTCTATTTCCACGTTCATTTGCTTCCATTTGTCAGGCGCGAAGGCTCGCAACTCAGGCACGGCAAACGCTGCGGCCTTATCTGCGCCTCGCACTGAAACCACCACGCCCCAAGTATCCATCGGAATCTTGTAAGAGTACACGCTCCCATCGGCGCTGATTACCGGATCGGTTGCTTCATTGATTGCGCGCGGATTCCACCAAGTGTGCGTTTTGTCATCGGCGCCGTTGAAATAGCTCACTTCCAGTTCCCCCGGCAGCGGCTTGCGTTTGGCGCTCGCCGGCCAATAAAGGTCCAGGTGATCGACGTGACGTACTTCCTCCCAGAGCAGCCCGCACAGTGCTTGCTCTATTACCGGCGCGTGGACATCGAGCGGTTGCGTGAAGGGCAAATCGCCCCGCTGCATGAGAAGGATCCACGCTTCCGGCGGGTTTTGCGCCACGGTGCGGTCGGCGCGGTAAAGATAGGCGCTGGAGACGATATCCGCCGGCTGGCCCGGCGCATCATTGATATCGGCGGTGGCAGATTGGGCAACGACCAACGAACAGGTCGCGCAGAACGCGGAGAGAGTATTGATGCAAGACATCGACTTATTACATGACCATTACTATTGAGCCGTCAATCCACGAAGGTTACGGCATAACCTGCCCGGTTGACTTGCGCTCTTAGCCCATCGTTTGGGCTTTTTTCCGACTGCTTTGGCCTGAGTATGGGCATCGGCAAGCGCGGAAAAAAGCCAGAAGTTCGGACGAAAAGCTTGAGTAATTATCCGGTGAATCGATATTATTTCCGGAATGGCATCCATCCGCGAATACGAGTTTGGGTCGGCCACAGTTGTGCCTGAGACGCCATCCCTGGTGGCCGGGCGAACGGTCGAATGCGATGCCTGCCGCACACAATCCGGCGCAGGGTTCGTTCCCCTTTCTTTATGCCGAAGAGCACCAAGACTCCGGACTTGAACTGGCTGGCCGAGGTCCGCGAATTTGCGCCACCGCTGCGCATGGACGCTCCCATCTGGATGCGTGAGGTCCTCGTGAAATCCGGGCCGGTGATCCCGTGCGGCGAAAAGCATCCATACTGCGAAGTAGGCATGATCATCGAGGGCGAGGGAACGGAGTATATCGAAGGCGAAGAAGCCCTGCATTCGCCGGGGCATCTGTTGCTGATTGGTCCAGGCGTGCCGCATTGGGTGCGGGTGGATCGTTACCCGGTCCGCGCTTTGACCATCTTGTTTCTGCCGGGGATTCTCCTGGAAATGGGCCCGCTTGGAGACGGCGCCGTGCTGTTGCGGCGTCTGACCATGCGGCAGACCATCCATGACCGAGTGGTGCGCCTACCGCTCGCATTGCGGGGCAAAATCGAGAATTGCTTCCAACAAATGTGGACCGAATTTCGCTCACGTCCGCTGGGGTGGGAGTTGCGGTTGCGCTCTCTATTGACGGACCTCCTGGTATCGGTCGTACGTTGGGAGCATAAAAAAGGAAAGTCGGCCCTGGGCGATCAGATGCCGGAGGATTGGCAGAAGTTGGAACGCGCTCTGGCGCATATCCGTCGGCATTTTCACGAGGCGATTTACGCCGCCGATTTGGCGCGTGCCACTGGTGTCAGCGAAACTCGCTTGAAGGTTCTCTTTGAGCAGACGTTAGGCATGCCGTGGACAAAGTTTCTGCAAGGTTACCGGGTTCATCAAGCGGCGGCGATGCTTTGTATGCCGGGACGCAATGTCACGAACATCGCCCTAGCTTGCGGCTTTGAGGACCTGGGACATTTCATCAAGGTCTTCCGAAAATTCATGGGCACCCAGCCTAGCGCCTACGCGCGTGGGGCGCACTCGCCCGCCAAGTAAGACCCCGCGCGCCGCAAAAAGCCAAAAGTCCGGCCTAAAAACGCAAGCACCTCGCGCCGCCAAAGGCGTAGCTTTATCGCGTCACCATAGCCGTCCATCGTTGTGTCGTGGTGATGGTAAAAATTAACATTTGCTAATCAAGCGATCCTTTTATGAGCAACAAAACTTCCCAACTTCTTAGATTACTCCTTCTCATGACTGTCGTGTTGACTGGAGTAGAAACCCGGGCGGGCGACGTCTTCAATCTAGCAAACGACTTCTCGACCGCAACCAATTCTGATACTACTACTTGGTCGTTTCGGTACCAAGCCAACGGGCCATTGGACAGCAACAACATCCCTGACGATACATTTCGCAACGGCATCTATGCTCTAATGACGGGCGATACCAACTTGGAAGGGAACGCGGGTCTGAATGGCTGGGCTAATCAAACTCCAGGCCTGCTACGATTTGGCACCGGCGACGGCTCTACCCCGCAAATCATCCACAACATCACCGGTTCGGACTACGTTTACGGTAGCGGGCTTACTTGGCCTTCCAACTCAGTCAGCATCTATCCGGAGACCGTAACGCTGACTGTGTTGAGCTGGCTGGCTCCCCAATCCGGCGTAGTGGACGTCAGCTACGAATTTGCAACGGAATGGACCAATCAAGGAGCCCAAGTCCAGTGGTATGTGGACAACGGGGACGATACTGGAAATCTCGCTTCCGGCACCATAGCCGATTCCGATACCGGACTGCAAACCGTCTCCAATGTCACCGTGGCGGCTGGCGAGCGGATCAACTTTATTTGTATTCCGGTTGACGGCACCGGCTACGGCTATGATTATACGCGTGTCCTCGCGCGGCTCAGTTACACCAATACACCCAACGTCGTCTATGACGATGAACTGCAATTTGATGGTAACTACAATGCCGACACAAACATGTGGTCGTGTCGCTATCAAGCCTATAACGACGGCACGACGAACGATCCTGATTTTACCGACCGAAACGGAATCTACGCGCAGATTCCTGATAATTGGGGGTATTACGGCGTTAACTCTTCATTCGAGGGCTGGTTTCGAATTTCCTATTACCAGAGTATCGGCGCCGAGTTTCCTAGTGTGGAACAAAACCAAACTGGCACAAACTTCATCTGGCCCGGCATCCCTTACTTTATCATCCCCGAGAACCAGGTGTTTATGTCTCCCGACGAGAACACCATATCCGTTGTCAGTTGGCTCGCACCCTCCAACGGCACTGTCACCATTACTTACGATTTCAACATGCTGGATGATGATCGCTACTTGGGGCCGGACCCCGCCAACAACGGCACCCTATATTATATAGACAAGGGGGACTACACTGGGAACCTGGCTTCGGGCCGTCTTGATCCTGATACCAACGACCTCTCCTACATTTTAGATGATACCTTTAACACTTACCCGTTCGTTTTAGATTCCGGCATGCAAGTCATCGACAACGTTTCCGTCAACGCTGGTGACCGGATTAATTTTATAATTGACCCTAACGGCCGCAGACAACAGGACGCCTCGGCGGATACCACCGGGATTTTCGCGCAGATTGAGTACGGCACAGCGTTGACCATTTCAATCGCGGATGGCATTGTCAAAGTCACCTGGCCCGGTAGCGGAACATTATTGCAAGCGCCTGCACTCAGCGGTCCTTGGACAACGGCCGGCACAATCAGTCCCTACACCACCGCGGTCGCAGGCAGCCCTCAGATGTTTTATAAATTGCAAGAATAGACATGGTAAGAATCCGGAGCGGCAGCAGAATCGCTCTCTGCCGCTGGCGGTTCGACCGACGCAAAAAACCAAAAGTCCGGCCTAAAAACGCTATCGTGGTAAGGCGCGATGGTGTAGCTTTAATGAATCACAGTGTGGGCCAAGCGTTGTGCGATGAAAATAATTGAGAGAGATCACGGCGAGACGGATCGCGATCATTCAACCAGGTTGAACTGGAAGGGCTGCGGAATCGAGACCCCAAGCCAAACGGGCTTCACTTTGATTGAACTCTTGGTGGTCATTGCCATCATTGCCATCCTGGCTGCCATGCTTCTACCCGCCCTGAATCACGCGAAGATGCAGTCCCAGACGGTCTATTGCCTGAACAACAACCGGGAATTGGACATCGCATGGCTCATGTACGCGCATGACAGTGCTGATCGACTCGTCCCGAACCAAAATCAGTATGGCCCGGAGGATGGACAAGCGGCCGGGAGCTGGATCTGCGGATTCCTGGATTGGACTGCGACCACCAAAGACAACACCAACACCGATCTGCTGCTTAATCCCACTAATGCTGTATTGGCGCAGTATTTTGGAGCTCAGAGGAACATTTATCTTTGTCCGGCCGACTACTACCGATCACCGGCCCAGGCTGCTGCGGGATGGGACCGGCGCGTCCGCAGCGTCGCCATGAATTATAATATGGGTCCGGGCACAGCCGGAAGACCTGATAAGTCAGGCGGCGACGCGATGCTTTACCTGAAAATATCCGATATGAGAAAGTGTCCACCCGCCAGCGCATTCGTTTTCGCCGACGAGCAGGGCGATACGCTCAACGATGCGGTCATTTTTATTTACCTGCTACTACAAGATGGAGGCTGGGAGGATTTGCCGGCAGGTTATCACGACAGAGCATGCTGTTTCGCCTTCGCGGACGGACACTCCGAGATCCACAAATGGTTGAATCTCGGCACCTGCGTGCCAGTCAAGTATACCAGCTACACCGTCGCGGCTGGCAACGCCAACAATTCCATTAGGACAAACCCTCAGGACATCTATTGGATGCAGAAACATCTGGGCGAACCCGGCGTGCCATAGAAACGCGATCAAACCTTGGACCCCGCGGAACAAAAAAGAAAATCGGCCGCACTTGAACGATTGCCGTCGCGGGGGCGCATGTGAGATCGTTCGTGGAAACGTGGCATGCCGAGCGCAGCGTCTAATCGCACGTCGTCTCGCCGCACTTGATCAGAAAAATTGATGGCTCCGCAATTCAAGTTTGATCCGCCCGCGCCCGGCAGCCCTACAACCGGCTTGATCACGACCACCGATGCAAATAACGCACCCACCAATAGAGCTTACATCTATGCGGTCTGCGGCGTTGCCTCCGTCGGCGGCTTCCTTTTCGGTTACGATCTGTCAATTATTGGCCCGGCGCTGCTCTACCTCAAGGATGCCTTTCACCTCGGTGGCGCTGCGGAAGGGTTTGCCATGGGCAGCGCGGCCATCGGCTGTCTGTTCGGCCCTTGGTTGGCGGTGGCCATGAGCGATTCCTGGGGGCGCCAAAAAGCCCTCTTTTTCGCCGCTGTTTTTTACGGACTTTGTGCGGCGGGCACAGCCTTGGCGGGGGGCATCGCTGTCTTTGATGCCTTTCGATTTCTAGGAGGTGTTGGGGTGGGGCTTTCCTCGGTTGTCTCGCCCATGTACATCGCGGAAATCGCGCCGGCCCGCCTGCGCGGCCAGTTGGTCACGATTAACAACCTGGCGATTGTGGTCGGTTCCTTCGCGGCGATTCTGGTGGCCTACGGTCTAGCCAAAAGCAACCTCGCGGGAAATTGGCGATGGATGTTCGCCTCGCAAATTGTGCCGGTGATCGGTCTGATGATTGGCCTCTGTTTCGTGCCGAACAGCCCTCGTTGGCTGGCCCAGGCCGGCCGGTTTAGCGAAGCCTCGGCCATCCTTGAGCGAGTCAACGGCAAGGAGCCAGCCGCCATCGAACTCCAGGCCATCCGCGAATCTTTGACCTCCGACGGAGGCTCGACGTCCGAAGGAGGGAGCTGGAGCGACCTATTCCGAGGCGGCACGCGGCGGGCGCTGTTCATCGCCGGCGGCTTGGCTTGTTTGCAGCAACTGACTGGCGCAAGCATCCTTTTTGCCTACGCGCCTGAAGTGCTGCGCAACGCCGGTTTCGGTCGGCAGACCGACGCCATTGGGGCCACCGTGTTTCTTCAAATATGGAACATCATGGCGACGCTCCTGGCGATTTGGATGGTGGACCGCGTCGGACGCCGCCCTTTGTTGCTGGTTGGCGTCGCGGGGATGAGCGTGGGATTGGCAAGTCTGGGACTCGGTTTCCAATTCAGTTTTTCAGCGTTTCACCTTTTTCTGTTACTGCTGTTCGCGATTGGCACCTATCTCATCAGCCTGGCGCCACTGGCTTGGTTGATTATGTCGGAAATCTTTCCCACTCGGCTGCGCGGCAAAGCCATGGCGCTGGCAAGTTTTATCTTGTGGGGATCGTTCTATCTCGGCGTGCAGCTATTTCCGATGCTGCGCAATTATTTCAATGACCGTTTTCAAAACATGGCCGGCGTCTTTTATCTCTTCGCTGGCGTTTGCGTGCTGGCCCTGTTCTTTTGTTGGAAGATGGTCCCGGAAACCAAAGGCCGCACTTTGGAGGAGATCGCCCAGCTTTGGCAACCTCCTCCGGCCGGCCGCGGAACAAAACTATGATCCTCAAAAACAGAGTCGCCTTGATTGTAGGCGGTGGCAACGGCTTGGGACGCGCCATTGCCAGGGCCTTTGCCCGCGAGGCGGCGGAACTGGCCGTGGCGGACATCAACTTGGACGCAGCCCGCGAAACACTCAGCCTGTGCCAGAGAAAGGAACTTGCCTTGCGGGTTGATATCTCCCAACCGGCGGAAATCGAGGGCGCGGTGTCGCAGGTGACGGCGCAATTTGGCCGGCTTGAGATTCTGGTCAATTGCGCCGCCCTTTGCCTGGTGGACCCAATTTTAGAATTGACTCCGGAGCGATGGGACAAGGTATTCAACGTCAACGCCCGCGGCGCCTTTTTCTGCATGCAGGCTGCCGCCCGGGTCATGGTTCCACAGCGCTTTGGCCGCATCATCAACATCACCACGCCCGCTTCGCGACTGGGCGTGCCACTCTTCGCGACTTACGGCGCGAGCAAGGCGGCGGTGGACAGTCTGACCCGCTCCGCCACAGCGGCCTGGGCGCGCAGCGGCGTCACCGTCAACTGTCTCTCTCCAGGCATGATGACCGGCGGAATGATCGACAAACTCGAAACTGAATTGGCTCGCGCCTTGGGTCGCAGTGAGGCGGATTTCAAGGCGGGCCGGACCGACGGATTGCCGATGGGCCGCCGTGTCGCGCCGGAGGAAGTGGCGGAGGCGGCAGTCTGGCTGGCCTCGGACGCCGCCGCCTACGTCTCCGCCGAGCGATTCAACTTCACCGGAGGAATGGAATTGGCCTGATTGATGAAAACGCCCGCAACAATCAACGAGAAAACTTCCGCCACCTCCGGCAACGGGGCCGATCTTGCGACTCGCTTGCAGGCGCGGGCCAAGAATATCCGGCGCTATGTCTTGCGTATGGCCGAACGAGTGGGCCAGGGCTATGTCGGGCAAGGCCTGGGAATTGCCGATCTGCTGTCCGTGGTTTATTTCCACGAACTGAGATTTCGCAGTCAACAACTCGATTGGCCTGACCGGGACCGGTTCGTGCTTTCCATCGGCCACTACTCCATAGGGTTGTATGCCGCCCTGGCTGAAGCGGGCGTGATTCCGCTTGATGAATTGGACACTTACGGCGCGGATGGTTCCCGCTTGGAAATGTCCGGGAGCGAGTTCACGCCTGGTTTCGAGATGACGGGCGGCTCGCTCGGCCATGGATTGCCCCAGGCCATCGGCATGGCGGCGGGCCTGCGGTTGGACGGCAAACCAAGCCGCGTTTTCTGCCTGTCTTCCGATGGGGAAATGCAGGAGGGGGCGACGTGGGAGGCGGCCCTGGCGGGCGCGCATTATCGTCTGGGAAATCTTTTTGCCTTTGTTGATTGCAATGATCAGCAGGCCGACGGCCCGCCCAGCAAGGTCATGGCTATTGAGCCGCTGCACGAAAAGTGGTCCGCCTTCGGCTGGGATACCCAGCGAGTGAATGGCAATGATATTGGGGCGATTGCCGCCGCGCTCGACGCCGCCAAGCAGACAGAAGGAAAACCTCACGTCATTATTCTTGATACGCTCTTGGGCCGAGGAGTCCCGCTGTTTGAGCGCCGGGAAAAAAATCATTTCATCCGCGTCGAAGCGGAGGAATGGGTGCTGGCCCGCCAGCAATTGGAGCAATCTTGACATGGGCAACACCACTGCAATAAAGCGTCCAGCCGGCGTCACCGGCTCCATCCTTACTTCGGACACTGCGGGTGCCTCGGCGGTTGCTGCGGCTCCCTTCGGCGAGGCTCTGGTGAAAGCTGGCCGCGCCAATCCGCGCATTCTCGGAATGTCGGCGGACTTGTCCAAATACACGGACATGCACATCTTTGCGCAGGCGTTTCCCCATCGTTTTTTTCAAGTCGGCATGGCCGAACAGAGTCTGATTGGCATGGCGGCTGGGTTGGCGCGCACCGGCTTCGTGCCGTTCGCGACGACCTACTGTGTATTTGCCACGCGGCGAGCCTATGATTTCATCGCCATCGGCGCCGCGCTGGGGAAGGCGAATGTGAAAATCATCGCTGGTCTGCCAGGTTTGACAACTGGTTACGGCGGCACGCATCAGGGCATCGAAGACCTCGCGCTCATGCGGGCATTGCCGAATATGACCGTGATCGATCCTTGTGACGCGACCGAGATAACTCAAGCTGTCCCTATAATCGCGGCGCATCCCGGCCCGGTGTATATGCGATTGCTTCGGGGCAGCGTGCCGGTTGTTCTTGACCCGGCCACATATCAATTTGAACTGGGACGCGCCAAGTTGCTCCGCCCTGGTAAAGACGTCGCACTGATCAGCACGGGCTTGATGACGGGACGCGCCCTGGAGGCGGCAGCCCAACTGGCCGAAAAGCGGATTGATGCCGCCGTCTTGCACCTTAGCACGCTGAAACCGTTCGATGTCGAATCTGTCGCCGCGTTGATTAAGAAAGTTCCGAGCGTCGTGACCATCGAGAACCACGTTCTGCGAGGCGGTTTGGGCACGGCGGTGGCCGAGACCGCTGTCGAAGCCGGCTATGCCATCCGCTGGAAACAGGTGGCATTGCCGGATTGCTTTTGCGTCAGCGGCAGTATTCCCTATTTGACTGAGCATTACAAAATGCGGTCGGGCGACATCGCCCAGGCCGCGTCGAGCCTATTCGAGTAAACAATCGGCAATGCACTCCAAGATAGCAGAACAAGTTGTCCCAGCTAATGCCATTGCGTTGTGGTGGCTCGGCCAATCCGGCTTCGTCATCAAAAGCCCGGCAGGCAAGGTGATCCTTCTGGACCCTTATCTATCCAACAGTTGCGAGCCGTTGGGCCGGCAAAATGGTTTTGACTTTGATCGTCAACTTCCCGCGCCCTTTTCCGCGGCTGAGTTAGCCGGGGCGGATCTGTATATGGTGACACACACCCATCAGGACCACCTCGACCCGGAGACGCTCGCACCTTATCGCAAAGCCGTCCCGCGCGGAAAATATCTAGCTCCTCCCGAGGCGGTGGAAAAACTGCGAGGCCTGGGTGTTCCTGCGGAGGAGATAGGAATGACCTGGCCCAACAAGACCCACGTCATTGGCGACCTGACCATTCGCGCCGCCTTTGCCATTCCATTCGGCGCGGACGATCTCACGCACGTAGGCTACCTCGTGAAGGCCGGGAGCGGGCCAACGGTCTATTTCACGGGCGACACTTCTTATCATGAAATACTTGCGCTCGGAGTCGCGCCGCACAAACCGGATGTCCTGGTGGCGGTTATCAACAGCGCCTTTCGCAATCTCGGCCCAGCCGAAGCCGCCAAGCTGGCCAAGGAACTTGATGTCAAGGTGGTTATCCCCTGCCACCATGATCTATTTCGGGATAATTGCCAGCCTCCGCAAATGCTGCACACAAACCTCAAGATTCTGGGGCTAGGAGATCGCTATCGCCTGCTGACGCACGGCGTCTGTTATACTTACCCGGAAAATTAAGCCATGCGCGGATTGGATAAGAAAGTTGTAGTCATTACCGGAGGCTGCGGAGACATCGGCGCCGCGACCGCGCGACAGCTTTCCAACGAAGGCGCCGTGGTCATCTTGCTGGACTTGTTAAGTCAGGAGGAAGGCGCACTCCGAGCCAAACAAGTCGGCGCGGTTGGCTACCGTCAATGCGATCAGGGCAACCGTCGAGTCATTGACGATGTCTTTGCCCAATTAGCCGCCGAACTGCCACGCCTTGACGTCGTCATCGCCAACGCGGCCGTAGCCGGGCGGCACGCCTTTCACGAAATTTCCGAGGAAACTTGGAACGAACACGTGCGCGTCAACTTGAGCGGATGCTTCCATATCGCACAGGCGGCCGTTCGCATCATGCTGCGGCAATCTCTCGACGCGGACGGAATCCGCGGTAAAGTTCTGTTTACGAGCAGTTGGGTGGCGCGGTTGCCGGTGCCTTCTTCGCTGGCCTACGTGGTCACGAAAGCCGGAGTCAATGCGTTGACCCAAGCGATGGCCCAGGAGCTGGCCGGTTCCCAAATCCTCGTCAACGCCTTGGCTCCTGGAATTCTTGACGCGGGTTTGACGCGGAAACTGTGCGAGCAAGACCCCACGCTCAAGCAAAAGTTGCTGTCCATGATCCCGCTAAACGCACTGGGGGCGCCGGTGGACGTCGCCCGTGCCTACGCGTTTTTGTGCTCCAACGAATCCAATTACATGACCGGGCAAGTTTTAACCGTGGACGGGGGTTGCTCGGTCGTCAAACGCGATCTAACCGCTTAAACAACCAGACGGAATGAAAATCAACCGCCTCCAAACCATTTGGCTCGACGAGTATCCGAACAATC
>Ga0209006_10003692_pt1 | contig 13926 bp, 12 predicted proteins | sample JacPin_JW_Ref_O2_FD_188567 | JGI IMG/M metagenome (GOLD analysis project Ga0209006, IMG submission 188567) | Forest soil microbial communities from Algoma, Ontario, Canada - Jack Pine, Ontario site 1_JW_Ref_O2 (SPAdes) (version 2) | ecosystem: Environmental > Terrestrial > Soil > Boreal... | reverse complement strand
TGCATTGACCTTCGATTCCGCTGTCGCGGTGCGCCGAGCCGCTGAATTGTAAAATGTTGCTGGGATAAGGAAATCACCGAAACTAAATACGGTGCGGCGTGTTGTGTTATTTGTGGCGTATTCCATTCAGCGCAGAAGGCAACGGCGGTGCCAGAAATGCAGGGTTTAGAGTGCTGCAACCAAGCATACACATCGGGAATCAAATGTGTTATGACGGTAGCGTGCATTCCCGGCCTTTGCCCTGTTGTGGCGCTAAAGTTAGCAAGGGGGCCCCAATGAAAATCTCCTCGATTTTAAAGCTTGTTTTGATTCTTATGGCGGCAGTAGCAATTACCTGCTTCCCGAACCCGGCCTTTGCGCAGCGCGGAGGCGGCGGGCACGGTGGCGGCGGAGGTGGTGGCTTCCACGGTGGTGGCGGCTTCGGCGGTGGTGGCGGCCATTTTGGTGGTGGCGGAGCTCGACCGAGTTTCGGTGGGGGCGCACGTTCTGGCGGCCCCGGCGGTTTTCGCGGTAGTGCACCTCGCTCCTATGGTTCGTACGGAGGAGGCAGGGCGGGAGCCTACGGCAATCGATCTTACGGTGCGCGGTCCTATGGGATGTACGGTGGAAGAGGCGCGGCTCCATCTGGTTCACGTAGCGGCTCGGTGCCGGGGAACCGAACTAATTCGGGGATGAGTGCGCGCAATTCCGGTAATGGTGCGATGGCCAACCGCGGGACGACCTCGGGAAACACTCGAGGTGGCGTGGGCAGTAATTCGGCGACAGCAACTAATCGGGGGAACTCTTCATCCGGAGCGAACTCGGCGATGGGGTCGGCTAACAGATCGTCCGGTTCTATGAGTGCGTCGAATAGGCCGGGTTCGGCGGTATCGACTTCGCATGCTCTTTCGAGCATGGAAGGTTCGCACACCAGCTTTGGCTCAAGAACCTCAAGTTCAACTGGAAGTCGGGGCACCAACAATTCAAGTTTCGCGCGATCTCAATTCAGCAATCGGGCGGCAGGTAATGCAGGTGTGACAACAGCCCGATTCGGGACGAATGCGTCGGTGGTCTCGGGCGCGCGGCTAGGTGGGCCTTTGAACGCGCATGCGGGGTCGACGTCGTTTGGTGGTCGCGGCGCGCTCGGAGCATCCTCTCGATTTGGGAATGCGGGCTTCTCAAATGGACGCGGGTTTAACAGTGGGTTCAATCGCGGATTTAACCGTGGATTCGACCGAGGGTTTGGCAGAGGATTTGGATTTGATCGTGGATTCGGATTTGGTCGTGGATTCGGATGTTGCGGTTTTGGTTTTGGTTTTGGTTGGGGCTGGGGATGGGGTTGGGGCTGGAACCCGTGGTGGTGGGGAGGCTGGGGATCGCCGTGGTGGGGATGGGGCTATCCTGGCTACCCATACTGGGGAATAGGCTACGACTCTCCGGGATACTATGACTCAGGCTACTACGGTGCGGATGTGCCGTATGACAACGGTCCGGCTTACAACGCGAATAACAACACGGACAACTACCAATACCAACAGGCGCCGCCGGCTCGAGATCGAGACCGGGATTACGACGGTTACGAGAATACCAACCCGGTAACCGGAAATGTGGCGGCGACGACGCCGACTGTGTTGATCTACCTCAACGACGGAACCACGTATGCAGCGACGGATTACTGGCTAGCGGACGGCAAGCTGCACTACTACGTGAACTATGGCGGCGAAAGTAGCGTCGACATGAGCCAAGTGGATTTGCAGCGGACGGTGAACGAAAACTCGAAACGCGGCGTGCGGTTTTCTCTAAAGCCGAATCGGGAAAGTTCAGATACGGTTCCGTCTTCAAACCAATACAGGCCGCGGTACGACAACAAACATCCGATCCCAAACAATCCGCCTAACAGCACAACGTCGAACCAGAACGACAACCAGAAGGCTCCGGCGCCGGCGCCGGCTACGAATCCGGCTCCAACGCCACAGCCGGAACCACGAATGGAGAGTACATCTCAAACATCGCTCTCGCATTCGTAGCTTCTAACGTTAACGTCCCGAAGAAATGAAAAGGGCCTCGCCATCGAAAGATGCGAGGCCCTTTTTATATGGTTGGATTATTACGATGTCAGAACGCGTATCGATCGAAGGATTCCTCTAAAATGCTGACCTGCTTCAAGCCAACCAAGGTGCCATAAACATGCCAGAAGTCGCCCTCGGGACGGGTGAATTCAACTCCAACTTTGTTCTTACTCCAGAGATTTCTGCCGACGAACACCACGCGGCACTCACGCTCTTCTTCGGTGACAGAATTCACGAGCAAGAGTGTTTGACCGGCTTTAACTTTTACGCCCAACGACAGTAAGCCTCCGTGCACACTCACGGCTTTAGTCTCGGTGTCGTGCCGGAAAGGCCGGTTATCGGCAGTGCGCCCATACACTCGAACCGGAATCGCTAGAGGTAAACGCTTGCTGCGTCGGTGCCCCCCAAGGGACGGCGCCATTCGCTTCTCCTTTGCCTAACGGTGATTCGCCCATTTGGAAAATAATGGCGCGCATCGCATTCGGCAATAGTACTTTTTCAGGAATGAAGTAACCTAACTAAGGCATTGGCGGTCTTATCGTTCTCGACGAATATAGCGAATCAGAGGCAGAGTTAAAGCGAATGGGATACAACCCGGCCATCTTAATTCTAGCTCTTCAAGCCACGAAGAAGGTATCCCACTGGATTTTTCATCTGGGTGCGATCGGATTGATCCCGCTTGGATTGTTGGATGCATCGGTGATTCCACTGCCCGGCAGCATGGACGTCCTCACCATTGTGTTGGCCACCAAGCAGCCGGACTGGTGGATCTACTACGCGATAATGGCTACGATCGGTTCGGTACTCGGAAATTTTTTGACTTACCGGCTTGCACGCAAGGGAGGGAAAGAGACGCTGGAGAGGAGATTGTCGCGCAAGAACATGGAGAAGGTGACGGCCACGTTTGAACGATGGGGATTTTTCGCGGTGGCGATACCTGCGCTCCTACCGCCGCCGATGCCGATGATTCCTTTTGTGATGGCGGCAGGCGCTACGAAGTATTCGTTGAAGAAATTTCTCCTGGCTATGACTTTAGGCCGAATTGCGAGGTACAGCATATTGGCGCTGCTCGCTGCGCATTACGGCCGCCAGATTATTTCGTTTATCCATCTACACGGGCACCCCGTAGTGCTGTCGGTCATTGGAGTTGTGGCAGTCATCGTTGTCGTTTTTCTCATATGGCGCTATGGCAAGAAGGACAAACCGGCGGGGTCTCGCAAGCGCCAGGCACTAAAGAGCAAAGCGTAGGGTGAACTTGGCTGCAGGGCTGGTATAAGGCCAGTAGAAACCCTCAAGTTTAACTTCAATATTATTCTTCGGAATCGCGTGCCAGCTCAGGACGCAGTGAAGTCTGGATCTCGCGCACGCTATCGAATTTTTCGTCGCCAATTTGCCTGCGTTGACACTGCACAACCCGCGTGTTAGTTTCGCGAACCATGACGCGAACAAATCTGTCTGGGACTCACAAAAAGCGAATCGCTATTATTCCGGGAGATGGCATTGGGAAAGAAGTGATTCCCGTCGCTGTTCAGGTTTTGAAGGCGGCTGCTGCTGCCGGCGGCCGCGAGGTCGCACTAACCGAATTTGACTGGGGAGCGGATCGTTATCTGCGCGACGGGATGACGTTGCCTTCCGAGGCGGTGGAAATGTTTCACCGCGATTTCGACGCTATTTTGCTGGGCGCAATGGGGGACCCACGCGTTCCCACAAACGTTCATGCCGCCGATATTCTTCTGGGCTTGCGATTCAAGCTCGATCTCTACGTAAATGCGCGCCCCTGCGTTCTTTTTGACAAGCGTTTTACGCCACTTAAGGATCGCCTGGAGAAAGATATTCATTTCATGGTCTTTCGCGAGAATACCGAGGGACTTTACGTTGGAATGGGCGGAATTTTCAAGAAGGGAACCGCGGACGAAGTCGCAGTGCAGGAGGATCTGAACACGCGCAAGGGGGTCGAACGGATCATCCGTTATGCCTTCGAGTGGGCCAAGGCGCGCAAACTTAAGCGCGTGTGCATGAGCGATAAATCGAACGCGATGACATTCGCGCACGATCTTTGGCAGCGCGTGTTCAAGCAAGTGAAGGCGGAGTATCCGGAAATCGAAGCCAGCCACCAATACATCGACAATCTGTTGATGCAGATGGTGCGCGACCCATCGCAGTTTGACGTGATCGTGACGGGTAATCTGTTTGGAGACATTGCTAGCGACCTGGGGGCTCAACTTGCAGGGGGACTGGGGCTGGCACCGTCGGGTAACATTCATCCGGGTCAGGTTTCACTGTTTGAGCCAGTTCACGGTTCGGCTCCGGCTATTGCCGGGAAGAATATCGCGAATCCGATGGGAGCGGTTTTGACGGTGGGAATGATGTTCGAGTATCTGGGCTGGAAGCGCGAGTCCGAAGCGATCGAATCCGCCGTGCGGGCCGCGCTGCGGGAAGGGAGGACGCCAGCGGAGCTGGGTGGTTCAATAGGCACCCGCGAAGTCGGCGACTGGCTGACCAACACCATTGCGAAGGCCGGAGCGGATTAGGCACTTCATGCCTTACTTCAAGTAGGTCCTGACCAATTCTTCGATTCGGTGCTTCTTGCTCGAACGTCAACTTGCGCTTCACCTGTCGGCAAGTCGACATGTCACCTCAAGTTAGATCTCCCAGTCCGACAATTCTCGGGTAGTTCCTGAAAGTACAACTTTAATTCTGTTTAATTGCAGGAGGAGCTTGAGTGATGCTGCCCGCAACCAGGTCCGTCTTGACCGTGATTTTCTGCTTGGGCAGGAGCTTCACGTCCGTATTAAATTCCTGATATCCCGCTAAGGCAATCTTGATGTGGTGATCCCCGGGACTGACGAGCATTCCCCGTCCCATTCCGTTGAACTGCTTGACGTAGCCGGCAAAATCACCGTCGACGAACACGGCTGCCCGGTCCGGAGTGACCTTGAGCTTGATTTCCGAAGTTACCGTCGCGAACTGAGCTTTGGGGTCTTTGTCGAGTTTCACGGTGATGATCAGCTTTTTGCCGGGCTCCACAACGTAGCTTTGCGTGCCGTCGAGATAGCCGGTTTGGCGGAAGGAGATTTCGTGCTGACCAGGGAGGAGCATGACCTTCTTATCATCTCGTAACTCGGAGACATAGCCTACGTATTGGCCGTCAATCCAAACACCTGCGGTCTTTTCAGGCTTTTCGGTGCCGATAAACTGAACCTCGCCTAAAACTTGGTTCGGTGGCTGAGGTTTTTGAGTCTGCGCGGTTACGGCGAGCCCCGGAATTGCAAAGGTGAAAGCGACAAGCAGAAGAACAATGAGAAGTCTGTGGGTAGTTTTCATGGCGACTCCTGCGATCGAAATAAATCCCAAGCAGCATTCTAACCAGATTCTCGTTGTGACGGCGCTGTAATTTCTTACGAAACACTTTGTATGCGTGTTCGAGATTCGGCTCGAATTCAAGTGTTTCGCGAGATGTCGGCGGTGCGACCGGTAAAAAACCTAGAAAGCACTTGACGTAACATCCGTCGAAATGTAGGGTCGGCCTACTACGAAATTTCGGAGGCCAGCTTGATTCGACGCGGTATTCCATGTTTCCTGCTCGTCTTGATGCTTCTTCCTGTTCCTGGTGTTTGGACGCACGCCCGCTCTGACGCCGCGGCGGAATTCAATGTAAAGGAACACTATACAAAGTACGAGTTCCGGATTCCGATGCGCGACGGGAAGCTGCTGTTCACCGCCGTTTACGTACCCAAGGATTTTTCGCGCAGTTATCCGTTCCTGGTCACTCGGACGCCGTACAGCGTGGCTCCCTACGGCGTCGATCAATATCGCAAGACGCTCGGACCTTCCGATGAGTTTCAACGCGCCGGCTACATTTTCGTTTTTCAAGACGTGCGTGGCCGCAACATGTCTGAAGGGACTTTTGTGGAGATGCGGCCGCACATCGATAATAAAAAATCGAAAGACGACGTGGACGACAGTAGCGATATGTATGACACGGTGGAGTGGCTACTGAAAAACGTCCCGAACAACAATGGAAAGGTTGGGATCTGGGGGATTTCGTATCCGGGGTTTTATACTTCTGCAAGCATCATCAATTCGCATCCTGCGATTAAAGCCGCTTCACCGGAAGCGCCCATGACGGATTTGTTTATGGGAGACGATGCCTATCACGGCGGCGCTTTCATGCTCGCCGCCAATTTTGGTTTTTATACTTTCTTCAGGCCGCAGGCGGGCCCGACAGTACCACCAAAGAATTTTCGTGGGTTCGATTACGGCACGGCGGACGGGTACGACTTTTTCCTTCGTATGGGTTCGCTATCGGATGCCAAGCCCGCGTACTTCAAGGATCCGAATTGGCTGTGGGATGACCAAGTAGGTCACGATACGTATGATGACTATTGGAAGGCCCGCAACCTCGCGCCGCACATGAAAAACATTCATTGCGCGGTACTCACCGTGGGAGGCTGGTTTGACGCGGAGGATCTGCAAGGGCCATTCTCGACGTACGCCGCGATTGGCCACAATAATCCAGGAATATTCAATGGAATTGTAGTCGGGCCTTGGGTGCATGGTGGCTGGGCGCGTTATGAAGGGAATCACCTCGGAAGCGTAAGCTTTGCTTCAAATACAGGGCAGTATTTTCGCAGTCAAATTTTGTTTCCATTCTTCGAGCAATACTTGAAGGGTGCGGCTGATGCAAAATTGCCTGGCGCATACGTTTTCGAAACCGGCACGAATACGTGGCGAGAATACTCGAGCTGGCCCCCGGCGAACGTTGAGGCAAAGACTCTTTACTTCCACGAGAGCGGTGGGCTGTCATTCGAGAAGCCAGGCGAATCGGCCGGGGCGGCGGATGAATACGTGAGCGATCCGAACAGGCCGGTACCGTTTGTCGGTTACCCCTCAACCGACGTTCCGCAGGAATATATGGTGGCGGATCAGCGGTTCGCTTCGAGCAGGCCCGATGTGCTGGTATATCGTACGGAGCCGCTCGAACATGATGTGACGATTGTCGGGTCGGTGTCACCGAAACTGTTTGTATCTACCAGCGGCACGGATTCGGACTGGGTCGTGAAACTGATCGACGTTTATCCCGAAGGCTATCCGGAGGACGCGACTCCTAGCACGGCTGCTCCCACCGATGTGCCTCCTCCGAGCGTTAAAATGCCGGGTTACGAGCAACTTGTTCGAGGGGAGCCGATGCGCGGGAAATTTCGCAAGAGTTTCGAACGACCGGAGGCTTTCACGCCCGGAAAGATTGAGGAAATTGATTTTACGATGTCGGACATAAATCACACGTTCCGTCGTGGCCATCGTATTATGGTGCAGGTGCAGAGTTCCTGGTTTCCGCTGATCGATCGGAATCCGCAAGTTTTTGAGAATATTCCCGACGCGAAGCCCGCCGATTTTCAGAAAGCTACAGAGCGAGTGTATCGCGGTGGAGAGCAGGCTTCTGGGATCGAAGTTCACGTATTGCCTTAGCATCTGGGTAGTGTAGTGCGGACTTAATTCGTTTGTTCGATTGTCGGCACGGTGACATGTATATCTTGCTTTAGTAGTTTTCATGGTTCAAGCGATACTCTAGAATCTGGCCGGACGGCTGGCTCGTCTTTACCTGAAGTAATTCGCCTACGACTCTATAAACTCTAAACCACTAGTGGAACTGTCGGCGCGGCGACGCAGAAGTCAGTTGTAAATTGCTCGGCGCTCAGTTGACCTGATGATGCGAGCTAATAGCATGCCGGTAAGAAATCCTCCGACGTGAGCCCACCAGGCGACTCCGCCTAACGCTGGAGCGCGCGGATCGTTCAAGGAGCCGACGCCGCTTATGAATTGCACCAAGAACCACAAGCCGATAAATACCATCGCTGGAATTTGCCAAGTGAACCAGATTACGAACAATGGGATGAGTGTCAGAATGCGAGAAGAAGGGAAGAAGACAATATACGCGCCGAGCACCCCGGAAATTGCCCCGCTCGCTCCGATCCCCGGCAGGTGTGAGCCCCAGGAAAATATCGTCTGGATCAAGCCGGAGGAAATGCCGCAAACAAGATAGAAGACCAAATATCCGAGCGAGCCGAGCCCCTCCTCCACATTGGCGCCAAAAATCCAAAGGAACCACATGTTGCCGATAATATGAAGCCAACCTCCGTGCAGGAACATGGAGGTAAAGAGAGGAATCAGAGCATCGCCTAGACTGTAATGCCGACCAGCAAGCGCGAGTTGGATCTTCGCGGGAACCAACCCGTACATGCGAATGAATGCTTCGGCCTGAGCCGGAGGCAAAGATACCTGGTGAAGAAACACGACGACGTTGGCGGCGATGAGAAGTAAGGTGACCACCGGCACGGAGCGGCGTGGCGTCATGTCTCGAAGAGGTATCATTTGTTCGTTTTGAAGGGCTGACTCGGGATCTAACGCTTCACTTGAATAACCTAATCATAGTGATCAGCCGGGAACCACGCTCAGCACTGTAGCTGAGACTCTAAAGTTTTAAAATGAAGAAGTGGACCGAAGCGCAGTGGTTTAGCAATTGCGCAGGGTGCGTCGCTATGATAAACATTTTTGTTTCACATGCGTGCAGCAGTCATCAGTGAGCGCGTCGCCGCGAACCGAACCGCGCACTCCGGAACTGCCATCGCGCGAATACCGATGCCACTACGCGAATCCGAAGCAATCGTTCTGCAAAGCTATCCGTTGGGCGAGGCTGATCGTCTGGTAAGTTTTCTTTCGCGCAGCATTGGGCGCGTGCGCGGGGTTGCGTCGGGAGCTCGTAGAACCAAAAGCCGATTTGGTTCCACGCTGGAGCGTCTTTCGCACGTGCGCATTTGGTTTTTTGAGAAGGAAACGCGCGAACTGGTTCGCATCAGCCAAACTGAGCTGATTGAGTCTTTTCTTGACGCATTCAGGGACTACGCGTCGGGCATAGGGCTTGCAATCATTAGCGAGGTTACCGAGGCGGTGCTTCCGGATCGCGAAGCGTCCGATGCAAACTTCCGTCTTTTGCTGCTGACAGCGCAGGCGGTGAAGCGCACGGGGAAATGGGAAGTGCCGCTCGCTTACTTTGCGTTGTGGACTGTGAAGCTGGGAGGCTGGCTCCCGCCGTTGGATGCTTGTTCACGGTGCGGAACGGTATTGACTGCAAGTGAGCCGGCGTACTTTTCGCGAAGCTCTTCAGCGTTTGTTTGCGGGAAATGCCGTAAGCCGGGGTTGCGTATAATCCCAGTGCCGGCGTTGGTGGCTGCGCGCAAGATGCTTGTGCAGCGCCTGGACCGGCTAAGCGCAGACATTTCCGACGGCGCGGCGCGGGAATTGACCGATGTCGCGCTCGACGTGATAGAGCGACAAATAGATCGTAAGCTGAAATCTCGAGAACTCCTGGAGCCTACGGCGTGAAGAGTCGAGCTAGCAGGCTAGTGCGCGGAAAAAGTGCCGCGACAGCGAAGATCGAAATCAAGGGACTATCTTTCCAGGATCTTCTACTAACACTTGAACATTACTGGACACGTCAAGATTGCATTTTGCAGCAGCCCTACGATGTAGAGGTTGGAGCGGGCACGATGCATCCTGAAACTTTTTTGCGGGTGCTGGGACCTGACCCATATCGTGTTGTTTACGCGCAGCCGAGCCGGCGTCCTGCTGATGGGCGTTACGGCGAGAATCCCAATCGGCTTTACAAGCACACACAACTTCAAGTGATACTTAAGCCGTCGCCGGCCGATGTGCAAGCCCTGTATCTCGAAAGTCTCGCTACGGTGGGGATCAATCTCAAGGAACATGATATCCGTTTTGAAGAGGACAATTGGGAATCTCCTACGCTCGGCGCTTGGGGCATGGGTTGGCAGGTTCTTCTAGATGGACTTGAGATCACGCAGTTCACATACTTTCAGCAGAGCGGCGGAATTAATCTTGATCCTGTATCGGTGGAGCTGACGTACGGGCTGGACCGCATCGCTGCATATCTGCAAGGGGTGGACAATGTGTTCGATGTGCGCTGGTCGAAAAATAGGACCTACCGGGAAGTGCGGCTGGCGGAAGAGCGGCAGTATTCGTCGTACAGCTTCGATTACGCCGACGCAGTATCCACGCGCAAACAGTTCGAGCTGAACGAAGCGGAAGCCAAGCAAATTCTGGATGCCTGGCCCAAGTCCGAGAGCAAGAATCTCGACAGATTTCCGATTTTGGCGGCTTACGATCTGACGCTGAAGTGCTCGCACCTTTTCAACCTGCTTGATGCGCGCGGTGCAATCTCGGTGACTGAGCGCGCAGCGATGATCGGCCGCGTTCGCAAACTGGCTGTTCGAGTTGCTGAACTCTGGCTGCGGCAGAAGTCCGGGAGCGCATTCGCGCCTGAGCCGGCAGCGAGGCGCGCATGAGTTCGCCTCGAAAATCGAAGGCGCCGATACATCATGCAGCGAAAGCTAGCGGCGACCTTCTCTTTGAAATCGGATGCGAAGAAATTCCTGCAGGGATGATTGCGAAGGCCTCGACAGAGCTTAAAGCGATACTTCAAAAATATTTGGTCTCAGAAGGATTAGTAGCAGAACAGGAAGCCAGTAGTTCGATTGATACTTTCGGTGCGCCTCGGAGATTGGTGGCGATTGTTCGCAAGACTCGTCTGCGTCAAGAAGATGTAGCACGCGAGGTAACCGGTCCGCCGAAATCGGTTGCGTACGACAATGTCGGCGAGCCGACGCGAGCCGCGATGAGTTTCGCGGAGAAGCAAGGAATTCCTGTTTCGAAACTTTCCATAGTGAACACGGCAAAAGGCGAATACGTTGCAGCAAAGCAAATTGTGATGGGGAAGCCTGCAGCGGAAATCCTGGGAAGAGTTCTGTCGCAAGCGATTCAAGAGATATCTTGGCCGCGATCGATGTATTGGACCAGGTCCGACTCGCCGCGATTCATACGGCCGATTCGCTGGATCGTGGCGCTGTTAGCCGGAAAGGTTATACCTTTTTCGTTTGCGGAGGTCGACGCCGGCAGCCACACCGAGGGGCACCGCTTTCTCGGGAAGAAAACTATTTCGCTCAACGGGCCCGATGATTACGAGCGGAAGTTAAAGAATAACTTTGTATTGTGCCGTCCCGATGTTCGGCGAAAAAAGATTGAAGCGGAACTGCAGTCGTTGACAGCCCGAAAGCAACTGCGCGCGCACGCGGACCCGGAGCTCCTAAGCCTGGTGACTTATTTGAATGAGTATCCCAGCGTGATCATGGGGAACTTCGATTCTTCATTCTTAACGCTGCCGGAAGAAATTCTGATAACCGTGATGCGTGACCACCAGAAGTATTTCGGGCTGGAAACTCGGGGTGGGGAACTCGCGCCGCATTTTCTAGCTGTGATTAATCTACCCAGCGATAAGAAAGGCATCGTCCGGGCAGGACACGAGCGTGTGCTGCGTGCGCGTTTTTCTGATGCCCAGTTTTTCTGGGAAACTGACCTGAAGCGTCCGCTAGGCGATTATTTGCCAAAGCTTGCGACGGTCACCTACGAATCACGTTTGGGAAGTTACGGCGACAAGGTGGAGCGGATGCGCGTGCTGGCGCGCTGGCTCGCCGAACAGTGGTTCAGCGGAGGTGTTTCGCAGGCGGATGTGGCAGGTTCGGACCGTGCGGCAGAACTTGCGAAATGCGATCTAGTTACGGAAATGGTGCGCGAGTTCACCGAGCTGCAGGGAATCGTCGGCGGACTTTATGCCCGCGCGCAGCACGAGCCGGAGGAAATTTGGCAAGCTGTTTACGACCATTACAAACCGCTCGGCATGGACGATGCGCTGCCGCGTAACCTGACGGGCTGTGCTGTTTCGCTTGCTGATAAGCTGGATTCGCTAGTGGCCTGTTTTGCGGTAGGTGCTGTTCCCACCGGGTCTAGCGATCCTTTCGCCTTGAGGCGCGCAGCTCTGGGAGTGGCGAAGATCATTCTGGAAAGAAAGCTGCCACTCTCACTTTCGGCCGCGATTTCCGCGTCGGCAAAAACTCTGAGAGAACACGCGCCGAAGGTTGAGGTGTCAGAAGCGGTGCAGAAACAGGTCCTTGATTTCCTGCTGGACCGGGCTCGATTTTTACTAAAAGAGAAGCGCGGCTTTGCGTATGACGAGATCAATGCGGCGTTCGCGGCCAGCGCCGATGACCTGGTAGATGCGGCCGAACGCGTGGAGGCAGTGAAAGCTATTCGCAATACCAAGAATTTCATCCCTCTGGCGGCCTCTTTCAAGCGCATTCGCAACATTCTTGAAAAATCAGCAGGCACCGTTGATAAAGTGCAACTTGAAGTCGATCCTGAGCTTCTCTGGGAGGATGCTGAACGCGAACTTCACGCCGCAGCGCAGAGGATAGGGGCTGAGGCGACGCGCCGCAAGAAGGCAGGGAAATATCGAGAAGCGCTTGAGGTGATCGCCGAGCTTCGACCATCAGTGGATCAGTTCTTTGACAATGTTCTAGTGATGGTTGAAGACGCACGAGTCCGGAAAAATCGTTTGGCGCTCTTGGGAAACTTGCTCAGGGAATTTTCGACGATAGCCGATTTCTCTGAGCTGGGCGTCGACGAGTCTAAAGAACCAGATCACCAACGGCGTTGGGTGAAATGAGTCGTATTCCTTAATATGAAGTAGAAGATTAGTTGTTGGCGTGCCGACAATTCATTTGAGCGGACCGTTCATGATTGGCTTGAAGTTCATGAGTTGTATATCGAGTACGATTTCGAGGTGAATATGGAATACGTTTATTTCTTCGGTGCGGGAAAAGCAGATGGTGATGGCGAAATGAAAGACTTGCTGGGCGGCAAAGGCGCGGGCTTGGCCGAAATGACTCGCATCGGCCTTCCTGTTCCCGCGGGTTTTACGATCACCACCGAAACCTGTGACTACTATTTCAAGCACGATCGCAAATTCCCTAAGGATCTGCGAGCAGAAGTAGAGAAGAGCCTCCAGCGCCTTGAGAAGCTCACCCGCAAAAAATTAGGGGACGCGAAAGATCCGTTGTTAGTGAGCGTACGTTCCGGGTCGGCGCGTTCGATGCCCGGAATGATGGAGACAATTTTAAACCTCGGATTGAACGAAGCGTCGGTGGCTGGCCTCGCACGCGCCACGCAGAATGAGCGCTTTGCGTTCGACGCTTACCGGCGGTTTGTACAGATGTATTCCAGCGTAGTGATTGGGTTGCCGAAGGACGAATTCGAAGCGCGCCTGCGAGACCTAAAGAAAAGACTTGGCGTGAAAGAAGATACGGAGGTCACGGCTCATGGTTGGCGCGAACTAATCAGCGAATATAAGAAATACTTCCAAGGAAAGACGGGGAAGCCGTTCCCTGAGGATCCGCACGAACAACTCTGGGGAGCGATCGGCGCCGTATTCGAATCCTGGATGGGAGAAAAGGCGCAGACTTATCGGCGCGTCGAAAAGATTACAGGTCTTCTCGGCACGGCGGTGAACGTGGTCCAAATGGTATACGGGAATACAGGCGATGATTCCGGTACGGGGGTCTGCTTCACGCGCGATCCTTCTACCGGCGAAAAAACGTTCTTCGGGGATTTTCTTTTGAACGCCCAGGGAGAAGATGTGGTAGCGGGGATTCGCACGCCAATGCACCTGAGCGAACTTTCAAAGCGGATGCCGAAAGTTTACAAACAACTTGAACGTGTCCGGCAGACGCTCGAAAAACATTATCGCGATATGCAGGATCTGGAATTTACGGTTGAGAACGGCACTCTTTACATGTTGCAGACGCGCACCGGGAAGCGAACTCCGTCAGCGGCGTTTCGGATCGCCGTGGACATGGTTGACGAGGGGCTTATTAAAGTTGAAGAAGCACTTGAAAGAATTAAGGCTGACGACGTGGAGCGGCTTTTCTATCCCGTGATTGATCCGCGGATGAATCGTAGCGAGCTAGGT
>Ga0209006_10003691_pt1 | contig 13926 bp, 16 predicted proteins | sample JacPin_JW_Ref_O2_FD_188567 | JGI IMG/M metagenome (GOLD analysis project Ga0209006, IMG submission 188567) | Forest soil microbial communities from Algoma, Ontario, Canada - Jack Pine, Ontario site 1_JW_Ref_O2 (SPAdes) (version 2) | ecosystem: Environmental > Terrestrial > Soil > Boreal... | reverse complement strand
ATGAATATGGTGGGTACGAACCAAGTCCAGCCGGCTGAACTTTTATTTTGGTGTATATACGTTTACGTTTAGACAGCCGGTCACATGCTACCTATCCGCGCTTTTGAGGGCTAGTTAGTATACAGATGGTTACGTAAGTACCTTTTTGAGCATGGTTCGCCGCGTAGCTTCACAAGTACACCAACAGGTAGCACGTTTGATGCGTGCAGATTATCTCAAAAAGGAGCCCGTTTGGTACAACGCAGTCCTCGAGTATCCCCCGCTTCCCCTTCCACCAAAGGCACCCCCTTCACGAACATCGTACGATCTACCTACCAAACAGTCTTCGCCATTTCACGCACAGAAATTACGACCATTAACCATCAAATACATCGAAGATGACATCCGTCGCCAATTCTTCCGTGACCATCCTTTTGAGGCGTTCCGTCCCGTCACTTTGGTCGAAAATGCAGGCGTAGAAGATTTGCGTCTGGACGGTAGGGCATGGACAAGACTGAGGCAAAGAGGGCGAAATCCTTCTCCGGAAGAGTATGTTCTTAGACACTGTCATGATGTTTTTCATCTCGTTTTACATGTCCTTTCATCAGTGCTATCCGTTTTGCCGTCAACCTACACGAACACCACGACGTTCCACTGACTCAAGCGTATGCCAGGGCCATTGCCCAGTTCCGCTCTCTTCGATCTGAACATCATGTCGCGACCACTGTAGCCGTACTGGAAGCTGAGGCGTATGGCTCGCACTGCGGGCCTTCCGAAGTTGAACTTGGGTTTTCGCAAGAGTACGAAAGACTGAACACTTGGGCGAGACGAGAAGAACAGGACGAAAAGGCTGTTGCCGCACGCAAGCGCTGGAAGGCTATCATAACCAGGCATAGTCTTGGCGATTGGACGAAGGGGCAGGAGTACGTCAGACTGTGGAAAGAAGGTATCCGACCTACCTATGCACCAGCTCTGACGGAACCAGTCATCACATCAGCTGGTATTCTCCCAGAGAAAAGGGTCAATATAGTAAATCCGCTTATGTAGATAGATTTTTTCCCCCTTGAGACTGTCCGGAAATCGCTCCGTAGTGTACAAGGTTAGAAAATGCAATAGTTGCGAATGCGAATACAAACGGAAGTCAAGAGGTCCCTACGCCTTCACCCGTGATTGGGCGGCCAGGGCAGCATTCATTCCCATCCAAGTTTTTTCTACCAAACCCAACAGTCTTTGCATGTCTGAGCTCCAGTCGTTCATGAAATCCTCTGGACTCCTCTTGTTTCTAAAGTTGACAATTCCAGCTGGTCGATCAATCCGAGCCCATATCGTTCCAGACACGACAAGGCGCGCTAACATCTCTTCTGTTTGTTGCGCAGTGAGATCCAGTAGTGAAGTCAGACGATGAAGCGTGATACGCGTATAATACTCGGCAACGACGCGTATGTTCTTGAGTCCCATAAAGCGTCAGTTTGCTCGACGTTGTATCAAAGCATTCCAACTCACGTGTTCAATTACTCGGGTGTGGAGGTCCTCCCATCGATTTTCAGCCATGAATACGGGCGTCTGGCGCAAGAAAGGCCCGTATATTGTCTCGATGCCCGGCCACCTCATGAGTTCACGAGCAGTAAACGACTTGACCAGATTGCTGACAGATCATCAGCTACACTCGCGAACATGGTTGTCAGACTCACTATTGCAATTCCAACTTTAACAACGCTTGGTCAGCGAATAGACGATGCAGCAAGTCGGATTGCTCGTTGCTGTGCGGAGACAGAACGACATAATAGACGATGTGTTCGAGGGCCTGGGTGAGGGTCACATATACAGAAAGGGCAGAATTAGAGGTCCAGCGTACCGCCTTCCCTTTTCCCTTCGTGTCCTCTTTTATTGACGGCGTTTCCCAAACTTTGTAATAGTGCTTGGCGACGTCAAGGTATTCATTCTTGTTCAGCGCGTACTGAATCATCAAGTCATAGAATTTGAGTTTGAGGTCCTACACACGAACATTTATTAGAGATTGAACGCCACCAAAGAAAGGAGCGGATACGAACTTCGTTTTCCTTCTCCTTTAAAAATTCCTCGTTTATCTTGCGGCCGCCGACCCTGACCTTTACCCATTCCCCTTCACCTCCACCCAACGAGTCTTTACCATCCTTAGCTGACGCATCCTTTTGCCGAGCCAAGGCTATCAGTAATCGCATCTGTTCGAGGATGAATTCCGTTTTTTCTCGCCGTTCCATGGAGGAGTACGTTTCGACCTGTAGATCCAAGAGAAGGTCGGATGCTGTTTGATACGATTCCTTGGAAGTGAGCGGAGACGAGGTTGCAAGGGATTCGTGATAATTTGAGAGCAGAAGCGTGACACGAGCCCGTGGAGTCTCCAAGAAGATCTGGTGGATCATATCGTTGTAAATTTTCCTTTCCACACAGAGCCTAATTATCTCACCTTTCCCTCGGTCACTCCCCGTAAGGTTTCCACCAATTGTAGCCACCGCTCAATTCCTTCATTCTTCCTTACATTTTCAAGCCACCCCATCGCCAGTTCTACCATGGCCTGAACTGCACCTTTTAGTTGCCCATGCTTTTTGCTCAAGACCGTGATGGTGGAATTTAGCAAGTCGTATGCTCGGGTTTCATAACATAGTTCCACCGCCGCTTTTACAAGCCGCGTCGTGGATGTTAGGTCGGATGCCTAGAAATTAAATTAGCTCATGGAATGGCTGGATGGATGACTTGGAACACATTTCGCGTTTGCTTTTCAAGGGCAAAGAGCTGATCGAGTGCTTCCTGTAGTTTACCAGTCTTCGGAAATATATGAGCATTTGCGTTACCGCACTCGAAAGTTGATGTATACCTGAGCGAGTGGAGTCGTTATCGGAATAATGGCATCAACCTCGGGCGTAAAATCTTTCTCCTGTTTCTTCTGTTCAGCCATAGCGGATTGTGGAGAGGTGAATATCGACCACGGCCAATTTTCCTGCGATTGACGCGTCACAGCGTTGTATATACTTGTTTGGAGTCCTTCCCTAACGAGTTCCACTGCAAAATTGACATTTTCGGTGCTAGAGACAGGTTCTTTTGCCTACGTTAGTGCCAGCACATTGATACATATGAGTTATTATCCGTCACAGCAAAAAGATCATGGACCGACAGGAGAAACGTCCGGGGCCAAATCGCAAACATCTCCCTTTTCTGAAATTGTATCCTGCAGAGTCTCGTCCACTTTTGAATCGGAAGTTGAAGCTGAGAAGTTGATGATTCGAAAAGGAATGGATAAAGGGTAGGAAAAGAGGATTTTGCAAAAGGCGAGGAGGCCCAAGACAGACGGCAGCATCAGGTAGCTGAGAGGAACATGTGCACGGCCTGTCATTTTTTCGTCATCCGAAGACTGGGTGGTGGTATCGGCGGACGCCGACAACACCGTTGTGTCAACTCCGGTGGATAGGGTCAACCGGCAAGCGTCCACCCCTTGATCAGCTACAAAAGGAGTAGCGTGAACGTTAGCATCTACAACGGATGGTCTCGCATCAACAGATGCTGATGATAGCTGAGGTATGGCTTCCACCGCACGGCTCATAAAGGAGGGTGAGCACTGGACAACTGCTTCCCGGATAGATGGCATCGCTGATATCCCGCAGTCCATGGTAGAAATGGTGGCGTCGATACTTTTGTCCAATTTCAACAGGGGTACCTCAACTTTTTGCGAGGATCTTTCCACCAGACGCATATTTTGGAGGTGAGGAAGAAAATCTAATACGGTCTGCCAACGCTCCGCGTTCGCTTCGACAACACCAGATCGACCTTTTTCGTGGAACCACTTAAGGGATTCCAAGTGCGGCGCAAAGTGACTCAAGAGAATGGCTGTTTGAAGGGGGCTATCCACCCAGGAATGGCCGACGTGTACTCGAAGGAGGGATCGCGAGGAATTTTTACGTGACGCGAGAACCTCCTTTCTCCCACCCGTTGCATTGATAACGACCGCCAAGGTGTGCAAACGTCGACAGCCCCTAACCAGCGGTGCTAAGTCTGCCAAAACGAGCTTCGGAGGACCCAAAGCCACGGGGAAGCGCGCTAGAGGGCAGAGTCTGAGGACCTCGACGTTCGGACACGCCGATGCCAGGTAGGCGATATCTGAAGCATAAAACACAATGGATTGCGGAAGATCAATCTCGAGTCGGACAAGGCTTGTGAGATCTGTAAGGCGTTCGAGGGAAAGGTGGTTCGACGGGGGTTCTGCCCTTGACGTGGACCGTACAAGGTCGACAAAACGGGATGAACCGGTGGCAGAGATTCGTAAAGTCTGGACACAATGGCTGAATTTGTCGCTGATGATGGTTGACAGATCCTGCCAATCGGTTTTACCAGGTGGATCTTCGATTACGAGCTCGAGTTGCGTTAAATTGGCAGTCAGGTGCTTCAGGAAAACCGCGATATTTGAAACCTCTCCAGTAAGATGGAGTTGCCGTAACTGAGAGAACCCTCCTGTTGATCGCAAGTCACCGGTCAATCGCAAGGACGATTTACGGATTTCGGAAAAATCCATTTCTTCCCCTGAAAATACTCCACTGTCTATGGATTCGGCTGACGTCGGTGTGGAGGAACCAGATGGAGAGGGACGTATGTCGTCAAAAAAACCTTCGACCGCAATGTCCGACCTGCCTGAGAGGTCAAGTCGTAAGGTTCGGAGTAGTGGCAATGACGCAACCCATCTGCCAATTCCTGGTGATAACGCTCCGGGAGCTACAAGTGCAACTCTTTGCAAATGGCTCTGGGGTCGGAGTAACTCTGTAAATGCATCGGGCAACGCTGTGGGCGAGACGAAAGTGAACGAAGAAAGGTGGGTGCGGCTGGCCAAGTCAGTGAGAAAATGGTTTAATTGTGGAAATTTGGTCCCAATCTCCAACACCAATCCCTGCAGATTTGGATTCAAAAACAGCTCAGCGCGATCCAAGCCACTTGGCGATCCGGCCTTCCAAACAATGTGATGTAGTTGGGGAAGAATGTAGGTTCGCGGCCGGAATTCTTTGATGATATCAAAGATCGAAGGGGAGATATTGTTCAGGCTCTCATCATAGGTTACACCCTGAACTCGTTCGCCATATGCGAGGACTTTTTTCCAGTCTTCTTCAAGTGGTCGTTTTGCCTGACTCTTTCATCAGTAGCGATATCCAGAGCTCTTGAACAATACTGACCAGGCCAAGGCTAGGTCTGCGTGCCTTCTTGAACAAGTGGGAAGGGAATAATCCTATAAGAGGGTTTAACGAGTCCAGTTCTCGCCACAAGACGTTCAGCGAGATCTCGGACATTGCTTTACAAGTACGGGCAAGCCGCGAGAGTGAACGTTTGCCGCCGGGACTGTCAAGGATGGCCTCAAGAAGCTTCGTCGCCGCCTCGCGGTCCTGAAGAATACTGGTAAAAGAGGCAAGAGACATGGTTTGCTCGTACACGGAGTACAGTCAATATAATGAACTCGATTGTGGTCGACGGTTTCACGGGTGTAGGTGCGAAGACAGACGGTATATAAAATGTCGGACAACCGTGCTCTGGCTGGTTTTAGCTGCTTGACGGACTGCGGCCACAACATGCGATCTCTTGCAGAAAAAGCAAGGGAAAGGGCTGTTGCAAGATTCCCATCACAGTCAGGTAAAGGGCCGAGATTAATCAGGCCTTTCAGTAAATGCGCAGGCCACCATGCATATCAGGTGCACACTGTGAAACAAAGATGGCCAGAAAGAGAGGCGCCGGCCACTTGTTAGGTAATTCGACACCTAAAATGTATGTTCGCAATGGTGATTTTGCGTAACGCAGGAAATGAATGATTCTCGCCGGACTGCATACATTCAATGAGGCCAATTTGCACGTGGCAAGCACGCGTCATTCGCGTGCAAGTTACACTGCGCAAGAACTCTAGCTCAAGGGAATATAACAACCAATGAAATCACACTGACGAAGGCTGAGCTATAGCTCCCCTACCTCCCAAGGCACAGGTTCATCTTCCCAATCATCCTCCGCGCCTATATCATCACGGAGCTTTTCTTCCCTCTCGCCCACATCCCAGATTTCACCTTTGAGTGGATCGTAGTGTGTCATGCGTTTACCGTACAGCAACCCACGGACTAGCCGTTCCTCCTTGAGGTCATCAGTCATTGATGGTGTGATGGCTAACACCTGTCGAAGCTTGTCTGGTAAATCGATGTGGAATTCGGCGGCATCATCGTTGGCGAAGGTATCCGGAGGCTCTCCACGAGGCAGAAGGCGAAGAACAGAGTCTAAATAGACGTCGTCGCAATCTTCCGAGGATTTGGGTTGCATTGCCCGTCGTCGGTCAACCAATTTGACGTTGTTAGGCTCCAGGCCATCCCCTGAGCCATCATCTGATTCCTCGAGTGTTTTGGCCTTCTTCCTGCTCGCACCCTTTCCTTTATCCCTAGATTTATGCTTGGAACGCAACGAATCAGTGGGTGGTGGTGACGGGCGTAATAGAGGAAACTGGGCGAGGCCAGTGATCTTGTGAGTGGTATCGTTAGGTTCAATGCCAGCGTCTGAGAGTTTGCGCTTAGTAGATTTAAGACATTCGGAACTCGTCCTGTTCAAGGAGTCGCTCGGTATTCGCGGATGTTTTTCTCGACCTCTTCCAGTTGGATCTAGTGATTTTGGTTCCCTGGTCAGATCTTCTTTACGTTTGTCGTTGCTGCGCTCAGTGCCGGATGGCAGTCCAAGATCGAAGTTTGCCCCATTACCAAAGCCCGTCGTAGACGCACACGAGGAGTCCTGCGGCGCCATAGAGGACAGCGGCGTGGTCCTAGAGCGTGAAAACTTCCGTTTGCTTTTGGTCTGTACGTCTTTCTGAGGAATGGGTTCGTCAAACAGGAGGGTGAATGCTCTACCACCAGTTTTGACTGGCGAATCGTTCACGAAAGAACTATCTGCAGGATTGCCACCTAGATCATGAGTTTCATCACTGCCCGCCGAATGAGCTTCCAGTTTCTGGAATAAACGAGAGCCTTGAGAGGCCACACGCCGTCGCTTTTCTTTGTAAGGTGACGGGGACACAGGTTCTCCGCATAGACGTTTTCGTGCTCGCAACAGAGGGCTGGTGGGAGCTGGAAACGACAACGACGCCTGCGCATCTGAGAGGCCGGATCGTGAATTAGATGGCTGAATAGAAGGGAGGAAACCGGGGGACGGTTCCTTCATTTGTACGCGGTCAAACATTCGTTTTTGAGGGGTTGCGAAAGGATTTGAAGGTTGTTCTTCTCTGGAATTCGTGGGTAGAGAAATCACCCTTTCTTTTCCATTTTGCTTCAACGGGGAAAATGGGTTGAAGCTTGAGAGAGGCACCGCTTGTTCGACGGTGCGCTTGTTCGACACGATCGAGGATGCATACGGCGGCTTGGATCGTTTCGGAGTCGACGGAGGGTCATTAGGCTGATCGGAAGACACTTTGGACAGCCTTTTGTAAAGCTTGTATTTCTCCGCTAGCGACGAGCGAAGTTCTAAGGTGAGCACACGCTGAACATACACACATATACACACACAACACACACCGATTTCAGGCTGATCTTTGACGTCTTGAACTGAAGGGTCTCTCCCATTTTTTGCTTTGAAGTTACGCTCCCAAGTTTTGACCTCGGCACGCACGATGGAGAGCATGTTGAGAACAATTATGTAAATAAATTATAATCGAATAAACAAAGATAAATAGAGTATAAAGGCCACCCGCAAAGCATTAATGCATTAATGTTTCGAGCCAAGCAAGGCAGTGGTCAACGGTCTTCAAGCTCATCCACGGTATCCACCGCTATCATGGTACTTTTTTCGTGGCAGTCTCGAAACCCACCAAAATCCGTTCAGGTTCAGGGAAATGGTCCAGAACCCAAGCAACCCACTTCTGGTAGCCATGATCCAAAGAACTCTACGCCTCAAGGCAATCTTGTTTCACACACTCCACATTCACACTCTTCTACCCTACTTCTGTCACAGGCGAGTCCAAAACGTCCACTAACCATGTCCATTCCACCTGCCATGCTAAACGATCCTGCTTTCTCGACGGACCCTCGTTCTCATCCCCATTTTGTACTTGACAAAACCGTTACCGAGCCCTCTCGCTCTCACCCGAAGAACCTGTCTTTGCCCCGCGTTGCTTCTGGGCATGGTTCAACCGCTGGTCGGCTTAGAAAATCACCCAGTACACCTCACACATTCCCAACTGTTCCCAGTCCCGATTCCGTTCCATCCTCAAATCTTTCCGATTCTTTAAATAGCCGACTATCTCCTCTGACGCCCCCGGTACCTATAACTCTACCATTCAATTCCTTCTCGCATTCTCCCCAGCCACCACCGTATGAATCGCTGTCACCACAATTTGACACCCAACAATATTCTCGTCCGTCTCCAACTGGCAATACCTTACCAGACGTCCATAAATCCATCGAGACACCAGCACAGCCATCTGGTGCAGCTGCCACAGTCGGAGGGTCTTCGGTGCCCAACAGTACGAATCGCCGCTCTCTACGCATTCACGAGCTTGATCGCATAGACGAATTGGACGAAACTGATCCTCTGGGTATGCCTTGGCATCACGGAGGCCCATATGAAGCAATCCGCAAGGCAGCTGTAGAAGAGCCCACGAACGAAAAGGGTGGTTTCGTTGCAAACTTTCCGGGACGTCAGCAGCAGGCCCTTAGGTCTAGTAAGGTTCGTATGTACAGTTTCATATATACATGGCGGTGTTTTCATTGTCTTTAGATTTCGAAATATGTTCGCGACGGTACCGTTGGTGTTTCGTTAAACCTCGTTCCAGGTCAAATACTGCCACGCCTTCCTTATTACGACTCAATATCTCTCGTTCCTCCCCATCCCCTCTGTCGGCCACCGCCACAAAGTTACAACCGTGACTATGACAGTCAGCAACCCCTTTCAGAACTCGACTCCACATGCTACTATGACCCGTATTCTGAACTATCTCAACAACCCACCAAGGTTGAGTCTCCGGGCCCGGATTATGCCCTACAGGGTTCACAGGCCTCTCAGCGTCACCGTCATTCTTGTGCACCCTTGGCCCCTACCAACGTCATGCATTATCCGGATACAGAACATGACACTTGGCTATCTCAATCCTCACCTGACGTTACGAATCACAAGAAGGTGGCTCAGGAAAAGCACCACGGACTCGACGCTTCCTCTGCTTCACCACATTCTAATTACCGGCAAGATCCGGAAGGAAACCGCAGATTCTCACAGATCCCTCAAGGTCTATCAAAGATGGTATCGTTCGACATTCCAAACCATGTTCAACCACCCAGGCGCCCTAAACATGTCAGCTTGCAGCCTCAAGGTTCCTCGTTTGAACAGTACGTGGATCTTGAACGGGAACGCCGACATGGGACAGCTGCAATACTCAGCCCTGATCCTCATGATCTCTTACCCACTACTGTTGAAGCGGTCCAACGGACTCCTAGTGCCTTGGGTTCTACCAGATCCAAGGGTTCCTTGTCGATTGGGAGTGCAAAGAACGCCCCGCAAAATCGCTACCTACCAAAGCGTCTGGTCATGCCTAAGCCCCTTCAACAAGACGTACGCATAGCGCAGTCATCACATAGACATAGCCCTCCGTCTTCCTCTGATTCACTCTCGCAACCTGATAGAGCCAACTCGCAACCCCGTGCACAAGATATTCCAATTTTTCCGGGGAGTCGGAAGCTCCGAAAGAAAACCACAGTTGTTGCGGGTTTCCCCAACTCAAATCCGCCCACATTGTTCGTTCCGTTGTCCATTAACACGGTGTCACCGGACCTGTCATTGCACTCGAAAGACCAGAAAAATAGAGCCCCCCAGAGGGTGTTGAGTAAGCGACGAAGCAATCTTTGAATAATATCTCATTTTTTGCGTTGTTATCCTTTCACTTTCTGAACGTATTTCTCCTTGCATTAGAACAATCTCTCGATCTCGCCTTCATGCAATGTACATCCAGTCACGCATCGCATTGTCGATCTTGTGCTTTGATCTAAATAAATAATATGTATCATACACAGTATGACTATATAGAGTGTTTTTATGTCGGTTGAAACCTTGCCAGCTCAATGATCCATTATTTCGATTGGCAATTTCATACCGGAAGGCTATACGTGAATGAATTTTCAGTCAAGGGTCGAAGTAGAGGTAATATCATTCTTGTAATCGTGCCGGTACAAGTTAATAAGACGAGCGGAACATAAATTGGAAACTGTACTGTTTAGTGTCAGGATCCCAATGTGACCAGTTCCAATATCCTGCATCGTCTGATTCGTCTTCAATTTCACGAGCCGGAATTCGGAACGCGATAGTTTCGTATGGTTCGGCAGCAACCTAGTAAGTCCACTATAGCAATCCAGAAAAGAAGGGACTGGAAAGGAACTAATGACGCACGATGAGATACTGGTATGCCTTATTGGGTGGCTCCTTCTTCTGTTCCCATGCGCTCATGAATCTGCGTCGAGGAAGTACACCGGCTTTGATTTGGGGAAGATGGACCTGTACCATCATTCCTTCCTTCCCGGTGTCCCTGTCCCTTACTTTGGTTACCCTGTATCCGGGACGCCCAATTTTGAGGAAAACTTTTCGTTGCACGTTACTCTGCGTGGGAGCGATCATCAGTTGAGTGTCCTTAGCATCACGAGCGGCTCGACGAGCGAGGTTGGTCTGATGCTTTTTCCCTTGCGTATGCGCAAGGTACGACCCTTCATTGGTGTGAAGTGTCAAGCAGAGACGACATTCTAGAGATCCGAGATGGTTCCGGAGAATGTATGGATCCTATGTTAACGTTTAGAAAAACCCGCATGGATGAGTGATATTTATGGAAGTCACCTTTGCGAGGTCTATTGTCTCGAGGGCAAGTTTTCGTAGTCTTTCACGTCTGTCAACGTTTGTTTCAGAAGCACCAGCCACACCACCACCGCCAAACTTGGAACCGACGCGATTCTGAGGGAAGTTCAGTTCAGGTGAATTAGCGTGGAAACAATAACCCGACCTGGAAATCTATGGAACACGCTTAGAACGGGGTGCAGAGGATGAACATTGGCCTCATACTCACCCATCGTCAATATTGGTGCGAATCAGACAACGTGGGAAAAAATGCCGAATCCCGATCTCAACAAAAAATCAATGCCTGGCAAGAAACGCGCACTCGTCGACGACCATCCAACAGCAAAGAAATCAAAAAAGCCAAAATTGAGCAATAACAGTAATGTTAATCATGTGGATTTATCATCCGAGGTCGACTTTCCAAGAGGTGGAGGCACAACTTTCAACCCGCTGGAGGTTAAAGCAATCCGAGCTGAGGCGGTCAAAGAGGCCAATGAAGAACTTTTCGAGGTTGGTACATGTATTTTATATGAACTGCTGAAATCATGTCTCGGTAGGATGCTCAGCACAAAATCGCCAAAAAGAAGCGACCCAAATTTGATTCCACTCAAGGGGAAAAGAACAGGATCCGAATTGAACACTTGAATTACAAGGTGTGTTAACCTTTAAACTGTCATTTACAAAGATGCCTTAGTTTTCCGTACAGCGACTAGTGGTAGGCATGAAGATCCTTGGTCAAATTATTACCGTCCAACCTCTGGCTCTCATCGTCTCTCTTCCATGTCAACTTTTTGCCCATGTTCCCATTACCCAAATTTCTTCACAACTCACAACTTTGTTGGAATCTATGGAAGAGGACGTCGATGGCGAATCATATGACGAGGACGAGGACGACGACGAATTTAAAACTCGTCCGCCTAGTCTCTCGGAACTTTTTCATCCAGGACAGTATATTCGTGCCATAGTCACAGCTGTTCACCCACCCGGTACCATTAATGCGACTGGCATCGCAAAAGCCAGAGATGAGGCGTCGAAAGCCTCCCGAAGAGTCGAACTCAGTCTTGTTCCAGGGTGTGTCAACGTGGATGTGCATAAGGCAGACCTTCGACCAGGTTTCGTGCGTTGTTACTCTTAACTTCAATGTCAATTTTGGTTCACCATTCAACTGAAGACGTTGTCCGCCGCTGTCAAAAGCATTGAGGATCATGGATATTTACTGGATCTCGGGATTCCCGACATTTCTGGGTTTCTGTCGTTCGATGATGCCACGAAAGGCCCTTTTGACGAGAAAGCTAAACTAAATATTGGCCAGTTACTCGATGTCAGCATCAAAGCCATGGCAACTAATCGTCGGACGTGTACTGTGACCATCGACTCAGAGACGTTTTCGTCTTCCTCGGTCAGTAATGTTCGATCCTCCGCTCGTCCGTCATTCATCCCAATCTATTCAGCTTTCTGAAGTCACGAATGTGACTTCCATCCTCCCTGGTACACTTGTCCGTTCACTTGTAACGGCTGTGCACCGCACCGGTGTCAATCTTCAAATACTTGGTTATTTCGATGGCACTGTGGACGAGTTCCATCTTCCACCTAACACCTCTTACACAATCGGAAAGAAACTGAAGGCGAGAGTACTATACCATTTCTCGTCATCCCCTCCCAGATTTGCACTGTCCTTGGCGAAACATGTTCTTGGACTACGTCTCAGACGCGTGGGTGATGAGACATCATTCAATATCCAGGAGGCATACCCTATAGGCACGTCCTTGGAGTGTGCGAAGGTATTGAAGACAGAGCAGGAACGAGGTCTCGTTGTCGAGGTACTGCCTGGGCTCGAAGGATTTGTCCATGTTTGTTCTCAAACAGTTTGTTGTGTGTATCTTTTAATGGGTTCGCGCTTAGATTTCTCAAATATCCGACGACCATGTGCCATCCCTCTCGTCATCTTCTGGTCCTTGGAAGACTGGTACCATCCATCGAGCTCGAGTTACAGGCTATTTTCATCTTGACGGTCTTCTTCGTCTTTCATTCAAGCAGTCAGTTCTTGAACAAAAGTACATGCAGTTAGAAGCTGTTCAAGTGGGAGAGTTAATAAGAGGAACGATCAAGATGCTCACCGACACTGCTATGTTTGTCTCCATATCCGGCCATATCGATGGAGTTGTTCGGCCCAATCACTACGCAGACATACCTCTGAAGCACCCATCAAAGAGATTTAAGCCTGGTGGCAAAATCACGTGCCGCGTACGCCCTAAATTCTTTGACCCGTGCCCTAGTCTATATTGAGATATCGACATAGGTCCTTGCTGTTGATCTGGAGCACAAGCGCATACTTCTCACCGCAAAGAAAACCCTACTGGAGTCTAGCTTGCCCATCCTATCGAGGTTCGAGGATGCAGAGGTTGGAATCGTCACGCATGCGTTTGTCTTGAAGGTACTTGAAAAGAACCTGATCGTCGGGCTGTATAATGGCCTGAAAGCTACTATCCCTGCGCGGGAGACAAGGTCCGCCATCTCTTTTGTTGTTGACCAAGTCGACTGACTTACCCTACACAGTGAGTCGAGCTCCACAAATCTTTCCGATTCATTCGTTGTTGGGAAGGTCGTCCAAGTTCGTATCATCTCAACTGACTCAGCGAATTCACATATTGTGGCTAGCATACGACAAGCCGGATCCAACTTCCATATGGTCACCAATATCGGTGGCGTTGAGATTGGTGATACGGTCGAAGGAATCGTCTCTGAAATTCACAAGGAACATGTTTTGCTTATCCTTCAACCCACGGCAGTTCGCGCCCTCATTTCTTTTAAAAACATGGCCAATCACCACTCAACCTCGCCAACTGAGCTTCGAGAGTCTCTCAAAGAAGGTGCGAAACTCGAAGGACTGATTGTCGTGTCTCGCAATCCAGAGAAAGGGTTCGTTTTCGTTGCCCACAAGCCTAGAGTCAAGATCCCGTTGACCGCAAAAGGCTCCCTGTCAATGAGTACGGTTGCACTTGGTCAGATGGTCGGAGGTCGTGTCATTAGCCACACGCGGAATGGTGCCTATGTGAAGCTTTCTACCCGTCTTGGTGGCACTTTACATCCTACCGACACCTGTGA
>Ga0209006_10003690_pt1 | contig 13926 bp, 20 predicted proteins | sample JacPin_JW_Ref_O2_FD_188567 | JGI IMG/M metagenome (GOLD analysis project Ga0209006, IMG submission 188567) | Forest soil microbial communities from Algoma, Ontario, Canada - Jack Pine, Ontario site 1_JW_Ref_O2 (SPAdes) (version 2) | ecosystem: Environmental > Terrestrial > Soil > Boreal... | reverse complement strand
ACCCTTCCCCCCCCCTTCCCTCCCGTCCCGGACGCGTCTATTCACTATGTGGCCTTGCCATTATGTTTGGCTCTTTCTTATAGGCTTCCCTACCTCCCCCCAAATTTCGTATTTATATTGGTATCGCTACGATCGAGCCATGATTCGGATTCCAATTTTTCTCGAACGTCTGCGATCCGGAATTGTTGTTGTTCATTTTTCTCTCACACGAAAAGAATTTTTTTTTACTGGGGAACCATTCTTGACCTTTGACCAGAAAGAAACCCGTTTTTTTTTATTACCTTTTCTGTACTCTGAGCGCGGAGGGATGGAAGAAGCTGAGCGAATAAATAACGTTGAGGGTGACATTTATACGTTTCCCGCCCCTCACAGAAGGATGGGTCATGGGGGTATGATAGATCGTCCGTCAACGCACATAACGAAGAAGTAAAAAACCAAAAAAAAAAAAACCATTTGCCTCACAGGCGAAGCTAATTCGTTTCCAAAAAGTCCAGTTCTCTTTAAAACTTCTCAAACGGCATAAACATGCTATCACCCCTCATAGACGTTGGTGCATTGGGGGTGTATGTCGAGAGCGATACCGTCCAGATGTGTTTGTTGCCAAGGTTGTGCTGGACGATGGCGAAGTGGACGGTGGCGAATGTTTTGAAGACGACTGGATGGGGGAGAAGGTAAACGATCAGGGTTCGGGAGGAAAAAGGTGGTGGGACAAGAAAACAGACCGATTAACCACTCGATCCAGACGAAAGACTTGAGGGCTTGGAGGTCACCGCACCATGTAATTTCGGCCGAGTAGTCTAAAGGAAAAGAGTTTTGTGAAAAAGGTGATAAAGATCAGGGAGGGTTCTTTGATTACCTTTGGGAATTGAACTGCACGCCATAGGGACGTGGCGCCAGCGCGAGGTGGAGAAAATGTCGAATGCTGGTAGAGATCGAAAGGACGTGAGCCCGATTTTTGTTTCTAGGGGGAGCATGACTCACCGAACCAGAAGACACTGAGTAAACCGAATACGATGATCTCAAAGGGCGCCCTGCCCGTGATGGGGTTTTCCAAACCCAAGTCGCAGAGTAATCTGAAATGTAGTTTCTTGTGAGTATAATGGAAGGAGAGCTTGGATGTGTGATGACGTACGAGAGGGTGAGCAAGACGAGTGTGATGATGGAGAGCGCGAGTGGGAAGAGATCAGCGACGACTGTGTTAAAAGAAGGATAAGTATTAATATTGTATTGGAAATGGAAATGATTTGCATACAGAAGTATTCCTGGAACTCGTTAACTCGAGCAGCCAGCGCAAGGACGATTATATTTATAATGAAAAGGATGACTTTGTAAATGTGAGTACTCGTGAGTGGTTGTGAGTGAGATATTCGTGAATAACATACCATTTACAGCAAGTCTCCTTTTACCTATGAAAGAAAGTGCCATTGAAAAAGAGTGGAAAGGTCGTTTGAGAGAAGAACGTTGAGAAAACAAAATATTTTTGATCGACTCCGTAGTAACCACTAGATTATGTAATACATCCAGCTTATATAACACATCCTTAAAGCTCATCTCTTCCAGGTCCAGGTTGGTATGTTATTTGCTCCAAAGAGGGTCCCCAATCAGCTTTGATCAAATCCGCTGCTTTCTCAGCAATGCCAAATAGTGTGCTTGCCAGGTGTCCGCTGATTTGTAGAGGCATAATCGAAGCGTCCACCACCCGTACATTCGATGTATCATACACCTTCAACCGCGCATCCACGACACCTGTGTACAAGAATATACTTGAATGAATATTCATCGGAACAAAAAGCTAAACATACCACCCAGACTCCTTTTCATCATCGCGGTCGTTGCGATTGGATGTGCAACCGGTCCATACACCTCAGTAATCCATTTCTCCCAATCAACACCTAATCCTCCTTCACTATTATCGGCTACCTTATCCTTCCCAGGAACCGCCTCGCCAGTGGACAACGAACCAAGCCGACCTGTTCTGAATAATTTTCGGCATAATCGTGCAGCCGCGACTTGGACGGAGAGATCGTATTGAACGCTAAATGCATTTATCTTCGTCTGAGGTTTGACATAAGGGTCAGCGCTCTGGAGAAAATCCGATCAGCCAGGGCGAACAAGAAGAGAATGAAATGAACATGCTGTGATCTTCACTTGACCCCGGCTGAATGGAATGAGTTGCCATATTAGCACACCAATATCACTGAGTATTCACCCATGAGCGCAGCAACATAAAGTACGACCTCAGTGACATCAACTTACGCTGGCCACCCTTGATTATAGAACAGCTCCGCGACAGGTACTGGGGAGGTAGATCAGTCTCCGTATAATGCACTGATCGTCTCAGGGTAATGGCTTACCCTTGTCTTTGACAACCAAATTTGCCTGCACTTCGTATATCTTTCGCAACGCCGCTGCGCTTACCGCATTGTCAGCCTGACTGGCGGCCCAATTATCCAAGCTGGATTGGATTTCCTGCACCTTGCTATTGGCTTCGGAGCCAAAGAGCTCGTATAGGTTGGGATACGCGATCGTATTTGACGGACCACGCCCACCCGGATTGAAGCCGTTGCCTTTAGCACCGAGGGCGTTGATCGTCTGTCCAATAAGACTCAAGAATGAAAGGCGAAATCAAAGAAAATAGAAGGATGCGTACTTGTTCCTGCAAGTTCTTGCCGACTGTTTTGAGGTCAATGAGAGTGTCTATCTCAAGCGGGCGCAGGATCTCAGAGTCGCCAATGCCGGATAGTTGAAGGAGTTTCGGAGACTGTATGACAAGGGTGACAAGGTCGGGCCTTGAGTTTTAAATAGAACAAGATAAGACAAACGGCAATGGCTCCGGCAGCCACAATAACCTCCCTGCGAGCATAAGCGGTGTACCTCGCAGAACTCTTTGCAGTGGGAGCGAATTCTATGCCAGAGGCAACGAGAGGAAGGTTCGTGCCCGCCCAGTTGATTTTCGTAACCTGAATTCCCATTGGTCAGTCAAACTCAACTTTCGACTGCAAAATCAAAAGAGGTCAATACTTACTATATGATCAGTAAGCGTGGTCCACATTTTTTTATCGTTTTCGACGGGAGTTAGATAGGCCGAAGCAGACGATGACCGATGGTCATCATCATGTTTGTTCATTGTCAAGGGGGTCTTGGAGATCCCATTCGGCTGACCACCGTTCATATCTTTCACACGCTTCATCCCGGTAATCGACACGACCGCGTCCATGAACGCATCTTGCTGGGGACCGCTGAACATCTCCTCTGGGTAGCTGACTTGGATTGGTCCAGAATAACCATGGTCGGAAGCAACATATTCCGCGCCTTTACCTTCCTGGCGCGCGTCTGGGGGAGTGAATGATTCGGCCTTTTGTGATACAGAACGGATGCGTGAGATAGGGATTAAGGATATGGAGAAAGCAAAGGATTCCACCTTCTTCATGTATCCCTGCAGATTTTCCCAGTTCCATCCTACCTCAGCTTCCGAAGTCTCGAGCAAATCCGACCAAGCATCATACTGTACGTCCACTCCACGGGTCCAGGCGCCCCCGTTAATGGAACTGCCCCCTCCAAGAGTTTTGCCACTGTGACACGTCGCTTTGAGAATTATAGCCAACAAATGTTGTGTATAAGAACTGTGCAAATGATCACCTAACCATGTTATTGTGCCCGTCGGTTTGCCATGACCAGTCAAGCTCTGTTCCAAACGCCTGTGTATACTTATAGAAATCAAACACCCTTGAATCTTGACGGTTGTCACTTCCAGCCTCGACCAGAAGGACTGTGGTATTAGTCATTTCCGAGAGCCGAGCAGCGACAGTAGTGCCTGTCAGTCCTGCCCCGACAACAATGTAATCGAACGTTTGTCCAGCGGCGGCTGTTGGAGAGGAAGTTACGGAAGACAAGCCCATGGGTATGAGTGAGAGGAAGAACAAGGCCACATTGGTCCAAACGCGACGAGATTTATAGTTCCATAATCCGGATAGAGCAGTGCCACGGTGCGATGCCATTACATACATGAGCGGCTGAGCCGCGTACCTTACTCATCACCATTAAAACGAGGTCATGTGTCACATGTCACACATCACGAGACCGTTATAGGAAAATGAAAGCTAAAAAATTTACCGTCTGTCACTTTCACTTCCTGCAAATATAGCTAATACCTAGATTTTTCTGCCGAGGCGTGTGGGGTATTGGGTATTAGAGGTTTATGGGTTATGGGTTCAAAATCTCTGCAAACCGTTGGGTTTGGCCGCAGGTCGGTAATACACATCTATGAGCTACAAACACTGGACTGTGCTTTCTACGTAGGATCTGTCCTGGAATGCACCTGGCCAATACCTAGTGTCTGGATTGCGTCGAGATTAGCCACGCTTCAAATATCCAAAACTGTTGGTGATGCTGGAAAGGAAATCACGCCTGAAATAGGTTTTGAAGATAGAATAACTAGGTATTTGAGATTCTTCTCTTGCCAGTGTCGCCTTTTATCATCATCCATCTAGTCGTCCAAAGCCTTATCAGTGTCTCATCCGAAGCAGGTCTGAGCGAGTGAAATCACTTCTTTCGCAATTCCGAGTACGCGATCTTCACGATGTTCACCCGCTTACTTCAATGGTTTCTCCATCTCATTGTATATCTGCCAACATGCACGTGTCTCGGTGGATGATGTACGTGCATGCGGGATCCTCGTTGATGGGACTGCCGTCAAAGCGGTTTTTCCTTCACGCTCAAAGTCTCCTTCGAATGAGATCCAGGAGTGTCGTCTTTGCTGTAAGATAATTGTAGGGTCCTTGACAGTCTACCTCCATGAATTGGATGGCTAACAATTCTTGGAAATACAGTCTCTGTATCGGAAATTACATTAATGGCGCAGGACACGCGAGTCTGGAGAGACGAAAACTTCGGTCTATGCTTAGGCGACACTAAGATTCTCGAGGCCTGCAATATCTCAAATCAAAGGGAGGGGACTTATCTGTGTATAACTTACACTGAGTAGGACCCCGAAACGGATTATCGCTAGACGATTCAGATCTGGAAGTAGACGCGCGCCTTTAGCCGGATTCTCGGGGTCCTGGCACATTCGCTTCGATTGGTGTTTGATAACATCTCAGGAATCCCTACGCATCGATGACGCGACCTACTCGAGACATCGCTGTTTTCCATAGAATGCTCATAGTAACACTTTCGATAGGTATGTAACACCATTTTTTTCTATTTCGACCTGACATACATTTCAGTCTTTGTTGCCGTCGATCTCAGCGTACTGATCGAGGAGGGGAAACTAACCAGTAGTGCGACACGTCTGGTACTAATCCTCATTTCTCCTCTGCTGCTTTGTGCCTACTTCGTAAGTATTCATATGCCCTGCACGTTTGTGCGACTGACATATTTGCTAGATGACCACTCAATGTAAAATCGCAGACATGGCCCTAGTGTCCGTCGTTACTGTCTTTCGTTTATTTTTATTCTTAGTCACTATCCCGCATAGTATCGGCCCAATCGCCCAATACCGTGAAAATTCCAAGTACTACTCAGCCATTAAGCCCGCGGCTAATCCTAAAGTCGACGCTGAACTACCTCACATCACGATTCAGCTTACGATTTACAAAGAAAGGTTTGAATCAGTGATGTATGTACATGCGTACAACAATCGATCTCTTCGATCAGTGCTCTAATCCGGCTTATACAGTATACCGACGATCCGTTCAGTCGAGAAGGCGATGAAGACTTACGCCTGTCAAGGTGGCACTTCTGCAATTCTCGTCTTCGACGACGGTATGCGGTGTTTGGAGTCGAAGGAACAACAGGACGAACGCATCTCCTTCTATGCCAACCACAACATTAGCTGGGTGGCACGTCCCAAGCACGATGATTCCCTGAACGGCTTCCATCGTGCTGGTTGGTTTAAGAAGGCCTCGAACCTGAACTACGGTACCGTCTTCAGCATGAAATTAGAAAAGCATCTGGCTTCATTGCAGCAGGTTGGGGGGCAAGACGCGGATGATGAGGGTTTAAAAGACCGCGCATTGAAGATGGCTATCGAAGAGACGTTTGCTGAAACCAAAGGACGATGGAGACCCTGGGCAGCGAATGGAAAGTCTTGCGGCATTGGCCCTATTGTCTTGCTTATTGATGCCGACACAATCGTCCCTGATGTAGGTCATCCATTCTCCTGCAGCCATTTGATTCACAAGATTATCCTTCAGGACTGTTTCAGAGATGCTGTTCGCGAATTCGCTGAATCCCCCGATGTTGCCATCATCCAGCATGAATCCGAAATTATGACACTCACGGACGGTTATATCGAGAATGGCATTGCCGAGTATACCCGTCGTGGCTACGATTACGTTTCAGTTTCAGCAGCGAATGGTGATATTCCACACTTCTTCGGGCACAATGCGTTCATACGATGGTCAGCCCTTCAGGAAGCTGCTTTCGTTGATAAACATGACGGTGTCCTAAAAATATGGTCGGAATCAGACGTCATCGAAGACTCTGAACTGGCGCTGCGTCTTCAGACTATGGGATACGTCATTCGATGGGTCACATACTCACATGGCGGTTTCAAGGAAGGTGTCCCTCTTACTGTCGACGATGAGATTGCTCGTTGGCAAAGGTTCTCGTTTGGCTGGAGCTATTTAACGCTCAATCCTCTCTCTGCGTGGATGCAGCTGGGTCCCATCAACGAGAAAATGTGGGCGTTTTGTCGTTCAAATGTACCTCTAAATCATAAGATTACCACCATCATCAACCTGGTCGGATTTTGTAAGTTCCGCAATCTTCACAGCGATATCCGATCAACTCACCCCTTGATAGATAGCTTTGCTACATATATGGTCGCCCCCCTTGTATGCTACCTCATACTTGGCTTCACTCTCGACCTTGATTGGTATCGTGGCTTCAATGTCTGGCTGGCCTCCAAGGTTGTACTTCCGCTCGCTCGTAGCATGTGCTCTGCCATCTACAGATACCGCACGGGCAAAGGAAGGCTCGCGGCCTCCATTCTCGAAGGCCTTAAGTGGACGCCATTCTTGTATGATCTCATTCCCTTTCTTGCCCCTGTCTTGTTGAAATCCGATTTCTTCATTCTAGTATTCTCTTCAATAGCGGTCTTAGTGCCCATATCACACTTTCACTTATTGCGCACATATCGTCATACCCCATCACCTGGGAGGGGACGAACAAGGAAGTCAGGTCATTCAAATTCTTCGTTGAACTTCCCAGAATCATCCAACGCTTCTGGCTGATGTATGCGATGTGCGCCCTCATTGCCGCGATTATGATGACTACATCCGGCAAAGATCTGGGCGTCACGCTGCCGCTCGTCATTTTTGTGTCGAGCCATGCTTTGCTCCCTGTTCGTGATTTTGTTATTTTTTTTCTTCCGGCTTCTGACTCCATTCCATTGAAGATCATTCTCCATCCTTGGTTGTGGCGCTTCTCTGTAAATATGGATCCCAAGCCCCAGTAATGTTGAATTATCGGTAATTGCAATTTGTTATAATTCAGTTTCTTTGGGTTCGTACTTTTCAAAAGTCTGCTATGTTTGGTGTCTGAGACTATGTCACCCTTCCTTGAGTTATTTGAAATACAAGCACTATGCAGGACACCACTTTCCAGTCCGAACCAAATCACAAACGGTAACGCTCTGTAAGTAAATGCTCCTCCATCGCTTTGATCTCTGCCGCCATTCGACTTAGCACACTCATGATCATTGAAGCGATACCGTGACAACTCACGTAAGGCAACATGTTTGGAGAAGAATCGGCAAAGACCAAGGTTGCCTGATTTGATTTTCCAAGTCATTTGGCAACACAAGCAAATTGAAAGCTAGAACGTACCTGTCATGTACCATAGTCCTGGGAATCCCAAATCCCGCCAACATCCACTGAACTCACCGTCTTCATCAATGTCCCATACATGTTTGCAGCTATCCGCAATCTTATCACCACAGATCTGACGAATAATCAGCCCAGAATCATCTAATCTAAGGTTAAAGTTGCATAAATGAACCATATACAAGACATGGATTACGTGGACCTCACCCGGTGGCAAAGACAACAACATCAGCAAGCAGTTCGGTCCCATTTTCAAACTTGAGCCCTCTGGCAGTGAAGGACGCTATCTGGCTGTCATTCTTCAACTTTATCTTGCCGTCAATAATTAGCTGACTCCCTCCCGCGTCTGTAGGACATTTTTTTAATTAAAAAAATATGTCGGCCAGAGCCAGGTTAAATCCGGTACCAAGATAGTAGCCTCCAGCGCGAATGCATCCTTGAAGCAGAAATTTTGCATCTTTGGGGTCATGGCTAAGCTTAAAGCCACGTTTCTTCAGACCATTGAGAACCTCCCTGTGATTTTGATGAGACCTGGTGACGAAAACCCTTACAACAGGGTCACTTACTGATCTGCCTCAGCAACTTCTTCAACTTGGCGTTGAGCTATTGCTTCCCTGAGGGGACCAGGGAACGATGCAGTGATCCGGTCAGCGATATCCGTAGGGAGGGCATTTTCCGAATAAACGCCCGTCATGATATGTTTCCAGGCATTCTTCGTAGTCATCACGAACGTCGGACCCCTTTGAACCATTGTCACGTCTTGATATCAAAGTTAAGGGCATGATATAGTGTGAGAGGCAAAAATATGGACCTGCTCCACACTCATAGAAATCTACCGCAATGTCATGGGCTGAACACTGCGTTAGTCACGGAACAAAAGCAAGACAAGCGATCTTCTCACCAGAGCAACAGGATCCTATTATGGTGACCTTTTTACCACCATGACCAGCGGCGCTCTTGTATGCGGTCGAGTGGAGGATCTGGCCCGAAAATCCAGCCTGGTCCCATCATATTAGCATATAACCGCTTGAGGGTCAAGGAAGGTAAACCATCTTGGGGTAACTTGGAATATCTGGCTGTCCGGTGCCTACTTTGACGGTGTCGAGTCTGCTGTCACTCACTCATATAAGAAGAACTCGCCTATTCCAGATGCGAAGACGAAATGTTTAACACGAAGAGTGCGCTCTCGACCATTACCTCGCTTCACGGTCACGTTCCATAAATTTGATTCGACTTGCGATGCAGATACGACCAACGCCGATGTCCATACATTTAAATCAAGGGAATGGGTATATGATTCGAGCCAATCTCCCAGCTGCCCTAGAATTAGTGCTAAGCACAAGGGAAAGCAATGGGCATATTACTTTTGCAGCAGGGGGATAGACTGGCCACGTCGACGGAAAGCTAGGAGAATGATTAGAGTTGAGGGGAGGAGACGGGAAATGACGCACGGGATATATGGCATATGATGATACCCTGATCGGGGGGTTAGGACGTATTGTCGAGGCTGATACATCTCGAACTCACAAACGGGATCGTGCAAGCACAATGATTCATATCTATTCCGCCAGTTATCTCCGATTCTCTCATTCTTTTCAACAACAAGTGTGGGTACATCCAAGGTCTTTAGTCTTGCAGCTAGTTCAAGGCCGCTCTGGCCGCCACCGCAAATCAGCACCACAGGATCTCCCCCCTCGAATTCGAGCTCCCGAAGACGCTGTTCGGTCCAATTCCCATGGGCAGAGTTATTGTTGCGTAAGTCACCGATTCTCTCCGGAAATCCTCTGAGGTCCTCGAGGTTCGTGAACATGCAGTGGCCTTTCCATTCGCCACTTGCTGTGGGGACAAGGCGGAAGATGCCAGAACCGAAGCCAATATTTGTTTCAAAAGTAAACATGGCCTGAATCCATGCAACATCTGGGTAGGGGTGCTGCAAGCCAATAAAGTCTTCTCTGAGCTTGAGCGTTGTCATGTTTGCGGACAGTAAGCGATCCATGAGAAATCTCTTGATCCTTGTAGCGCCAGCGAACGTACGAAAGTCCCAAGTGAGCGCGAGGATGTCACGCCAGTACGAGTCTTGAACGAAGATGGAAAGGATGCCGTCAATGTTGTCGATTTCGACATACTCGGAGAATGAGTTGAACCAAGCTGTTGTAACTTCGTTGACGTTGAGATTGAGTGGTATTTTCGCTTGTAGTCTATCGAGAGTCGGAATTGTGGTGTTCATATTGTTCATGAGAAGTGCTTCAGCATCAGTAACTCGGCAGTTGCACCGAAGATAAGCAAATACGTGCCACGGTACCGGACTTCCGCGTTCGTCACGAGTTCGACGGTTTATGCATATGTACGGGTGCAGCTCCACTTACATATTGCACATGTAATGGAGGACATTGTGACTTACGCTGTGAATCGTGATAGAGATCCTATATCCCAGTTTCATCCTAACACGCTGGTGATCGACGCACAAAACAGAACAATGAATGAGATACACTTGTCACTTGGTGACCACACGGCAGTCTAGAGGACTTTGTCGACATCGTTGACTGCGTAGCAAGTCGTATGCATTTGTATAACGAATGCTATACACACGTATTATATATACGGGTAATGTTGTCGACGAGGTTGGCCTGTTCAAAACGGAAATTCCCACGAATAGATACCAGCCTGCACAGGCACTAGACGTACTACCCCGTTGACTCGGCTGTGATCACTCTGTAAAAGTGTGTAATTCATGACATTCTCTGTTGGTGCGCCTCATTAACTTGCCAGCTACCTCGAAATCGGTCGCGATGCCGTTCTCCGACCCTTTATTGCCCGCTGAATATATCCAAAAAGTTAAATCAGACGACTGTATGCGAGACTTCGAGTCCTCCGTCTATGACATGGCCGCTCACGAGAATCGTGTTGGCACGAGGAACTGGGTCAAGCCCCGGTCTCCGGACGTCATCATCGTGTTCCAAAATCCTACCAGAGGTTTCACAGATAGGGCCAAACGCACGTATCTACATTACTATGCCAGAGAAGGAGATGTGCTCGCCGTATCGGAACTGATTGTACTTGGAGCGAATCCCAACAAGGCCGATACTGATGGGATCACTCCTCTCCATCTCGTCTTCTTGGAATTGTCCATGGTCAAAAATCCACTAGTCGCTATAGTCAAGGCAGATTTATCCGGGCTAATGGACGTCAAGAGGTTGTATGCACGCCTCTCATGGGTGGTGCATATTCTCGTCGAACAGCATGCAAATGTCAACATCAAGGTCGGTCAAAATTCCATACTGGATCTTTCATGTAACTGGAGGGACTGGGACTTGATTACTTTACTCCTGAAACACGGTGCCAATCCTTCTCCTAATTCCATGCCTCCCTTCGCATCAACCACAGACAAGAAAAGATTTTTGGACCTTGTCAAGGCATCTGGTCCTCGCCCGGCTCGAGTTTGTCCCTGCCTGTCAGGAAAGACGGTCCCTCACTGTCACGGCAAAGAACCCATCCCGTATCCTCTCAAGTATATGTGTGTTTGCGGATCTACCAAACTTTACGAACGGTGCTGTTACAAACGGGGCAAATTTGTATCGGAAAAGTGGGATGATGCGTCTCAGAGGGTCACGTTGAGCTATGACAATACCAACCCACTCCCCACCAATATACAACACAAGCTGGCAGCAGAGTTGTTGTCAAAGGGCCTGATTGACCCTGCTTTTGGCTATGCTATGGGCATAGCCGAGTTTCTCCCGATGTACTTATGCCATCTTTTCAATCGCTATATATACTGGCTGAATCATCTGACCTGTAGGCCTGATGGTCGTGCATCAAGTCGAAGTCTTCGTGATGACCTGCAATCTACGTGGAATCTGCTCGTTGATAATTATATTGCTTTGGGAACCGACTCACGCCCAAGGGATGTAATTGAGCGAAAGGCGAAGATCGGGAGCGGAAACGGTGCCCTATATCGCATATGCGAGAAGGTCGACTGTCAGAAGGTCGAAAGCAGCCTTGAGAAGTTCAGCCGTTGTGGGCAGTGCAAAGCTGTGAGTCCTCCTTGGTATCACCTACAATTTACGCGATAACGAGAATACATAATTCAGTCCGTCTATTGCTCGAAAGCCTGCCAAAAGTCGTCTTGGCCGACGCACCGAGATCTTTGCAAATCCGGGAAGGCAACTGAGCAGTTGCTGCCGTCGCAGCAGGCCCTTGTGGATTACCGTCAAGCTGCACTCGAAACACTGGCACCAGTCGCTGCTTTTCTATCTTTCATGGGTCGACCGATACCGCCTTCGCGATGATATACGCCTTTCAAGTTTCAACAAAGGGATGATTGATCAAGAGAAGAGGTCTTGACCAGCCATGTCATATTCCAAACCTGTAAGTAGGTACAGGTAAATATCCAGTTGAAGTAGGTATGCGAACATCATTAGAAAAGGAAGACGTAGTATGTGCACACATGCATACATAGAGTTCCGATGTGGCTGCTGGATGGCTTGCTTGAAACAAATGGCAACTTCAACAGCTGGGCACCGTTCCCCCGTAACTCTCTTCTCAGCCATTCGATGTATTGCCAAGCGTCTGGCCGAAGGCTTTCTTTTTTTGGTCCATTCTATCTTGATGTATTGTTTGTTTTTGACCGGATGGCCCAGTATTCTCTCTTTGCTTGCCCTTCGCACGACTCGAGCCCGCTTGCGGACTTACTTGTATGGGTCTCCTCGCAAACGTGCGGGCACGTCTACTGTCTCCATGGTCCATCTCGCCTGTGGACGATAATCCACCAAGAATATCGTTCAAACCACCGCCCCACTTGAGCATCATCACTACCCGCTGGCAGTCAACTCGGAACCGTTTCACACTCGCCTTGCTGATATTGCCAGTGACATTCTTTTTTTTGGTTAGTGCTTAACCACGAAGCAGTAAGAAGAGCGGATCTCTCACTTTTGTAAGAATGAATGGATCAGCGACAACTAGTTCGTGTTTTCCCCAATTCCATATACGAGGTGCTTCGGCTGAATCTTCCTCTTCGATGTCATCTTCGCCCTCCTCTGCTTCCTCTCGGGAGGTCGTGGCCTCGGTATCAGTATTCCGTGATGGCCGCAGAACTATCCCCCCTTCCCGTATGCTTATCATATGCTTCGCATACAAATGGTCGCAACCCCAGTAGCTTTTATTCAAACCACAAATCCTTAGCAAAATAGCTCATCAAGAAGTCACGCTGGATGCTCTTACTTGAACCAGTCAGACAAGGCCGCCTCCAAAGTGATTGTTTCCTGTGGGACCCAGTTGCTTGCGTCACGAAACCTAACGTCGCATCGAGAGCTCCCTCCTTTAGTCCTTGCCCAAAAAATCCCATGTGTGGCTTCGTCATGGAGTTCGGGAAGGCCCTCCTGCAAGTTCGGCAGCAATTTACGTGCCTGTCGAGTGTTCAATTATCGTGTTAATCGTTTTTCATAGCGCAAGGCCTCACTTGCAAACGTCCAATAGTCATTAAAACCAACGAGTAACTGCTGAATGTGACAGGTTGGCCCAACTGGCTGGGACTATTGAGGCCCAGAGGTTTTGCCCAGTGTTTGATAAAACCGATCATCGGTCGGAGGATTGGCAAAAGGTCGCAATAATGTTTTATCAATCCCGTATTTAACAAGCCCAACTGGTCGTTGACATTGATATCACATTGCAGACCCGTGTCAGGATCCGTACACTTCACTGCGAACATGACGGTGATTACTTGGTTGAAAATGCAGGAAGGGGAAGACAGGGTAAACCTACCTATAGGTACCATTGCTGTTGGGATGTTCCGCACATTGACGAACCCATTCTTGTAGAACGTAGCGCCAAGTGCTCTGATCAGTGATTACGTGAATGTTTTGGTTGGGGAATCAACGCGTTGTAGCCTACCGGACGTTATAGATGGCTGCGGATCAACGAGTGAGTACAGACGAACTCGCATAATTGCGCCACGACTTACATGGGAGACCACCGAGATCCATATCAGGTGAAAAACCATTGATTCTCTTCGAGTCCTACATAGTGATAAAATAAGCAGTGAAGCGTATGGGGCGACAAATACACGAACAATGATGACCAGATCAAGGTCACTTGAGGACGATGA
>Ga0209006_10003689_pt1 | contig 13927 bp, 19 predicted proteins | sample JacPin_JW_Ref_O2_FD_188567 | JGI IMG/M metagenome (GOLD analysis project Ga0209006, IMG submission 188567) | Forest soil microbial communities from Algoma, Ontario, Canada - Jack Pine, Ontario site 1_JW_Ref_O2 (SPAdes) (version 2) | ecosystem: Environmental > Terrestrial > Soil > Boreal... | reverse complement strand
TGCAATCGCAAAGCTTTGTGGAGACCCTGTAATGTGTGTGTTATTATAGGATCGAACTCGACGAGACTCGATTTAAGTCGTTTCGTGCATGGTACTTGGCGAAGTTGTCGGAAATAACATGTCTTTCGCAGTTTCTTTTCCCAGAATTGTCCTTTTCATATATTCGCCTCTTTCATATTGTTCAGCTCTTCTAATCTGTTGTCTTCCTCGGTTTTTCACCAAAGTCTTGCAGTAATCTTATGGTGTCTTGTACAAGTACAAGATTTGTCTTTATCCCAACGCGATCAAGGAAGTGCGATCACGTGGGTGTAACTGTCACAGTCGCACCTGTCACGCGTTGCTCTCAAGTGAAATGCCTCTGGTTCGCATTGAATTATGCGACTTCAAGTCGTATCGGTGAGTTATTCCGTGATTCATGGCATCTAGTTGATAGCTGATCCACTCCCTTAGTGGCCATCAAATAATTGGTCCTTTCCGAAACTTCACCTCAGTGATAGGTCCCAATGGTGCCGGCAAGTCGAACCTCATGGACGCCATCTCGTTTGTCCTCGGAGTTAAGAGTGCGCAGTTGCGTAGTAGTCAATTGAAAGATCTTGTCTACCGTGGAAGAAGGCTAGCAAGGGATGATGGCGTCGAGGAAGGGTCGGGGGCGGCACATGACGAGGACGATGATGAGGGCGAGGGCACGGCGAAGAAAGCCTGGGTGCTCGCCGTATACGAGGACGAGAATCACAAGGAGTGGCGCTTTCAACGAACGTCAGTAACCTCCCCATCTTTCTACAAACTAGGTATATATAACGCGTTTCATTCCATTCAGAATCTCTACGACTGGAGCTTCCGAATATAAACTCAACTCAAAAGTCGTCACGTACTCCGCATACAACGCCGCGCTTATCTCTCATAATATCCTCGTCAAAGCTAAAAACTTCCTTGTTTTCCAAGGCGATGTCGAAGCTGTCGCATCCCAGTCGCCACGCGAACTCTCCCGTCTCATCGATCAGATAAGTGGCTCACAGGAGCTTGCAGCAGAGTACGAACGTGCAAAGGAAGCGCAAGATCGAGCTACGGAAAACGCCACGTTCAATTTTACAAAGCGAAGGGGCATCGCTGGTGAGATCAAGCAATACAAAGAACAGAAGGGAGAGGCAGAGAGGTTTGAAGCTCTGTGCCAGCAAAAGGTACCGTCTCGTCCTGGCTCTTGGGATAGAATTCACACTTATTTTTGTGTCAACTTCTAACGATAGGATGACCTTATCCTTCGTCGCATCCTCTTCAAATTATTCCATATCGAGGAGTCCATCGAACAGAATGGACGTGAGATTCGCTCAAAGGATAAGACGCTGGCGGGCCTTCGCGAAGATCAACGCGTGCATGATAAGGCACTAGACGATGCTCGAGCCGAGCAAGCCAAGGCACGCTCAGTTGTCATGCAAATGGAGAAGAGAATAAAGAAGGGGGAAAAGGCATTGGAAGCGAAGGTATATTCATTAGTTGTATGCTGTCTATCTTGTGTAGACGATTAACGGGTCCGATGGCAGAAACCTGATCTCGTAGCTACAGATGCCCAAATCGCCCACTCACGCAGGAAACTCCACAATGCCCAGGGAACGGGCGAACAAGTGACGAAGGACGAGGAAAAGTTGGTGGGCGATCTGGCCACATTGAGGAAGGAGCTTGCGAAAGTCAAGAGGGCGGCCGATGCGGCACAAGGTGGGCGTTTCCCCTTCTTACCTTGATCATTGGCTCTCGAAGACTCACAAGTTATTCTGTCGTGTTAGAGGCTCAAAGAAAGGCATCGCAGACGAACCTATCATTAAGCGAGGAGAGTTTGGAGGAGTATCGCAGACTGTGAGTAGAAATTGCTTGTACTCTAGTATCGGTTATTTTATCTCTACCCACCGACAGGAAAGCATCAGCGAGTGTCCTTGCCGTGGACGAGCGACAATCCTTGGAGACTCTCACCCGTGACCAGAAAACCATTCACAGAACACTGGCGAAGTTAACCGAACAACAAACAGAATTGGTTCAGAAGAAGGAAGGACTCGTTGAGGACGCCAGAACACAGGAAATCAAGGAACACGAGGTCCGTTCCATGGATTCTAAGTCTGTTCATCCACATATGTTTTCCACGCAGTTAGAAAACAAGTTAGCTTCTTTCCGCCATGACTTGACGAAGACCAAGCAGAATTTAGATAATATACAATCCGAGCGAGCAAGGATTACGTATGTATATCTGCTTTTCTTGTTGTTACCATACAGTTCTTATGCTCCGCCCTGCAGGCAACTCGAGAAGGAGGCAAACGAGAGGCTTTACGATGTGTATCAGAAAATGTTGCAGGCCGGTGTGGATAAGAACGAGTCAGAGAGAGAAGCAAAACTAAAGGACGCTCTGGTTAGTCTGCAGAGGATATTTCCTGGTAAGCGCATTCCTGACGTTCTCAGGCGGTGCTGATCGTATCTCATCACAGGGGTTCGCGGACGAGTTGTCGATCTATGCAAACCCACACAGCGGAAGTACGAGACTGCCGTATCCGTCGTACTCGGTCGCAATATAGATGCTGTGGTCGTTGATGAGGAAAAAACCGCCATCGACTGCATAGAGGTAATTCTATTTGTTGGATGTATCAGAACGGTTTACATATTTTCAACAGTACATGCGTAATCAACGAGCTGGTCAAGCAACTTTCATACCAATCGACACGATTCAGTTGAAACCTATAAATGATAAGTTCCGATCGTTTGCAAAAGGAGCCCGGCTGGCCGTCGACGTGATTCAATATGAACCTACGCTCGAACGCGCCATGCATCACGTATGTGGGAATGCTCTTGTCTGTGACACCATGGATGTGGCCCGTTTCGTATGTTATGAAAAGGGGCAGGAGGTGAAAGGTACGTGAAAGGCTTCATTTCTCGTGCCGCACAGGACCTGATGACATTTTTAGCCGTGACACTGGAGGGGACCATAATTCACAAGAGTGGACTCATAACTGGTGGCCGAAGCACACACAGTAGTTCTAAAAAGTGGGATGAGAAGGATGTGCAAGGTGCGTACTCTATTTTTCTTTCATGAACCTTTTCGTTGAAAGTCTACTTAGGACTGCGCCGCGCGCGAGATGCTTTAAAAAACCAGTTGCAAGAGCTCTTGAAGCAACGGCCTCGCGGTAGGGACGACGACGATCTCATTGAGGAAATTGGCCGTTTGGAGTCTAACATTGTATCTGCCAGAGACGATCTGGTAATTTTTTTCCACTTCGTCATGACGTTATATCTTGTTCACCTGTCCGGGTAGGCTGCCTGCAAACTCCGTCTGACGGGTGTCAAAGACGAGCTCAAGCATGTCGACAAGGAACTTAAGAAGCAAACTCCAGAGCTGAAGAGGGTACTTCCTTTGTCTAAAACATCCGTCTCAAGACTCACACCGACTTTTCAGACCCAGACAACATATGATTCCCTGGCCTCAAGGATTCAAGAATTGGTATCCACGGTTAACCATGCAGAGGATGGGATATTTGCCCGCTTTTGCCAACGGATTAATGTCTCGAATATTCGGGAGTACGAGGAACGCCAACTCAAACTTGCACAAGAAGAAAGCGAGGCTAGACTTCGCTACGACACTCTGATAGCTCGTCTGACTCATCAGTAATATTCATTCTTCAATCACAGTAGTTCCTTGGTTGATGCCTCCTTATCAGATCTTCTTGGCAAGAGGAACAGTTGAAAAACATTCGCGAACGACTTGCGCATCTGGAAGCCATTGTGCAAGCTGAAAGCTTAGCATTGGAAACCCTAGAAGCTCAGAAACAGGTTACTCAAGACGAGATCATAGAATCCGAGGCTGCCATTTTTGAACTACACAAGGAATTAAAAGAGTTGCAAGAGATCTTGGACGTTCAAACAAAAGCCGTTGAACAGGTCAAAAGAACCACTGCGAAGGCAACAAAAGTTCTCGATCAAGCCTTGAAGGAAATTGCGTCTATGGTCGCTTTTTTGAGTTGTAAATTCAACGTGCTCGCTAATGTTTCCCATTTGCCTTAGAACGACGAGATCGAAAAACTGTCCTTGAATAGGTCTACCATCTACCGAAAGTGCCGTCTAGAAGGAATAAAGTTGCCGTTGCTTGAAGGTAACCTGAAAAATGTTCCTATGGAAGAGGTACGAATTACATGTGCTTGACTGACCACTTAACTCATATCCGAACGTAGAATCTTCGTGAAGAAGTTGCCATGGACGTTGATGAAGATGAAGACGGAACTCAACATCCCAGGAAGGTCCGAGACTTTGGCATTGAAGTCGACTTCAAAAGCCTTGATGATGATGAACGCGAGGTAAACAATGGCAAGCGGGCCCTGTGACCTGAAACTAATCATTCGATCTCAGGATGGATCGGCAGACGCGGCTGCCGAATTCGACGATGCTATAGCCAAACTAAATGCAGAAATAGACAGAATGGCTCCCAACATGAAAGCCATGGAAAGGTGGGTAGTCTCGTATACACTGAAACTGTACATCACTTACTCGTAGGCAGATTGGACGATGTCGAGGCGAAATTAGCCCAGACTGAGAAGGAGGCCGACAAAGCTCGCAAAGACTCGAAAGCAGCTCGCGACGAGTTCAACGATGTCAAACGAAGACGGTGTGTCGAATGCCTTTCGATGAATTCCTCGAATACTCACCGTTCGTCAGGTGTGAGTTATTCAACAAGGCCTACAATCATATCTCCGAACGCATCGATCAGGTATATAAGGACCTGACCAAGGGCAAAGCTTCTCCGATGGGCGGTGTCGCATATCTCAGTCTGGAGGATAGTGATGTATGCAGCCTCCAGCAGAATCGAATATGGGACTTCTCATTCATCTGCCTGGGTAGGAACCTTATGTTGCTGGGATCAAGTATCACGCAATGCCGCCAATGAAGCGTTTTCGCGATATGGAGCAGTTATCAGGTGGCGAGAAGACGGTAGCGGCACTCGCGCTCCTTTTCGCAATACACAAGTACGCTACAGTCTCTCGAGCCGAATACAAGTGTAACTTTGTCATTTCACAGCTTCCAGCCAGCGCCATTCTTTGTTCTGGACGAAGTGGATGCGGCCCTGGACAATACAAATGTTGCGAAGATTGCAAATTATATTCGTTCTCGAGCCTCTGACAGTTTCCAATTCATTGTCATCAGTCTGAAGGGCTCGCTGTATGAGCGGGGCCATTCGCTTGTGGGTATTTATCGTGATCAAGACGTGAACAGCTCGCGCACATTGACGCTGGATGTGAGTCGTATTTGGGCCACCCCTGCGTTCGTATTAACTAACGGGTGATGTTCCAGCTCACTCAATATGACGAATGAAGATTGTTTCGGGTCGGCCTTGCTAACCTACTAGAAAAGCATGTACACATACAACAAGGGTTTTCTTCCGTGTATAAAACTATTGAATGCAGATTTGCCACTCACCAGTGGCTCAAATCGACAAGCTGAGACAATGATGGGCAGGAGAGGAGGCAGAGGCAAATGACAAAAAATGAGAGTAATAGAGATGTAAGGTGCAAGACCGCACTAGGCGAGGTGGCCCCAGTTTAGAACAGCACAAAACGACGACAACGGATGAGGGTGACAATGCAAGCAAGGAGAACCGGTTGTGTGCATCCACACACTCCCAGACGGCGACGAGATTGTATCCACAGGCACCCCTAACTCAACAGCAAATTGCAGGCAAACGATTCGTACGCATTGCTAGCAGGAGGTTCCAGCTCATTGACTTGCCAATTCAGGACTCGATGTTAGATGCGAGTCGAATGCTACATGTCAAAGTGTCAAAGAGTGGCGTCAAAAATTGAGTTCGATCGCTTTCACCTTGATCGATTCTTTCAACTCTCCGAGGACGACGGAAGCTTAGAAAGCTTCCGTCAGGCATTACTTTGCACCGTCTGTGTCAGCGGGTCAAAATGTGAAATAAATCGGGGTGACACAGCGGGGGAGATGATCACCGATGATAAATATGATAAATAAGCTTGACTGCTATAAAGACACCGGAGTTTGCCCCTATCCATATAAAAAGTGGTGACTCTCACCAACATTGACTGCAAACTAATATGCCCTCCATCAACGACAGTAAATGTATCCTGGTTATTGGCGGAACCTCTGGCTTGGGTCGTTCCCTCGCACGTAGCTTACGGGACTTGCCTTCTAAGCCTACCGTCATCGTCACGGGAAGACGCCAAGACAGACTCGACGACCTCGTCAAGGAAAAATTCGAGGCAATCAAGTTTGACGTAGATACCACTCGGGACAAATTAAAGGCGTTCGTCAACGAGGTTGTCGGTAAATATCCCGATGTAGGTGCTCGTGCTGTTGCGGTCAGGGAGGAATTCACTTACGTATGTTGTTTTTAGCTCGATGCCATCTTGTTCTGTGCTGGCATACTGCGCGAGTCCTCATTTTTGAAACCCGAAGGTATCGAACTCGATGGTAAGTCTCTCATCCCGGGTGATCAACATATGTTGATTATTTTAAATAGAACTTCAGAGCGAATTAAATGTCAATTATATCGCAACCACGACCATGATAACATACTTCTTACCTCATTTACTCAAACTCTCGGTATGTATCGATCCTTCTCCCCTGCGTTAAACCCTACCGTCTCACTCTCCACACAAGTCACAAGGTCGCTCTTCGTATATCATGCCGGTTACATCAGGCCTCAGCATCTCACCCGCACCGTGGGTCCCGAATTATAGTGCGACCAAAGCAGCACTTCACAGTTACAGCATCTCTCTCCATGCCCAACTAAAGGACACCAATATCCACGTCATGGAAATCATTCCTCCGTGAGTGATCGTATCCCGATTCCTGTCATCCACTCTTCTCACCGATCTTTCCTTGTTTAACAGCGTGGTGGAATCTGAGCTTTACGAACAAGCCGGAACCACTGAAAAGGCGTCCAAATCCTGGATGCCGTTGGATGTATTCACAACCAAGGCGATGGATGGTTTGAAAGAAGGCAAAGTCCAAATCCCTGTCGGTCTGGATGCGCCGTTCAAGAAATTCGAAGAGGGTAAATTGGAGTATTCTATCGCTTTCCTTGAATCCCGCCAGAAGTAGGTTTGTTGTGAGGAGTGAAGGGCTTGGGTTCCGATTATGACAAGTCCATAAAATATGGATGTGTTGACTCTCTGTAACTGCTAACTGAATTCAACTGTGTCTGAAAATGTCAAGTTTGACATAGTGGATGGGGTGGCAAATAGAATAAACATAGCTGCATTGTTCCGCGCCGTTGACAACAGATAGAGCACATGGCTGAACGACTCCGGGAAGCACTTGATATGACCACAGCAGTATTGGGGACCGCTTCGAGCATGACTGCGTAAGAGGATCTGGGATAAATCTCTCGCCTTTCCAGTCGTATGCTCCAGAATGACACCAGTACTGTATATTGTTGAAAATATTTCACTACACTGGCGTCCATCGGAAAGGGTTCTTAGCCCACACGTGCCTTCCCCATTGTGGTTCACTATCTCTCCGACGCGGATTGCGTTGCGGTCCCTTCAACTGACGGCCTACCCGTAGAGTCAACGAGATGGCTAGTATCACGTGGAGCCTCGGCCTGTAAAAACAGTTTGCGCCAACATTTCCTGAAACGTGATCGGATGTCATGATCTGGAACGGATACATGAATCTGGATGTAGCAAAGATTATATATCAGGTAATTCACCGGCGCTGTGGCTAGTGGAATCCACATAGTAATTATTTGTAATGTTATACTGGTCGCGACCAACGGAATTAATGATACTATGATCCAGGTTAAGGGTGTCACGATCTGTGTTGAGAACGTTAAGATGGGTGTCGATCGTGGTTTCCGAAGGTTGATCACCAAGTGTAGATTGCATGTTACAGGAGTTCATTGGCTCAAACTTCCAGAGTGTCGACGATCGGTCATCTTCGAACTCCACAAGCTGTACCTAGTCAGGGTTCAGCGTGACGACAATGTATTTTGATTGGCCGATGTCTTACAGGAGTGCCAATGTCATCGTCGGGAAGAGACCAGCATAGGCCGGTTTCGTTATTCTTAATCCTGCTAAGATCTCAGCCTTCAATTTTATTTATTTATTCCTGCGACGTACAGGTATTCACCACGGGAGTATTCTTCGATTCGCCACACATACGTGCGATAACTTATATCCGAACATTCAACGGAATCATTGGGTTCGGGGGAATACGTGGAACCAGCGTAGGTGGCGTATCGTGCGTTTTGAACTGTATACTTTGTACCCTGATTTGCTTGGTCGGTTATTACCCACTGATTTGAATAAAGGTCAACGGAGAGTCCTTGAGGGCTAGACATAACCTTTCCTCTTCGCCTGCTTCTGGATGCAAAAGTTGCCCAAGAGAGGCCACAACTGCTTCCCGGTCATTGTCATTGAGAACCGCTGCGCGGGTCTTTCTCTTGATATTGTAAATGATGAAGGTTCCCGTCGCAAGTTTCATTGATATGGCACTAGTGGTGGGCGGCGAGCACGTGCCAAATGCAAGGAACATCGTCACGTGATCATTGGCCCATGTCACTCTCACTTTATAGAGCTTTTGCTGAAGTATTATCGCTGAGTCAGGCGTTGAAAGATGATCTAGTGGCGGTTTTAGATCCAGAGACAGGTTTTGCGCCAAGGCTGCGTCAAATTTGCCACGACCAGTAAGCTAAAATCCCACTCTTGTTCACCATACTCAACGGAACTGTTAGAATTACCGAGTTCGAAGAAAATGGAGACGAAGGACTATCTCAGGAGGATGTTGACGTATTGAAGCTGGAAGAAAACACATGGGGTCTTCTTCAGGCTCTCATGCCGTGAGTCCTACTGTTCCCAATGGGTTCCCGCGGAATCAACAATATAGCAATAGCCCTCGAAAAACAAAGCCACTGCCACCCCCGACCGCGCAGGCACTTCTAGGTGAAAACCCTTATACGCCTTCCTCGACATTGGCTCAAGCAATAATGAACACAACCCCTCGGCTTGCCGAACTCATCGTTATCCGCGAGTGGTTGCACGACACCGCTCCTCAGCCTCAACACCCTGATGCCACGACCGGCTATTGGAAATTCACAAAACATAGCGTGATGCAAGCATTGAGGACAGGAACGACACACAGAGATGGCCTTGTCAAAGAATTGGATCCGGATGCAGTTAATCGAGAGAGCGAGAGAACGCTTGCCGCTGACGACGCGGTAGGTACATTTTTGGTCGCAATAATCTCAGATAATCCATCCTGCTTTTGATAGAGCTACGAAAAAAGTCTAGTGCACGCGTTATACTGGTACGTTCGAGCCGGGAGGCTTGACGATGCCGTCGAGTTGTGCAAAAAGGCGCACCAACCATGGCGTGCAGCGAGTATACGCGGTTCTCTTTTATTCCAGTGGCGAGCAATCGGTATGCTCCTATAATTCGCAATAACTATTTCTTAACTCATGAACTCACAGCGAACGAAAGACACGAAGACGACGTCATGGAAGATAATGATGACACATGGCATGGTAATCGATACAGGAAGATGTGGAAGATAGCATGTGCGCGAGCGGTCCTCAATGTCTCGTTCTTCCCTACCTTTCGCCCGAGCCATATTTACGCGCCGTGTTACAGCCTGCTCTGCCCGAACGCGAACGCATTCTCTACGCGGCCCTCTCTCCGTCACCTGAAGTCTTACCCATATTGAAATCTGCGTGCAGGACGTGGGAAGATCACCTGTGGGCGCAGGTCAGCATCATTTGCGAACAGAAGCAAAGTTCCGAAATGTTTGCACTTCGCGGAGGTTTCTGGGAGGGTGGTTTAGCTGCAGTCGAGGATGACACGGACCCCAGATCCAGGGAGATGGATAATGATGGTGCATGGGAAGAGGAAGTCGTCGCATCACTTGATGGCTTGAGAAATGTCCAAGTCCAGGATGGGTAAGTGACCTCAGGGATCTACTTATTGGGCAGGAGATCCTGACCCGTTGTTCCAGTCTTCCCGCCGATCATGCATTTCACGTATCACAGTTGTATATCATTCTTGATCGGACAGGTCCACTGCTCGAAGTGTTTGCTGATGGGCTGAAGCAAGGCACATACATCCAAACATCCGAGTGAGTGTGTTTGTCCACAAAATAAGTGCCTCTCTTGATCTACGGACAGATATCCGACGATGTGCCGATTTTTTGCCCATCTCTGTCTATTCCTCCAAATGATTGATATCTCCATTCCACCTCTCGCAACACAAGTTATCCTCGAGTCGTATCTACAAGTGCTAGAAGTGTGTCATTATCACTCTATCGTGTCCATGGTCATTAACAAGCGCAGGCCGCAGGCCAACGGGATCTCATTGCCATGTATGCGGGCGCCTTAGGAGACAATGCTGTCGAAAGATATGCATTATTCCTGACTTCTCTAGAGCTCTCTGCAGACATCGACGAACGCAAGATGGCATTAACACGTGCACGTGAGCATGGCCTAGACATGGAACGCGTTGCGGTGGCCACAGCTGAACGGACGATAGACAAAGCCTTTGAGGCAAGTCCAGGTTGTTCTCCGTCATATATTAGAAATTTAATTCAGGCATGCAACGACTCAGATCCTACCTCCTTTGATTGGCCCACTACCGTCAATTATCGTGATGCAGACCGCACCATCTGACGCCGAGTTGCTTCTGTTGCGATCCATCGAGTGGACAACTTTCATGGAGTCAACGTATAACACTGCGCTCGAACAGGCAAATGTCATTCTGCGTTATTTCCTTGGTAAGCACTGTGCGACCCGAAAGATCGGTTAAGTGGTAAAGCGCCCGCGTTCTTTCCTTGTAGGGTCTGGGAGAGTACTTGTAGCAAGGTCCTTGCTCGGGATGCTGCCTCCGGAACTCATGACGATCAGCGAGCCTGATGAAAGCGCGACAGAATACTTGCACTATCGCCAGTTCTTTGATATATGGGAGACCATCGACAGAGTTGTGGACTGTCAATCCCTGGAAGTCCAAAAAATGACCAAGGAGACGACTTCTGCTTGGTTGAAAGACTTCGAGGTCCGTGCTGGAATGCTGTTCATGATACCGTATATTTATTGAAATCATATCTGGGAAAGGCTCTCACTGCTCAAGCTCACGACCAGATCCTGAAACTTCTCACGACGGAGTGGTTGGTCACGGATGTTGAGACGAGTGGAGGTGTGTACGAGTGTTGTTTATTTGCATGACTTGTCTGAATCAATACATCAGTGCAAGGTGGTCAACGCCGTCACGAACTCATTCGGATCCGCCAGATATATATTCCGGAGCTGGTTATCCGATTACACTCGTTGCTTGTTCGTTCGCGTCACAAAATCCCTGGGTTGGTCTTTTTCGTTACTGTTATCTTCCTCATACCCATCTCACACATTTCCCTGGCCTTACAGGAATTTGAAATATGCACTAGAACTAGTAAATGTAGTTGCGGACTCGCGGTATAAGCTGTATGAAGACTTTGTTAACGAGGAGGGGAGGAGATTGGGAGAGTATCTTGGGGCCGTGAGGCAGGCAGTGTTATATGGATTGGAAGGGGGAGGGTCCGACCCATTCAGAGTGATATCGTCGGAGTAGTCATTGAAATATTGATGGCGTGACAACAAGGCACGTAACGAGAAGTCGTAGTGATCTTGATCAACCCCCTGAATTCCTTCTCAAACCTACGTTATACACATGGAGTCCTTTATCGAAAATGCTGAGAATTTGGTCGAAAAGGGGCTCACGCATGCAGGTGCTGAAGCAATTGGTAATGTTCAGCCAAAAATCTCACTTTCCTGTCGAATTTGAATATCATTTTCAGGCATATTCCATCCCAACAGTGAGTCATTATCTATGACGCCGCATTTCCTGAGCCCGCTAAACATTTCTCAAAACAGGACGCCATGATAGCCCGATGGAAATAGCACATGACAAGATCTTGGCGGAGATCAGAGCGAGCCACCGTTTCACCAGCTTTGCCGCGGAAAGGACCGATAATTTCGTTAAATGGTACATATCTTTACCCCTCTCATCTTTAATCTAGAATATTCAGTGTCCTAGGCATATCGACGGCCATGATTACATGTGGGCGCTGTCGGAATTGCTCGACAACGCCAAGGAAGCTATTTTTATACTGGTATGTTGCTATTGCGCCCGTATTTTCCCCTTCAAGGGCACTCCGATGATCGAGCTTGTTGCGGGATAGGATTGGTGGCTCAGTCCCGAGCTCTACCTTCGTCGACCTCCGGCCTATTATCCAGAATGGAGGCTTGACAAAATTCTTAAACGGAAGGCAGAGCAAGGTGTCAAGATCCATGTAATCGTGTATAAAGAGGTGCCTTTCGCTTATCCCCATTTTCCCTTGGTTAGTTGACTTATTCTCTCTCTGTCTAGGTCACCCAAACGATGAGCATGGATTCCCATTATACGAAGGTCCGTTTCGGATTAATTTTCGACAACACATTCTTAGCGGGGATCGTGAACCATGTAGAAGGCTCTGGAGGCTCTGCATCCCAACATTGCTTGCATGCGTCATCCAGATCATATCGGAACTGAAGGTTAACATTATGAATCTTGAGTAACTCTGCGGGATCTTATGGATCACCTTACATAGATGTCGTAGAGTTCTGGTCTCACCACGAGAAGGTTCGTGCCTAGTGTCGAGAAATTAGCACTACGATTATTAACCAACTGGTCTCCTGTAGGTTGTTGTTGTCGACAACCACTTCGCTTGCATTGGTGGTCTTGACCTGTGTTATGGCCGCTGGGATACCCACGCGCATCATCTCGCAGATGTTCACCCTACCGAGTTCGCGCGCACTTTATTTCCAGGCCAGGTGAAAGAGGAGACCCAAAGCAACTATATGGCTCTGACCGTCTATCTCATCCAGGACTATAATAACGCCCGCGTGATGGACTTTCACGACGTCGCCGATTTCGCAAACAATGAAGCTTCGATTCTGGACAGCGCAAGGATGCCTTGGCATGATGTGAGCAAGACCTCGCCGAGGCTTGGTTAAGTCTTATGTGGAGATGTTTCGCTAGGTGCATATGACGCTCACTGGACCCGCTGTTCTGGACATTGTTCAGCACTTTACAGAGCGTTGGAATGAGATCAAGACGCGAAAGGTGAGCTCTTCGGTTGATGGGATGGTTGTGGTTTAACTGATATCAAATCTGTAGTACAAACATGACGAGTAAGCACATCCATGATAGACAGTGCGGGAAGCTATCTCATAGCACTCTATCCACAGTCGTTACGAGTGGCTCGCCTTTCCTCACCACGTAGAAACCGCCATTGATGAAGCCATAAACCGTGAGTTCGAGTACGTGTGCCCCACTACCCCATGTAGATTGACATGGTCATCCCAGGTCACCCCTATCGTGGTCTGTGGAGCGATATAGGGCGTAAATACAGACAGCGTTTCCACCTTGGTTCTAAGGAAGATGATCCTCAGCCCCAAACGCCTACCTGTCGTGTTCAGGTCGTTCGAAGTGTGTCCGATTGGAGTCATGGATTTTTGACAGAACACAGCATTCAGGATGCTTGTGAGTGGTGTATGTGATAATTCTTCATTTGATTTCATGCTTTCGTAGACTGTCAGATGATCCAGGAGGCTAACCATTTCATTTATATTGGTATATTTCCTGCTTGTAAAATGCTCTGAAGCTAATTCTCCAATCCGGCTACAAGAGAATCAATTCTTGTAAGATACTTGTTCAAGCTTCCTCCTATTTAACCTCACCCATCATAGCATTTCCGCAACCAAATCTGGTGGTCCAGTGACAAACTTGATTGCCGCAGCCCTCGTGCAGAGAATCCTCAGTGCGGCAAAATCTGGGGAAAAATTCAAGGTAACATTTCTGCGAGATTCACTACCATTGGCTTACCTCCATCCAAGGTCATTGTTGTTATTCCGGAATTGCCAGCATTCGCTGGAGAC
>Ga0209006_10003688_pt1 | contig 13929 bp, 9 predicted proteins | sample JacPin_JW_Ref_O2_FD_188567 | JGI IMG/M metagenome (GOLD analysis project Ga0209006, IMG submission 188567) | Forest soil microbial communities from Algoma, Ontario, Canada - Jack Pine, Ontario site 1_JW_Ref_O2 (SPAdes) (version 2) | ecosystem: Environmental > Terrestrial > Soil > Boreal... | reverse complement strand
GCCATCGAGTTCCCCGGGTTCGGCGATGAAGGTTTTCTTCCCGTCGGAAATATTTCGATCGAACATGGACTGCTGTTCGGTGGCCTGGTCGTTCAGTTTTTTGAGGCGGGCGCGGGTGGCGTCATCCTTATCAACGCCGGCGAGACGAAATTCGAGAAGCTGGCGCTGGACGTAGTGTTTCGTGGCGGCGTCGGCATTGGAAAGATCGAGAGAGGCGAGGGCGTTATAGACATCGTGGTTGAGAGCGATCGCGGTTTGCGCGGCACTGGCTTTGGTGAGCATGGCAGTGGCGTGATCGCGGAAAGTGGAATCGGGATGGACCTGTTCCATGAGGCCGGCGAAATATCCGGCGGAATTGTTTTGATGAACGGCTTCGTCGAAGGGAACCAGCGTGTTTTCGATGGTCCGCGGGCCTTTAACGGCGAGCAAAGTGTCGATGGCACGCTGACCGGCGGCGAGGCGATCGTCCTCTATTTTCTCAAAGGAAGCAACGTCCGGCTTGGAGGCCCATATGGTGGGCTGCGAGACGCTAACGTTTTGAGCCGACAGGATAGCGGCGAGAAGGAAAGGGAGGCATAGAAAGATAGTTAAGCGCGCTGCGAGCAACATGAATAACCTCGTCGAGGAGTTTATCGGCTGGAACCGGTTAGGACGGATGAATGTCGCAAACGAATTGTTGATGACGGCGTAGGTGGATGTCAAGCAAGGGCTTTGGCAGATTCTAAAAACACAATAACAATAACAGTAGACAATTAACTCGTTGCACCGAGTGTAGTTAATCGAAGTGGTGCTGGAGAGCGTCCGCTTGTGCCTTCAGCGCCAGCGTTTTAATGAGGGCCAGAGTTGGGCGAGCGTCCCGAATTTTGGGCCCCGACAGATCCATACGGGAATTTCTTTTTCGAGGGCGTAGGGATTGTCGGCTGAGTCGCCAACGTACTCCACGCTGCTCCAGAGTTCTTCGAGGCGTTTACGGCTGTCGTCGAGAACGATCATGCAGTTGCCCGAATAGCCGCGCGGTCCCCAGAGAAACCAGGTTTGATGTCCGCTGAGCGAGTGAGGCAGGCCGTACTTGCGGCCCAGGAAGTCGATGGCTCCGGCCTGGCCGTAATCCTGCGCGAAGATGCCACAGGCTTCGTCTTTTCGTTCGTCGGGAGAAAGACGATTCCACGCAACCGCGGTCTCGGAGACGATTTCTTCCCAGCCAAATTGATCGGCGTACCACTGCGGCAGAGCAGCGCGGGCGTGGCTATGTTCCATGACAGGCAACTTCATTGGAAGATGCTTCGCATAGGCGAGGAAGTGATCGGGAGAAAGAATGGGCACGGAGACGGGCGCGAGATGGGCGCCGGTGGCGAGGAGGATGACGGCGATGACTGGCTTCAGCCACGCGAGGCGAGAGTGCGATCCTGAGCCGTCACCTTCTTTTGCGATTCGCTTTCCGTCGATTGCGGATTCGATGATGACTGCTCCAGCGGCGAGCAGCATGGGGTAGATGGGAGAGAGATAGTAGTTTTTTCCATGAAGGATGAAAAAGACGGAAAAGCAAACCAGGTAGGACCAGCCCAGCGAGCGGTAGGGTTTGAGGCGCTCAGAAAAGAGCAGCACGAACAAACCGGTGAGCCAGATGGGCGCGGTGAAGGGATGAACGAGCAGAGTCTGCTGAAAGAAAAATTGCGGCAGGGGGAGGACGACGTCGCGACCTTCGGCTCGGATGTTGTGCATCAGTTGGACGAAGGGCCAGTGGTAATGAATGTTCCAGAGAAGGTTGGGAAGAAATATAAGGAAGGCGGCAGCGCCTCCGAGCCAGATCCAGGGGCCGAGAAACACGCGGCGTTGGGCGGTGAGGAGAAGTCCGACGACTATGCCGAAACCGAAAAGCGCGATGGAATATTTTTCCTGCAGGCCGATGCCGGCGATCACGCCGAACCAAAGCCAATATTTTGGTTGATTGCGCTTAATGGCGAGAATGGCGAAGTAGGCGCAGCCCATCCAGAGATTGGGTTCGAGGCAGTTGGTGCCGAGCAGGCTGCCGTTCGATAGATATTGCGGCGCGATGAGGATGGTGATGGCGCTGAGGAGAAGGGCGAAGCGGCGTCCTCCGAACTCGCGGGCGAGAACGGCGGTTTGGACTACCAGTAAAGAAGAGGCGACAGCGGGGATGAAGCGAATGGCGCGGAGGGAGTCTCCCAGGACGGCGCGGCATATGTGAATGAGAAAAGGGATGAGCGGCGGCTGGTCGACGTATCCCCAGGCGAGGTGGTCGCCGCAGGACATGTAATCGAATTCATCCCGAAAGTAGCCGTAGCGGTTGTTGTAGTAGATGTGGAAAAGCAACTTGGCGAGCGCGATGAGCCAGATCAGGGCGAGGGTTGGGGCCAGGAAGAATTGGCTGCGGCGGGCGGGTTCTTCGTAATGTTCTTGCGCGCTCAACATGGGCAAGAAGGATAAATGAGGGTAGGCAGAGATGTCATCGGCAGGGGCGGGTCCGCACCGACGGCGGGTGCTGACCTTGCTACCGGTAGGGGCGAAGCCAAGAAACCTGAGACGCTTTCCTAGAGTCGGAGACGAAAAACAGTGCCTGCAGTCAGCGCTTGCTGGGCGTTGCCCGGCGGACAGCCGAGGGCGGCTGTCCCCACATTCTTATTCGTTCTTTATCTCCATTTTTCTGTTCTTTCTCTTTCACTCTTACCGTGGCTATCTCTTTCTCTGCCCACGCGTGCGGCACGAAGGTAACGTTCCCCATTGATTACCTATTCTGGGCGCTAATGGGCTTGTGGTAACGTTGAAATTACCGCATATTCAGAAGGCTTGAAGAAGGTTCTTGGTCAACGTGTCTTCGTCCACTCGCAAACCGGCAATCCACATCGCGTGGACCACGGTCACGTATCGCAGCGTAGCGCTGATGGTACTGGCGGGGGTTGGGTTATGCGCGCTGGGGATGCGGCTGGCGTTCCCCGAATTTTCTGCGAGCGGTATCAAGGCGGCTAGTGGAGCCGCCAACCGGGTGCTGCAGAAGGTAGCAGGCATGGCGCCACCTGCGGGCGGAGGTGTGACCACGGCCCAGCAGGCGCACTTTACCGCGCTGGATGGAACGGTGCGAGTGAAGAAGGGGAGCAGCAGCAGTTGGCTGCCGGCGGACTACAACGTTCCGTTGGATAAAGGCGACGTGGTGCAGACCGGCTCCGAAGGCATGGCGAAGGTGGTGTTCAACGATGGCACCAGCTACACCGTGAAGCAGGATTCCCTGATTGTGATCGAAGAAAATTCGGCGAACGACCAGCAGCAGACGAATGTCGCGGTGGCGGTGAGCACGGGAACGGTCGATCTTTCGACCGCAACGTACTCGCAGGGATCGAAGTCGCAAGTGATTGTCGACGGAGCAACGGCATCGCTGTCACCGGAATCGACGGCGCAGGTCCACAACGATCCGAAGACGGACCAGCACGAAATTTTGATGAAGAAGGGCGCTGGCGAAGTGACGCGTAATGGGGAGACCGTGCAGTTGGCCAACTGGGAGAAAGTAAGTTTCCAGGCAGCCGCGCCGCACATGGAAAAGGCCAAGGGGACCGGTCCGCCCGTGCCAATCTCTCCGGCGAACATGGCACCGATCTTTACCTCTGGGGAAGCGACCAAGGATGTGGAATTTTCCTGGACGGCTATGGCGAATGCGACCGGGTACCGGTTGCGTGTATCGAGAAATCCTTATTTTTCTTCTACACTGGTAGACAAGAAAGTGAACACAGCAGACGTTACCGTGACCAACCTGGGCGAAGGTGCGTACTACTGGGTGGTGCAGTCGTACGAGGCGTCGGGAAAAGAGTCGATGGAGAGCGAAAAGAATCGCTTCACCATCATTCCCAAAGGCAAGCAGAACGAAGCCATCGACCTGGAACTGGATCCTTTCATTCAGCACGGGCATGTAATCGAAGTTACCGGCAAGACCCAGATCGGGGCCCGGGTGATGGTAAACGGTCGGGAAGTGCCCATGATCGCCACAGATGGTACGTTCCATTACTTCACACCGCCGCTGCAGACCGGAGAGGCCGTAATCACGGTGACGGCGCAGACGTCGCAGGGCGGAGTCAATACGCAGCAGAAGAAAATCATTATTCAGTAAGCAGGTGGTACCAGTTTCGTGCAAGCCGGATTTTTCCGGAATACAAAGCGGTCGAATAGGTAAAGCGAGAGAGACTTCGTCATGTCAAGCAACGGCTTTCATTCATCACGTTCCCATAACCTCAGGTCTTTGTTCAGCCTGTTCTCGAGCGATCTGGCGATCGATCTGGGAACGGCCAACACGTTGGTCTATGCGCGTGGCAAGGGCATTGTCGTAAACGAGCCCTCGATTGTCGCCATTAACAAGAACACGGGCGAAGTGGAGGCCGTGGGCAAAGAGGCGAAAGAGATGCTGGGACGAACTCCCGGCAACATTGTCGCCATCAAGCCCATGAAGGATGGCGTGATCGCCGACTTCAAGGTCACCGAGAAGATGCTGAACTATTTCATTCAGAAAGCCCATAACCGGAAGATGCTGGTGCATCCCCGGATTGTGATCGGAGTGCCTTCGGAGATCACGCAGGTGGAAAAACGCGCGGTCATGGACTCGGCGTATCGCGCCAAGGCGAGCGAAGTGCATCTGGTGGAACAGGCCATGGTGGCGGCGATTGGCGCAGGACTTCCTATTACTGAACCGAGCGGCAACATGGTAGTGGATATCGGCGGCGGCACGACGGATATCGCGGTGATTTCGCTGAGCGGCATTGTGTATTCGCGGTCGGTACGGATGGCAGGCAACCAGATGGACGAAGCCATCATGAATTATCTGAAGCGGAAATATAACCTGCTGATCGGTGAACGCACCGGCGAACAAATTAAAATGGAAATCGGGTCGGCTCACCAACTGGACAAACCGATGACCATGGAAATCAAGGGCCGCAACCTGATTGAGGGCGTGCCGAAAACAATTACGGTGGACGACGGCGAAATCCGCGAGGCGCTGAGCGAGTGCGTGTCGACGATCATGAATGCGATTCGCGTTGCTCTCGAGCGGACGCCACCGGAGCTTTCGGCTGACATCAGCGATCGCGGCATCGTGCTGACGGGTGGTGGGGCGCTGCTGAAGAATTTGGATAAGCGCATTCGGGAAGAAACCGGGCTGCCGGTTTCGATCGCCGACGATCCGCTGTGCAGCGTGGTCCTGGGCACGGGCAAAATGCTCTCGGACTTCAAGCTGTTAAGGAAGATCTCGATTGAGTAAGGTTTCAAGGTTTCAGAGTTTCAAGGTTTCAAGACGCGAAGGGTTACGACTGACTGCTCGAAACTCAGATCGAAGTGCGGCCTTGGGACATTGAAACTTTGAAACCTTGAAACTTTGAAACCGGTTTATGGAATCCGTACTCGGCCGCTACCGCAATCTAACCATTCTGGTCGGAGTGTTATTTCTGCAGGTGCTGGGACTGGCGGTTCAGGTCAAACGCACTGGGGAAGCGGAGAACACGCGACTGATCCGCATATGGGCGGTAGATACGATCACACCCTTCGAACGTGTTCTGGTCTGGGCGCAGAACGGGAGCTCAAACATCTGGCACAACTATATCTTCCTGCGCGGGGTACGGGCGGAAAACCGCCAGCTCAAGCAGCAGATCGAGCAGATGCGACTGGAGCAGGTGAGGCTAAGCGAGGATGCGGAACAAGCTCACCGGCTGCAACAGTTAGTTGGTTTTAAAGAGCAGGTGATTGCAAAGACGGTACCGGCCCAGGTGATTGGATCGAGCGGAAGCGATTTGTCGCGATCGATCTACATCGACAAGGGATCGAATGACGGGGTCGCGACCGACCAGGCGGTGATCACGGCGCACGGTATTGTGGGGAAGGTGTTGCGTGTGTATCCCTCGACGTCGCTGGTGCTGATGATCAACGATCAGACGAGCGGCGTGGGAGCCATGCTGGAGAAGTCGCGGCTGCAGGGCGTATTGAAGGGAACCGCGGACGGAGCGGTGACACTCGAGCGGGTCATGAGCGACGAACAAGTCGCTCCTGGAGATACGGTCCTCAGCAGCGGAGGCGATCAAATATTCCCCAAGGGGCTGCCGGTAGGCACAGTCAGCAAGGTGAGTCCGGGGCGGGAAATGTTCTTGAAGATTGACGTGAAGCCCGCGGCCGATCTGAGCCGGCTGGAAGAAGTGCTGGTGGTAACGGAAAAACAGGAACAGAATGCAGTGGTCGATAACGCAACGCGAGTTAAGGCTGCGGATATTCTGGCGCAGCGGTTGCCATCGGTGCCGGATAAACCTCCAGCGGATGCGAAAGTGGCTACTTCTGGAAACGGTGGTAGTCCCGCAGCAGGAACGGGCACTGGAGTGAGTACGCAGCTTGTGAGTGCGCCGAAACCAGAGGCGACGCAACATCCGGGGGCAACAATCTTGCCAACGGCTGCCAAGGTTTCAAGTGGTACGTCCGCTACGGGAGCAGCTACGAATTCTGCAAGGGCTGCGGGTGGGCGCAGCATTTCCAACGGCGGTCAGCAGGCAACTTCTGATACAACCTCGAAAAAGACCACCCCGGCCGCCGCGAGTTCGGCCGCGAATAAGACACCGGCGGACAATAACGGTTCTGGCGCAAAGAACAATTCGGCGGCGAGCGGAACGGGATCGAATGTGGCCAAGGCTCCGACGCAGCCAGCGGCGGCGCGTCCCAAGCCAGTACCTGCGCCGAGTAACCCGCAGCCGCAACCTCCGGCCAGCGAAGATGTTCCCCACTAGCGTGCCTATTACTTACACGTCCGGGGAGCAGATTGAGGTTTACCGGTTTAGTATTCCGGTGACCGTGGGCGTGCCGCTGGCTGCGTTGTTCTTGCAGGCGTTTCTGCCACGGCGGATCTTTTCAATCTTCGACCTGCCTTTGCTGGTAACGATCTTTTTTGCCATGGCGCGGCGCAATCCGATCTCCGGGTTGCTGACCGGAGCGGCGATCGGATTGGCGCAGGACATGCTGGGGCCTTATCCGATCGGGATTTATGGCATCGCCAAAACGGTGGTGGGATACTTCGCTTCGTCCTTAGGCGCGAAGCTGGATGTAGAGAATGTAGGGGCGCGGCTGCTGGTTACCCTGGCATTTTATCTGGTGCACGCGGCGGTTTACTTCACGGTGGCACGCGGCATGGTTAGTATGACGCTGAACTGGAGCTGGAGCCGCGGCGTGTTGGCGGGACTGGCGAATGCGGTGCTGGGAGTGGGCCTGTATTTTTTCCTGGATAAGTTCAAGCAGAGGACATAGAGGCAGTTTTCGGTGGCCAGTTGTCAGTAACCGCCGTTATGACTTCCGTTACCTGTGCGCTCCAATCGTCGACTGCCCTGAGGTTTACAATATTTTCAAGCTCACAATCAAGTCCTACAGGAAACGCAGTCGCCGGCGATCAACCGTTTTACTGACCGCTCGCAACTGACCGCTGGCAACTGACTTTATGTTCGGTCGTGACGAAAAAGTATCGGCCATTCGCCTGACGGCGGCGCAGTACCTGATCCTGGGTATTTTTCTGGTGCTGGCGTACGGATTGTGGCGGCTGCAGGTGATGCAGACGAATCTGTATGCAACGCTGGCGGAGAAGAATCGCATCCGCAACGTGCCGATTCTTGCGCCCCGCGGGAAAATACTCGACCGCGAGGGGCGGATTATCGTGGATAACTATCCGTCTTTCTCGGCCCTGCTGCTACGTGATTCTTCGCGCGACCTGAGTGCGGACGCGGACCTGATTGCCCAGGGGTTGCATCTGGATGCGAATGAAGTTCGAGCGCGCGTCAAGCACTTTGCGTCGATGCCGCAGTATCAACCCATCTTTCTGAAAGAGGACATCACCCAGGACGAGCAGGCATTTATCGAGGCGCATCGCAACGAGTTGCCGGAACTGGACACGATCCGGGCGGACCGGCGGCTTTATCCGCGAAACGGGTTCATGGCACACCTGATCGGCTATGTGGGTGAAGTCACCGAGGACATGCTCAACCAGCCGCAGTTCGAACTCTACAACCCCGGGGATGTGGTGGGCGTTTCAGGCGTGGAGCGGCAATACAACAATGCTTTGATGGGAAAGAACGGAGCGCGACAGGAACTGGTAAACAGCAAAGGCCGCGAAGTCGGGCTGCTGGGAGAAACCGATGCTATTCCTGGAAAGCAGCTCAAACTTACGATCGACATTGACCTGCAGATCGCGGCCGAAGAAGCGCTGGATGGGAAGAATGGCGCGGTGGTGGCGATGAACCCGAAGACCGGCGAGATTCTGGCCATGGTGAGCCGTCCCACGTTCGATCCCAACGATTTTGCGGTGCGCGTGTCGCGCGACGAATGGAACAAGCTGGTCACCGACCCGGACAAGCCGCTGCTGAATAAAGCGATTCAGGCGCAGCTGGCGCCAGGCTCGACGTTCAAGATCATTATGTCGGTGGCGGGATGGCAAGAGAACGTCGCACAGGATTTGCACGTGAACTGTACGGGAGGCGCGGAGTTTTTCGGGCGACGATTCGGATGCTGGGTGAAGGGCGGGCACGGCCCGGTCAGTCTAGAGAAGGCGATCTACCAGTCTTGCGATGTCTTCTTTTATACGCTGGCAGAAAAGCTGGGTATTGACCGCATCGCAAAGTATGCCACCGCCTTGGGGCTGGGGCAGAAAACCGGCATCGATCTGCCGAACGAGGTGAGCGGTGTGATGCCGTCCGAAGAGTGGAAGATCCGGAACTTCAAGCAGAAATGGTTTGCCGGCGAGACGATTTCGGTAGGCATCGGGCAGGGGGCGGTGGCGATCACGCCGGTGCAACTGCTGCGCGCGATCTCGGCGATCTCGATGGGCGGGCGCATGGTTGTGCCCCATGTCGTCGATCCGCAGGAACTTCCCGCCGGATACGTGGAGACGAGTCACGTTACGGAAACCAAAAATGTTCCGATCGATCCCAACGGCTGGACCTTTATTACCGATGCGATGTCACGGGTCTTGCTGCCGGAAGGAACGGCTCCTTCGGCGCATATTCCGGGGATCGATATCGCGGGAAAGACGGGGTCGGCACAGATTGTTTCACTGGCGACGCGGGCCAAGTTCAAAAACAGTGAAGCGCTGGCGCAGAACGGATGGTTCGTGGGATTCACGCCACGGCGAAATCCGGACGTGGTCGTATGTGTGCTTTTCGAGGGCGGTGAGCACGGAAGGCTGGCGGCGCGGTTGGCGACGCAGGTGATCAAAGCCTATGTCGACAAGCAGCAACGGCTGCCGAACAAGATGGTCGAGAAGCCGAAGAGCGACGGCAAAGTCGATATGGGGGCGTTGTGGACCGCACCCGAAGGCGACAAGCTGGAGGGCGGGCGGATGACCCTGGATTTGCCAAAGAAGCCTGCGGCGTTAGCGACAGCGGCGCCGGGGATCGTCAGTACCGAATACCTGGTACCGGGTACGGGGGAAATGCAATGAAGACGCGAGACGAAGTTCTACGTGAGGGGGATATTTTTCGATACTCGGGACTGGGTACTCAGAGCGCATGAGCCGTTACGTTTCATTCCGCGATTTCGACTGGCTGCTGCTGGTCTTTGTGCTGATGATCTGCGGTCTGGGGATCATGGAGATTCGCAGCGCGACCATGCACACGAAGTTTGCCGGGTCGCACATCAAACAGATTTACTGGGTATTCGCGGGCGTCGGGATGATGTTTTTGATCAGCCTGGTGAATTACCAGGCGCTACTCGATCGGATCCACTGGTTCTACATTGCGGCGGTCGCGTCGCTGATGGCGGTAATGGTTTTTGGGCAAAAATACCTGGGGGCGCGGCGCTGGATCAAGATGCCGGGGGGAAATCACTTTCAGCCTTCAGAGTGGGTGAAGTTGATCCTGATCCTTGCAGTGGCAAAGTTTTTCACCGACTTGCGGCATCGGGAGCTTTCCTGGCCGGACTTTATGAAGGCTGGGGCGATTGTCGCCATTCCTATGCTGATGGTGCTGGCCCAGCCCGATCTCGGGACAGCGTTGACCTACATCCCGATTGCAATCATGGGAGTGTTTTTGGGCGGGATGCAGTGGAAGCAGGGGTTGGCGGTTGCTCTGCTGGCGGCGGTAGGGGTGGGGGCAGTGTTTTTCGTTCCGCGCGTGCATCTTCTGAAGACCTACCAGAAGCAGCGCCTGACCAGCTTCATCGACCCCGAAAACGATCCGCAGGGGACGGGGTACCAAGTTGAGCAATCCAAGATTGCGGTGGGATCGGGCGGCCTGTGGGGCGGAAAAGGCTCGCAAACACATGGCGCCTTCCTTCCAGTACCGCAAACGGACTTCATTTTCGCGGCATTCTCCGAGGAGCATGGATTCGTGGGCGCTCTCGGGGTTCTGCTGTTATACTTCATTGTGCTGATGCGTTTGACGCAGAACGCGCAAACAGCGCCCGACCGCGCTGGAACGTTCGTGGTGATGGGTGTGGTGGCTGTGCTTAGCTTTCATATCCTGGTCAACGTCGGCATGGTGGTCGGCTTTATGCCGGTCACTGGAATACCTTTGCCGCTGATGAGTTACGGTGGGTCTTCCGTTCTATTCATGTTCCTGGCGCTGGGGATGGTCATGAATGTTCGTATGCGCCGGTTTGTGAATTAGCTGGGCGAGCCAGCTAAGGGACTGTGAAGTTCGAAGTGGGAAGACGGCAGAGTGCAGTTGCTGCGCTGACAGGCGCAGCCCCAAAAATATCGATCGCCCTCGCGTAAAGGGGGCATTTCACCGGCTAGTCGAGCATGGGAAGGCCGGGCAGGATTAAGGCAATAAGCTGCTGGCAGGGAAACGGCCCCCCGACCGGAGACGGTCTGAGAGTGCGGTCACAAATCCGGCAGACGAAAGCGAATAGTGCAGAAGACACCCAAGCTTGTGCAGCGGGTCGTGGCAGGGAGCAACCTCCCGGGCCCCACCTGTCCCCTTGTCCAGGGCAACTTTCGCGACGCTGGATCCTCCCCCTTCTTTCCTCGTTTCGCCCCGGTGAAGCCCGTCCGACTTTCTTAAATGAGTCAGGGCGGGACCGGAGTATCCATGAACAAAGAGTTGTTTGTTTCTTCCACGCCTCACGAGACCAAAGTGGGCTTGATGGAAGACGATCTGCTCGCGGAAATCTACCTCGAGCGCGAAAATGAATACACCTTAGCGGGATCCATCTACAAAGGGCGCGTAACCCGCGTGCTGCCCGGCATGCAGTCGGCCTTCGTCGACATTGGCCTGGAACGGGATGCCTTCCTGTACGTTTCCGACTTTATGGAGTTGGAAGAGCACGACGAGGATGTTACGGACGTGGTGCCGGCAAATCGCGGCGTCCAGGATTTGCGGAATGCGCAAGAGCGTGGCGATGCGGAGCCTATAGGAACCGCGGCGTTTGAAGTCGAGGCCTCGGAAGCGACCAAGTTCGAAGGCGGAAATAGCGTAGACTTCGCGGATTCCGAAGAGCCTACCGAAGGGCAACCGGCCATGGTTTCGCCGAGTTCTTCTGAACCTTCGGGCGGCAGGGATTCGCAAGATCGGGAACGAGGAAGTTTCCGCGGGCGCCGACGACGCCGGGGCGGACGCCGGGATGGACGCAGCGATGGGCGTGATCGCGTGGCCGAGCCGAGAGTAGCGGCGCCCGTGGTGGAAAGTGCGCCGCCTGCCGTGGTTCCACGGCATCACGAACCCACCCGAAGTAATCAGTTTGGTCCTCCCGCGGGATATCAGCCCATCATTCTGCCGGGAGAATCGATCTCGAAGTACAGAGGATTGACACAGCCAGCAGCGCCGCAGCCATCGCGCTCCAGGCAAGATCGTGCATTTGAGCCGGTTGCGGAATCGCAAGTTGAAGCCGCGGCCCCGATCGCGGCTACCTTCCCTGAAGATGAACCGATCTTTGCCATGCCTGAAGTTGTTGTCGAGGCCGAGGTGACAGAGGTTGAACCTGAGCAGCACGAGGACGTGCAGCCGGTTGCAGAAGAGCGGGAGGAGTCTGCCGCGACCTCGGTGGATTGGAACCGTGAATTTCACCGGCGAGATGTGGGGATTGCGGCAAGTGTGGCGCCGGCAGAGGAAGCGGTCGATGAAGTATCCCGGAAAGAAGACGGATTCGACCCGAAAGAAAAAGAGGCTAGCAGGTTCTCTGACGTTTCCGATGAAGCGGTTGCGGCGGCTACGGCACAGGTGGTGGCTTTTGCTCCGCAAGGAACGCTGGAAGAGGAGACGATCGACGAGGAAGAGGCGGACACGGTTCGCTACGAGCAAACGTCCGATGAGGGCTACGACGAGTTCGAGGAAGAGACACGGGCGGCGGGCCAGGGTGCGGGGAGTGTCGCGCAGGAGTTTTCCGAAGTCCGCGAGACGGTGGATGAGATCCATATGACGTCTCTGGCAGAGTCTGGAGCTGCGCCAGCCGAGGGCCATGCTGAGACCGAGGAAGATACAGAGGAGTTGGAACTTGAGGAAGCCCAGGCCAAGGCGGAGGCGCTGCTCGATGCGGAAGCGCGAGGAACCGGCTCAGTAGATGCGAGGGCGGAGGTGCGGGCGCCAGCGGCAACAGCAGGGTACACGCAGCGGGCACCGCGGCCACGGCCTGGTTACGACCGCCGGGGTGGAGGACGCCGGCCCGGGGCGCGACGCTTTCAACGTCGAGAGGCACAAGACGTGCCAAAGATTAGCGATCTGTTGAAAGAAGGCCAGGAAATTCTGGTGCAGATTGCCAAGGAGCCGATCGGGAAAAAGGGAGCCCGCATTACCAGCCACATCGCGCTGCCGGGGCGGTTTCTGGTGTATATGCCGACGGTGAATCACACCGGCGTTTCGCGCAAGATTGCGTCAGACGAAGAGCGCCAACGGCTGAAGCGCATCGTGATGAGCGAGCGCGAAAACGGTCACGGCGGATTTATCGTCCGCACGGCCGCACAAAGTGCCAGTGAAGAGGAACTTCGGGCGGACATTCGATTCCTGAAAGGCTTGTGGAATGACATCAAGACGCGGGCTGAGGCATCGAAGCCGCCTGCTTTGATCTATCACGATCTCAACGTGGTCGAGCGCGTGTTGCGCGACCAGGTCACTTCCGACTTCTCTGTGATTTGGGTGGATACCGAACCGGAGTACGAGAGGATCCTTCGTTTCTTCAACCGCTTCCAGCCAGGGTTGGTGAAGCGGGTGAAGCTCTACACCAAAGAAACGCCGCTGTTCGAACAGTTCGGTTTAGCCGAGGAGATGAACAAGGCACTCAAATCCAAAGTGTGGCTGAAGAGCGGCGGGTACATCGTGATCAACCAGACCGAGGCGCTGGTGGCGATCGACATCAACACCGGTAAGTATGTGGGCAAGACCTCGCGGCTGGAAGATACGATCGTCAAGACCAACGTAGACGCGATCAAGGAAATCGTGCGGCAGATTCGGCTGCGCGACCTGGGCGGGATCATCATCATCGACTTCATCGATATGGACGAGCGCCGCAACCGGCAGCGAGTGATGCAGGCGCTGGAAGAAGAGCTCCGCCACGATCGAGCGCCATCGAAGGTGCTGCAGTTCAACGATTTCGGACTGGTAGCCATCACCCGCAAACGGGTAAAGCAGTCGCTGGAACGCACGATCGGTGCGCCGTGTCCCTATTGCCAGTCGACCGGATACGTAAAATCGCTTACGACCGTCGTGAATGAGATTTACGTGGAGATGCGGAAGATCGCGAAACATCTGGAGCACGAGGATGTAATGCTGCGCGTGAACCCGGATGTAGCCAAGGAGCTGAAGGGCAACAATGGCCGTCTGCTAAACGAGATGGAAGAACTTACGAAGCGGACGATTATTGTGAAGAGCGATCCCGCGCTGCATCAGGAGCAGTTCGATATTAACTAGCCGGCTAGAAAGCTATCAACACTACAAGGACGGGCATCCGGGGCCCGTCCTTTTTCTTGTAGGGCCGTGCCATTCG
>Ga0209006_10003686_pt1 | contig 13934 bp, 10 predicted proteins | sample JacPin_JW_Ref_O2_FD_188567 | JGI IMG/M metagenome (GOLD analysis project Ga0209006, IMG submission 188567) | Forest soil microbial communities from Algoma, Ontario, Canada - Jack Pine, Ontario site 1_JW_Ref_O2 (SPAdes) (version 2) | ecosystem: Environmental > Terrestrial > Soil > Boreal... | reverse complement strand
GAGGACACCGATCTCTCCTATCGAGCGCAGCTGAAAGGGTGGAAATTTATTTACTTGCAGGATGTCGAATGTCCTGCCGAGTTGCCAGTGGAAATGACCGCGTTTAAAACACAGCAGGCCCGGTGGGCGAAGGGATTGATCCAAACGGGCAAGAAGATTTTGCCGCGCGTATTACGCAGCGACGCCCCGTTGCATACGAAGATTGAAGCCTGGTATCACCTGACGGCCAATCTCAGTTATCCGCTGATGATCATCCTTTCCGTGCTGATGTTGCCGGCGATGATCATTCGTTTTTACCAGGGATGGTTTCAGATGCTGTTCATCGACCTGCCGCTCTTCATGGCTTCCACATTTTCGATTTCGAGTTTTTACCTGGTCTCACAGCGCGAACTTTTTCCAAAGAGCTGGCCGCGCGCATTGTTATATCTACCATTCCTGATGGCGCTGGGTATAGGACTGACGATTACCAACACTAAGGCTGTGATCGAAGCGCTGATTGGTAAGGAAAGCGCCTTTGCGCGCACGCCCAAGTATCACGTCGTAAACAAGAAGGACAAAGTGGGTGCGACCAAGTACCGCAAACGTCTCGGCTGGGTGCCTTGGCTGGAACTTATCATTGGCGGTTACTTCGCGCTCACCGTTCTTTATGCCGTTGAGAATGAGAACTTCGTGACCGTTCCGTTTCTGCTGCTCTTTGTCGTGGGGTACTGGTATACGGGATTGATGTCGTTACTGCAGGGCCGGTTCTCCGGCGTGGGGCTGAGTGCGGAATCGCATAACAAACCGTTTCCCGTCGGCGTCTAATTCCGCGATTCTTTGGGCTGCTAAGTCCGGGCCCGTAACAGTGCTGAAGACGGTGTAATTTTCGAAGCTCTTGATAGAGCGCTGCGCCAACGCTTTCGTTCGCTTGACCAGTCGTTTACAATCCAGTCGCGAAAGTTTCTTCGGACTCGGCACCGGCCGCAGAATCGGGTTGATGCCAAGGAGGATCCGATGCTCCGCTCACATAAGAAGGTTTCTCTTCCTGGACTGGTATTGCTGGTTGTCGCCTTGTTGAGCTGCGGTGGGGCTCATAGTTCCGACGAGTATTTCGTATTTGTCGCCGCGAACTTGCAGGTTCCGTATTGGCAGGCGGCAGGCGCGGGTTTTACCAAGGCGGCGGGACAATATAAAGTGCGCGCTGACTTCCTCGGTCCGAACAACTACGATGCGAAAGCGGAAAAAGAAGCGTTCGATCAGGCGGTGCAGCAAAAAGCCACAGGGATTCTGCTGGGTGTAACCGATGCAGCGTTGCTGAAAGATAGCGTGGACAAGGCCATTGCCGCGGGAATTCCCGTGATCACAATGGATTCCGATGCTCCCGCGAGCAAGCGTCTGTTTTTCATCGGCACAAATAATTATCAAGTGGGCTTTTCGGGCGGACAGAGACTGGCGCAGGAGCTAAAGGGGAAGGGGAATGTTGTCGTCTTCACCATGCCCGACCAGCACAACATGCAAGACCGCCTGCACGGCTATCGTGACGCGCTCGAAAAAACGCCGGGCGTCAAGATCGCGCGCGTGGTCGATATCCAGGGCGATCCGAGAATCGCGTTTGACACAACCACTCAAATCATCGGCAAAGAAAAAGATCAAGTGGATGCCTTCGTTTGTTTGGAGGCGCAGTCGGGAAAAGAAGTAGCGGGCGTGCTCAACAGCTATCACGTCACCGGTAAGGTTGTGATGGCCATGGATACCGACCCTGAGACTCTACAGTTGATTCAGAGCGGCGCCATCGCCGCGACCATCGCACAGAAACCCTACACGATGGCATTCGTAGGCATGCAGATGCTCGACAATCTTTATCACCACAAGCCGGCCACGCTCGATGCGGACTGGGCTAAGGACAGCTTTGCGCCGATTCCGTCCTTTGTAGATACTGGTTCTGCACTCATCGATAAAAATAATGTGAACTCGTTCCTGCAGGCGAAGCAAAGCGCGACCGGACCGCAGAAATAGACTCTGTTGTTGATACAGGAACGAGCGCCGGTGGTCTCGGTAAAGAAGCACCTTTGAACCTTCGTGTTGACTTAAATTCTTGAATTAGGGGAATGACTTTCTACATGCGAAAGCAGCGAGTTCGCTTCTGTTTTTCGGGTTTAATCGTGGGTTTGATCTGTTTGCTTCCGAGCGCAGGCAGTTTGGCGATGGATCGCCAGCCCAACAGTGATTATCATGCGCGGCGAGAAGCGCTGGCCAAGAAGGCCGGTGGCGTTGTCGTTCTCTTCGCTCCCATGGAGAGCGAGGGCCCCAATGATATCTACGGATTTCGCCAGGACGACGATTTTTACTACTTGTCAGGGCTGACAGAACCGGGCGCCGCCCTTTTGATTGCGTCCGCCATCGATGCCGTCGCCGACAAGTCAGCGCGAGCTTATTCGGAAATACTTTTTCTCCCGCCGCGAAATCTGATTCAGGAAAAGTGGACGGGGCCGAAACTCGGACCGGAAAATCCGGATGCGCCGAAGATCACCGGATTTGACCAGGTCGACGATATGGCCAAGTTGCCAGAGGAAGTAATGAAGAGGCTCTCTGGCGCACGACCTGTGATTTATACAGACGTTGCTTCGCACGATCAGACCTCCGCCAGCACAGAGCCTCTCGCGTTTTTGAAGAATGTGAATTCGTTCCTGGGGTTTCAGGACGTGAAGCCGATGATCGAATCGCTGCGGACTTATAAGGACGCAGGCGAGGTTGCTTTGATCCGCAAAGCCGTGGATGCGTCCGTCGCGGCGCACTTCGCGGCATTCAAAGCAGTAAAGCCCCACGTTACAGAACGCGAGATTTCCGCACTGATGCAGTACGAGTGGGGAAAGCGCGGATGTGAACGTCCGGCGTACGCGCCCATCGTGGGTTCGGGATACTACTCTACCGTGCTGCACTACTCGGACGATGACCACGTAATGAACGGGGGAGAGGTAGTGGTTATCGATGCGGCGGGAGAGTATTCGATGTACGCGTCCGACATTACGCGTACGCTGCCGATCGGCGGGCATTTCAGCCCGCGCCAGCGCGAAATTTACGACATCGTTTTTGGAGCACAACAAGCCGCCGAGGCGGCTTTCAAGTCTGGCAAGTCCAACATGAAGCGTGAGGATCCGGATTCGCTCTTCAAAGTAGCTTTCGACTACATCAACACTCACGGTAAGGATCTGCACGGCGAGCCGTTGGGAAAATATTTCATCCACGGCCTCGGCCATCCCGTGGGACTGAATGTGCACGACTCTACGGACCGGAACGCCCCCCTCGGTCCAGGACAGGTCTTCACGATCGAGCCGGGAATTTATATTCCTGAGGAGAATCTTGGAGTGCGCATCGAAGATGATTACCTTGTCGATAAAGATGGCAAATTGATCAAATTGAGTGCCGGGTTGCCTTCGAGGGCGGAAGACGTGGAAAAAGAGATGGCAGGGAAGTGAAAAACAGTGGTCAGTGGCTCTTGATCAGTGTCCAGAAGAAGAACGATCGAAGAGCCGATATTCTTTCTGGCCACTAGCCACAAGACACTGAGCACTGCTACGAAATGTATTCCCGTATGTATTCGTCTTGCGAGTGGGCCAGTTGTTCCATGTCGCCGTCGAAAAGTACTTTGCCATTGCGCAAAAGCAGGAAGCTCATGGGGACGTCGCAGTGCTTTCCCTTGGGCAGGGGAACCATGCGGTTGGCCTTTTGGTCGAACTGATGCGTGGCCATGGTGAAGGCGTCCTGGAGCCGGTGAGTCACCATCAGGGCGCTGGTTTTATTCACATCCCGCTGCTTTACGATCAACTCGATGATGGTGTTGGAGGTGATGGGATCGAGGCCGCCGGTTGGGGAGTCATAGAGGAGCAACTCGGGCTCGTTGATGACTGCCCTTGCTATCGCAACGCGGCGGCGCATTCCGCCCGATAGTTCTGAGGGATAGAGATCGAGCGTGTGTTCCAGTTCCACGAAACGCAACGCCTCGCGCACTCGGCGATCGATATCATTGTCGTAAACGCCGTGTTCCTCCATTAAGCGATAAGCAACATTTTCCCGGACCGAAAGCGAATCGAAGAGCGCGCTCTCCTGGAAAACGATTCCGATTTTGCCGCGCAGTTTGAAAAGATCATGTTCGCTCATCTGCGTAACATCTTCGCCAAGAACAACGATCCGTCCCGAGTCCGGGCGAATGAGGCCCATGGCGAGCTTAAGGAGGAGGCTCTTGCCGGAACCGGCAACCCCGAATATGGCTTTCGTTTCCCCGCGGGGAAGATGAAAAGAAACGCCGCGCAAAACCTCGTTGTCGCCGAAAGCTAAGGCCACGTCCTCAAAGGTGATGGCGGGTGGGGAATCGCGCTCCGGTTGAGCGGTGACGCAGTCGAGAGGCGAGGTTGGCACAGACATAATCAGTGATAGGCGAGCGTCGCCATAAGGAAGCGCGTAACGATCAAATCCATCGCAAGAATAAGCACGGAAGCCGCGACCATGGCTTGAGTTGTGGCCCGACCGACACCCTGCGTTCCGCCGCGCGCGTTCATTCCATAAAAGCAGCCGATGGTTGCGATAATGAAACCAAAAATCACTGGCTTAATCAATCCCATGAAAACGTCCTGGAACACAAGGGTTTCCCAGGCGTTATACCAGTACTGCCGGGCGTCGAGTTGAAGCAGGAGCTTCGCAATAGCGAGGCCGCCGACCAAACCTACGAGGTCGGAGATGATCGTCAGGAAAAAAAGCATAAAGACGGTGGCAACGATGCGCGGCGTGACCAGCTTCTTCATGGGGTCGGTGCCGAGAGCGCGCATTGCGTCGATCTGCTCGGTCACAATCATCGACCCCAGTTCGCTGGCCATGCCGGAAGAATTTCGGCCTGCGACCATCAGGCTGGTGAGCACTGGGCCGAGCTCCCGAACCATGGAGGTGGAGACGAGCTGGCCCACAAGCGTGATCGAACCGAAACGCTCGAGTGTGTTGGAGGCCTGCAAAGCGAGCACCGCGCCGGTGAAAAAGCCCGTGAGAACGACGATGGGCAAAGAGCCGACCCCGATCGTATCGGCTTGTAGCAGCATGTCGATGAAGTAAATGGGTTTGAGGAACAGGTTGCTGACCGCTTGCCAGGAAAACAGAACGTAATCCTGCACGGTCTGGACTTTCGTTTTGGCGAGATCGCTGGGCGAGATCAGTTCCATGCGGATTGAGAAGCGCGGCGACCCGGGGTGCGCTTTTTCGAACTATAGCAGAGAACAGCGAACGGCTTCAGTGGCGGGGATGCCTTGCTGACTCTACCCACGCGTTTTCTTTTTTATCTCAATACTCAGCCTGCGAATCTTCTGATTCAACGTGGAGAGAGGAACCTTGAAGCGCTCGGCGGCTTCGGTTTGGTTCCAGTTGCACTTCTCCAGCATGTCGGTGATGATTCGTTTCTCCACGTCTTCGACAATTTCAAAGAGCGAGGCGTCGGTCGGCGGATCGTGCAGGGTGAGCGCCGAACCTCGGCCGAGAAGAGTATCGGGCAGTAAATCGATGGTGATTTCGTTCCCCGAGGAGAGGACCACAGCGCGCTCGATCACGTTTTCAAGTTCCCGAACGTTGCCCGGCCAGGAGTAGGACATTAGCGGGCGCAGGGCTTCCGGAGTGATGCGACGCACGGGGCGATCATTTTCTTCCGCATACTTTTTGAGAAAAAATTGAACCAGCAGCGGAATGTCTTCCCGGCGCTGTCGCAGCGGCGGAAGATCGATGCTGATTACGTTCAGGCGGTAAAACAGGTCTTCCCGGAAGCGGCCTTCGCGCACCAGTGTGCGCAGATCGATGTTGGTAGCCGCAATGATCCGGACATCAACCTGAATCTCCTGCACGCCGCCCAGATGCATGAACCTGCGGTCCTGCAGGACGCGGAGAATTTTCGCCTGCGTTTCCAGGCTCATGGTAGCGATTTCGTCGAGGAACAGCGTTCCGCGATCCGCTATTTCGAACAAGCCCTTTTTTGACGCGATGGCGCTGGTGAAGGCGCCTTTCACATGGCCGAAGAGGGTGGATTCCAGCAGGTCCGTAGGCATCGAACCAGTGTTTACCGGAACAAAGGGACGGTCCCGACGCGGAGAATTCAGATGCAGCGCCTTGGCAATGATCTCCTTACCGGTACCGCTTTCGCCCTGCAGCAGAACGGTGGAGCGGCTATTGGCAACCTGTGCCACGAGGTCGAAAATCTTCAGCATCGGCTCGCTTTTGCCGACAATGTTTTCGAAGTTGTAGCGCTGCTTGAGGGCGCGCTTCAGTTGTACATTTTCTTCTTCCGCCCGTCGCCATCCGATGGCGGCGCGTACGTCGGCAAGAAGTTTTTCGTTGTCCCAGGGTTTCTGAACGAAATTGGCGGCGCCGCCTTGCATGGCGCGAACCGCATTCTCTACCGTGCCGAAAGCGGTGATCATGATGACGGGCAGAGATGTTTCATGGGCGCGAATTTCGGCAAGGATTTCCATGCCATTGCGGCCGGGCAAAGTAAGGTCGAGCAGGATCAGGTCGAAAGGATGCTCGCCAATGCGCTGCAGTCCGGTTTCGCCGGTGGCCGCGGTTTCCACGGCGAACCCTTCCAGTTCCAGCAAGGTTTGCAAAGATTCGCGGATTTCGGCTTCATCATCGATGATCAAAACCGCACCCGCCAGGCCCGGATTTCCGTTCATCGTGTTTCGTGGAATCACTGCCGCTTCAGACATGTTCAACCTCAGAACTACTCCCTTTAAACGCGACCGGTTTTCAAAACGAACCTTCTAGGCATTAATGGTTTTCCTGCTCAGAGGGAAATCCAGAGTAAATGTGGTGCCGGAACCGGGGTTACTGTCCACTCGAATCTTGCCGGCATGTTCCTGAATAATGCCGTAGGTAACTGAGAGCCCCAGTCCGGTGCCGCGCGCCTGACCTTCTCGAGGCGCGGTCTTCGTGGTAAAAAATGGATCGTAAATCCGCTGAATGTGCTCGGCAGCGATACCCGAGCCGGTGTCAGATACGCTCACGCTGACGCTGTCGCCGTTCAGCGTTGCCACGCGCAGCTTACCGCCCCCCGGCATGGCGTCCTTGGCGTTGAGAAAAAGATTCAGAAATACCTGTTGCAATCTGCCGGGATTGCCCTGGATGGGCTTCAGCTTCGGCGCGAGTGCATTTTCCACTTCCACCTTAGCGACCTTGAACTGATGTTCCAGCAGTGCGAGGGTATCCGCGATTACTCGGTTGACGTCCACATCGCCGACCTCGCTGCCACTGGTACGAGAAAAATTCAACAGGTTATTTACGATTTCAGATGCGCGGAACGTCTGCCGCGTTATCTTCTCCAGCAATCCGGATTTTTGCGGATCGCCTTGCAGTTGCTTAGAAAGCATCTGCGTGTAAGACGAGATCACGGCCAGAGGTGTGTTTACCTCGTGTGCCACGCCGGCGGCGAGCAATCCGATCGATGAAAGTTTATCCGCCTGAGAAAGCTGGGCCTCGAGCTCCACGCGCTGCGTGATGTCGTCCATGATGATAAGGCGGCCAATCACCTGAAACTTTCGCGTTACCAGCGGAGCGATAGCTACATTCACCGTGCGAACTTCGCCAACTGGTGTCTTCAGACGGAACTTGTAGAGATTGTGAATGCCGGGCTGCGACCGCAGGCGATAGAAATCTTCTACGAACTCAGCCGGGAAGATTGCTTTCAGCGGCTGGGTCAAAGTTTGCCAGCGCGGCACAGCGTACATCACTTCCATCTGCGCGTTCCAGCTCTCGATGCGATCTTCCATATCGAGCGCCATCACACCAACATTGATGGATTCCACGATGTTTTCGTTGAAGTCTTTCAACCGCTCGTACTCGGCGGCTTTCTGCTGCAACGATGCATAGAGCTGTCCGTTTTGAATGGCGATGCCGAGATAGCCACCCAAAGTCTCCAGCAACTCTATGTCTTCACTGGAGAGGAAGTCGCCTTGCGTAGTCTTGCCCAGTCCAAGCACGGCAATCGTTTTCTGCTGCGCGTGGCATGGGATGTAGTAATTCAGATCGAGTCGCGCGATCGTTTGCTGCGCCTGGGGAGTTTCACGGGGAACCAGGTGCGTATTCTCAAAAAAAAGATGTCCCGCTGGAGCGGGTCGCGGGGCGCTGAGGAAGGAGAGATTAAGATCGCTGGGCACTGCGAGCCCGAAGGCCTTGGCCAGCACAAACTGTCCCGGCTCCTCGCCAGCCAAAAAAATTGCCAAGTGATCGACCGCGAGCGTGCGCGACAATCGATCGAGCAGAGAAGAGAGCATCGCGTCGAGATTCGTTTCCGAACCGAGTTCACGGCCAAATTCGAGAAGTGTGCGGCGGTAGTCGTACCGGGTGCGATAGAAGAACTGATCGACCCGGTCCTGGATCCACTTGCGAACTGGATCGAATAACAGCGCGGTGACCACGACCGCGAGAATCAGGCCCACCGGACCGCTGCTGGGCTGCCGCATGTGCACCAGTTCGGCAACACCTGCGACCAAGCCGAAGTACATTCCTACAACGATCGCCGCAGCCAGCGTGTAAACCACGCCCCGCTTGAAGATCAGATCGACGTCCATCAGCCGGTAGCGGAAGATGGCATAGCCGAAAGTGAGCGGCAACAGAGCCAGCGAAAGCGCCGAGATCTTCATGGTCGCGCCCGGCAGCGAACCCATGAGGTAAGGAATGACGTAGAAAAGAGAGTAGGGGATGATGGCGAGGACAGTGCCGCGCGTGACCCATTTCAACTGCTGACGAAGGATGGTCGTGCTCGCGTGCCGATAGCTATACCAGAGCAGGCCTGCAGCCGTGAGAAAGAACAACGACCCGTAAAACATTTCCATGCGGTCGAGGTTCCAGCGAAGACGCTCACTCGCCTGCAACCAGCGCATGGCACCAACATGCATCGTCAGCAAAATCGCTCCGGGAACATAAACGAGGGCCAGCAGCCACGGATGTTTGCGCACGAACTGACGTTTTTCCGGGAACGTCAAGACGAAGTGCAGGAACAGAGCCGGCTGCAACACCCCGGCGGCGATATTGCCCCAGTAAACGGTCCAGTCAAAGTCGTTCAGCTTGCCTGTGTATTTGAAAGAATAGGCAATGAAAGAAACCAGACAAAAGATGTAAAAATGCGTGGAACCGGGTGCGGTCCAACGGCGCAGCAAAACATAGAGACCGATACCGAGATAAATAAGCGCGATGAGCCGAAGCCAGTTGTTGAGCGAACGCTCGGCGGGAACCAGAATGACGCTGGAATCCAATGAAACCGATTGCCGCAGAAGGGAATACGCGGCTTTTGACCAAACGCCATTGCGGTAGAGTTGCCGCTCCAGGCCGGATATATTCTGAACTTGCTGCCCGTTGATCGAGAGGAGTCGGTCCCCGGCTTTGATCCCACTTTTTCCGCCCGGACCCATCGGATCGACGCGATCCGCTGTGAGATGGCCGCCCTGTTCAATCCACCAGACCCCGTCGTCAGGGATAGAGGCTTTCAGTTCCGCATCGAAATTGAAGCCGGCAAAAACCACAGCGGCAACTGTCAGCAAGAACAGCAAAACCGCAACAGATCGAACTTGGCTCTCGCGATTCATGGACTTCGGCGGAGGTCCGGAACCCTGAGACAGCGGCGCCGGGGCGTTGATTGAGTCCTGCGGGTCTTGAATGAGCAACTTCGCTGCCATGTCTTTTCAGCCTGGGAAAGAACTTAACGCAGTATCTGCGGCATTTCCGCGATTATAAATGGATTATCGAACATCGATTACGGTTTTATGGAGGTTTATGTGGAATTACGTATCTTAGAGTATCCTCGCGACTTAACGCCAAGGTGAGCTGTGGCTAACCTGCCTTGCGTCCAGGTTCGGCGGTCTCAGGCGGGAGGTCACCGTCGTCCCATTCGAACGAGAGAGCCCGCGAGGTGGTTTCGATGGGTTCGAGTTCCGGGATGTCCTCCGCCACTGCCGCACCTAGGTCGGCGAATTTACGTGCGGAAACGAGGACACGGCTTTCCAGGGAGCCAACGGCTTTGTTGTAGGATTCGACAGCGCGATCAAGTCCGGTCCCCACCGACGCGATATGCCCCGCCAGAAGGCGAAGCCTCTCGTGGAGTTCTTTGCCCAAGGCACTAATCTGTTGGGCATTACGCGCCAGTTTCTCCTGGTTCCATCCGTAGGCTACAGCCTTAAGCAGCGCGATCAGCGTGGTCGGCGACGCCGGAATAACGCGGCTGAGCACTCCGTGTTCAATCAATCCGGAATCTTGTTCGAGTGCAGCGCTGAAAAACGTTTCGCCGGGAAGAAACATCACCACAAACTCCGGAGTCGCGTCAAATTGCTCCCAGTATTTCTTGCCGCTGAGCGTGTTCATGTGATCGCGGACCTGGCGCGCGTGATTGGCGAGGCAGGCGCGGCGAGCGTTTTCGTCGTTTGTTTCGAAGGCATCGAGGAACGCTTGCAGAGGAGTCTTCGCGTCCACCACGACATGTTTGCCGCCGGGCAACTTCACGACGAGATCGGGACGCAGCCTTCCGCTTTCTGTAGGAACCGATTCCTGCTCGGCGAAATCGCAATACGAGAGCATTCCCGCGATCTCTACCACGCGCCGCAATTGAATCTCTCCCCAGCGTCCACGAACATTGGGTGTGCGCAAAGCCCGAACCAGGTTTCCGGTCTCCGATTGCAGCTCTTTCTGTGTTGTTATTAAAGACTGGACTTGCGCGCGCAGTTCTCCGTAAGCATCGCCGCGGGCGACTTCCATCTGCTGGATTTTCTCGTCCACTTTATTGAGCGATTCACGGACGGGCGCCACCATATCGGCCACGGCCTTCTGGCGAGCATCCAGATCGCCCTTGGCCTGGCTTTGAAAGCGCTTCAGAGTCTCCTCTGCAATTACCAGGAAGGAAGAATTGTTGCTCTTCAGGGCGTCGGCCGCCATAGCTTTGAACGCATTGCGCAGTTCTTCGCTGGCGCGGGTGACAAGCTCGATCTTTTCGTTGCTGGTCTTTCGTTCCGCTTCCAGAGCGGATTCGAGGCGGGCTTTACCCGCTACCAGTTCGGTGTGGGCCTGCTGAACCCGCGCCAGATCAGCCTTTCCGACCGCTAATTCCTTTTCCATCAAAGACAAGCGCGCTTGCAGGCCGGCGGTGCGCGAACGCAGTGCCAGCCAGGCAATCAAGATTCCAAACAATAGGCCGATAACCCCTATGACACCTGGTTCCATAGCGAAGGTAACTACTCAAGGTGAAGTTGAGATTCTAGCGTAGCACTAGCAGCAAGTTTGAGCCTGAAGCCCTGTCCTTACCGGGATCGAGTTGCGTAGCTACAAGCAAATGCGGAGAGCGCTTAGATTCGTCACGGGTCTTCTGCTGGTAATTGGCGCCGACTCGATCCGGCCGTCGACCCATCTGATGGCAGCATCGGGAAATGACGGTGCCAAGTCGGCATCGCAGGCAGCACTGAAAACGGCATCAGCCACGTCTCCCGACATCCCCTTTGTCGAATATGACTTCGGGGTCGAACGGCAACTTTTGGATCTGGCGAACCAGGCGAGAATACAGGCGGGTGCGCCTCAGCTGACAATCGATGAGGGCATGAGCCAGGCAGCGCGTTCGCACGCGGAAGCAATGTTTGCGGCGCGGCAACTGTCCCATCAATTTGACGGTGAGCTCTCCCTAGCGCAACGCCTGGCAGCTGCCACACGTACTCAACTCGATCAAGAAGGGGAAAATGTAGCTCTGGATTTTGACGCCGCCGGCGCGCACAGACATCTCATGCTTTCCTCTCCACATCGAGCCAATTTGCTCAATGCGGCCTACAACGTCGTCGGTTTGGGCGTGGTCCGCAGCGGCGACCGGCTGTACATCGTGCAGGACTTCGGACACGCCCTCCCCAAATATTCCCCGGCCGAAGTGAAGGATCGAATTGCAGCAACCGTGATGCAGGCGCGGCATCAGGCCAACCAGCCCGACCTTGCCCGCAGCGATCTTTCGAAGGCGGATGAGGCAGCCTGCTCGATGGCGCATGCCGATAAGCTTGGCACATCCCCGGTGCAGCAACTCGCGCAGCGATACACGGTGCTCACGTATACCAGCCTGCATCCGGAGGCCCTGCCAGAAAATGCCAAGCCTGCGCTCGCCAGCCCCAATCTACGAAGCTTCTCGGTGGGTGCTTGTTATGGGCGAAGCGAGACGTATCCTGGCGGCGTCTATTGGGTTGTGCTGGCGCTCGACTGAGAGCACCGTCGCGAACTGCCTATTCCTCCTATGCTAACCTTTGCTTTGCCCTCTGTTTATGCCTTCTCGCATGGAATCCTCAGCCTCATTTCGTTTGCCCCAGGTTCAATCGAACGACGTCCGTATCGGCACCGCTGGCTGGTCTTACAAGGACTGGGAAGGAATTTTCTATCCTCCCGGCATGCGCAGCCGCAAGCAGCATCCGCTGGAATATCTGGCGCGCTTTTTCGATACTACAGAGATCAACACGTCGTTCTATGGCCCACTGAAACCCGAACTGGCCAAGCTCTGGTGCCGTAAAGTTGCAGCGGTGAATACGAAATTTCTCTTCACCGCCAAGCTCTATCGTGCGTTCACGCACTCCCCCATGTCAGTCATGGAGCCGACTTCGGCGGCGAGCATCCGACCCACGGACGAGGATGAAGCCCGCACCCGCGAAGGCCTCGACGCTGTGGCCAATGAAGGGATGCTGGGCGCGCTGCTCATCCAGTTTCCGGTTTCATTCAAAAACACTTCCCTGAACCGCGAATATCTTGATCGCTTGCTGCGCCAGTTCATCGAATATCCCAGAGTCGTCGAGGTGCGTCACTCGAGCTGGAACGACTCCGCCACCATGGCGTCGTTTCACCAAAAAAATGTCGGCTTCTGCAATATCGACCAGCCCGTGCTGGGGCGGTCGCTCGCTCCCACAGAGCACGTTACAGGAGCAATCGGCTACATCCGCCTCCACGGACGCAATTACGAGCAGTGGTTCGATTCCGACAATCGCAACGATCGCTACAACTATCTCTACAGCGAGCCCGAACTGACTCACTGGAAAGAAAAAATCGAGAGCGTTGCCCGGCGGGCGCAAACCACCTATGTGATCACGAACAATCATTTCGAGAGCAAAGCGGGCGTGAATGCGCTGGAATTGAAAACGATGATCAGCGGAAAACGGGGGCTGGCTCCGCCCACCCTAATCCAGAAATATCCTGAGCTGAGACGTTTTGCCGATCCGGCAGAAGATGGTGGCGAGGATCCAGGGAATCAGATGTCGCTGCTGGCCTGAGTGGAGATAGTCCTTTTTCCCGAAGCCATTTCTTTGAGGGGCTGAGTCTTGGAAGTCCGCGGGCGAGAATTCGCCAAAAGCGGGAATTGAATGAGATAAAAGCTAGGGAAGAACTTCGGACGGCGACTTTAGGACCTTCCCATTGCCGCGTGATCGGCCATACGGCGCTTGTTGTAACGCAGCGCTACGTTCATATACACATTGCCGAGCGAGGTTTCAAAACAAATCACGAGCGCTTCGACGTCTTCGCTGGTCTTATCGCCTTCCGTGGACGTGAGCAGAAGAGGGGGATGCACCCGAAAGTGGAAGCCTTGATCGTTGAGAGCGCAGACTGCATTGCCGACGACTTGATTCGCCAGTTCGAAAATGGTCTCCTTGATCAGCCCGTCGGACTCAGGCAATTTGGCTCCCGCATAGTGGCTGGCTACGCGCAGGGCGGTTTGCGGATCGAGGTCGAGAACGATTCGGCCTTCAATGTCGCCTGTCAGCGCCACCATCCCAGCTACGCCTTTACGGCGATAGGCTTCCTCTTCCATCGAGAGGTTGCCCACCTGGGTGGTACCCTGCAAGCCTTGTGACAACACGGCGTCAGCCGCGTTGATGAAGGGCTGAATCAGCTCCATCTTCATGTGATTAGACCCCCGCGGCGGCTGTGTTCAC
>Ga0209006_10003685_pt1 | contig 13934 bp, 5 predicted proteins | sample JacPin_JW_Ref_O2_FD_188567 | JGI IMG/M metagenome (GOLD analysis project Ga0209006, IMG submission 188567) | Forest soil microbial communities from Algoma, Ontario, Canada - Jack Pine, Ontario site 1_JW_Ref_O2 (SPAdes) (version 2) | ecosystem: Environmental > Terrestrial > Soil > Boreal... | reverse complement strand
AGGATTTCCATGTCCTGAAACTTCAGGCTCATGGCATCCCGCTTTACAACTTTGGCGTTCCTCTCTACTGGGCCGGCGAACCTGCAGCCGACCGCCCGGTGATGATTTTCAGCGACCGCGTCTTATATCGTCCAAACGAAACGCTGCATCTCAAGGCGCTGGCGCGCGACTGGACGAGCGACGGACTGGCCGTTCCGCCCTCCATGGCCGGCACGGTGGAATGTTTCGACGCCCGGGGAAAATCGTTCTTTTTGACAAACATCCACTTCAGCGCTCGAGGCGCGTGCGCGGTCGATGTGCCTCTGCCGGAGGGACCGTGCGGAGGTTATTCAGCGCGCTTCCATCTTGACCAGTCGGATTACGACCACGCCTTTCAAGTCCGCGAATTTCAGCCGGACCCGTTTGAAGTGACAGTGCAAGCCAAGCCCGAATACGCAGCCGGCACCCCGGTGGAAATTCCCGTTTCCGCCCGTTATTACTTCGGTCAGACGCTGTCACGAGCGCGTGTCAAATGGACGATGGAAATTGACGACGGCAATTTCCAGCCGGTGGGTTTTGATGGTTTCAGTTTCCTCGGCAATTCGCCTGGCTCCCATGTCGCCATTTCCGGACAGGCGCAATTGTCCAATTCCGCCGGTTGCGTCATCGCTCCGGAAATGCCCTCCAACAACGCCGCCCCCGGCCCGCGCATGGCATCGCTTCTGGTCGAGACGACGGATCTCGATCAGCAGACCGTCTCCAGCCGCGCCCAGTTTCTGTGTCACAGTTCCGACTTTTACCTCGGGTTGCGCCAGCATGACTCGGTGCGCGTTGCCGGCAAGGAATCTCCCTTGGAAATCGTCGCTGTCGGCGCCGACGGTCAGCTTTGGCCGGAGGCGTTACTCGGGCGGTTGAAACTCCGGCGCGTGGATTGGCAGCCGGTGCGCATCCAAGGCGCCGGCAGGACCACCCGCTACCGCAGTCAAGCCGTTTATTCCAACGTCTTGGAACGCGAGATCGAAATTCGCGGGCTGACCTCTCAAGTTCTGACTGGCGCTCAACCTGGAGAGTACATGCTCGAGGTTTCCGCCGTGGACGCGCACGGGCGCAAGGCCGCCAGTTCTCTTGAATTCTACGTCTTCGCGCCGGGAAATCTGGCGTGGGATTATCGCAATGATGTTCAGATGGAAATCAAACCAGACCGTCCGGAATACGCGCCCGGCGAGACGGCGCGCTTGCTGGTCAAAGCCCCATTCAGCGGCTTGGCTTGGATCACGGTCGAACGCGAAAAGGTGATGCGCTCCTTCACGGTGCCCTTCGAAGGCAATGCTCCGGTTATCGAACTGCCCATTGAACGCGGAGACCTGCCCAACGTCTCCGTCTCGGTCACGCTCATGCGCGGTTCCGATGATTGCCCGCGCCCGGTCAAGGAGCCCGAATACCGCATCGGCTATTGCCAATTGCCTGTGCGCGACCCAGCCAGCCGCCTCTACGTCTCGGTCGAATCTCCCGCCACCAATTATCTCCCCGCCCAGACGGTGGAGGTCACAGTTAAAGTCAACGGTATTTCAAATGCTCCCGTGTCCGGCGCCGAGGTCACTCTTTACGCGGTGGACGAAGGCATCCTCAGCCTTGGCGATGCCGCGCTGCCCGACCCGGCGGCGTTTTTCTATGCGCCGCGTCCGTTGATGGTCAGTTCCGGCATTTCTCTGCCGAACCTTTTGCCGGAGGATCTCGAGCAGCGACGGTTTGCCAACAAAGGCTACGTCGGTGGCGGCGGGGGCCGCTGCCGCGTGCGCAAGAACTTCCTGGCCTGCGCGTTTTGGAACGCTGAGCTGATCACCGGCCCTCAAGGATCGGTCACCGCCGCTTTCAACGCGCCCGATAGTTTGACGCGCTACCGCGTCGTGGCGGTTGCACATTTGAACGACCGTTTCGGCTCCGGCCAATCGGCCTTCGAGGTCAGCAAACCGTTGCTGATCGAACCCGCGCTGCCGCAGTTCGCCCATGTTGGCGATCGGGTGAACGCGCGCGCTGTCATTCATAATCAAAGCCGCCACGCGGGCGACGTTGTTGTTAAATTGGAACTGGATGACAAGGCACGCGCCAAGCCCGCCACGAGCCATGTTCAAGTCGCCGCCGGCGAATCGGCCGTGGTGGAATTCCCCGTCACGTTTTGCGAGGCGGGGCCGGCCAAGTGGGTTTGGCGCGCCTGGTTTGCCGACGCCCCGCGCGAATTCACCGACGCCACCGAGTGTTCGCTCGATGTCGGTTATATTTCGCCACTGCTGCATCAAACGCTCTCGGACACCGTCGATGGCCTTTCGACCAATTTGTTGGCCAAGGCGAATCCGCAGTTTCTGGCCGGAACCGGCACCGTGACCGTTCGCGTTTCCAATACGCGCCTGAGCGAACTCGGCGAAGCGGTTTCGCAATTGCTGCATTATCCCTACGGCTGCGCCGAACAAACTGGCTCCAGCATGCTGCCGTGGATCGTGTTAAGCGACGCGCCGGCCCTGCGCTCCATCATCGGCTGCCGTGCCAACGAGATCGAGCGCGCCGTCAACGCCGGCGTGGCGCGCCTCTTCACGATGCAAACACCCGGCGGCGGCCTCGGCTATTGGCCGCACGCGCGCGAACCGATGCTCTGGGCCAGCGCCTACGGAGCCATGGTGTTGACACTAGCCCAACAGCGCGGCTGGGTGGTGCCCGAGCTGGCATTCAGCAATCTGCTCTCCGGACTAGGCGTGCAACTCCGCGATGCGGACCTTGACAATAATTCACCTTCCGACACCTGTCTCGCTCTTTACGCCCTGGCGCTGGCAGGGCGAGCCGAACCCGCTTATCACGAGAAACTCTATTCACGGCGCGGCCAGCTTTCGACCGAGGACCACGCATTGCTTGCGCTGGCCATCCTGCAAGCGAATGGCCCACCGGCCATGGCGCGGGAATTATTGATCACAAACCAGATTGGCCGCCTCACGACGCCCCAGGACTTCGACTGCCCCCCTCGCGAACAAGCCATCCGCCTTCTGGCGTGGCTGCGCTTGCATCCACAAGGCAGGGAAGTCGCATTCCTCTTCGACGAACTTATGCGCGAACAGCAGGAGGGACATTGGGGCACGACTCAGGGCGACGCCTGGGCGCTGTTGTCCTTGGCGGAGTATTCGCGCCGCCTCGAAGGCGTGTCTCCGCCCATTGACGGGGAGCTGCGTTGGCGCGGCCAGGCCCTCCTGTTCCGCCTCGACGCTGAGACGGCTTCGTTTTCCAAGACATTCGTGTTGACTGGAGGCGCGGAACCTTCTCTCGCCATCCTGAACGCTTCGACGCGCCATCTCTACGCCTCCGCCAGGTTCGAAGTCCGCCCGCCCGGCGCCGCGCAACCCCGGCAAGACGACGGGTTCGCATTGCAACGGCGCTATCAACGTTTGGACGGCGACAACAAGCCGTGCGGCGGCGAACTGGCCGTCGGCGACCGCGTCCTGGTCACCCTCGAACTTTCGGCGCGGGAGGCCGCCCGCTACTTGGTCATCGATGATCCGTTGCCGGCGATTCTGGAGCCGATCACTCCGCGCTTCGTGAACGGTGATTCTGGCTGGTTGTGGAACTTTCACGAATTCCATAAGGATCGCGCCCTGTTTTTCGCCGACGCCTTGCCCGCCGGAAACTACACTCTGCAGTATGCCGCTCGCGTCCGCGCGTCGGGCACCGTCAGCGCGCCTTCCGGCAAGGTGGAGGAAATGTACCATGCGCAACGCTTCGGGCTGACCGGGACACAAACTCTGGAGGGAAAATGAAATGGCGCCGTCCGCTGTTGTATCTGTGCGCAGTGCTATTGTTGACACTAAGCGTGCCGATCCTGATCTCGTTCGTGCCTTTGCCATCGGCCTTGTTCACGGCGCCGCAGCCGAGCGTGGAATTGAAAGACCGGCATGGCGAGCCTCTGCGCCTGGCTCGCGATGGCGACCGCCCGTTCCAACAGCGCGCAATGTTCTCGGAAATTCCCCCGGCGCTGGTCAGCGCCACCTTGGCGGCGGAGGACAGCCGGTTTTGGAGTCATCACGGCGTCGATTGGCGTGCGGATGCGCGCGCCGCCTCGCAATTGCTCTGGAATCGCCGCGTCATCTCCGGCGCCTCCACCATCACGCAGCAATTGATCAAGTTGGGCGCGCCCCGGCCGCGCACGTTCAAAGCGAAAATCATCGAGGCCGCGCAGGCGTTGCGTCTGGAGCAAGTCTGGGACAAGCAGCGGATCCTCTGCGAATACTTGAATCGCGTCGATTACGGCAATAACAACCGCGGCTGCGAGGCGGCGGCACAATTCTATTTCGCCAAGCCTCCGCGCGACTTAAGCGCAGCCGAATGCGCTCTGCTGGCCGGCTTGCCGCAGTCGCCGTCGGCCTTGAATCCGCGCGCGCATTTCGCCCGCGCCCGTCGCCGCCAGATCTGGATTCTCACGCGCATGAGCCAGGCAGGATGGTTGACTGCGGACGAATTCCAGCGCGCATGGCGTGAGCCGCTACGACTGGCTCACGGCGGCCGCGTCTTCGAAGCGCCGCATTTTGTCGATCTGCTCCTGGGACAGGGCGAAGTACTGGCGGGTGATTCCAGCCTGCGCACCACGCTTGACTTGCGCCTCAATCGCTTCGCCGGAGAAATCTTGCGCCGACAGCTTGGCATGTTGCAGGCTGAGCACGCCGGGGAGGGCGCGGTGGTGGTCATCGAAAATCTAACCGGCAACGTGCTCGCCTTGGTCGGCTCGCGCGATTATTTTTCAGCGCAATCCGGGCAAGTCGATGGCGCATGGGCGCCACGTTCGACTGGCTCTGCTTTGAAACCGTTCCTGTATTGGCTGGCCTTACAGCGCGGCGACACGCCCTCCTCCATCGTGGCGGACGTTCCAACGGATTTTGCCACCAGCACTGGTCTATTCTCGCCTGTCAACTATGACCATCATTGCTACGGCCCCGTGCGCTACCGCGTCGCGTTGGCTAATTCGCTCAACATCGCGGCGGTGAAGGTTCTCGATTCTATTGGAGGTGCGGGGCCTCTGCTCGATTTGTTGCGTCGCTGCCGACTCTCAACGCTGACCCATGAGGACGACTACTACGGCCTTGGCCTGGCCATTGGCAACGCGGAAGCGCGCCTGCTCGAATTGGCCAACGCCTACGCCTGCCTGGCGCGATTGGGCGTCAGCTTGCCCTACCGCCTCGTGCCGTCCTCCTCCGCGCAAAACAGCGGCCAGCGTGTCGGCGACGCGGACGCGGCCTACCTGATCGCCGACATTCTTAGTGACAACGACGCGCGCACGGCGGCCTTCGGTTCGGAATCCGCATTGCGCTTTGATTTTCCCGTGGCGTGCAAGACGGGCACCAGCTCGGATTTTCGGGATAATTGGGCTTTTGGTTACACGCCGGAATTCACGGTGGGAGTTTGGGTGGGCAATTTCGACGGCTCTCCCATGCGGCACGTTTCCGGCGTCACGGGCGCGGCGCCCATCTTGCACGAGCTCTTTGAATATCTGCACGCGCAGTACGGCACCAGTTGGTATGCACAACCCGCCGGCATTGTGGAACGCGCGATCGATCCCCTCACCGGCAAGCTCCAGCCGCCGCAAAATACTGTCAATGAGAAATTCATGGCCCGTATTTTGCCGCCTTCGACCGGCAGCGGCGATTACGACGACAGCGGACGCCTTTGCCTCGGGCCCGAATACCGCGAATGGCTGGCTGGTTCCGACAACTGGCTGACTGGCCGGGCCGTCTTGCGCGACACGACGGCAGGTTTGCGCATCACGTTTCCGTTGCCCGGCACTATTCTATTGCTTGACTTTGATCTGCCCGAGCGCGGCCGCCTCCTCTATTTGACTGCCGAAGGTGCTGATAAGGCTGAATGGTCCAGCGATTCACTCAAATGCAAATGTCAAGACGGCCAAAGCGTGGCCTTGCTGGCGTTAGGCCGACACGAATTGACCGTGCGCGACCCGCGCACTGGCGCCACCCAGCGAACTTGGATTGAGGTCAAGGAGCGTTGAGCTGCGAGGGAAACGAATAAAAGTCTTCACAACTTGAGACGGAAACCAGCGCGGTTCAGTCCAGCGGTCACACAGAGAATGACGACGCCGCAGCCGGCGGAACGCGCCATGGCCGTGGCCAGGCTGCTGCCGGCGAGCGCATCGTAAGTGTTGCCAAGGTGAAGGAGGTCCAACAGCGAAGGCAGCATCTCCGAAATCAGGTAGGCCAGCAGAACATTCTGGCCGGCCATGGCGAGAACCTTCGCCACGCGCGGCGAGATCCCACTGTCGCAGACAAGATGAAAGATCAACCAAAGCGCGGCGGTGAAGGCGCAGGCCCAGAGGCACCACGACGGCGTAGCTTCGTTTTTGTTGATGCCGTAGAGGCCGTTGAAGAGCAGTGCGGCGGCGGCGAATCCAAGAATATACAGCAGCGTAAAACGCACCGTTCGAGCACGGCTGGGTTTTTCGCTCGTGACCAGAATGGAGGCCAGCAGCAAACCGGCGACGGTAATGGAAGGTTGCGCCCCCAGCGTCCCGCCAATACCTACGTAACGGCCCAGCCAGACTTGATCTAATAGGCCCGTCTGATCAGCCGGATATAGACCGAGCAGCAATACCACGCAGCCCAAGAGCGCGAGCGCATTGGCCCGGAACGTCAAATATACGACGGACCCGACGAAATAGGCCCAGGCGATCAGTCCGAGAATTCCGTACCATTCCGTATGTATGACAAATGGGGACAGGGTGATAATCCGCTGGCCCTTGTCTCCTTGGAACATGAAGGCCAGCGCCACCATGCCGCATAGGCCAAGGCTGCGAAGGGCCCGCGAAACCCATGTCCACGTACGCCCTGGTGCGAGTGCTGGGGAAATCGAGCAAAACGCGAGCATGGCCGAGAGATACATGAAGACGGCCCACAGCGTGGGTGACAATCCCGACATATCCGGACCTGGAGATTCGTCGTTCACCATGAGGATGCCGATGCTCAACAGCGCGAGCGTGCGCCCCGTCACGTGCAAAATTGTTTTCCAACATGGCACTCCCGCCCGCAAGCGCCCGCCGAGCGCGAACGGAATCGACATGCCGACGATGAAGAGAAACGCGGGAAAGACCATATCCACAAACGTCATCCCGCTGCGCCCATGGAAGTGGCGCATCCAGTCCGGCACGATTTTGGGTGAGACCCCAGCAATATCGTTGACAAAGATCATGGTGAACATGACCAAGCCGCGCAACGCGTCGATCGACGTGATGCGCGGAACGGGCGGGGGCGTGCCGGGAGATTCCACAACTGTGCTCATGCTCCGCACCTTATACAAATTCAGCGCAGGTGTCCAACAACGTTGAATTTTTGTGTCGCCAGAACATGCGCGACAAGATAACCAATCGGCATGGTCGTCGATCTCATGTTGTCACGCCGGCGCCGGCGATGAAGACTTTTTTTCTTTTTCTCCTGCGCCTGCTCTTCCGGTTTCGCGTCGAGAACATGGCGGTTCTGCAAACGCCCGGCCCGGTCATGCTGCTGCCCAACCATTCGTCGTGGATCGATTGGCTTTTTGTCGCCGTGTGCCTCGACAAGAGTTGGCGCTTTGTGACTTCGAAGGAAGGCGCGGAGGTTAGTTTCGTGCATCGGCTGATCATGATCAACCGCTTCACCTTCCCGGTAGAAACCGATTCGCCCTATGCTGTCAAACGCATAGCCGAATACCTGCAGGGCGGCGGCAAGTTGGTGATCTTTCCCGAGGGCCGCCTTTCCCGCACCGGCTCGTTGATGAAGTTGTTCGAAGGCACCGGCTTTCTGCTTCTAAAAACCAACGCCAAAGTCATCACGTGCTACTTGCGTGGCGCGGCGCGACTGCCGTTCTCCAAAAACCCAAACCGCAAGCAATGTTTCCCGAAGATTTCCGCCCACTTTAGCGGCGTGTTGAATGCGCCCAAATTCGAGGGGATCAGTGCGTTGCGCGCGCGCCAGAAGTTGACGCGCTGGCTCTACGACGCCATGTCCGGGCAGCGATTTGCGGTGGATATGGCCGCGAGCCCAGCCAACGTCTCCGCGGCCGTTGTGGAAACAGCGCGACGCCACCTGTCGGCGGTGGCGTTGCAGGATGTCACGAAGACGAATCTTAGTTACCGCCGTTTGCTGGCCGGGACCGCGGCCTTGGCTGAGCAGTGGACTTCTCTGCTGCCCGCCGCCGAGCGGCGCGTGGGCCTGCTGCTGCCCAACGCCAACGCCCTGCCCGTCACGCTGTTGAGTTTGTGGACGGTGGACAAGGTGCCGGCCATTTTCAATTTTTCCAGCGGCGTGCCAACGATGCAGGCCTGCGCGCAATTGGCAGACGTCAAGCATGTGATTACCTCCAGGCTTTTTCTGGAACGGGCGAAATTGAACGTGCAGCCGATGAAGGACGCGGGCCTGGAATTCATTTTTTTGGAGGACGTGCGGGCCGGGATTTCGCGCGTGCAGCAATTAAGCGCGCTGGCGCAAGTCATCCTCCACCCGAGCTCGATCGTGGGGCCGCAGCAGCAGGGCAGTCCGGCCGTGATTCTTTTCACCAGCGGGTCCGAGGGTCCGCCCAAGGGAGTGGAACTGACGCACGGCAACCTGCTGGCCAATATCGGCCAGATGCTGGCCATCAACGATTTTGTTGACTGCGACCGCGTCTTCAACGCCCTGCCGCTTTTTCACAGTTTTGGTCTGATGGGCCTGCTTCTGCCGCTGGTGCGCGGGATGTATGTTTTTCTTTACCCCTCGCCGTTGCATTACCGCGTCATTCCGACCCTGCTCTACGACCTGGATTGCACGATATTTTTTGGCACCAACACTTTTCTCAACGGCTACGCGCGTAAGGCGCACCCGTATGATTTCCGCACCTTGCGCCTGCTGATTTCCGGGGCGGAGAAGTTGCAAGAGCCGACCGCCAATGCCTGGGCGCGGCAATTTGGCTCGCGCGTGCTGGAAGGTTACGGGGCGACCGAGTGCAGCCCGATCCTGACTGTCAACACTTGGCTCAATCCGCGTTACGGATCGGCGGGCAGGTTTCTGCCTGGCATCGAATACAAATTCGAGCCGGTGGATGGCGTGGCTGAAGGCGGGCGGTTGTGGGTGCGTGGCCCTAACATCATGCGCGGCTATTTGAACGCGGAACCCAACGCCAAATTCCAGGCCCAGGGCGGTTGGTATGACACCGGCGACATCGCCAAGGTGGACGAGGACGGTTTTCTTTTCATCCTGGGCCGGCTCAAGCGGTTCGCCAAAGTCAGCGGCGAAATGGTCAGTCTGACAGCGGTTGAAGAGGCGCTGGCAGGAGCTTTTCCGCAATACGGCCTGCGCTTTCAAGCGGCCGTCCTGGCCCGGCCTGATGCGGACCGGGGCGAAATGTTGATCGCCGTCAGCAACGAGCAGAAATTGCAACTAGAGGAAATCCGCGCCGCGATCAAAGCCAAGGGATTGAGCAATCTGTGCGTGCCACGGGAAGTTAAATTTGTGCGGGACATTCCCAAACTGGGTACCGGCAAAATCGACCATCTTGCGCTGCAAAAAATGATACCATTAGAATAACCTCGCGCCTTGGCGCGTCTGACATTGCTGTGAAACGAATCCGACTTTTTTGTTTGATGGTCTTCGCCGTGACCGCCGCGTCTGCCGTGGTCGCCCAACCTTTGCCCAAGGTCCGCTTGCAATCGACCTTCCCGGCCTTGACTTTCGACCGTCCGATCTGGATGTCGGAAGCGCCTGACCATTCGGGACGCTTGTTCATTCTCGAGCAAGCGGGCCGAATTGTGATCGTGCGAAAGGGAACCGACGGCTCTGCCACCAGCGAGTTTCTGAACATTGTTGATCGCCATCCTTTTGTTGACAACGAGGAGGGACTTCTGAGCATGGCCTTTCATCCCGGCTTCAACACCAACGGCCTATTTTATATTTACTACAATCAGCAGAATAAAAACGAGAGCGGCGTCTTCCCGCGCCACAGCGTCATCAGCGAGATGAAAGTTTCCGCCGCTGATCCCAACCGTGCCGACCTTGCCTCCGAACGCGTTCTACTCGAGGTGCCGCAACCCTTTGGCAACCACAAAGGCGGCGAGATCGCGTTCGGTCCCGACGGTTATCTCTACATTGGCCTGGGCGACGGCGGCAAAGGTCGCGACCCTTTCGGCAACGGCCAGAACACGGGCACCATGCTGGCGAAAATTCTGCGCATTGATGTCAATACTCGCGCCGTGCTGGGTTCCGGCCAGGTGCAGGAGAAGCTCGCCTATGGCATCCCGGCTGACAATCCGTTTGTTGGGGAGCCTTATATGTTCGGCGACGGGGCGCGCCACGAAATTTACGCTTTGGGCCTGCGCAACCCGTGGCGCTACAGTTGGGACCGGCAGACCGGCGAAATGTGGGTGGGCGATGTCGGCCAGGATTTGTGGGAGGAGGTCGATTTGATTGTCAAGGGCGGCAACTACGGCTGGTCCGTCCGCGAAGGCGCGCATCACTTCAAGCCCGGCCCGCCCGGCGCGCAATACATCGACCCCGTCCTCGAATACCCTCACACTCCGCAGTTGCTGAAGGACTCGAAATTCCCCAACCACAGTACCGGCCTCTGCATCATCGGTGGCTACGTTTATCGCGGCCACAAATATCCTGCCTTGCAAGGCGTTTATCTCTATGCGGATTACAACCTCGGCACGATCTGGGGCCTGCGCTACCAGGACGGCAAGGTGACCGATTACGGCACGCTACTATATCAACCCAAGAACATTGTCAGCTTCGCGGAGGATGCTGACGGCGAGCTGTACGTCATGGTTTTCGATGGCCATGTCTATTCGATCACCACGGCGGATTGAAGAGTTTGGGCCTTAAGCCACGATGCCGCGCGCCACTTCGCCGGAAACATCTGTCAAGCGAAAATCGCGGCCCTGGTAGCGATACGTCAGGCGCTTGTGATCAATGCCGCACAAATAAAGCATCGTGGCGTGCAGATCATGCACATGCATCTGCTGGCTGTCTTCCACGTATTTGTACCCCAAATCGTCCGTCTGGCCCCAAGTGACGCCGGGTTTGATCCCTCCGCCGGCCAGCCACACGGAAAAGGCGTTGATATGATGATCGCGCCCGCTGCCCTGGCCCATCGGCGTGCGGCCGAATTCACCGCCCCAGATTATCAGCGTGTCCTCAAGCATCCCGCGCTGTTTGAGGTCCTGCACCAGCGCGGCCGAGGCCTGATCGACTTCTTTGGCCGCGATGGGCATTTGATTGACAATATCGCCGTGATGGTCCCACGCGCGGTGGTAAAGCTGGATGAAACGGACGCCGCGCTCGGCCAGCCGCCGGGCTAGCAGGCAATTGGAGGCGAAACTGCCGTCGCCTGGATGCTTGACACCATACATGTCCAGCATCGATGACGGTTCGCTCTTGAAATCGGTCAATTCCGGAACGGAGACCTGCATGCGAAAGGCCAATTCGTATTGACTGATGCGCGTCTGGATTTCGGGGTCGAAATGGTCCTGGGCCAGAAAACCGTTCATGCGGTTGACCTCCTCGATGACCTGGCGCTGGGTGCTCTGGCAAACGCCCTCGGGATTGCCGACGTAATGGACCGGGGCGCCCTTGGATTGGAACATCACGCCCTGGAATTCGCTGGGCAAAAAACCGCTCGACCATTGCCGGGCCGAGACCGGTTGCGCCCCGCCGCCGCCGCCCACAGATGTCAATACTATGAATCCAGGCAGGCTGTCGGTCTCCGCGCCAAGTCCATATAGGAGCCAGGAGCCCATGCTGGGGCGGCCCTTGATGGACGTGCCGGAGTTCATGAAGGCATGGGCCGGATCGTGGTTGATTTGCTCGGTGTGCATGGAGCGCACGATGCAGAGGTCTTCGGCGATACCGCCGATGTTGGGAAAATGCGTCGAAATTTCCTGGCCCGATTTTCCCCAGCGCTTGAATTCGCAGGTCGGCCCCAGAGCTTTGAGCGTGGCGCCTTGTAACTGCGCCAGTTGCTGCCCTTTGGTGAAGGATTCGGGAAACGGCTGGCCGTCGATTTTTTTCAGTTCCGGTTTGTTGTCAAAACTTTCCAGGTGCGACGGGCCGCCAGCCATGCACAGATGAATGACGCGCTTGGCGCGCGGTGGAAAATGTGTCGGATTGACTGCACCGCGCCATTTTTCCTCCGCGACCGCAGCCACGACGGCGTGCGCGGGATTGAGCAGGGTAGCCAATGCCAGGCCGCCCAAGCCGTAAGCGCCGCGGCTGAGAAAAGTACGGCGATTGAGGCCGTGCGAAAAACCGTCCAGGATCGGATTCATACGATTTCCTTCTCAATACACTGTGATCGTTTCATGCAAATTCAAAATGACCCGGCACACCGACGTCCAAGCCGCCAATTCGGCGTTCGCGCTGGCGGGCCGCGCTTCGGCGCGCTGTTCGGCAAGGAAGTGCCGCAGCGAATCCAGTTCCCGAGCCTGCAGCGGTCGCGCCAGCGCGCGTTGGGCGGCCGATTCAAGCCGCTCGTCGTCCGTCCAGCGACGGGCCAACAGATTTCGCGCCAGCGCCTGCGCCGCCTCGACAAACGTCGGGTCGTTCAGCAACGTCAGCGCCTGTTGCGGCGTGTTGGAGAGATTGCGCGTGCAGGCGCATTCCTCGCGCGAAGAGGCGTCGAAATTCGCCAGCGCCGGCTGCAAAAATGTCCGCTGCCAATGAATATAGAGGCCGCGGCGGTATTGGAGGTCGCCGGGATCGGCGGTGTAATCGCGGTCAGGGAACTGCAAGTTGGCGTAGTAACCCGCGGGCTGGTAGGGATAAAAGCTCGGCCCGCCCAGGTCCGGGTTGAGCAGGCCGGCGATGGAAAGCGCGTTGTCACGCACAAATTCCGCCTCCAGCCGCCGGGGCGACTGGCAGGAAAGTAGCCGGTTGTTGGGGTCGATTTCGCGCAACTCGGGGCGCAGGCAGGACTGCTGCCGGTAGGTCGAGGAGAGGACGATCAGTTTGACCATGTGTTTGATATCCCAGCCGCTGTCCTCGAACTCGACCGCCAGCCAGTCGAGCAATTCGGGATGCGACGGCCATTCGCCCTGCGTTCCCAAATCGTCAACGACAGCCGACAAGCCTGTGCCGAAGAATTGTTTCCAAAGCCGATTCATGACCGTGCGCGCGGTCAAGGGATTGTCCCGTGACACCAGCCAACGGGCCAGGTCCAAGCGCGTCAAACGTCGTCCGTCCGGGTTGGCGACTTGCGGCAGGAAATGGGGAACTCCCGCCACGACCGACTCGCCCTTCTCATCCTGCCAATTGCCGCGCGTGAGCACACGCATGGGCCGAGGCTTGACCGCTTCGGTGACCATCGTGGAAGTCAGCCCGTGATTGCATTCCTGCGCGTCGTGCTCCAGCTTTTGCACCTCCGCCAAGTCGCCGCTCCAGCCGACACCAAGGAAAAAGGTTTTCTCCAAGGCCTGCTCTTGCTTTGCGCCGCGCAGGAAATTCCCCGAAGCCAACGCGCGGCGAAGATTCTCGTCAGCGCCGGAGAGCCTGGGATCGTCGCCGGCGAAAGGCGAAACGGAAATGCGCAGACAAGCCGCCTTGTGTTCGCGGAAATGAAGCACCAGCAAATCGCCGTCGCCCGCGTGAACCGGTTGCTTGAGGAGCCAGACGGCGATTTGATGATTCGTGGCGTCGCTCGGCGCAATTTTCCAGCTACCACCGAGGCCCGGTAAACTTTCGCCGTTGAAATAATGGTCGGCTTTGTGGTCGGCATCGGCGACGGAGAATTCCAACCCCTGCGCGGCAGGCTGTCCGAGGCGTTTGAGGCTGGCACCAAACGAAATCGCGGTCCTCTCCGCCTTGTCGCGCAGCACGCTGCCGCCCTCGCTCGCCAGCGGAATCAGTTCCACGCGAACGGCGGCCAGCCAGCTCGATGACAGCGGCAGCGCCACTTCCGTTTCGCCGCTCCCGCCG
>Ga0209006_10003684_pt1 | contig 13935 bp, 11 predicted proteins | sample JacPin_JW_Ref_O2_FD_188567 | JGI IMG/M metagenome (GOLD analysis project Ga0209006, IMG submission 188567) | Forest soil microbial communities from Algoma, Ontario, Canada - Jack Pine, Ontario site 1_JW_Ref_O2 (SPAdes) (version 2) | ecosystem: Environmental > Terrestrial > Soil > Boreal... | reverse complement strand
CCGTTCGCCGATGAGGAGACGAGCGAGGAGGAGGAGCACCCGGAGTCCTCAGCCGCCGCCGGTGAACTCGTCGCCGCCGGTCCGCAGCTGGACTCCTGATCGCATTGCGCAAGAGTGCTGCGCGGCACGGTGAACCGGCCGAACGTCTGCAAAAGGTTTTGGCGCAGCTCGGGCTTGCCTCGCGGCGCGAGGCGGAAGATTGGATCCGCGCCGGACGCTTAAGCGTCAATGGGGCTCCGGCAACGCTCGGGTTGCGCGTGGCACCCACCGATGAGGTGCGCCTCGACGGCCGCGTGGTGCGGCGCCATGAGGCGCCGCAAATGCGCATCTTCATCTGTCACCGCTCACCCGGAGAGACGCTCGGGCGTCCGCACGAGGAGCCGGACGATGCTGCCATGGCGAGCCGCTTGCCGGGCCGCGCAGGACGACGCTTCATTGCCGTGAGCCCCATGCCGCGCAGCGACGGCGGCCTTGAGCTCCTCACTTCCGACGGCGAGCTCGCGGTGAAGCTGCAGCGCGCGGCGCGGCATGTCGCGAGCGAATTCAGCGTACGCGTGCGCGGCGAGCTCAGCGAGGTACAGCTGCAGGGGATCCTGAGCGGGGTCCTCGATCGCGGCACGGCGCTCGCGGTGGAGAGCTGCGAGAGCGCGGGCGGCGAGGGCGCCAATCGCTGGTACTCCGTGACCGCGCGCGGCGGCAGCGGCAAGGATGTGCGCCAGCTCTTCGAACGTCAGGCAGCCCTCGTCAGCCGCGTGCTGCGCACGCGCTTTGGCCCTCTGGCGCTGGCGCGCGATATTGCCCGCGGCCAATTTCGCGAGCTCACGCGCGAGCAAATCCAGGCGCTCACCGCGATGGCTGACAGTCGAAGCTCATCCCCGTGACGCCGCGCGCGGCGCTGCCGAGGAGCGCAAGATACGGGCTCGTCAATGTCTCAGGCAGCGGCAGCGAATCGAGCTCCTCGGCAGGGAATGCCTGGCGTCGCATGCGCGTGCGCGCCCGTCCGGGATTCAAGGCATTGACGCGCACTGTCCCAACCGTCTCAAGCTCCGCCGCCAGAGTCTGAGTCAGCGCCTCGATGCCAAATTTGGACACCGCATAAGCTCCCCAGTAGGCGCGTCCGCGCCGCCCGACATTGCTCGTGGTGAACAGCACCGAGGCATCGGCTGAGAGTTTGAGGAGCGGCAGCAGCACCTGGGTCAATGCGAAGGCCGCGGTGAGATTGACATGCAGCACGCGGCACCAGGTCGGCACATCGTAGTGCTCGATGGGGGCGAGCATGCCGAGAATCGCGGCATTGTGGACGAGACCATCCAGGCGCGCGTAGCGCTCGAGAATCGCAGCGGCGAGCGCGTCATAATCGCGCGCCAGCGCGGTCTCGAGATCAAGCACCGCAACGCTTGCGCCGCCGGCGCCAGCCGCCTCAATAATCGCGTGCACGGAGGCAAGCTTTCCCGGCGTGCGGCCGATGAGCACCACTTCAGCGCCGTGTGCGGCGCAGGCAAGGGCCACTGCGCGGCCGATGCCGTCGCTCGCTCCCGTCACCGCAATCACGCGGCCGGCGAGCTCGTCTGGGCGGATGGCTACGCTCCTCGGGTCAAAGCTCATCGCAAGTTCATGAAGGCGGCGACTCGCGCCCCGGTACAGGCGGCGCATCTGTGCCCGGCAGACTCGTCTGGCGCGCGAGCTGCGTGATCGGCTCAAGTGCTGGCAGAGGAGTGTCGGCCGTGACCCCGAGGTCGGTGAAACGCCGCGCCTGCGGCAGCACCTGCCTTTCGAGCGAGCCGACGGCGGCGTTGTAGGCTTCGATCGCGCCGCCCAGTCTGTGGCCGACCTTGCTCAGGTGAGTCGTGAAAGTACCGAGCCGGCTGTACAGCTCCTGACCGAGGTCACGGATGATGGCCGCATTCTGCGCGACCGCCGCCTGGCGCCAGCCATAGGCGACCGACTTCAGGAGCGCGATCAGCGTCGAGGGCGTGGCAATGATCACGGCCATCTTGAGCGCGTTATCCATGAGCTCCGGGCGCTCGGCGAGCGCGGCGCTCAGGAATTGATCGCCCGGCAGAAACAGCACGGCAAATTCCGGGCTCGTTTGAAACTGCGCCCAGTAGGCTTTGGAGGCGAGCTGGCGCACATGCGCCTCAAGCTGCTGCGCATGGCGCTTCATCTGCAGCTGCCGCCCCTCCTCGGTCGGCGCCTCGAGCGCCTCAAGATAGGCATCGAGCGGCGTCTTCACGTCGATGACGAGGTCGCGCCCGTCGGGCATGTGCACCACGAGATCCGGCCGCAGCACCCCATCCTGGCCTGCGATGTGCTGCTGCTCGGTGAAATCGCAGTGCGCCGAGAGTCCGGCGAGCTCCACCACGCGCCGCAGCGTGATCTCACCCCAGCGGCCGCGCACTTCGGGGCGCCGCAGTGCCGTCACCAGAGCGCGCGTCTCGCGCTGCAGCTGCGCATGGCCGCCGGCGAGAGTCTCGATCTGCACGCGCAGGCTTGCGAAGGCATCGCGCCGCTCGCGCTCCAGGCCCTGCACCTGTGCCTCGGTGCGCTCGAGCGCGACGCGCAGGGGCTCGACGAGCTGGCTGATCGCCACTTCGCGCTCCTTCAATGCGCTCTCGCCAATGACGTGCTCGCGGCTCAAGGCCTCGCGCGCCATGCGCAGGAACACTTCGCTATTGGCGCGCAGCGTCTCCCCGGCGACCGAGTCGAAGGCGGCGCGCAGCCGCGCATCCGAGCGCGCCAGGTCGCTCGCAGCGCGCCGTTGTGAGAGGAGAAAGCCTGCGAGCAACCCCAAGGCGGCACCCGCAAGGAGCGCTGCCAGCGCCACGGCGATGACGGCAGCGGCGCTCACCTGTCAGCTCGCAAGGTGAGCGATGTAGTTCACGGCCGGATCGCGCGTCAAACGCACCGCCTGCGTGAGTGGACTGAAATCAAGGCCCGCGATTTCATGCACACGCAAACCCGCCGCGCGTGCCCAGCGCGCAAGCTCCGCCGGGCGGATGAGCCGCTCGTATTCGTGCGTGCCGCGCGGGATGAGTCTCAGAAGATACTCGGCCGCGACGATCGCTAGCAGAAAGGACTTCAAATTGCGGTTGATGGTTGAGACGAATACGGCGCCGGCCGGGCGCACCAGGCGCGCGAGAGCTGCGAGCGTGGAGGCAGGCTCGGGCACGTGTTCGAGCATTTCCATGCAGGTGACGATGTCAAATGTGGCGGGCGCGCAGGCGGCGAGCGTGTGCGCATCCTCGAGCCGATAGTCAATCTTGAGGTTCTCAGCCGCCGCGTGCAGACGCGCAACCTCGACCATGCCCGGCGCAAGATCAATACCGGTGACGTGCGCACCGGCGCGCGCGAAGGCTTCGCACAAAAGACCGCCGCCGCAGCCGACATCGAGCACTCGGGCACCGGCGAGGCTCGCGCGCTCGGCCACGAAGCGCGCGCGCACCGGGTTCAGCAGATGCAGCGGACGAAACTCGCCCTGCGGATCCCAGAAGCGCGGCGCGAGCGCATCGAATTTATCAAGCTCCGCGCGATCCGCTTCGCGAGCGGGCGCATCATCGAGGGCAGCATTGCTGGCGGTACTTGGCGGCATAGGCACAAAAAACACGCGGAATCCAGGCCGCGCGAGTATATCGGGACGAACCTGCAAGCGCCTCAAGAACCCTTGCACTGCAGCTGCCGTGACTGCGCTTGGGATGGGGGCACTGTGCTAAAATTTCGTTTTCCCTCAAGCCAGTTCGCATGCCCGAAATCGCCCGCGAAGTCCAGGCCGTCAATCTCGAAGATGAGATGCGGCAGTCCTACCTTGACTATGCCATGAGCGTGATCGTCGGGCGCGCGCTGCCCGACATCCGCGACGGCTTGAAGCCCGTGCACCGGCGCGTGCTCTACGCCATGCGCGAACTGGGCACCGACTGGAACAAGCCCTACAAGAAATCCGCGCGCGTCGTCGGCGACGTGATCGGTAAATACCATCCGCATGGCGACACCGCGGTGTATGACGCCATGGTGCGCATGGCGCAGCCATTTTCCATGCGCTACCTCCTGATTGACGGCCAGGGCAATTTCGGCTCTGTCGACGGCGATCCGCCGGCGGCGATGCGCTACACCGAAGTGCGCATGTCGAAGATCGCAAGCGAGCTCTTGGCCGATATCGACAAGGAGACCGTCGATTTCGTCGCGAACTACGATGAGTCGGAGTCGGAGCCGGCGGTACTGCCGGCGCGCGTACCGAACCTCCTCATCAACGGCGCATCCGGCATCGCGGTGGGCATGGCCACCAATATTCCGCCGCACAATCTGACCGAGGTGGTGGGCGCATGTTTGGCACTGCTCGAGGATCCGTCGCTGCCGCTTGCGGCGCTGATGCAGTACATCCCGGGCCCGGATTTTCCGACCGCCGGCATCATCAATGGAGCGCAGGAGATCGCGACGGCCTACCGCACCGGGCGCGGCCGCCTGTCGGTGCGCTGCCGCGCGCACTTTGAGGACATCGGCAAAGGCGACCGCCAGGCGATCATCGTCACCGAGCTTCCCTATCAGGTGAATAAGGCGCGCCTCCTCGAGCGCATCGCCGATCTGGTGCGCGCGAAGGACATCGAGGGGATATCGGAGCTGCGCGACGAGTCCGACAAGGACGGCATGCGCGTCGTCATTGAATTGAAGCGCGGCGAGGTGGGCGAGGTCGTCCTCAACAACCTCTATGCGCAGACGCCGATGGAGACGGTGTTCGGCATCAACATGGTGGCGCTGCAGGATGGGCAGCCGAAGCTTCTGTCGCTGAAGGAGATCCTCGAGGCGTTCGTGCGCCACCGGCGCGAGGTGGTCACGCGGCGCACAATTCACGATTTGGCGAAGGCGCGCGAGCGCGCGCACGTGCTCGAGGGGCTCGCGGTGGCGCTCGCCAACATCGACGCCATCATCGCCGTCATCAAAGCCGCGCCCGCGCCGGCTCAAGCGCGCGAGGCCCTGCAGGCGCGACCCTGGCCCGCCGGCATCGTGCCCGAGCTTCTGGCGCGCGCGGGCAGCGTTTCCACCCGCCCGAGCACCCTGGCCGCCGATTTGGGCCTCACCGAGGCGGGGTATCATCTGTCGGAGGCGCAGGCGCAGGCCATTCTCGACATGCGGCTCAACCGCCTGACGGGGCTCGAGCAGGAAAAAATTGTCGCCGAATACCGCGAGCTGCTCGCCAGCATCGGCGATTTGAGCGATATTCTCGCCCGCCCGGAGCGCCTGACGCAGGTCGTGCGCGCCGAGCTCGTCGAGATTCGCGAGAACTACGGCGACGCGCGCCGCACCGAGATCAGTCGCGATCACCTCGATCTCACCACCGAGGATCTCATCGAGCCTCAGGATGTGGTGGTGACGCTTTCACACGCGGGTTATGCGAAGTCGCAGCCCGTCGCCGAGTATCAAACACAGCGCCGCGGCGGTCGCGGCAAAGCGGCAACCGCCGTAAAGGATGAGGATTTCGTGGAAAAATTATTCGTTGCGCACACTCACGACACCGTCTTGTGCTTCTCAAACCGCGGCCAGGTGTACTGGCTGAAGGTGCATCAGCTGCCACAGGCCGGTAGAAACGCCCGCGGCAAACCCATGGTCAATCTCCTGCCCCTCGAAGAGGGGGAGAAGATCAATGCCGTGCTGCCGGTGAAGCAGTACGACGAGCAGCACTTCGTGTTCATGGCGACGAGCCAGGGCACGGTGAAGAAGACGCCGCTTGATGCGTTCTCGCGGCCGCGCTCGGCGGGCATCATCGCCATTGACCTGCATGACAACGACCGCCTGGTGGGCGTTGCGCTCACCGACGGGCAGCGCGAAGTCATCCTGGTCACGAGCGGCGGCAAGGCCATCCGCTTTCCCGAAGAGGAAGTGCGCCCGATGGGCCGCGAGGCGGCCGGAGTGCGCGGCGTCAAGTTGGGCGACGGTCAGGAGTTGATCGCGCTCATCGTCGTCGGCGAGGGACATATCCTGACGGCCTCGGAGCACGGCTACGGCAAGCGCACGCCGCTCGAGGATTTCCCGGTGCATGGCCGCGGCGGGCAGGGCGTCATTGCGCTGCAGACGACGGATCGCAACGGCGCAACCGTCGGTGCCGTGCAGGTGACGCCGGGCCAGGAGCTCATGCTCATCAGTTCCACCGGCACACTGGTGCGCACGCCCGTCGATGAGGTGTCGATCGTCGGGCGCAATACCCAGGGCGTTCGTCTCATTCGGCTTGCCGACGGAGAGCGGCTGACGGGCATCGAGCAGATCGATGAGACCCTCGAGGGCGCACCCGAAGGCGAAGAGGTGAGTGCCGAGGTTCCGCCGCAGGTGTGATCGCGCCAAGAGCCCAGTCGGCGCCGAGCGCGCGCGGCGTCGCTCGTGTGGCCGGCGCCCGCCGCGGTTCATTTTAGTCTCGCAACGCATGCGCGTATTTAATTTCGCTGCGGGGCCGGCCGCGCTACCCCTCAAGGTTCTCGAGCAGGTGCGCTCGGAGCTGACCGATTGGCGTGGCTCGGGCAGCTCCGTCATGGAGGTGAGCCACCGCGGCAGCGCCTTCATTGACGTGGCCGAGGCGGCGGAGCGAGATCTGCGCGCGCTCCTGGGCATTGGCGAGGATTATCGCGTGCTCTTCATGCAGGGCGGAGCGAGCGCGCAATTTGCCGCGATTCCTTTGAACCTCGCAGCCCCCGACGCCTGCGTCGATTTTCTCGTGACCGGCGCATGGTCGAAAAAAGCGCTCGAGGAGGCGCGGCGCTACTGCCGCGTGAACGTCGCCGCCGATGAAGCCGCGTCTGGCTACTGCACGGTCCCGGATGCGGGGAGCCTCGCGCCGAGTGCCGAAGCGGCCTACCTGCATTACACGCCGAACGAGACGATCGGCGGTGTCGAGTTTCCCTACATTCCCGACTCGGGCGCGCTGCCGCTGGTGGCAGACATGTCCTCGACGCTCCTGTCGCGGCCCTTTGACGTTGCGCGCTGCGGACTCATTTACGCAGGAGCGCAGAAAAATATTGGCCCGGCCGGGCTCACCGTGGTCATCGTGCGCGACGAGCTTCTCGGCAGCGCGCGTCCCGGCACTCCGGCGGTGTGGGACTACCGCGCCGTGGCGGAGCAGCGCTCCATGGTGAACACGCCGCCGACCTTTGCCTGGTATGTCGCAGGCCTCGTCTTCAAATGGCTGCGCGAGGAGGGCGGGCTCGTCGCCATCGGCGAGCGCAATCGCGCGAAGGCGCAGATGCTCTACGCTGCGATCGATGCGTCCGGCTTCTACAAAAATCCGGTGGCGCGAAACTGCCGCTCCTGGATGAACGTGCCGTTCACGCTTAGAGAACGCAGCCTCGATGGCGCCTTTCTCGACGCGGCCGCGGCGGCGGGCCTCACCAATCTTGAAGGCCACCGCTTGGTCGGGGGCATGCGCGCGAGTCTCTACAACGCCATGCCGCTCGCGGGAGTCGCAGCTCTGACGGCCTTCATGAAGGAGTTCGAGCGCCGCCACGGCTGAAGGACGATCCGCGGCTTGATCTCATGCGATATAAAATTTTGACACTCAATCAGATCAGCTCCCGGGGACTTGAGCGGCTGCCCGCTGCGCGCTTCGAGGTGGGTGCGGCGCTTGAACGGCCGCACGCCATCCTGCTGCGCTCGGCTGACCTTAATGGCAAGCTAATCCCGGATTCGGTGCTGGCGGTTGCGCGCGCGGGCGCGGGCGTCAACAATATTCCGGTCGAGGAGCTGAGCAAGCGCGGCGTGCCGGTATTCAACGCGCCGGGCGCCAACGCCAATGCCGTGAAGGAGCTGGTGCTGGCAGGACTCCTCATTGCCGCACGCAATGTCTGCCAGGCGTGGGCGTTCGCGCGCTCGCTGCCGGGTGATGATGAGGCGCTCGAGGAGGCGGTCGAGGCCGGCAAGAAGGGCTTCATTGGCTTCGAGCTGCCGGGCCGGATCCTGGGCGTCGTCGGCTTGGGCGCGGTCGGCGTTGAAACCGCCAATGCTGCACTGGCGCTCGGCATGAAGGTCTTGGGCTACGATCCGCAGCTCACCGTGCAGCGCGCCTGGCAGCTCTCCGCAAGCGTCGAGCAGGCGGTCTCGCTCGATGACCTTTTTGCGCGCTCGCATGCCGTGACGGTGCACGTGCCGCTGAACGATGCCACCCGCCACCTCGTGAACGATGCGCGTCTTGCGCTCATGGCGCAGGGCGGGGTGATTCTCAACTTCGCGCGCGCCGCCATTGTCGACAACGAGGCCGTCGTGCGCTCGCTCGACGCGGGCCATCTGCGCGCCTATGTGTGCGATTTTCCGGCAGGTGCGCTCAAGGATCACCCCAAGATCGTCACTCTGCCCCATCTCGGTGCGTCCACCGGAGAAGCCGAGGAGAATTGTGCCGTCATGGCGGCCGAAACCCTGAAGGACTATCTCGAGAACGGCAACGTCAGAAATAGCGTGAACTTTCCCGAGGCGGTGCTGCCGCGCGCGCCGCAGACGAGCCGCCTTGCGATCGCCAACTCGAACGTGCCGAACATGGTCGGTCAGATCTCAACCTGCCTCGCTGCCGCCGGCCTCAACATCGCCGAGCTCCTCAACAAGTCGCGCGGCGAGTACGCGTATACGCTCATCGACGCGGACGGTGTGGTGAGCGAAGATCTCGTCGGCCGACTGGCCGCAATTGAAGGAGTGCTGGCAGCGCGGATCATCTGATCGGAGCCGAGTGACATCATGGCGCGCAAGAAAACTGTAAAGAAGAGCACTGCTGCTGCCGCTGCGGCGCATGCAGCGCGCGCGCCCGGCGTCGATCTGGGTGAGGTGCGCGCGCGCATCGACGCGGTGGATGAGAAGATTCATGCGCTCATCAACGAGCGCGCGAAGCTTGCGCAGGCGGTGGGAGTGTCGAAGACACTCGCCGGCCATACGGCGGACTTCTACATGCCGGAGCGCGAGGCGCAGGTTTTGCGCATGGCGCGCGAGCGCAATCGAGGACCGCTGCGCGACGAGGAGGTGCTGCGGCTCTTTCGGGAAATCATGTCCGCGTGTCTGGCGCAGCAGGAACCGCTCAAGGTCGCCTTCCTGGGGCCGGAGGGAACCTTTACGCAGACCGCGGTGCTCACGCACTTCGGGCACTCGGTGCGTGCGCTGCCGCTCGCCTCGATCGATGAGGTGTTTCACGAAGTCGAGTCGGCGAATGCGGATTTTGGCGTCGTGCCGATTGAGAACTCCACCGAGGGCACGGTCAACCACACGCTTGATCGTTTCCTAAGCTCGCCGTTGAAGATCTGCGGCGAAGTGGAGCTGCGCATCCATCAGTTCCTGATGGGAAAGATGACGTCCCTCGAGCGCGTCGTGCGCGTGTGCTCCCACCAGCAGTCGCTCGCGCAGTGCCGCTCATGGCTGCAGGATCACCTGCCGGAGGTGGAGCGCATCGGCGTTGCCAGTAACGCGGAAGCCGCGCGTCGCGCCCGCGATGAGGAAGGCACCGCCGCCATCGCCGGTCAGACCGCCGCCGAAGTCTATGGACTTGAGGTGCTCGCCACCGACATCGAGGATCGACCCGACAATACGACGCGCTTTCTGGTGCTCGGCCGCAAGCTCTTTCAACCCAGCGGCGAGGATCGCACCACGCTCCTGGTTTCCGTAAGTCACGGGCAGGCGCCGGGGGCGCTGTTTCGTCTGCTCGAGCCCCTGGCGCGGCATCGGGTCAGCATGACGCGCATCGAGTCGCGGCCGTCGCGGCGGCGCAAATGGGACTATGTGTTCTTCATCGATCTCGAAGGACACTGCGCCGACAAGCCGGTGGCGCAGGCGCTCGCCGCATTGAAGCGGCGCGCGTCGCTCTTCAGAGTCCTCGGATCCTACCCGCGCGCGCTGTCTTGAACTCGCCCGCACCGTCGCGCTATGTCGTGCAGCCGAGCAGCCATATTCATGGCGCGGCGAGCATACCGGGCGACAAGTCAATCTCGCACCGCGCGCTGATGCTCGGCAGTCTTGCCGAGGGCGCGACCCACATCCACGGCTTTCTAGAGAGCGAGGATTGTCTGGCGACGCTCGCCGCGCTGCGACAGCTCGGCGTGCGCATCGAAGGGCCGAACGACGGTCACGTCATCGTGCACGGGCCGGCGGCCGGGCGGATGCACGCGGCGCCGGGGGCTCTGGATATGGGCAACGCCGGCACGGCCATGCGCTTGATGATGGGACTTCTTGCCGGCCAGCCATTTGACTCCAAACTCGTGGGCGACGCCTCGCTCATGCGCCGTCCGATGGAACGCGTCGCGGTGCCGCTGCGCCTGATGGGCGCCGACATCACGACCGACGACGGGCGGCCGCCGGTTGAGATCCACGGTCGCACCAGCCTCACCGCGATCGACTACGAACTGCCGGTACCGAGCGCCCAGGTCAAGTCGGCCATCCTGCTCGCGGCGCTGCGCGCCGACGGCCGCACCCGGGTCATCGAGCCCGCGCCGAGCCGGGATCACACCGAGCGCATGCTCGGCGCCTTCGGAGTCGAGTTGCTGCGTAGCGGCGACGCCATCGCGCTTGAGGGCGGGCAGGTGCTGCATGCGACCCGCGTGCAGGTGCCGGGGGATTTCTCCTCGGCGGCATTTTTCATTGTCGCCGGCTGTTTGGCCGCCCGGCAGGGACTTCTGGTGCGCGGCGTCGGTTTGAATCCCACGCGCACGGGTCTCCTTGACCTCCTGCGGGAGATGGGCGCGGATATCCGTGTGCGGCCCTGGGATCAACCGAACTCGGGGACACATCCCTCGACCGAGCCGGTCGCGGACATCGAGGTGCGCGCGAGTGCTCTGCACGGCATCAAGGTGTCGCAGGCCGCCGTGCCGCTCGCCATTGACGAGCTGCCGGTGTTTTTCGTCGCGGCGGCATGCGCGGAAGGCGAGACGCTGGTGCGTGGCGCGCTCGAGCTGCGGGTCAAGGAGAGCGACCGGTTGTCCGCCATGGCGGCGGGGCTGGCGCGTTTGGGAGTGGAGCTTGAGCTCTTGGCGGACGGCGTGTGGATACGCGGCGCCGCCACCGGCTTCGGCGGCGGCACGATTGAGTCGCACGGCGATCATCGCATCGCGATGGCATTTGCCACAGCGGCGGTGCGCGCGCGTGCGCCTATAGAAATCCGCGACGTCGAAAGTGTCGCCACCTCTTTTCCGAACTTCGTCGCAAGCGCCCGTGAAGTGGGCCTGCAGATCGAGCTATGTCCGACGCCCGCGTCGTAACCATTGACGGTCCGAGTGGCTCCGGCAAGGGAACGATCAGCCGTGCGGTCGCTCGGCGGGTGCGGTGGCACCTTCTCGACAGCGGCGCGCTCTATCGTTTGGTTGCGCTCGCGGGACTTGAGCGCGGCCTCGACCCGGATGACATATCCGGGCACACCGAGCTTGCCTCGTCCATGGAGATCAGTTTTGGCTCGCGCGCGGACGGCGGCGAAGAGGTCATGCTCTTCGGCCGGGAGGTCACGGCCGAAGTGCGCTCTGAGGTGGCCGGGCAGGGCGCCTCACGCGTTGCGGCGTGGCCCGGGGTGCGTACCGCGCTCCTGGGGCGCCAGAGAGCCTTCTGCCGCCCTCCGGGGCTGGTGGCCGACGGCCGCGATATGGGCACCGTCGTCTTCCCGGCGGCAGCTTTGAAGATCTTTCTCACGGCGAGCCCGGCCGAGAGGGCGCTGCGGCGCTATAAGCAGTTGAAAGACAAGGGTTCCGATGTTAGCCTTCCCGCCCTTTCGCGCGAGATCGCCGAGCGGGATTTGCGGGATTCGACCCGAAAGGCGAGTCCTCTGAAGGCGGCGCCGGATGCCCACGTGATCGACTCGACCGAGCTTGCGATCGATGCGGTCGTTGATCGCGTGCTCGAGCTGGGTCGCAATCGCTCCTTGTGGAGCTAGGTGGCCGTTCTTATTGTGTAGTCGTGGCGGTTTGGCCAACGGATGGCCGGGCCGGTATTCATCATCCCTGGATCGCCGGATGGCGGCCAGGCGTATGCACGCATTTGACGTGCGAGTGAAGGTATGACCGAAAATTTTGCCCAGATGTTCGAGCAGAGTCTTGCCAATCAGCGCATCCGCCCGGGGATGATTCTGACCGGCCTCGTCATTGACGTCTCCGATGACGTCGTCATCGTCAATGTCGGCCTCAAGTCCGAAGCGGTGATTCCGGTTGAGCAGTTCAAGAATGAACAGGGAGTGCTCGAGGTCAAGGCGGGCGATGAGGTCGAAGTCGCCCTCGATTCTGTCGAAGACGGTACGGGCGAAACGCGGCTGTCGCGTGAGAAGGCCAAACGCGCGCGCACCTGGACGCGCCTCGAGACGGCCTTCAACAATCAGGAGATCGTCACGGGTGTGATCACCGGACGCGTCAAGGGCGGCTTTACCGTGGAGATCGAGACGGTGCGCGCCTTTCTGCCCGGCTCGCTGGTTGACGTGCGCCCGGTGCGCGACACCTCCTACCTTGAAGGCAAGCCGCTCGAATTCAAAGTCATCAAGCTCGATCAGAAACGCAACAACGTGGTCGTATCGCGGCGCGCGGTCGTGGAGCAGGAATTCTCCGCCGAACGCAGCGCGCTCATGGACAATCTGCAGGAGGGCGCCGTCGTGCGCGGCGCCGTCAAGAACCTCACCGACTACGGCGCGTTCGTCGACTTAGGCGGCATCGATGGGCTCTTGCACATCACCGACATGGCGTGGAAGCGCGTCAAACACCCTTCGGAAGTTGTGAAGGTCGGCGACGAGGTCGAAGTGCGCATATTGAAGTTCGACCGCGAGCGCTCGCGCGTGAGCCTGGGGCTTAAGCAGCTCGGTGCGGATCCGTGGGAGAACATCGCGCGCCGCTATCCGCCGCACACGCGCGTCTTCGGCAAGGTGACGAATATTGCCGACTACGGCGCGTTCGTTGAGATCGAGGACGGCGTCGAAGGCCTCGTGCACGTCTCAGAGATGGACTGGACCAACAAGAACGTCAATCCGGCGAAGGTCGTGCACACCGGACAGGAAGTAGAGGTCATGGTGCTCGACGTCGACGAGGAGCGGCGCCGCATCTCCCTCGGACTCAAGCAGTGCCAGGCCAATCCCTGGAAGGAATTCGCGGAGAACTACAACCGCGGCGACAAGGTCGCAGGACAGATCAAATCCATCACCGACTTCGGCATCTTCATCGGCCTGCAGGGCAACATCGACGGTCTCGTGCACCTGTCCGACATTTCCTGGGATCAGCCCGGGGAAGAGGCGGTGCGCAACTACCAGAAAGGCCAGCAGCTTGAGGCGATGGTGCTCGCGATCGATCCGGAGCGGGAGCGCATTTCGCTCGGCATCAAACAGCTCGCCAAGGATCCCTTCTCCGCGTATATCGCCGAGAACCCCAAGGGCACGATCGTGCGCGGCCTGGTGAAGGAAGTCGACGCGCGCGGCGCGGTTATTGATCTTGGCAACGGCGTCGACGGGCAGCTGCGCGCCACCGAACTCGGCCGCGACCGCATCGAGGATGCGCGCATGGTGCTGAAGGTCGGTGATGAGGTCGAGGCGAAGTTCACCGGAGTGGATCGCAAGACGCGCACCATTTCGCTGTCGATCAAGGCCAAAGAGGCGCACGAGGAGGCAGAGGCCGTGCAGAGCTATCGCTCCGACCAGGCCTCCACCGGCACGAGCCTCGGCGATCTTCTGAAGGAGCAGATCGGCACGGAGCAGGACTGAGTAGAACGCTCCACCGCAACTCGGGCGAGCCATGACGAAATCCGAACTCATTGAGATCATCACCGCGAAGCAGAAGCATCTGCCCGCAAAGGATGTCGAGCTTGCGCTGAAGCAGATGCTCGAGATCATGAGCGACGCGCTGTCGCAGGGCGAGCGCATCGAGATCCGCGGTTTTGGCAGTTTTTCGCTGCATTTTCGCCCGCCGCGCCAGGGACGCAATCCCAAGACGGGCGAGGCGGTTGCCCTGTCAGGCAAATACGTGCCGCACTTCAAGC